>Ga0310696_10000484_pt1 | contig 63005 bp, 49 predicted proteins | sample AusTroGonzalo_MG_4_FD_203885 | JGI IMG/M metagenome (GOLD analysis project Ga0310696, IMG submission 203885) | Bovine rumen microbial communities from tropical cattle in Woodstock, Queensland, Australia - Gonzalo_02 (v2) (version 2) | ecosystem: Host-associated > Mammals > Digestive system >...
ATATGCAGCTTGCCTTCACGATTCAGAACGGCAATCTGCTCTTCCAATGCCTTTACTACATCATCTGCCAAAGGCTCGTTTTTGTATGCCCTTACACTATGCCGGGCTTCAATAGCTTCTTGTAGTGTCATTGCTTGTATTCTTAGATAATCGCGTTCTCCCTTTTTTGAAACCGCAGACGAACTACTTTCCCACGCAGAATCTACTTTCCCACGCAGAAATGGGAAAAGATGTTTTGGAGGGTTTCCTGTGGGGTGATGGCGCCACCGGTGATGTCGGCGAGGTGGGCGAGGGTGAGGCGCAGGTCCTCGGCAATGAGGTCGGAGGGAAGGTCGGAGGTGAGTCCCTGGATGACGCGCTCGAGGCTGTTGTGCGCCCGCAGAAGGGCCTGGTAGTGACGGGTGGAGGTAACGATGACGTCTTCGCCGGAGGTGTCGGGGGCTGCTGCCACAAGCTGTTGGCGCAGTTCGTCGAGTCCGACGCCGTATTTGGCCTGGAAGGTCTCGCTCTTATTCTTGATACGGATGATGATGGGCTGTTGGTTGTGGGCTTGGCAGGCAGGGAGTTCGGGATAGTCGTGCTCGTCGTCGCGCATGAGAATGATGATGCGGGCATTCTCTGCTGCCTTGAGGGAGCGGTCGATACCGAGGCGTTCGATCTGATCGTCGGTGTGGCGGATGCCGGCGGTGTCGATGAAGCGGAAGGTGATGCCGGAGAGCTGGATGGTGTCTTCGATGGCGTCGCGCGTGGTGCCCTGAATGTCGCTGACGATGGCGCGCTCCTCGCCGAGGAGGGCGTTGAGGAGTGTGGACTTGCCGACGTTGGGGGCTCCGATAATGGCTACGGGGATGCCCTGCTTGAGGGCGTTGCCGGCCTGGAAGGTGCCGGCGAGGTGTTGGATCTTGCTGTCGATGGTCTGCGCGAGCGACAGGAGCTGGCTGCGGTCGGCGAACTGGAGTTCCTCGTGGTCGGAGAAGTCGAGTTCGAGCTCGAGGAGGGAGGTGAGGTGCAGCAGCTGGTCGCGCAGCTGGGAGAGCTGGCTGGAGAAATGACCGCGCAGCTGGGACAGGGCGATGCGGTGGGCTGCGGCGCTGTCGGCGGCGATGAGGTCTGCTACGGCCTCGGCCTGGCTGAGGTCGAGCTTGGCGTTGAGGAAGGCGCGCTGGGTGAATTCCCCGGGCTCTGCGAGCCGTGCTCCGTGGCGGACGAGGACTTCGAGGACTTTGTTCAGAATGTAGCGCGAGCCGTGGCAGGAGAGCTCGGCAGAGTCCTCACCGGTGTAGCTGTTGGGAGCGGGAAAGAGGGTGACGAGGGCCTCGTCGATGACATCGCCGTCGTCGAGGATAGGGGTGAGGACGGCGGTGCGCGGAGGAGTGGTCGCCGTGATGCGGCGACAGATTTGTTGGATGATGGGGATGGCCTGAGGACCACTGAGGCGGATAATGCCAATGGCTCCGCCGGGGGCAGTGGCGATGGCGCAAATGGTATCCATCAGATGCGGTCGAGGACGAGCTGGATGAGGTGGTCGATGCTGCCCTTGTAGCGGGTGTAGGCTTCACCGGCGAGGCGGTTGGCGATGACCATGCAGCAGGTCATAGCGCGGTGGCCCATGAGGCGTGCGAGTCCTGCGAGGGCGCTGGATTCCATCTCGAAGTTGGTGATCTTCCAGCCTTCATAGCGGAAGCTCTGGATGCGCTCGTTCTGGTCGGGATCGGCGAGGGCGAGGCGTACCTTACGTCCCTGGGGACCGAAGAATCCTCCGCAGGCGATGGTGACGCCGCGTACCATTTCTTCGCCGGCGATGCGGTCGATGAGCTCGGCGTTGGCATCGATAACGTAGGGGGCGCAGAGGAGGGGATTCCAGTCGAGGTGTTTCTTGAAGGCTGCCTCGAAGGCGAGGTCACAAACTTCGTTGCGGCCGGCGTAGAAGTTGAGCAGGCCGTCGAAGCCGATGCTCTTGCAGGAGGCGATGTAGGAGCCGATGGGATTCTCGGGCTGCAGGCCGCCGCAGGTGCCGATGCGCACGAGGTCGAGGACGCGGAGGTTGTCCTTGATGGTGCGGGTCTGGAAATCAATGTTGGCGAGAGCGTCGATCTCGTTGAGGACGATGTCGATGTTGTCGCAGCCGATGCCGGTGGAAACGACGGTGATGCGCTTGCCATTGTACCAGCCCGTTATGGTGTGGAACTCGCGGCTCTGGATGTCGCATTCCATGCGGTCGAAATGGGCGGCAACGGTTTGTACGCGTCCGGGGTCTCCGACGAGGATGACCTTGTCTGCCAGTTGTTCGGGACGGACGTGAAGGTGGAATATACTACCGTCTTCGTTGATGATGAGCTCAGAGGGAGCGATGACTTCTTTCATACGACAGGTTTTTTTAGGGTTAGTTTATGTAGTTGTTTATTTGTTCTTGACTTGTACGGATCCTTTGCCTATTTCGGCATTGCGGATTTCCTTGGCGAGCTGCTGCAGCCGCTGGAGGTTGGGGTAGTGGGTGCCTTCGAGCTGCCGGATGGTTGTGGCGAGCTGCGAACGCTGGGCCGGCTGTGCGGTGGCATAGCTGTCGCGGAGTCGCTGAAGCATGGTAGCGTCGGTTTCCACATTCTTGGAGAGCTGCAGCCATTGCTGCATCTTCTCTCGCGCCGCGGGTGACTTGAAATCGGACAGGCGGGTGTAGGTGCGGCTGTCGTCGATGACGAAGGTGAAGTCGGGTGTCTCGGCCTTGCCGAAGGCCATGCCGGCACGCAGGTCGGCGAGGCGCTGGCGGGCCTGGGCTACCGTGCTCTCGTCGCTCCAGGTGTCCTGAATACGGCAGAGGCGGGCGAAGTCGCGCAGCTGCTCGTCGGAAGTCTCGTCGCCATAGGTCTCGCGGGTGTCGTTGGGGATGAAGGTATAGACGCATACCATGCCTTCGGGTTGCCTGCGGTCGGTGACGAACCATCCGAGCTGTGCGAGTTCATCGATGGCGAGGAGGTAGTCGTTGTCGAGTGAGTTGAACGGGAATCCCATGTTCTCCGGTGCGAGGAAGCTGCCGTCCTCTCCGTCGGCGCGGGTGACGAAGATGTCATAGCCTCCGATGCTCTCGGGGCCCTTGGCGGCATAGTAGAGTGTCACTCCGTCGGAGAGGAGGAAGGGGAAGTTCTGCGTGATGTCGTCTTCCCCGAGTCCGGAGAGGGGAGTGGGGTTGGACCAGTTCTCGCCGATCTTGTCGGAGACGGCGAGGCGCAGTGTGGCCCCGCCCTCCGCTGTCGGCGCCGGCACAGCGAGATATCGCTTGTTTGCTAGCTCGTTTTCATAGATCGTTGCTCCGAGGGTGTCGCGCGAGTGGTAGGTGGATGCATAGGTGTCTAAGCGTCCGCTCTCGTGGGTCAGCCGGATTGCCTTTAGTGCGTCTTCGGCTGTGCATACCACACTGTCAATGACAACGATACGCTCGGTTGCATGAAGTTTTGTTGCAACGCCCTGTACCTTCTCAAGCTGTGTCTCGATGGAGTCGATATTTGCCGTCGGTTTACGCTTCTTGCGCTGGGCTGTCAGCTCGCTGGAGAGGAGCTCGGCAGCGTGGTCGAAGTCGTAATTGTCTATGGCCTGTCGGGCTTGCTCAAGGACGGGAACTGTGGTCTTGGCAGTCTTGGCAGGTGTTCGCTTGCGTGTCTGTGCAGCGAGGGGGTGGGACAGGAGCATTGCCCACAGGATGAGAAGGAAGAGTCTTTTAGGCATGATTTACTTCGATGTGAGGTATTCGTGCATGGCAGCAGCAGCGCGTCGTCCGTCGCCCATTGCGAGGATGACGGTGGCGCCTCCTCGTACAATGTCGCCTCCGGCGAAGATGGTGGGGATGTTTGTCTGCATACCTTCGTTGACAACGATGGTGTTCTTGCGGCCCAGTTCCAGTCCCTGAATGCTTGTGGGGACGATGGGGTTAGGAGAGACGCCGACGGCCACAATAGCCTGGTCGATATCAATGGTTTCGGTGGCGCCGGGAATGGGCTGTGGCGAGCGGCGGCCGCTGGCGTCGGGCTCGCCGAGTTCCATCTTCTGGAGGACGACGGCACGGACGTTGCCCTGCTCGTCGGCCAGGTATTCGATGGGGTTGTGGAGCGTCAGGAATTCGATGCCTTCCTCCTTGGCGTGCTTCACCTCTTCGAGACGGGCGGGCATCTCAGCCTCGCTGCGGCGATAGGCGATGAATACGCGCTCGGCGCCCAGACGCTTGGCGGTGCGGCAGGAGTCCATGGCAGTGTTGCCGCCGCCGACGACCATGACGCTCTTGGCGCGATGGATGGGGGTGTCGGTGTCGGGGTTGGAGGCGTCCATGAGGTTGACGCGGGTGAGGTACTCGTTGGAGGACATGATACCCTTGAGGTTCTCGCCGGGAATGTTCATGAAATTGGGCAGGCCGGCGCCGGAACCGACGAAGATGCCAGCGAAGCCCTGCTGTTCCAGTTCCTCGACGGCGATGGTCTTTCCGATGATGCAGTCCTTGACGAACTTCACGCCCATCTTCTCCAGATTCTGGATTTCGACATCGACGATGGCGTTGGGCAGACGGAATTCGGGGATGCCGTATTTGAGCACGCCTCCGATTTCGTGGAGTGCCTCGAAGACGGTGACATCGTAGCCGTTCTTCGCCATATCTCCTGCGAAGCTCAGGCCTGAAGGACCAGAGCCGACGACAGCAATCTTCTTGCCGTTGGCGGGAGCACACTCAGGAATCGACATCTGTCCGCTTTCTCGCTCGTAGTCGGCGGCGAAGCGCTCGAGGTAGCCGATGGCGACTGCGGGTTCGTTCATCTTCAGATGGATGCACTTGCTCTCGCACTGCTTCTCCTGAGGACATACGCGGCCGCAGACGGCGGGTAGGGCAGAGGTCATCTTCAGGACCTTGGCAGCGCCGAGGAAGTTGCCGCGTTCGATGTTCTTGATGAAGGAGGGAATCTGGATATTCACGGGGCAGCCTTCCATACAGGTGGGCTTAGCGCAGTCGAGGCAGCGCTGTGCCTCGCGCTGTGCCTGCTCGACAGTGAGGCCCTGGTTGACTTCCTCGGTGCGTGTGGTGGCGCGATAGACGGGATCGAGCTCGGTCATCTTCACTCGCTCGATGGCGGTGCGCTCCTTGGCTTTCAGGCTGGCGCGGAGCTCGGCGCGCCAAGGGGCATTGCGGTCGACTAACGACTCATTCCCCGCACTCTCTGTCGGGGAGGGAGCGCTTACCTTCGAAGACGAGAGATTGCTACTTTCAGCCTCCTTAGCAGGGAGGGCGGAGGGAGAGTCTGGGCTTGTTTTTGCCATTGCTTCCATCTCCTCAGCCTTGAACGCCGTCATGCGGGACAGCATCTCGTCGAAGTCAACCTCGTGACCGTCGAATTCGGGACCATCGACGCAGACAAAACGTGTTTTTCCGCCGACGGTGATGCGGCAGGCGCCGCACATTCCGGTGCCGTCCACCATGATTGTGTTCAGCGATACGTCGGTGCTGATGCCGTATTTCTTGGTGAGGAGGCAGCAGAACTTCATCATGATGGCGGGGCCGATGGCGAAGACCTTGTCGACCTTCTCGCGCTGGATGACCTGCTCGATACCTACGGTGACAACACCCTTCTGGCCATACGAGCCGTCGTCGGTCATGATGATGACTTCGTCGGAGTGCTTGCTGACTTCATCCTCCAATATGATAAGGTCCTTGCTGCGACCGGCAAGAACGCTGATCACGCGGTTGCCGGCAGCCTTCAGTGCCTTGATGATGGGAAGCATGGGAGCTACGCCTACGCCGCCACCGGCGCAGACTACGGTGCCGAAGTTCTCGATATGGGTGGCCTTGCCGAGCGGTCCCACGACGTCGGTGATCTCATCACCTATGTTGAGGTTACAGAGTTTGGTGGAACTCACTCCCACTTTCTGGACTACGAGGGTGATGGTTCCTGCCTGTGTGTCGGCATCTGCAATAGTCAGCGGCATACGTTCGCCTTTTTCGCCAACGCGTACGATGACGAAGTGTCCTGCACGGCGTGCTTTTGCGATAAGAGGAGCCTCGACCACCAGTTTATATACCTTCTCGGAGAACTGCTCCTTAGCAACAATCTTATTCATTTTCTAATCGTTTTTTGTGTGTTGGTTCTTAAATTCTGGCTGCAAAGTTACATAAAATTTGTGAGATGAAGTGTCAGATGACCTCTTTATTTATAAATATGCAGTTATTTTGTATAGAAAATCATTCGAAATGGTACATTTTGTAATGCAAATAAAAGATAACAGAATGCATTCAGACCGCAAAAGTAGATAAAAAGTGTGTTTTTTTGGAGGAAAAAAAGAGTTAATAAAGCCAAAAAGGTGGAAGTTTAACGGAAAAAGCGTATCTTTGCACCCGTTTTCAAAACATAACAATTAAAAAGATGAATTTATACATTCGATATTTTGACGATGAGGTAGTCGTGAAAAGCGTAGAGGAGGCTTTGCAGTTCATTTCCTGCATCCAAGGTTTCAACTTCACTCCTCAGTTTGAGAAGGACTTTCAGCAGTATGTCGAAAGTCCCATGCCTTATCCCAAAAGATATAAAGTTCGCGCACGCGTGTACTTTATTGTTATTAAGACGACGGCTGAGACGCTGGAAGAGTTCAAGGCGAACGGCAAAGCCGCCCAGGAAGGCAAGTTCGAGGAGGAGGCTTCCATGGCAGAGCCTGTTGAAGGAACACTGATGGAGAAGCCCCGCACCTTCCTGCGTCCGAAGGAACAGGCACTGATGCGACTGAACGATGAGATGCCCGGCTGGTATGAGGCTACGGTGAACTTCAAGCGAGTCATCAAGGTGCCAGAAACCGGTAAGTTCGAGTACATCGATACAACGTTCGTGGCTCGTGTGAAGGCCTACAGCGGCATGGACTGCTACAACCGGGTGATCGACCACCTGCGCACCCGTTCGGATATCGATCCGCGAAGCCAGTTCCCGTCGGCCAGGGGCAAGAACTTCATCTACACCTATCTGGGCTTTAAACCTTACGCCGAACTGAACGTCTAAAGAATAAACACCGAGAGTTAAATCATATTATAGAGTAAACATTAAAAAGAAAATAGTATTATGAAACTTAAGAACCTTTTCATCGCCTTTGGGTTGGCTCTGGTAAGCCTTCCTGCAATGGCACAGTACGAAGGAACCGAATGGGAAGACCGTATCGGAACTGGCGAAGACAGTCTCCGTGCGCGTCAGAATCTGAGTATGTTCAATATCGCCATTCGTAACAACAGCTTTGAAGAAGCTTACGAGTCCTGGAAGCCCGTCATCGAGAAAGCTCCCTTTGCCAACCTCCGTATCTACACGGACGGTGCCTTTATGTTGCAAATGCTGATTCAGAACGTTCAGGATCCTGCAAAGAAGAAGCAGTTCTTTGAGGAACTGATGGCACTTCAGGATCTTCGTATGAAGAACCTCAACGGCCTGAACTCTTTCGCCAAGAGCGAGCGTCTGAAAGCCACCCAGGGTGACGTGGCCTATCCGAAGGCATACTTCTATGCCGTCTATGGCCCGCAGGCTATTCCCGGTGAATACACCCACGATAAGGCTTATGAGATGTTTGCCAAGGCCAACAAACTCCTGGAAGAACAGGGCGGCCGCGAGGTGAAGGGATACATGCTCGATGTCTTCTTCCGCATCAGTTATGCCAAGTACCAGGCTGACAACAACGGCTTCCGCGAGCAGTTCCTGCAGGACTACCTGGATAGCAAGGAGCTCTGCGAGAAGATGCTGCAGCTGGCCAAGGAAGAGAGCGACCCCGAGAAGGCAAAGAAAATTGTGGACGAGTACGACCAGCCCCTGAACAACATCGAAGGTATCTTCGCACAGTCCAAGGCTGCCGACCGCGACCAGATCATTGCCATCTTCACCCCGAAGATCGAGGCCAACAAGGATAACCTCGCTTACCTGAAGAGCGCCCTGACCCTGATGGCTGCCAATGACTGCGACGACGCTCCCGTCTATTACAAGGCTGCTGAATATGCATTCAAGATTGAGCCTACCTTCGAGTCCGCTATCGCTTTGGCACAGAAGTACTATAAGGATGGCAACCACAGCGAGGCTATCACCTACTACAACCGCGCAATCGAGCTCAGCCAGAGCGATGTGCAGAAGGGTAATATCGCCCTGCGCGTGGCAGCTGCAATGCGTAAGAGCGGTGACACCCAGAGCGCTTACACCTACCTCGACAAGGCTGCTCAGCTGAATCCCGACCTGGAAGGTAAGTGCTATATGCAACGCGCAAATATCGCCACCAAGGAAAAGAAGTATGCAGAAGCTAAGGCTTACTGCGACAAGGCTGCTGCTGCCGACATCACATTGGCAGGTCAGGCACAACGTCTGAAGCAGAGCATCATCACCGTAGAACAGCATAATGCCGAGTATGCTCGTCAGAAGGCTGAGTACGACCGTCAGCAGGCTGAGATCAAGGCCGAAGAAGATTTCTGGAAGCAAGGTGCTAAGAAGTAAATTCTTAACTTTTGGATAAGCTGATCAAATGGGGCTTCATCGGTTGCGGTGAAGTGACCGAAAAGAAGAGCGGCCCGGCATTTAACAAGGTGCCGGGCTCCTCTGTTGTAGCGGTAATGAGTCGCAACGCGGACCGCGCGAAGAGCTATGCCACACGCCATGGAATCGCCCGTTGGTACGACGATGCGCAGGCTCTGCTCGACGATCCGGAAGTCAATGCCGTGTACATTGCCACTCCACCATCTTCACATGCCACCTATGCCATAATGGCGATGAAGTCGGGCAAGCCTGTGTATGTGGAGAAGCCCCTGGCAGCGACCTACGAAGAGTGCCTGCGCGTGAATCGCGTGTCGCGAGAGACCGGTGTGCCCTGCTTCGTTGCGTACTATCGCCGCTATCTTCCCTATTTCCAGCGAGTGAAGCAGATCGTAGAGGCGGGGCAGATCGGTAAGGTCGTCGGAGTGCAGATCCGTTTTGCCGTTCCGCCCCGTGATCTGGACTACAACCGCAAGCAACTGCCGTGGCGAGTGCAGCGCGATATCGCCGGAGGTGGTTACTTTTATGACCTCGCCCCGCACCAGCTGGATTTGCTGCAGCAGCTTTTCGGCCCCATCCTTCGCGTCAGTGGTTTCTGCAGCAACCGAGCGGGCCTGTATGAGTCGGAGGACACGGTCAGTGCTTCTTTCCAGTTTCCCGACGGTTTGCCGGGCAGTGGCACGTGGTGCTTCTGTGCTCATGAGTCCGCGAAGACCGACCGTATTCAGATTATCGGAGACCACGGGCAGATATCCTTCTCGGTATTCACTTATGACCCGATAGAACTCATTACCGAGGAAGGGCAGCAAATGCTGGAGATTCCGAATCCACCTCACGTTCAGTTGCCGCTGATTCAGGAAGTTGTGGAACACCTGCAGGGAATTCGAGTGTGTCAGATGGACTGTGTTTCGGCAACGCCTGTTAACTGGGTGATGGACAAGATACTTGGAAAGCTATGATGTGAACTCAAGAACAACAATCAATTTTATCTAATATAGAAAACCGTATGAAAAAACTTACTACTGAATGCCTCAAGGCCTTACTCCTCATTGCATCGCTGTTCCTTGGTCCGGCGGTGGCAGGTGCCGCTGTTTCCCCGAATCCGGCAACCGATGACAAACCGCAGGACTTCTGGACGTTGAATGAGGAGGGAGGAATCACCTGGACCTTCGATGGACGGGCCCATGCTGATCATATCGAGATGTCGGGAAAACGGATGTCCGTAGTACTGCGCTACGGGCTGGATGCTCAGGGGCACTTCAGCCTCAGTCGGGGTATGGTGTGGCCGCTGCTCCGAACAGTTCCCAACGACACCCATGCTTCTTTGCAACGCCAGCTGGCCTGGAATCCTCTCGAGGCGGTGAACGTCCGCCGTTCGATGGTGGCCGTCGATGAACGTGTGAAGAGCATAAGGCTGCGTGGAATGATGGAAGTGGAAAGCAGCTCATGCGGGTTGGATATCCGTCGCACCATCGCTCCCTCGACGGAATTGCCGGCTTTGGTGGAATTGATTGTGCTGAAGAACAACACAAAGCGTGCCATTTCATTCCAAATAGATAATCGGGACTTCTCGCAGACCATCCCCGCGGATTTCTGTGTGGACGGACCTTATGTGGTTCGTCAGACCTTGCACGGAGCAGGCGCCTACAGGCTGGAACCTGGCGACAGCGTTGTCTATTCTGTTCTGACAAGTGCCTGGAAGCAAGGAACGGCGTTGCCAGAATGGGATGCTCAACAGGAGGTGGCAGCCCGCCGCTCCCTCGTGGATGAATGGATGCAGAACCTGGTGCTCGAGAGCCCCGATGCAGTGCTGAACCGGATGTTCGCCTTTTCGAAGATCCGGGCGCAAGAGAGTATCTTTGCCACTAAGGGCGGTCCGCTCCACGGTCCTGGCGGCGAGGCTTACTACGCTGCTATCTGGGCTAACGACCAGGCCGAGTATGCCAATCCTTTCTTTCCTTTCACAGGTTATGATTATGCCTCTGCCTCTGCGCTGAATTCCTATAAGCACTTTGCCCGTTTTATGAACGATGCCTTTGAGCCGATTCCCAGCAGTATCATTGCTGAGGGGGATGACTATTGGAATGGAGCGGGCGACCGCGGTGATGCCGCAATGATCGCCTATGGCGCTTCCCGATACGTCTTGGCTCGTGGTTCGCGTTCAGAGGCCGAACAGCTCTGGCCACTCATAGAATGGTGCCTGGAGTTCTGCCATCGCAAGCTGAATGCCGAAGGGGTGGTGCTCTCGAATTGCGACGAGCTGGAAGGACGTTTTCCTGCCGGCGAAGCCAACCTCTGTACTTCCTCATTGTACTATGACGCTTTGCGTTCTGCCTCGATGCTCGCTCGCGACCTGGGCAAGGGACGCAAGGTCGAGAAATTATATAAGGAACGTGCGCGCGCACTGGAAGCGGCTATCGACCGCTACTTCCATGCCACGGTTGAAGGTTTCGACACCTACCGTTATTTTGAGGGCAACGATGTGCTTCGCTCGTGGATTTGTATTCCGCTGACGATGGGCATCTTCACCCGAACGGCAGGTACCCTGGATGCCCTCTATTCACCCCGCCTCTGGACGCAGGACGGTATGTTGACTCAGGCTGGCAGCGAGACCTTCTGGGACCGCAGCACTCTCTATGCCCTTCGTGGAGCCTTGATGGCTGGCGACACAGAACGTACGCTCAGCTTCCTGCAATACTATTCCCACACCCGTTTGCTCGGAAGTCATGTGCCATATGCAATCGAGGCGTGGCCCGAGGGGTCGCAGCGCCATCTTTCGGCCGAGAGTGCCCTTTATGCCCGCATCATCACCGAAGGTCTCTTTGGTATTAGGCCTACAGGCTTGCGCTCGTTCACCGTCTCACCCCGTCTGCCGGCAGGCTGGCCCTCGATGACCCTGCGCCGTATTCACCTGTGCGGCGAGTGTCTGGATCTGGAAGTCCGTCGCGACGAAAAGGGAAACATCCTCGTTCGTTTGATGCGCGAGGGGAAGGCTCCCGTGGAACGTCCCGTTACAGATAATCTTTCGTTTACTCTATAATTATATACACTAACCCTTAAAATTATTCGCCTTATGAAGAAATGTATATTAATGATCATGCTGCTGTCCGGTTTCCTCGGAAGCGCCAATGTATTTTTTGCCCAGAATCCAGCCACACCTCCAACAGGTGGTAGCGTGGCAGACGTCGCTGCTATCCGTGCGGCACGTGATGCCAGAGAGGCAGAACAGCTGGCTAAGGAACAAACCGAAAGACTCAAGGAGGCTATTACGCGGGCTGATTCCCACGTGAAACAAGCTACGTTGGATGTGAAGAACGCCCAGCAGAAACTGAAAGAAGCCAAGGACGCACTGAAACGTCTGAAGGACGAAGAGAAAGCCGTCAAGAAGGCAATGAAGGACGTTCAGAACCGTGCTCGTGAAGAGAAGCAAAAAGCAAAGCGAGCCGAAAAGGCACAGAAAGAAGCCGAAAAGGCTCAGAAAAAAGCTGAAAAGGCCGAGAAAGCACGACAAAAAGCATCTAAGAAGGCCGCTGATAAGAAAGCAGAGGCCGAAGAAGCTGGCAGGTAATGCTGTTTATTGCGCGGACTGCTGTGGGCTTGTGCCTGCAGAGGTAATCGAATCTAAAGCGATCTCGGCTGCTGCAATGGAATCGTGGCGGGCTTTGTTCTCGCGGTGAATGGCGAGTGTCCGGGCTTCGAAGGCCTGGGTAATTTTTTCGCCGTTCTCATGATTACTGATGTAGATGGCATAGGAGGCTGATGTGCCAAGGCTGTCAGCTTCGCGCCAGTCGAGAGAGTCGATGATGTGGAGTGCGGCTGCCTTGTGTATGGTGGAAGGATTGTCGTGAATAAACTGCCGAAGGGCGGTTTGTTGAGGATGCGCACAGAGGTCAGCCCACTTATCATCGATGTTTTTTAGTTCTGCGAGCCGTGCCCGTACACCTTCTGCGTGGGGGCTGTCGGGATAGCGGCTAAGGAAGCTCTGGAAGAGTTCGCGCTCCGTACATTGCATGAGCAGTTGGTAGGCTTGCTCCTCTTGCTTGGTTTGCTCGAGGTGCTGGTAGTAGAAATATGCTCCAGCAGCAGCGGCGATAAGGAGCAGGAGGAGTATCCAGCCGAACCAACTGCGCTTTTTAGGTGGAGTGGGAGAGGAACCCTTGGAGAGATCAGCGTTCCCTGAGTTCTTGGACTTTTCGGCCTGTCCGGCATCTTCTGCTGTTTTCTTCTCGACAACGAAGAGTGTGCCGCAATGAGAACATTGTTTGGCATCCATGAAAGAGAGGGTGTTACAGACGGGACAGCGCTTGATGTTCCCAGCGATCAATGCGCCGCAATCAGGGCATTCTGTGGCCTTTGATGATACTTCATGGCCACATCCAGGACATTTGATAAGGCTCATTTTGTTTCTACTTTTATTTATTTTCTGTGCAAAGGTACGTTTTTTTATGTATTGTAGCAAAAAAAATGGGAAAAAGTTTGCAGGAGTCGCATTTTAGGCGTACCTTTGCAGCGCAAAACGAGAAAATGGGGCATTAGCTCATCTGGCTAGAGCGTTTGACTGGCAGTCAAGAGGTGGCGAGTTCGAGTCTCGCATGCTCCACTAAAGAAAAATCCCCGACGATAACCTTATCGCCGGGGATTCTTATTGTGTGGTGGGTCATTTCATGTCTTCCTCGCTCTTCATGTCGATTTCTTCGCCCTTGGTGGTGTAGAATTCGTATTGTAGGAAGGCGAGGCGCTGGTTGGGAATGATGCGAACGCCGAAGCCGTATTTCATCTGCCATCGTAGCTTGAGAGATACAAGGCCCTGGTTGATGTATGCGGCCACATAGGGGTGGACGTGTAGGACAAAGGAGCGAATCTGCAGGTGATTCACGAGTTGGTCTATCTTCTGCTCGAGTACGTCAGTGAAGAGGAAGCTGGACTTGATGGTACCCTTGCCCATACAAGTGGGGCAGGTTTCGTCGACGTGTACTTCCATAACGGGTCTTACTCTCTGACGTGTGATCTGCATCAATCCGAATTTGCTGAGTGGTAGGATATTATGGCGAGCGCGATCTCGCTTCATGTTCTCTACCATTCGTTCATAGAGTTTCTGGCGGTCTTCGGCTACGGTCATATCGATGAAGTCAACGACAATGATACCTCCCATGTCTCGCAGGCGTAACTGACGTGCGAGCTCATCGGCGGCTCCAAGGTTAACTTCAAGGGCGTTAGCTTCTTGTCCGTCGGGGTTCTTGGCGCGGTTACCACTGTTAACATCAACGACGTGTAGCGCTTCAGTGTGTTCTATGATAAGATAAGCTCCGTGCTTATAGCTGACGGTTTTGCCGAAGGAGGTCTTGATTTGTCGGGTGACGTCGAAATTGTCGAAAATAGGCAATTTGCCTTTGTAGAGCTTGACAATTTCCTGCATCTCGGGTGCAATGAGGCGGACGTAGTCTCTGACTTCGTCATAGACCTTGGGGTCGTTGATGTAGATGTTTTCGTAGGTCGGATTGAAGAGGTCGCGCAATAATGCAACGGTGCGGTTTGTCTCTTCGTAGCAGAGTGTAGGCAGTTCTTTTGCGGAGTGAGCACGTGCGATAGCTTCGTCCCATCGCTTGAGCAGTATCATCAGTTCCTGATCCAGTTCCTGCACTTTCTTGCCCTCGGCCACGGTTCTAACGATGACGCCAAAGTTCTTGGGCTTAATACTTTGAATAATTTGCTTGAGGCGTGCGCGTTCGGCACTGGACTTGATTTTGGAACTGACGTTGACCTTGTCAGAGAAGGGTACGAGAACGAGGTAACGTCCAGGGAAGCTGATTTCACAAGTGAGTCGTGGTCCCTTCGTAGAGATGGGCTCCTTGACGATTTGTACAAGAATCTCTTGTCCCAGCTGCAGCACATTTTGCACGCTGCCTTCTTTGGGCAGTTCGGGCTGGATGCTGGCTTTTTGCATCGGGAAGATCTTCTTCTTGTCGCTACCTAATTGCTTGAGGTACTTGGCAAAAGAGTTGTACTGGGGTCCTAAATCCAGGTAATGCAGGAAGGCATCGCGTTCATGACCGACATTGACGAAGCATGCGTTGAGCCCGGGCATGAGCTTTCGCACCTTGGCATAATAGATGTTGCCGACATTGAAACTTGCTGCCTGCTCTTCTTCTTGGTATTCCACGAGGCGCTTGTCCTCGGTCAGGGCGATAGCAATTTTCTTCGGCTGTACATCAACAATTACTTCACAGGTCATGTGGATTTACGTATTAATCAATGATTGTTTTATAAACAAGGAACAAACAGGGCCCGAGCAGGGCAGCTTGTTTGTTCCTCGTTGTGACTCACTAAGTCTGAGGGACGGAGAGTCAACAGAGCATGTGTTTATTTGCTCTTATGTCTGTTCTTTCTCAGTCTCTTCTTGCGCTTGTGAGTAGACATCTTGTGTCTTTTCTTCTTTTTTCCGCTAGGCATAACGTTTGTTGTTAAATGTAGTGAATGAAAATAGCATTAAGCTTTTACGGCCTCGAAGAACACTTTTGCGGGCTTGAAAGCGGGAATGTTGTGTTCGGGGATAATCATCGTCGTGTTCTTGGTGATGTTACGGGCGGTCTTTTCTGCGCGCTTCTTGAGGATGAAGCTGCCGAAGCCGCGGAGATACACGTTCTCTTCCTGAGAGAGGGCATCCTTGACCTGATCCATGAAGGATTCAACAACGGTGAGGGCCGTAGCCTTGTCAATACCAGTTTGCTTTGAAATCTTGTTTACGATGTCTTGCTTAGTCATTTTTAGATTGTTATTTTTATGGTTAAAAATATTACTTTTGCGTTATGTTTTGCTTTTTCGGCTTGCAAATGTACAACCTTTCAGGCAGTTAAAGAAATCTTTGACCGTTTTTTTTCAAAAATAATGTACTTTTAAGCGTTTTTTCTTACTTTTCATCCTTTTTTCGCACAAAAACGCGTAACTTTGTGGCCATGAAACAAGAAATTAGTGTTTTCCCGACGACCTTGCTCCGATGGTTTAAAGACTTCGGACGCGACCTTCCCTGGCGTCACACGCGTGACCCTTATCTGATATGGTTGAGCGAGATAATCCTGCAGCAGACGCGTGTGGAACAGGGGCGCAATTATTGGTGTCGGTTTGTGGACCGGTGGCCTACGGTGGAGCTGTTGGCAGACGCCACAGAAGATGAGGTGCTGCGCCAGTGGCAGGGCTTGGGCTACTACAGTCGCGCCCGCAACCTCCATGCTGCTGCCCGTCAGGTGGTGGAGCTGGGTGGATTCCCTCGGTCGGTGGAGGAGCTGTGTAAGCTGCGAGGTGTAGGGGAGTATACAGCGGCTGCTATTGCTTCCTTTGCCTTTGATGTGCCGGCAGCGGTGGTCGACGGCAATGTTTATCGTGTCCTCTCGCGTTATTTCGGAATTGATACTCCGATTGATTCTACAGAGGGCCATCGCCTCTTTGCCTCTCTGGCCTGCGAGTTGTTGCCCGAGTGCCAGGCTGCCGACTATAATCAGGCGATCATGGATTTCGGTGCCACGCAATGTACGCCAGCGAATCCAGCTTGTCTGACTTGTCCGCTGGTGGAGACTTGCCGTGCTCAGGCTGAGGGCAGGGTGGGGGAACTGCCTGTGAAGCAGGGGCGCACGAAGGTACAGGAGCGACGATTGTCCTATGTCTACATCCGTTGTCAGGGTGAGGTTGCTATCAGAAAGCGTGGCGAAGGGGACTTCTGGCAGGGGCTGTGGGAACCTTATCTGATGGAAGAAGGCCGCGAGCTGCCGCAGGATGCCGCCCTGGTCTTGTTGGCCCACGATGTGAAGCACATCCTTTCGCATCGGCGTCTGCTTTGTGACTTCTATCTTTGGGAGACGGATTCACGACCCGTCTTGACCGCAGATTATCGCTGGGTCAAAGAAGAGGAGTTGGATGATTATGCCAAACCCCGTCTCGTTGAGATCATGCTGGAATGGGTGAAAGACCATTTATAAAATAAAATAAGGTTCGCGCGCGTGCGCAATTGCCATTTTATGTGTTGATTCAAGAAAAGTACAGATTTCATAGGGCCGAAGACGAGAAAAATACATTTTTTGGCGGCAGTTTCAGAAAAAGAAGTTATCTTTGCAGCTGTAAATAGCCTTTTACTCCCTATTTGGGATGTTAAAAGAAGCTCTGAACACATATATTTACGAAGCTTACTCATTTAAACAACATAACTGATTCATGAAACATTTATTTCTTTCGCTGGCTTTGGCTGCCAGTTTCCTCTGCTGCAACGGCGTTGCAGCCGCACCAGCCACTCCAGGCTCCTTCAAGGTGGGCAATAAGACTTTTCTCCTGAACGATAAGCCCTTCGTTGTGAAGGCTGCTGAAGTGCATTATCCCCGTATCCCTCGTGAGTACTGGGAACAGCGTATCCAGATGTGTAAGGCTTTGGGAATGAACACACTCTGCATTTACATTTTCTGGAATTCCCACGAGCAGCAGCAGGATAAGTTCGACTTCACGGGCAACAACGATATCCGTGCCTTCGTGCAGCTGGCACAGAAGAACGGCATGTGGGTCATCGTCCGTCCCGGTCCTTATGTGTGTGCCGAGTGGGAGATGGGCGGTCTGCCTTGGTGGCTGCTAAAGAAAAAGGATATCCGACTGCGCGAGCAGGATCCTTTCTTCATGGAACGCCTCGAAATCTTCGAGAAGAAGGTAGGCGAGCAGCTGGGTGACCTGACCATCGAGAAGGGTGGCCCCATCATTATGGTGCAAGTGGAGAACGAATACGGCAGTTACGGCGAGGACAAGCCCTACATCAGTGCCGTGCGCGACATCATTCGCAAGAGCGGCTTCGACAAGGTGGAGTTGTTCCAGTGCGACTGGAGTTCGAACTTCACGAAGAACGGTCTGGATGACCTCACCTGGACGATGAACTTCGGTACGGGCTCGAATATTGATCATGAGTTCCAGAAACTGGGCGAGCTGCGTCCGAACAGCCCAAAGATGTGTTCCGAGTTCTGGAGCGGATGGTTTGACAAGTGGGGCGGACGCCACGAGACGCGCGGTGCGGAAGCAATGGTCGACGGTATCACTCAGATGCTCGACCGCGGCATCAGCTTCTCGCTCTACATGACTCATGGAGGCACCAACTGGGGCCACTGGGCTGGTGCCAACTCTCCGGGCTTCGCTCCCGACGTGACCAGCTACGACTACGACGCACCCATCAACGAGGCAGGCCAGACCACCGATAAATATTGGACGCTGCGCAAGGCCATGGAGAAGTACAGCGGCGACTTCGACCCCGCCACAGGCACCTGGGGCAAGCCCAGGAAGCTGCCCGCTGTGCCGAAGGAATTTCCCACCATTGCCATTCCGGCATTTGAACTCACCGAGTTCGCACCCCTGGGCTACGGTAGTGACATCGTGGACACCAAAGGCGGGTTGAAGACCTTCGAGGAGATGGATTTCGGCTGGGGCGCGATGATCTACAGCACCAAGCTGCCTGAGATTCCCCTGCAGAGTGTCCTCAAGATGGAAGCCCACGACTATGCACAGGTGTTCATCAACGACCAATTCATTGGCAAGCTCGACCGCGTGAAGCACGAGACATCGCTCATCCTGCCCGCCGTGAAGAAGGGCGATGAACTCGTCATCCTTGTGGAAGGCATGGGGCGCATCAACTTCGGCCGCGCCATCAAGGACTTCAAGGGCATCGTCTCTGAGGTCGTCATCAGCGCCGACCAGGATGGCGTGGAAACCACCTGGAAGCCACGCCATTGGACCAAGGCACGTATCAAGGACGACTATTCGGTGGCCGTAGAGGCGCTGAAGGAAGTCCAGACATTCGCCGTATCCACCAATCAGCTGTCCACCAACGCCGGCTACTATCGCGGCTACTTCAACCTCAAGAAGACGGGCGACACCTTCCTGAACCTCGAGAACTGGGGCAAGGGACAAGTGTATGTCAACGGCCACGCCATTGGTCGTCACTGGTACATCGGTCCCCAGCAGACGCTTTATGTTCCCGGCTGCTGGCTGAAGAAAGGACAGAATGAGGTGATAGTGCTCGACGTGATGGGACCGCGGGGCGAGAAGACCATCGAAGGTCTGCAGAAACCCATTATTGATAAGCTGAATCTCGATCGCCCGCAGACGCACCGCCTCGAAGGTCAGAACCTCGACCTCAGCGGCGAGACACCTGTGATGGAAGGTGAGTTCAAGGCTGGCAACGGCTGGCAGGAAGTGAAGTTCGACAAGCCCGTCAGCGGTCGCTACTTCTGCATCGAAGCCCTCAACAGCCACAATAACCGCGAGTACTGCTGCATTGCTGAGTGGTATCTGCTTGGTGCCGACGGCACACGTCTCAGCCGCGAACCCTGGCAGGTGGCCTACTGCGACGACGAGGATATCGAGAGCGGCAACAAGACTGCCGACAAGATCTTCGACCTGCAGGAGAGCACCTACTGGTCTACGAACCGTGGAGTGCAGTTCCCCCACTACCTCATCATCGACCTCGGTCAGGATCAGACCTTCACCGGATTCCAGTACCTGCCGCGTGTAGAGGCTGGAGCACCGGAGAGCATCCGCCAGTTCCGTATCTACGTCAAGAGTTCGGAATTCAAGATGTAAGTCCCCCGTGCTTCGCTTGCGATAAAATTGAAAGACCGCTCCGACAGAATCGTCTGGGGCGGTCTTTCGTAATACTTTTGAATTAGTGCAGAAAGCGTGACTCCGTTGGGATTCGAACCCAAGACCCACAGCTTAGAAGGCTGTTGCTCTATCCAGCTGAGCTACGGAGCCGGTAGTGCTATTCGCTTTTGCGGGTGCAAAGGTACAAAAAAAGTTTAGAGTTTCAGGTTTAGAGTTTAGAGTTTTTTTGTTTTCAGACAGAAAAAGAGACCATTTTTAGCCTTGTGGGGCATGAAATGGCCTCTTTCCATGTTATCGGATGAACAAAAATGACGTCGAGAGCGCTTAAGCCTTGGGCTGGTGTTGCTCGCGCAGAAGGTCATTAACCGTCTTGACGGGGTTGAACGTTTCGAGGGGAACCTCAACGAAGACGGTGGACCAGTCTGACATGGCGCCATTCCACAGTCCCGGCAACTCCAAAGCCTTCAGCTCGCGGCCGTTCTTGGATTTCGAGGAGATGAAGCCCGTTGCGGGATCTACATATTTCGGCAAATCGAAGCGGTTGCCCTTGTAGTCGTGGGTTGCACAGACGAGATCCACGGGGTTGAAGTGCGTACCTCCTTGGAACATGGCCATATAGGCGGGATTGTGGGTGTCAATCTGTGAGCTTTCGAGGATTTGCGGGCTTACGCTTCCATCGGCATTGAAGGCCAGGAACGGACCTCCGCCGGGTTCGCCCACATTACGCACCATACCGCAGACACGCATTGGACGGTTCAGCTTGCGGCGCAGGGTCTCGATGAGTTCTTCTTCGGGAAGTTCCGCAATGCCCGGAATCTCTGTCGAGAGTTCGCGATGGAGGAACTGGCACATCTCGTCGAGTTCGGCGCGACCCAGTCCGCCTTCGTCCAAACGGCGCAGGTAATCGAAAGCTTGACGCTGGAGGGTGACGAGGACGCCTGCGATGACTTGCTTCCAAAGTGTTGTTGCCGGCTTCAGGCGGTCGGGCACTACATTGTCGATATTTTTGATGAAGAGGATTTCTGATTCGAGGTCAGAGAGGTTCTGAATGAGGGCACCGTGGCCTCCAGGACGGAATAGCAGACGCCCGTCCTCCGTGCGGAAAGGCTCGTTGTCAAGGGTGGCGGCGAGGGTGTCTGTCGAAGGCTTCTGTTCGCTGAAGGTGATGTTGTAGCTAATGCCGTACTTCTGTTCGTACTCCGGCTTCACACGCTCCACAAGGTCTTCGAAGAGTTCGCGATGCTCAGTGGAAACCGTGAAGTGTACATCGGCACGTCCGTCGGAAGTGGCATAGAGGGCAGCCTCTACGAGGTGTTCTTCCAGCGGGGTGCGTGCGCTGTCGGTGTAGTCGTGGAACTGAAGCAGTCCCTTCGGCAGTTGGCCGTAGTTCAGTCCTTCTTCGTTCAGCAGTGCGCTCACGACATCACGATAGCGTCCGTTATCAATGAGGCTGTCGGCGGGTTCGCCATACATCACTACACAGGCATCATCAAGGGCAGGGAAGAAGGCGAAGTCGTGAATGCGATCGAAGAATTTGCGCTCGAAGTCTGTCTGAGGAGCATCGTGGTCTCCATCGCGGAATTCAAAAAGGTTCTTGAACATGCGTGAAGCGGCTCCGCTGGCGGGCACAAACTTCGTGATATGGTGTCCCTCTGCCTTGTAGGCTTCCCAGGCCTCTACGAAGGCTTGGCTCTCACTATCGGAGGGAGCAAGAATGCCATTTCCGATAGCTGCTGCGGCGCGCAATTTCAGATAAGGGAATCCTTCGCGGAACTGGCGCAGTTGGTTCTCGATTTGCTGTTCGCTGATGCCTTTCTGGGCAAGCTGTTTTTTGTCTTCTGCGGTAAGCATAGTGTGTTATTGGGCTTAAAGTTTATAAATTTCGAGCCAAAAGTAGTAAAAAACGTTCAAATGTAGTGCATAATTGAAGAAAAAACTCTATCTTCGCCCTTGATTTCTTAACACAAACTAAGAATATGGACGAAAAGAGAGACCTCAGCGCCTCCGAAAACGAGCTCTTGGCCACCCTGAAAGCAGAGTTGCAACAACTGACCAAGGACGAGATTCGGGAGGAAGAATATAGGAAGGTGTGGGGCTATCTGTCGGAGGCCAGGAACACGGATGTCATGTGCCGTGATGCCTTCGGACTGCATCCCCTGCTGACCGACCTGCAGACGGCTATTATTGTGGCCACGGAAATTGGCGTCACCCGAGGAGCAATCCTTGGAGTGCTGCTGAATGGACTGGTCATTCGCGGACAGGTGACAGCCGACATCCTGCGCCGCGAATTTGGCGACGATGTGGCCACAATCGTACATGGTCTGGCGCGAATCAATGAGCTTTATGAAAAGAATCCTATTGTAGAAAGCGAGAACTTCCGACAGCTGTTGCTCTCCTTCGCAGAGGACATGCGTGTCATCCTTATTGTCATCGCTTCCCGCGTGTGCCTGATGCGTAAAATAAAGGAGTCGGAGAACGATGAAGCCCGCCGGAGGGTGGCTACGGAAGCTGCGTACCTCTATGCTCCACTGGCCCACAAACTCGGCCTCTACAAGTTGAAGAGCGAGCTCGAGGACCTTTCGCTAAAGTACCTGGAGCACGATGCTTACTACCATATTAAAGAGAAACTCAACGCCACGAAGAAAAGTCGCGATGCTTATATCGAAAGGTTTATAGGTCCTATAGATGAAAAACTTAAGGCTGTGGGCTTAAAGTATCACATGAAGGGACGTACGAAATCGATTCATAGCATTTGGCAGAAGATGAAGAAGCAGCACTGTCCCTTTGAGGGTGTGTATGATCTCTTCGCTATTCGCATCATCCTGGACTCTCCGCTCGAACGCGAGAAACAGGACTGCTGGCAGGTGTTCAGTATCATCACTGATATGTATCAGCCCAACCCCAAACGTATGCGCGACTGGCTGTCGATTCCCAAATCCAATGGCTACGAGAGCTTGCACATTACTGTCCTCGGTCCCGAAGGAAAATGGGTGGAAGTTCAGATTCGGACGGAACGGATGGATGAGGTCGCAGAGCGCGGTCTGGCAGCCCATTGGCGCTATAAGGGTGTCAAAGGCGGTGAGGCTGGTGTAGACGCTTGGTTGCAGAATATCCGCAATGCCCTTGAGGCGGGCGACGATATGCAGCTGATGGATCAGTTCAAGATGGATTTGTATGAGGATGAGGTCTTTGCCTTCACCCCGAAGGGCGATCTCTTCAAGCTGCCACTGGGTGCCACGGTGCTGGATTTCGCCTACGCTATTCACACCAAGGTCGGTAACAAATGTACTGGCGGACGCATTGGTGGAAAAATGGTCACCCTGCGCCATGTGCTGCAGAGCGGTGATCAGGTGGAGATTATGACCCACGTCAATCAGTTCCCGAAGCAGGATTGGCTCACCGTCGCCAAGACCAGCCGTGCCCGCTCCAAAATACGTCAGGCGCTGAAGGAGATGGCAGCCACCCAGGCGGCATATGCCAAGGAGGAACTTGAACGTAAGTTCAAGAACCGCAAGATTGACATCGAGGAAGCCACACTCATGCATACGATGCACCGGCTGGGTTATCGGATAGTTACGGATTTCTACAAGGCCCTGGCCGACGGTGTCATCGACATCAATCAGGTCATGGAGGCCTACCTCATGCAACAGCGCTACGAGCGGGGCGAACTGCCGTCGCAACAGCAGACTCACAGCGCCGACACATTCCAGCTTCAGCAGAACGATGAGCAGGTGCAGCATAAGGGCGGTGACGTAATGGTTATCGACAAGAACCTGCGGGGTATTGAATATACACTTGCCAAATGCTGTCATCCCGTATATGGCGACGAGGTTTTCGGTTTTCTCACGGCTGGCGGTGGAGTGAAGATTCATCGCAAGGACTGCCCCAATGCTCCCGCTTTGTACCAGCGTTACGGCTATAGGATCATCGATGCTCGCTGGGCAGGTAAAGGTGGAAGCCAGTATGCAGTGACCTTGCGTGTTGTGGGACAGGATGATCTCGGTATTGTTAATAATATTACCAGCATCATTTCCAAGGAGGAAAAGATTCTGTTGCGCAGTATCAGCATCGATTCAGATGATGGTCTGTTCAGCGGAACCCTCACAATCATGCTCGAAGACACCTCGCGACTGAAGCAGCTTATTCAAAAGCTGGAGGGCGTGAAGGGCGTGAAAGGAGTGAGTAGGGTGTGAGTGGGGAATTGAAAATTGAAAATTGAAAATTGAGGAATTGAAAATTGAAAATTGATAATTGATAATTGAGAAATTCTTCAAGCGTGAAGCGACCAAGGTCGAGCGGAGATATTGAAACGAGGAAATGTTGAAAGATGGCGGATGAAAGTTAAAAGGTCTTAAGGAATTTCGTCACTTGAAAGATTCTTCATATATTTGTGCGGTAAAACGTGAAAATGATATGCAAAACGCTATAAAAAATACGATACGAGCCCTCTTTCTAATACTGCTTTCTGCCTTGACAAATAGTGCGTTAGCGCAGGAAATCACCATTGGCAACTACAAGTTCAAGGACGGCAGTGAATATCAGGGGGAAATGTTCCGTGGGAAGCCCTACGGCAAGGGTACCACGACGTTCCTCAATGGCGACCGCTATGAGGGCGAGTACGTCAAAGGCAAACGTCAGGGCTACGGAGTCTATTCCTTTATTGACGGCGAGCGCTACGAGGGCGAATGGTTCCAGGATCAGCAGCACGGTACCGGTACGTTCTACTTTAAGAACAACAACAAGTACACCGGCCTCTGGTACCGCGATTACCAGAACGGACAGGGAACCATGGAATACTTCAATGGCGACAAGTACGTGGGCGCTTGGAAAGAAGACAAGCGCGAGGGCGAAGGCACTTATACCTTCGTCACCGGCGACAGCTACCAGGGCGAATGGCACAACGACCTCAAGCACGGTCAGGGCACCTTCGTCTGGTCCAACGGTTCCCATTATACTGGCGGCTGGCGCGAGGGAAAGATGAATGGTACAGGTACGTACCATTATGCCAATGGCGACGTCTATAAAGGCCAGTTCCGCAACGACTCGCTGCAGGGAAAGGGAATCTACCTCTTCAATAACGGCGACCGCTATGAGGGAGCCTACAATATGAGCCAGCGCGAGGGCGATGGCATCTTCATCTATGCAGGTGGTAACAAGTACGTGGGGCAGTTCAAGAATGGCGTGAAACACGGTCAGGGCACCTTTACCTCCACGGATGGCGCCTCATACGTCGGCCAGTGGCAAAACGACAAGAAACACGGCCGCGGCAAATACACCTGGGCTAACGGCGATGTGTACGACGGGTCGTGGGCCAATGGAATGATGGACGGCGAAGGCATCCTCCGACAGAAGGACGGCACCAAGTTCCGCGGTCACTTCAGTCAGGGCGAGAAAGACGGTCCCTGTGTCATGGAGACTCCCGACGGGATGCGTTTCGAAGGCTCCTTCAAGGCGGGTGAACGCGATGGAGATTTCGTGGAAAAGGACGCCAACGGCAACGTCGTCCGGCGCGGTCACTACACCAATGGAGTGCTCGATAAGTGAGAAAAGATTAGCATTTTTTAGATATATTGTGTGCTTTTTGTACACTTTTAGTGCCTTGCGGTCCTCGTAGGGCACTTTTCTTAAGAAATATTTCCGTATGTCAAAGATTATTCGTACCTTTGCCGCGCAAAAACAAGATATCTATGATCGTAGACTCCATCGACCAGTTAGGGCGGTACTCCGAGTTGAATCCCCGGTTTGCCGCAGTCGCAGAATTTTTGCGCACCCATGACCTCGCAACGATGCCCTCCGGCATCCATCATATTCAGGGCGACGACCTTTTCGTCAACATTCAGGATGCCCCCGCCAAGACGCGTGAGCAGGCCCGTTTCGAGACCCACCGCCGGATGATTGACATCCAGGTTCCCGTCAGTGGCGACGAGGAGCACGGCTGGTGTCCCGCTGAATTACTTCCAAAGGCTGAGTACGATGAAGCAGCCGATATGTCGCTGCACGACCCGGTAGCGCCTGCCACGAATCCCTCGCTGGCGACTACCTATTTCACACTCCGTCCCGGACAGTTCGCCATCTATTTCCCCTCCGACGGCCACGCTCCGGCTGTCACACCCACAGGACTCCGCAAGGCAATCTTCAAAGTAAAGGCCTGAAGCGCGGGGTTCTCTCTTTCAATATCCCCAGCGAGTTGAAAGACCCTCCACAACGCCTAAAAACGTTAAAAGTATCAATATAATGGCAAAAAAAGAACAGACCAAGACCCCTGTAGCGAAGGGGAAAGGCTCGACAAAAGCTTCCTCCAAGAAGTCGTCGAAAACTTCGTCCAAGAGGGGCGCTGACAAGAAAAACGCTGTCGCCGCTCCCAAACAGTTGCGTCTCATCCGTCATGATGAGTGGCTGCAGCCCTTTGCACCCGCTATCGAGGGACGTCACCAGCATGTCAGCGACAAACTCGCCGAGCTCACCAACGGCGGCAAGCAGAAGCTCTCGGACTTCGCTACCGGCTACCTCTACTTCGGCCTTCATTTCGAGAACAAGAAATGGGTCCTTCGCGAGTGGGCACCCAACGCAACCGCCATCTATGTCATCGGTGATTTCAACAACTGGCAGGTAGACGAACACTACGCAATGCGCCGTCTGCCGAAAGGCAATGGAGCCTGGGAAATCAAGATGCCCGCCAAGAACCTGAAGCACGGGCAGCTCTACAAACTCCTCGTCCGCTGGGAGGGGGGAGAAGGCGAACGAATTCCCGCCTGGGCAACACGCGTTGTGCAGGATCCCGAGACGAAGATCTTCTCCGCTCAGGTCTGGATGCCGAGTGAGGAGCCTTACGACTGGAAGGTAAAGAAGTTCCGTCCCAACACCTCACCGCTGCTCATCTATGAGTGCCATATCGGTATGGCGCAGGACAAGGAAGGCGTGGGCACCTACAATGAATTCCGCGAGAATGTCCTTCCGCGAATTCATAAGGACGGCTACAACTGCATTCAGATTATGGCCATTCAGGAGCACCCGTACTACGGCAGCTTCGGCTATCATGTCAGCAGCTTCTTCGCCGCATCTTCCCGCTTCGGCACTCCCGAGGAACTGAAGCAGCTCATCGATGCAGCCCACGAGAAAGGCATCAGCGTTATCATGGATATCGTCCACAGCCACGCTGTCAAGAACGAGAACGAGGGCCTCGGCAACTTCGCCGGCGACCCCAACCAGTACTTCTATGCAGGCGGTCGTCGCGAACATCCCGCCTGGGACAGCCTCTGCTTCGACTACGGAAAGAACGAAGTCCTGCACTTCCTCCTCTCCAACTGCAAATACTGGCTCGACGAGTACCACTTCGATGGCTTCCGCTTCGACGGTGTCACCTCCATGCTCTACTACAGCCACGGTCTCGGAGACAACTTCCTCGGCTACGGTGACTACTACAACGGCAACGAGGACGACAATGCTATTGCCTACCTCACGATGGCCAACCTCCTCATTCATGAGGTCAACAACCACGCTATCACCATTGCGGAGGAAGTCAGCGGAATGCCCGGACTGGCAATGCCCTTCAAGGACGGCGGCTACGGCTTTGACTATCGCATGGCAATGAATATTCCCGACTACTGGATAAAGATTATCAAGGAGTTGCGCGATGAGGACTGGAAGCCCAGCTCTATGTTCTGGGAAGTCAAGAACCGCCGTGCCGACGAGAAGACCATCAGCTACTGCGAGAGCCACGACCAGGCACTCGTGGGCGACAAGACCATCATCTTCCGACTCATTGATGCCGACATGTACTGGCACTTCAAGAAGGGCGACGAGAACTACAACGTCGAGCGCGGTATTGCTCTCCACAAGATGATTCGTCTGCTCACCGCAAGCACCATCAACGGCGGATATCTCAACTTCATGGGTAATGAGTTCGGTCATCCCGAATGGATTGACTTCCCGCGCCAGGACAACGGTTGGAGCTACAAGTACGCCCGCCGTCAGTGGAACCTCGTTGACAACAAGGAACTCTGCTACCACTACCTCGGCGATTTCGACCGCCAGATGCTGAAAGTCCTGAAGCTGCAGAAAGATATCCAGAAAACGCCCGTCACCGAGATCTGGACCAACGACGGTGATCAAGTCCTGGCCTACCAGCGCGGCGAACTACTCTTCGTCTTCAACTTCAGCTACAATCGCAGCTACGCAGGCTACGGCTTCATGGTTCGTCAGGGCTCCTATCAGGTGCTGCTCAATACCGACGCCATCGAATTCGGCGGCCACGGACTCAACGACGACACCGTTCGTCACTTCACCAACTACGATCCCCTGCTCGCTCGCGACAACAAGGGTTGGCTGAAGCTCTACATCCCCGCCCGCTCCGCAGTGGTCCTCACCAAGAAGGACGACTGATGCCATCAGTCTTCGCTTTGTAGGACTTAGCAATAAACGATTTCTCCCCGCCCATCAGATTTTCCGATGAGGCGGGGAGATTCTTTTATTTTTCCGTGCGCGTTCCCTGCTGTTTTCTGCGTATTTCACATGAAAATGCGGGTCTGGAGGGGGATATTTTGCAAAAAAGGACTGTTTAGAATGCGATATTCGCAGAAACTTTGTATCTGCGCCAGCGCCGCTTCACCCTCTTTCCCGACAGCGGTTGCCTCCACAAGTGGCAGAACGCCATGCAGCAGACCCGAGGCCTGCAGTTCACCATCGACGCCCAGCTCGAATCCTATCCCCCCAATACCGACCTCGCCGACCTCCTCCTTCAGTAACCCGCCCGCAGGCCTGCCGTTAATCCCAATTCGTCCCCTCATCCTCCGCAATCATCCCCTCATCCTCCGCAATCATCCCCTCATCCTCCGCAATTCGTCTTTTAACTTGCCCTAATTCATCCCCTCAAAAATACCGAGACATATATACGTATCAACGTTTACGTATATACGTCTCGGTTCTCACATATATATGTCTCGGTCTAAACGAATGGACGTCTTCAAGCTATAGAGTCCTCAGAGTTGGTGGATGACTTTCAGCAGTTGTTCGCCGAGTCCGATGGTGTAGCCTTGCTGGACGAAGACGACGCGGTTGAAGCTGTCGCAGATGAGGAAGATGGGGAGGGCGGAGCTGGGGAGGTGCAGCTGTTCGATAACTTCCTGTCGGATGGTGCCGTCGATGTCACAACCCCAAACGGTGGTGGAGGGGAGGGCGTTGCCGGACTGCGGCGAGAATTCGGTGAAGTTGAAGCGGGCGGCGGAGGCGGGGGAGTCGAAGAGTAGAACGAGCTTGCGGCCCCACTGCTCGAAGTCGCTGCGGACGAGTGCAATGTCGCGCAGGGCGTGGTTCGTCGGCTCCTGATTGGGGGCGATGAGCCCGAGGCAGTAGTAGCCGCGGCCGCAAGTGGAGAGCAGGGAAAGACCCCTCCCGACCTCCCCGTCAGGGGAGGAGGTGATGGCGGAAGGAGCGCCGTCTGCAGGGTTGGAGGCAACGGACGGGCTGCCGTCTGCAGGGTTGGAGGCAACGGACGAACTGCCGTTTGCAGGGTCGGTAGCGGGGGGCAATGTGCCGTTCACAGGAAGTGGCTGGTAGAGGTTTTCGGCGTTGAGGGAACCTATGACTGCGACGGCGTCTGCGGCGGTGCGGAGAGTGAGGGGCAGGGTGGTGGTGGTGCCGGGCTGGATGACGAAGAACTGGAGGTGGGCGCGCACGCTGCCGTCTGCCAGGCGAACGCCGGTGGTGAGGAGGTAGGTGCCGGCATCAAGGGTGACACCTTCGCCCGCTTCTGTGCCCTGCTGGTGAGCGGCGAAGGTGTTCTGGAAGGTGGCTTCCTCCGGGTAGGTGAGGAGCTGTAGCTGGTTCTGCTCGTCGAGGCGCGAGAGGGTGAAGTGGATGTAGTATTTGGGGTCGGGCAGGTGAGAGGTGGGGGTGTAGGTGAGGTGAAGGGTGCCTGTGGGAATACTCTTCCCGACCTCTCCGTCAGGGGAGGAGGCTGATGGGGAATCGAAGGTGACGTCGGTCCAGGTGGTTTCGTAGTACTGGACTTTGCCATTGATTTCGTTGATGCGGGCAGGGATGCCGATGGAGCGGCAGGCGGCGACGAAGAAGATGTCGCGCCCCAGGCGGTCGGCAGTGCGGCTGCGGAAGACACCGAGGGGCTGCATACGCAGGTGCTGCGGGTTCTGGTCGTCGATGATACTCAGGCTGTCGCGGGTCCAGGCGATGAGGCGGTGGACATCGAAGCCGTCGAGGGCGGCGCGGAGGGGGGCCTTGTAGGCAGTGAGGCGCTCGCGCTCAATCCGGGGAGAGAGGAGGTAGGGGTGAGCCACGGAGGCGGGGAGGGCGGAGGCGGCGGCGGAACCGCCGCTTGCATGGGAGGAGGGAGAGGGAAGGGAGGGGGAGGCAGCGGAAGAAGAGGGGGCCGCGGAGGAGGAGGGGGAACTCTGAGGGGCGGCGGCGGAACCGCCGCTCACATGGGAGGAGGGAGAGGGAAGGGAGGAGGAAGAGGCGGAGTGGGCGGGGAGATTATCGAGGAGGACGGCGAGGGTGATGTCTTGGAGGTCTTTGTCGGGGAGGACGGCGAGGAGGGATTCGGCGAGGGGGCGCTGATTGAGGGCGGCGGCGCTGTCGAGGAAGGCGGCGATGACGGAATGGTTGCCACGGCTGCGCTGGTCGGTCATCGTGGCTTCGTAGGCGTGGCGGATGCTGTCTTCAAGGGCGAGGCGGCGGTTGTTCTCTTCACGCTGCTCGGGAGTAACGGTGGGGAGGTTGGCGCTGACGGGGGGAGGGGTGATGGTAAGGGCTGTTGAAAAGTTGAAATGTTCTTCAAGCGTGAAGCGTCGCAAGGCGCCGAGCGGAAAAGTTGAAAAGTTGAAATATTGAGAAATTGAAACATTGAAACATTGAGAGGAGCTTGACGAATCCAGGGCGCAGCTTTCGAGCGAAGCGAGGCTCTCCCCCTGACGGGGGAGCGGGGAGAGGGTCTGGGCTTGGGTCTGGGTCTGGGCTTGGGTCTGGGTCTGGGCTTGGGTCTGGGCTTGGTTTTGAATCTTGATGGTGACCAGGCTGTCGGTGGCGAAGCTGACTTGCTGGAAGGCGAGGGCTTCGGGGGTTGTTACCCAGAGGAGCATGTCGCCGAGTCCGGCGGTGAGGGAGGCGTGGCCGGCGGCGTCTGTCTGTTTGCGGGCTACGGTGTAGAATTCGGCGTAGTTATAGACCTTGAACTCCACGGTGGCGTCGGGCACGGGGCGGTCGAGGCTGTCGAGGACTTTGACGGTGAGGCGGCGGCAGGGGGCGTAGTTTCCGATGACATAGATCTCGGTGAGTCCGTATTGCCGGCTGACGACTTCTTCGGGGCCGTCGTAGTTGCCGAAGACTCGGGTGTGCATAAGCATTCCGCGCGAGGCACTCTCGTTGAACCATCCCATATTCAGAATAGGCTCTGGCTCGCAGGCTCCGAGGAACCACCAGCGGCCGTCGGCCCATGCCTCCACCCATGCGTGATTGTCGTCCGTGTGAGCCCAACGGGGAGTATAGACTTGGCGGGCGGGGATGCCAACACTTCGGAGTGCTGCCACCAGGAACACCGACTCCTCGCCACAGCGACCGTAAGCGGTGCGGAGGGTGGCTAAGGGACTGAGTGTGCGTGCGTTCGTGGGACGGTAGGTGACGTGTTCGTGGCACCAATGATTCACTTCAAGGATTGCTTCCTGCATGGAGAGTCCCTGCAGTCGGGGCTTCAGTTCGCGGAAGAAGACGGCGCGGCAGGTGTCCAAGTCCTCGTTGTTCACTCGCGGCGGCAGAACGAAATGCCGGAACTCGCGCTCTGGAACGCTGCTTCCCCAAGGCATCTCTGTCCGAGCCTGCAGGGCGAGGTTCACCTGGTCGGCGTAGTACTCGCGGGAGTAGTCGGTGCGGTCGGGCAGCGACAGGTTGTCGTAGAGGAAGTCGAGGTACGATTCGACTGTGGGCTGGGTGCAGGCAGCGAGGACGAGGGCTGCAAGGAGCAGCAGGATGGTTGTCTTCTTCATTTCTTCTGGATAAAGTGCTTAAGTAGGTAATCAAATTTATTTTACATATAATTTCCAGTAGGTGTGTGTTTATGAATTTTATCACTCTTCGGCGCATCTTTTCCTCTTCCTCTCAGTCACTTAGCCCGCTAAGTTCCTTCGAAGAAAAGAAAAATCTGCATCCAAATAGAAGATAAAAAAACATTAAACTAATTTTGATCACCTACTAAATAAAGCGATTGCAGGAACTGCGAGAGCCCCTGCAATCTATAGATGTCTGTTCGTTCTTATCCGTTCTGAAGCCACTGGTCGGCTTCTTCATACAGCTTGGTGAGGTAGTCGGGACGGCTCTTGCCGGGCAGCTCCTCGAGGATGGTGGTGCACTTCACGATGTACCACTCGCCATTGATGCGTGTGAGACGGTAGATGTACTGCGAGTCGCCAGTCTGGTTGAAGGTAACACCAGCAATCTCGGTCTTCACGGGGAATGTCGTTTCCACAATGGCAATAGCTCGGTTGCCATGAGTCCAAACGAGACATGCGTGGATGTGGTATGGGATGTGGTCAGTTCTTGCTGCCAACGCCCCGACAAACTCCTTGATGGAGCCATCGAACCACGATGCATGTATGAGTGCTTCGGGGAGGTAGCAGGCTTGCATTTCATCCCATAACTGGTTGTCGCGAGCAAAACGCTCGAATGTCAATAGACGACGCACGGCTTCTTTCTCTCGGCGTGATTCGAGAGCCATGTGAACTGGTCGTTTTAAGATTATGTTGGTATTCATTATAGGTATATAATTTTGCTATCTTCAGTTTGCAAATGCAAAGATAAAGCTTTATTCTCGTGTATGAAAGGATTTGTGCAAAGTTTTAGGTTTTTTAACGTAAAGAAGGCTAAAATAAGTGTCTCCCCTGCTCATTTTCGAACAAGGGAGACACCTTATTTAATATTATGCGCGCGCGTGGCGTGATTTTTCTTATCAATAGAAGATATAGCGATTGTCCTTGACGAAAGCGCGCTGATAGAGCTCCTGCATGAAGCGTGAAGCGGCGCTGAGCTGCTGGTTGGCAATCTGTGAACGGGTGGACTGCTTAGCGGCATCGTCGAGCTTGGCGTCGCCCTTCTTCTCGGCGGCTACCTGGAAGGCATAGACGGCTGACATACCCTTCACACCCTTCACGAACTCACCCTGCTTGGCCTTGGCCACGGCACCGCTGAGGCCGTACTCGCGACCACCCACGCTGCTGACAAAGACGGGAGAGTTGAAGGTAACATGCTTGACGGTATCAATCTGCAGAGCGCCCTGAAGCTTGGCGGCGGCAGCGAGGTCTGCAGCACCCTCCATACGCTGGCGGATGATATCAGCCTTCTTGTCGCGCATCACCTCGGACTGAACCATATCCTTCACCTCGTCGAGGGTGCGGAACTTACCGTCGTTCTTGCCATCGAGGATGACGACGAGCAGGTGATCGTTGTTGCCACAAGCATAGATCTCGGAAATCTCGCCGACCTTGGTGTCGCTGTTGAAAATCCAGCGGAGAGCATCGCGAGTAGCGCTGATACCGGCAACATTGTGCTCATTGGCGTACATTCCCTTGCGCTGCTGAACCATGTAGCCGCTCTTCATAGCGTTGGCCTCGATCTCCTCAGCCGTCTTGTTGGAAGCAACGAACTGCGAGAAATCATTGTAAGTCTTGTTGTAGGTGTCGTTGGAGAAGTCATAGGGACGCTTGACAATAGCCACGTTGTACTTCTCAACGGGGTTGCGACGGTCGTTGACGCGTGTGATGATAATAGCGGAGGGAAGCTTCACCTGCTGGGTGGTACCTACTGCCTGCTGGTTCAGAGCGTTGATGAGCGTCTGGTTGGCTTCGTCGAGGACGGCACCTTCATACTGTGCAGAGGTAATCCAGTTCATCTCGCCGGTCTGGTTGTACTTCTTGGCAATGCTGTCGAAGGGTGCAGAGTTGAGGGCGAGAAGGATGCTGTCAGCCGTCTTCTGGGCTGCTTCGTCAACGCCGGAGATGCCAATCTGCTGGAACTGAATGGAGTCGGGCAGGGTGGTCTTGGCAATCAGGCGAACCACGTTCTGGGTGTTGTCAGAGGCGCTGAGGAAGGGACCCTTCTGGGTGCCGGCAGCCATGGAATCTACCTGAATGGCGATGTCGCTGGGAAGAGCGCTGCGGCGAACGGGCACGGGGATGTAGGACACAGAGCTGCCGCTCTTGCGAATAATGGTGGCTACATCAGCTCCTTCTGCATTCAGCTGCTCGGCGACTTCTGCCATCTCGGCGTCAATCTGGTCGCGGTCAGCCTTGCTGGCGGTGATGGTGACATCGATGTACTTGATGTCGCGGGTGGGCTCGTCGAGACGGAAAGCGTCGTGGAGGGCTTCGTACTTAGCCTTGAGGTCGCTCTCGCCGATGGTCACTTCTTCGTCCTTCACGCTGCTGTAGGGAATAGCTGCGAGGAGGATTTCCTTCTCAGTGTTTCTTGCATCGAAAGCCTGCTGGATAGCGACGGGGTTTCCGATGAAGCTCTTGGAGAGGAGGTTCTGGAGTTTCTGTGCCAGCTGCTGCTGACGGATGTTCTTCTCGATGAACTTCCAGTAGTTGTAGATCTGATTGTAGTACTCGATAGCTTCAGCAGGCTGTCCGGGCTGGTCCTTCATTGCCTTGTAGTTCGTGAGGAACTGGTTCAGGGTCTGAACGTCGAAGGCACCGGTTTGAGGGTTGCTGAAGGGAGTCTGTGCGAGCAGAGGGCTCTGGCCGTTGTTGATGATGTCCTGTACTTCTGCGTCGGTGACGGTGAGGCCCAGTTCGTCAGCTTCGTGCTTGATGAGCTGGCTCTGGACATAAGTCTGCCAAACCTGGTCGCGGATGGACTGTGTCTGCTCCTCGGTGAGGTTCTCGAGACCTGATGAGAATTTCACGACACTGGTGTACTCTTCCACGAGCTCGTTGAACTCCTGAATGTTGATGTTTTCGCCGTACACTTGTCCCACGGTCTGACGGCTCTCGGTGCGAGAGGAGGACAGTGCACGGACGACTTCTTCGGCGATGAAAGCAAACAGGGCTAAACCCACTACGAGGAGCAGGATGGCTCCTTTGCTTCTGATTTTTTGTAATGCTGCCATAATTGGTTTTTTTATAATTTTTGTTATTTATTTCTCAAAAAAGCGCACGAAGGTACGAAGAATTTTCCAAACGGCCACACGTTTCGCCATATTTTTGTCGAAATAGGCGCCTCAGGAGGTAAAAAAGGCCTTATTCGTCCAAAATCCGAAGCCTGACGAGCTCAATTTTGGTACTTGTATTCTTAATAACCTTGAATTCATAGTGTCTGAAGCGAACGACTTCATTCAGCTTCGGGAAACGTTGTATTTCGTGCAGGATGAGACCACCTACGGTGAGGTAATCGTCGCTCTCCGGAAGGTCGATGTCGAGGAGTTCGTTGGCCTTCTCGACTTCGAGTCGTCCAGACAATTCGTACTCTCCGTTGGGCAGTTGTTTGGCCGTGTAGGATTGCTGGTCGTGTTCGTCCTCGATGTCACCGAAAATTTCTTCCACCAGGTCCTCCAGTGTGCAGATTCCGCTGGTGCCTCCGAATTCATCGACTACCACGGCAAGGGAGATCTTCTGCTGCATCAGCGTCTGCATCAGTTTCTGGGCATTCATGCTCTCGGGGACGATGGGCACTTCGCGGATATGTTCCTTCCAGCTGTCGCCGTTCTTCAGTCTGAACATTTCTGAGGAGTGGATAAAGCCTAAGATATTGTCGACATCATCCTCATAGACAATGATTTTTGAGCAGCCACTCTCCGTGAACTTTGCCTTTAGCTGTTCCAGACTCTCGGTGATATCTACCGCAACGATCTCGGTGCGGGGAACGATGCAGTCGCGCACCTTGCAGTTGCTGAAGTCCAGGGCGTTCTGGAATATCTTCACCTCGTCCTCGATCTCTTCCTCGTTTTCGGTTTTGTCGATTGTGGACTGGATGAGAAAATCGAGGTCCACCTTCGTGAAAGCCGATTCGCCGTCGTTGTTGGTGACTTTCAGGCCGAAGAGGCGCAACAGCAGCTTGGCCAGTCCACCTGTGAACTTGGAGATAGGATACAGTATTATATAAAAGAGGTATGTGAGGGGCGAAAAGAAGGTGAGTGTGCGGTTGGGATTCAGCTTGAAAAGGGTTTTGGGAATGAATTCGCCCGTAACCAGCACAATGAGAGTGGAGATGAGTGTCTGCGTCAGCAGCGCCAGCCACTCGTTGGTGATTCCCAGGGGCTGGATGACCGTGGGCTCCAGCAGTCGTGCAATGAGAATACCATAAACCACAAGGGCAATATTATTACCTACGAGCAGCGTGGATATGAAGCTGTTAGGGTGTTCGTAGAAGGTGGCGGCCAGTCGCGAGTTGAAGCTGCTCTGGGCACGGTCCATTTCGAACCGGAGCTTGTTGCTCGAGACAAAGGCAATCTCCATTCCCGAGAAGAATGCCGAGAAGGCCAGGACGATGATGATTTCTATGATGAGAGTGGTCATTGTTTATGTAAGGATGAAGGAATCGGTTTATTGGGAGCCCGCACAACAGTGGAGTCAGTTCCTTGTGCTTCGGCGGCTGTCGGGGCTACGGGTTCTTGTTCTTTCTCAGTTTCCTCCACGGGAGTGAATCCAGATGAGTATGAGATGTGATAATCAGTCATTTCCTCGTTCGAACGGAAGCGGTTGCCTTCCAGCTGCTGTTCTTCGTCGGGGTTGTCGATTCTCATGTAGAGATTGCTCCACATCGTGTGTTGGTTCATATCCCAGAACAGTTCCTCGGAACGGAAGAGAGTGCCCTCGCGATTGAGGATAACGACACGTCCGCGCAATTCCCACAGGCGGTTATCGTGGCAGTAGGCTGTATCAGCCTGCACGTGAAACTCGACGTGAAAGGTGGAGTCGAACTTCTCGAGGAAGAGCCCCTTCAGGAAGGTCCATTTCTGCGGTTGTGTGTTATAGATATCCCAATCCTCAGCCACGATCTTGTAGCTGATGACTCCAGAGTCAGAGATGAGATTGGAAATGCCGTGGGAAGTCATGAATGGCAACGAGTCATTGGGGTTCACGGCTGGTGCCAGATGCTCGTGGGTGTTGTCGCAGGAAAAGATAATGACGGACGAGGAAAGGATGAAGAATAACAAAAGGCTGCGCAGTGCCTTTACGCTGCGCATCCTCATCGTACTATGATAATCCACGTCTTTCACTGTTCCTTGTTTCGGCCCCTCCGACTTATTTGAATCTCCACTTCATGAACCATGATTCATTGAAGGTCAGGCCAATATTGATGCGTAGTACGTTCTCCGTAATCAGTTCTGCAGAACTGGCACCGCGATGTGTCCATTGTACTCCGATGTTGACATAAGGACCGTGGTTCCACCCATTTGTGATGGGCAGACCGATTCCAGCCGTCAAGCCGAATTCGCGAGGTCCGTTCAGACCGTTGATGATGAGGTTGGGGGAGGCATAGTAAAGACCTGCACGATAGTTGATACGCTTGATGTAGGAACGACTATAGCGATCGGGAACATATTCTGCTCCGCCATTGAGGCGGAAGCGGTTGGAGTAGGCGCCTGTAGCTGCTATATAATCAGTGCCGTTGGCGCTATTCACATTATTGACGGCCTGAGGCGTGACGCAGTTTGCCCAATTTTCGAATGAGAAGTCGGCAGCTACCGTCAGCATTTTCTTATGTTTCCAAGCCACACCGGCACTGTAGGTCATGGGAAGCTGGAAAGCGTGATCGGTTGTTCGGGAAATGGTATCGCCGCTCAGGGAGGTGCGCAACATATTTGCATCGCTGGGAATCTTATGTCCGATTCCGACGGTAGCACCGATAGTCAGCTCGTTGTCTTTGTTGAGCGGCAGCTGCAGTTGCAGACCCACGTCAGCCTTCCAAGTCTTCAGTTTGGCGGTGTATTTGGTGGTGAGGCTGCTGTAGTAAGCGGTGTTTACGACTCCGTTCTCAGAAAACGTCTGGGAGAGAGTGTTATTGATGTTTCCCCAAAGATAACCAATATTTACGCCAAAAGAGAAATTCTTGAAAGGACACCATCCTACACCCATATAGATTTCGTGCAGGCCGCCGTCGCCGTAGTAGGTAAGGTTTTGTGTGACAGCCTCGTAGGATAACGGGTCGGTGGCTACCGAACGCTCTTGAGAGAAGGTGTAGCCGATGGTGCTGTAAGGGACAAAGCCCAGGCTCATACCCAATTTCGGCCACAGGCGGAAGAGTGTATTGACGTAATCCAGCGATGTGTTGTTGGCGCTTTGCCGGTTGCCTGCCTGGGTCATCAGCGAACGTTGCAGTCCCATTCCGATATCAAAAATGAAGGTCAACGAGTCCGTAGCCGAGTAGCTGGCAGGATTCTGCATATTGACGCGGGCACCGTCGCGCAGGCCTTGGGCAACACCACCCATGGAACGATTGAAGCCTTGCGACTGGTCGCTCTGCAACCCCATACCAAAACGGGAATAGGGGGTATTGGAGCCGTTGGTCTGAGCTGCTGCGGGAAAGTATGTGAAAAGCATGGCCGCAATGGCCACAAGAAGACTGTATTTCAGATTCATTTTTGCTTCTGTTTTGACGCTTTGTTGTAACAAAGAATATGGTTGAGACCCCGGGGTACGAGGAATTGGTCTGCAAAGATGGCACTTTTTATTGTGTCGGCAAAATTTAATTCGTCTCCGCCCGTTAAAAAAACCAAAAGTTGAGGATATTTTGCTTTAAAGTGGTGAATATAGCCCTCAATCTCGTGTTTCATACCTTCAATAACGCCCGAACGTATGGCCGTTTCTGTGTCATATCCCAGCTCCGGTTTCGGCCCTTCGGCCTCCACCAGCGGTAGGCGAGGAAAATAGTCATCGATGGCTCGCAGTCGGGCGTGAAGTCCTGGCGAAATATTACCACCGAGGTATGCTCCCTCCGGAGCCACGAAGTCAAAGGTGATGCAGCTGCCCGCATCAATGATCAGGAGTGGACGGCCAGGGTGTTGAGCCCAGGCTCCGACGGCCGCAGCCAGACGGTCGGTGCCGAGGGTCTGTGGCGTACGGTATTCGTTGCGGATAGGGACCGGGGTCGCAGCAGAGAACCGGAGAATGGGGCAGGGGAGACGTCGTAGTTGCTCCTCGGCCTCTTCGGAGAGGTCGACGACGGAACTGATGATGGCCGCCTCCGGGCATATCGGGGCATCCAGTCCGGGTGCCGTGCCGTCCAGCAGCTGAGAAACGATTTTCAGGGAGTGTCCGACTTCGCTGCCGTGGGCTCCTAAAGTGTCACCATCGAACAAAAAATACTTGCTGACAGTGTTGCCAATGTCGAAAATTAACTTCATTTCGGCCGCAAAGGTACAAAATATTGAAAAAATAAAAGAATCAGGAAGCGAAAATAAAATTAAATGTGTAACTTTGCGCCCGTTTATGAGACGTTTTACTTCTTTTATACTCATTTTGGCCGCTTTTTTGGCGCCATTTATGCTCTCTGCACAGACTCTTTCGTCGTCAGAAGTGCATCTGGATCCGGATTCCGTTGAGCAGAAGATTGACAGCACTCTTACCATCAGTCTGCTCACCTGTTCCCCGGGTCAGGAGAATTACGAGCTTTATGGTCATACGGCCATCCGTGTCACCAGCCTCCGCGATTCCATAGACATCGTATATAACTACGGGGTCTTCGACTTCACGGCTCCCAACTTCACATGGCGCTTTGTCCTGGGACAGTGCGACTATCTGTTGTATGGAGAGCCGTTGGTCTTATTTGCACAGCAATATTATCTGCGTGGCTCGTGGGTGATAGAGCAGGTGCTGAACCTCACTCCCTATGAGGCAACCTACCTGAAAGAGTACCTGCGCGTTGAAAGCCAGCCGCAGAACCGCGTCTATCGCTACAATATCTTCCGTAATAACTGCACTACGCGCGCGCGTGACGTGATAGAAAGATGTATAAACGGCGCCGTCGTATATACTGCCCGTCCGCGACGCAACACCTTCCGTTCCATTTTGCATCAGTTCACGAAAGAACATCCGTGGGCACAGGAGGGCAACGACCTGCTTCTGGGCACCGAGGTGGATACGCTCATCACCGAGCGCGACGAGATGTTTGCTCCGATCTACCTCATGTGGTACGCCGACAGCGCAATCATTGATAATGGTCGTGGTGCCTTCCGCAACTTGGTTCTCCGGCGCCAGATCCTCCTTCCAGAGAATGCCGAGCGTCAGCAAGCAGCCGCCGATGCACTGCCAGACGTTCCACTCACTCCACGTATTTGGGGATGGGTGCTGCTGGCTATTGGATTGTGCCTGGCTGTATTTGAGGTTCGCAAGCGGTGGGTGTGCTGGCCCGTAGATGCGGTACTGATGACCCTGCAGGGACTGGCAGGCGTTCTGCTGACATTCATGGCAATGTTCTCCGTGCATCCGGGTGTCACGTCAAATTGGCAGGTTTGGCTGCTCAATCCTGTTCCACTGTTCTTTGTCTATGCTGTTGTAAAGGCCGACCGCCGTCGTCAACGTCATGTGTATCATGCGTTTGCGGCCGCTCTCATCGCCTTATTCATCATTTTCTATTTCATCATCCCTCAAGACTTTGCACAGATAATTCTACCTTTGGCACTACTTTTGCTCAGTCGTGCTGTAGTACATCTGCTCGTGTACCGTAAATAATGAAGTCCGGAACGAATACAACCAAGACGCATCTGCTGACGAGTCTCGTCGCGCTGATGGCGATTATGAATGTCGAAGCTCAGTCTTCGTCGGAATTGCCTCGGCTGGTGGTGAATATCCTCATCGACCAGTTGCGCACCGATTATATGGAGGCCTTTGCCCCTCTATATAATGAAGGAGGCTTAAAGCGTTTAATGAACGAATCGCTGTACTATGCTGATTCACAGCAGCCTTTTAGCGGCGCTGACCGCGCATCTGCTGCTGCATGTGTGAGCACGGGTGCGATTCCTTATGACAATGGAATCCCCTCGCGTCAGTGGCTGTCGCGTCAGACCTTGCAGCCTGTTTATTGTGTCGATGACCCCTCTTACTCTGGCCATCAGACCACAGAGAGGACTTCGCCGCGTTACCTGCTGACGACAACCGTAGCTGATGAATTGGAGATGGCAACGGGCGGACGTGCGGTCGTCATCAGTATTTGTCCCGAGAGGGATATGTCTGTCCTCCTGTCAGGCCACATGGGTGATGGAGCTTTCTGGCTGAACGACCAGACGGGCGCCTGGTGTGGCAGTTCTTACTACGGAAACTACCCTTCCTGGGTGCAGGACTACGAGCGCCAGAAGTCTCTTTCCCAACGTATTTCCAAGCTTGCCTGGACGCCAGTGTATGATGGCGCCCTGCAGTCTTTCCATTATTATCAGAATGCCTCCGACGCCGACGGGCGCGACTTCAAACATTCCTTCAAGGGCGACCGTCGTTATCGCGAACTGAAGACCTCCGGACTGATCAATGAGGAAGTGGCATTGCTCATAGACCGCTGCCTCTCTGCATCTGGAATCGGTGGCGACGCCGTTCCCGATTTGCTCAATGTGGGACTCTATGCAGGTAACTTTGAGCATCAGAGCGTTTTCCGCAGCCCTTCGGAGTTGCAGGATATCTACGTGCGTCTGGATATGGCTTTGGCACATATCTTCTCCAGTGTAGAACAGGTCGTTCCCCGCGAGCAGGTGCTTTATGTGGTATCTTCTACGGGTTATGCCGACAGCGATGCTGACGACATCGACTTTCAGGGGAATCATATTCCTTCAGGCACATTCTCCATGCAGCGTGCCTCGATGTTGTTGAACATGTATCTCGCTGCTCTTTACGGACAGGCACAGTTCGTGGAGGCCACTTTCAATCAGCAGATATACCTCGACCATAAGCTCATTGAACAGAAACAGCTGAACCTCAACGAGGTGCTGGCGCGTGCCGAAGAGTTCCTCTCGCAGATGGATGGCGTGCGCGATATCTTCACCTCCCAGCGTCTGGCTCTCGGAGCGTGGGTCAAGGGACTGGATCGCATCCGCTCGGGTTGGAACAGTGCGCGTTCGGGCGATATCCTCGTGGAAGTCAACCCCGGATGGCGAATCGTCAGCGAGCAGAATACCGAATACGTCAATCAAGGTGAACCCTATCTTTCATATCCTCTTTTCTTTATGGGCGCAGACGTGCGCACGGAACGCATTGCCACGCAGGTCTCAACTGCTGCCGTGGCTCCTACGCTGTCCCGCTGCCTGCGAATCAGGGCTCCCAATGGCAGCCGAGAAATGCCGTTGGTTATCAAATAATCCCTATTCACCCCATTGGCCCTACAGGCCCATAACTCCAATAATAAATCTACACACAACAATATGGAATTCATGCAACTCCTGCGTAAGCTCTTTGGCAACAAGAGTGACCGCGATATGAAACAAATTCAGCCCCTTGTGGATGAGGTGCTGAAAATCTATCCTGAATATCAGGCTCTTTCGAACGATGAGCTGCGTACTCGCACGAAGGAGCTTCAGGCACGGATCCGAAAGGCCGGTAAGCCTCTGCGCGCTCAAATTGATGAGCTCAAAGCCACCATTGATCAGACACCGATAGAAGACCGTAAGCCCATTTTCGAGAAAATCGACAAACTGGAGAAGGACATTCTGGATATCTATGAGAAGGTACTCGACGAAATCCGTCCGATAGCTTTTGCGATTGTCAAGTCAACGGCAGAACGCTTCACAAACAATGAGGATGTGGAGGTTACAGCCACGGACTTCGACCGGGAACTCGCTGCCCGTCATGATTTTGTCGACATCGACGGCGACAAGGCTATCTACCACAACCATTGGGTTGCCGGTGGCAACGAAACTGTTTGGAACATGATTCACTACGACGTGCAGCTCTTCGGCGGCACCGTGCTCCATCAGGGAAAGATTGCAGAGATGGCAACGGGTGAAGGTAAGACCCTCGTGGCAACCCTTCCTGTGTTCCTTAATGCCTTGACGGGCAACGGTGTACATGTGGTTACCGTCAACGACTATCTGGCCAAGCGTGACTCTGAGTGGATGGGACCCCTCTATATGTTCCATGGCCTCTCAGTAGACTGCATCGACAAGCATCAGCCCAACAGCGAGGCTCGTCGCCGCGCCTATCAGGCCGACATCACCTTTGGTACGAACAACGAGTTCGGCTTCGACTACCTGCGCGACAATATGGCAACCTCTCCCGAAGACCTTGTACAGCGCTCGCACAACTATGCTATCGTTGACGAGGTTGACTCCGTGTTGATTGACGATGCTCGTACACCTCTTATTATTAGTGGTCCCGTGCCCAAGGGCGACGACCAGATGTTCGAGGAATACCAGCCCCTGGTCGAGAAACTGGTGGGTGTGCAGCGTCAGCTGGCCACACAGTATCTGGCTGAGGCCAAGAAACTCATTGCCGAAGGTCAGGCTGAGAACGATAAGGAAAAGACCGCAGCAGGTTTCCTCTCGCTTTTCCGTTCCTACAAGGCCCTCCCGAAAAACAAGCCACTCATCAAGTTCCTTTCCGAACCTGGCATCAAGAGCGGAATGCTCGCCACGGAGGAAATCTACATGGAGAACAACAATAAGCGCATGCCCGAAGCTGTGGAGCCGCTCTACTTTGTCATCGAAGAGAAGATGAACAGCGCCGACCTCACCGACAAGGGTAACGCCTGGCTGGCAGGACAGGTGAAGGACGACGACCTCTTCGTGCTTCCTGATATTGCCTCACAGATGTCTGCCCTCGAGGGCGACACCACTCTTTCCGACGAGGAGCGTGTACAGAAGAAGGATCAGCTCTATACCGACTATGCCATTAAGAGTGAGCGCGTTCACACCATTCAGCAGCTTTTGAAGGCTTATGCAATGTTCAACCTCAATGAGGAATACATCATTGTGGATGGTGAAATCAAGATTGTGGACGAACAGACAGGTCGTGTCATGGAAGGCCGCCGCTGGAGCGATGGCTTGCACCAGGCCGTGGAGGCCAAGGAGCACGTGAAAGTGCAGGCCGCCACACAGACCTTTGCCACCATCACCTTGCAGAACTACTTCCGTATGTATCACAAACTGGCAGGTATGACCGGTACGGCTGTCACCGAGGCCGGTGAGTTCTGGGATATCTACAAACTGGATGTGGTGGAGATTCCTACCAACCGTCCTGTGATCCGTAACGACCAGAACGACCGTGTCTATAAGACCCAGCGCGAGAAATACAATGCCGTCATTGCGGAGATTGAGAAGATGCGCAATGCAGGACGTCCTACGCTGGTGGGTACAACCTCCGTGGAAATCAGTGAGCTGCTTTCCCGTATGCTCTCTCTCCGAAAGATTCCCCATCAGGTGCTGAACGCTAAGCTCCACCAGAAGGAAGCTGATATTGTGGCTCTTGCCGGTCAGTCTACCAATGGTCTCGGAGCTGTCACCATTGCTACGAATATGGCAGGTCGTGGTACTGATATCAAACTGTCGCCCGAGGTGCGAGAGGCCGGTGGTCTTGCCATTATCGGCACCGAACGCCATGAGAGCCGTCGCGTCGACCGCCAGCTGCGTGGCCGTTCCGGACGTCAGGGTGACCCGGGTAGCTCCGTCTTCTTTGTCTCGCTCGAAGATAAGCTCATGCGTCTCTTTGCCTCTGAACGTATTGCGAAGGTCATGGACCGACTCGGCTTCGAGGATGGCGAGATGATTGAGCATCCGATGATCAACAGTAGTATCGAGCGCGCCCAGAAGAAGGTCGAAGAGAACCACTTCGGTGTTCGTAAACGTCTGTTGGAGTACGACGACGTTATGAACAAGCAGCGTACGGTGGTCTACGAGAAGCGCCGCCACGCCCTCATGGGAGAACGTCTGGGAATGGATATCGCTGATATGATTTATGATCGCGTATGTTCCATTGTTGAGAACTGCGCTACTCACGACCAGATGAAGGAGCAGTTCATTGAGCTCTTTGCAATGGAGGTGCCCTTCACGGAAGAGGATCTCATGGAGATGAAGCGTCCCGACCTTGAGGAGAAAGCTTATCAGGCTTGTCTCGCCCGCTTCCAGCAGAAAACCAACCTCATCGCTTCCGACGTATTCAAGGTCTTCAAGCCTATTTACGACGGTCCCAACGGTGAGCAGTGGGCCGAGCGCCCGGTGATGGTTCCCATTCTCGACGGCCGTCGCGTATATAATATAGGTGGTGTCAGCCTGAAGGATACTTGTGCCAGCGAAGGACGTGCACTCGTTACTGCTTTCGAGAAAGCCATAATGCTTCACGTCATTGATGAGGCTTGGAAGGAGAACCTGCGCGAACTGGATGAACTGAAGCACAGTGTGCAAAACGCCAGCTACGAGCAGAAGGATCCCCTGCTCATCTTCAAGCTCGAGTCCGTACAGCTCTTTGACAAGATGGTTAACAAGATCAATAACCAGACCATCAGCATCCTTATGCGTGGGTATGTACCCGAACAGCAGACTCAGGCTCCCGACGATGCTCAGCAGCGTGCTGCCGAGATGGAGGCCCGCCGCCGTGCCCGCGCCGCAGCCGCCCAGCGCGCTCAGTACCAGACTAGTCGCGGCACCACTGCTGCTCCTCGCTACGAGCGACCTGACTATGCTGGTGGCACTCCCGCCGACCTCAACGATCCCGCACAGGCCGCAGCCGCAGCTCATGACACCCGCGAACAGCAGCCTCGTACTCCCTTCACCGCCGAGAAACTGCCAGGTCGCAACGACCCATGTCCCTGCGGTAGCGGCAAGAAGTTCAAGAACTGCCACGGCAGAGACCTCTAATATTAGTCATTAACGATAAAACGATCAAGCGTATGAAAAAGTGGAATCTATTGCTGACCCTTGCGGCAGCAGCGCTGGCTGTAGTATCCTGCGGCCCAAAGAAAGAGGCACAGAAAGTACTGGTACTCTACTATTCACAGACATCTAACACGAAGACCGTAGCACAGGAAATTGCTACACGCATCGGGGCAGACATCGAGGAGATTGTCGCTGTACAGCCCTACGATGGTGATTTCCAGGCGACTATCGGACGTTGTATGCAGGAGCGCGAGCAGGGTGTCATCCCTGAGATTCAGCCCCTGACGGCTAATATTGCAGACTACGATGTCATCTTCCTCGGTTATCCCGTTTGGTTCGGCACTTATGCTCCTCCTGTGGCAGCCCTCCTGAATCAGGTTGACCTGAGCGGTAAGAAAGTTGTTCCGTTTTGCACTTTCGGCAGCGGAGGACTGGAATCCAGTGTGAAGGACCTGACCGAGAAGCAGCCCAATGCGGAGATTCTTCCGGGCTATGGCGTTCGGGCAGCACGTATTTCTGCCGTTGCTCAGGAGGTCGATCAGTTCCTGAAGGCTGGCGGTTTCCTTGAGGGCGAATATTTCCAGCCTGCAGAGTTTCCCGAACAGCAGGAGGTCAGTGAGGAAGAAACTGCCATCTTCGATGCTGCCGTTGACGGATATCCCATGCTGCATGCTCAGGCTAAGACTGTCGCCTCACGCGCTATCCAGGGTGGTACGGAATACCTCTTCACGGCTGTTGACCTGCCTCGCGAAGGAGCTCCTGTTGCATCTGATGATGACAACGCCAAAATGCCTCCAGCCGGAGAACTTAAGGTCTATGTGAATGTCATCGAGGGCGAAGCTCCCGTATTCACGAAGGTAGTTCGATAATCCTCAGATTATCTGACGGCATAAAAAAGAAAGATGCCCGTCTTCCTCAGAGTAGGGGAGACGGGCATCTCGTTTATCAGTCTATTCTGTTGCGGAGAGGAATTACTCTGCGCGGAGAGTGAAGCGCTTGAAAGCGGTGACGGTGAGTTCCTTGTCGACGCTCTTCAGGTACTGAGCTACGGTCTGGTTCTTGTCCCAGATGAACTCCTGCTCGAGGAGGCAGCTTTCCTTGAAGAACTTCTTGAGGCGACCCTGAGCGATGTTCTGAATCATCTGCTCGGGCAGGTTAGCAGCCTTCTCGGCAGCCACCTTCTCCTTGATCTCGCGAACCATAGCGGCCTGCTCAGGAGTAATCCAGCCCTTTGCCATATTGCTCTCAATGTGGTCTTCGCTGTCGACGTGTGCGGGGTTGACACCAGCCTTACGGATGGCAGCTTCCACAGCCTTGGCGACCTGCTCTTCCTTGGTCTTCTCGATAGCGACACGGAGCTCAGTATCTTTGACGTCCTGAGGCACGCTGCTCTCGTCGATGGCGACGGGGCTGGCGCTTGCAATCTGCATGGCAACGTTCTTGCCGACGGTGGCATCTTCCACAGCCTTGTTCAGAGCTACCATGGTGCAGAGGGTATGCTTGCCCTGGTGGTCATAGGTAGCGATGAACTCGCCCTCGATGACGCAGTAGCCGTCGAGTTCCATCTTCTCACCGGTGATGCCGCTGCGAGCGACAACAGCGTCTTGGATGGTGGCATCGCCCATGGGCAGAGCCTTGACCTCGTCGAGAGTCTTGCAGCGAGCAGCCACGGCAGCGTCGAGGATGTCCTGAGTCAGCTTCACGAAGTCAGCGTTGTTAGCCACGAAGTCGGTCTCGCACTTCAGAGCGATAATGGCGGCGAAGTTGCCGTCGGCCTTTACTACGACGCAGCCTTCAGAGGCTTCGCGGTCGCTGCGCTTAGCGGCAACAGCCTGACCTTTCTTACGGATAATCTCGACGGCGGGTTCGATCTCGCCGTTGCTCTCCTCGAGAGCTTTCTTGCAGTCTGCCAGACCTGCGCCAGTCATCTCGCGCAGTTTCTGGATATCTTTGATTGATACAGCCATTTTTTAGGAATGTATTATAATTAATAAAGTCTGATTATTTCTTGAGAAACGGACTTTATATAACTGATAATGTATAAACCAATAATCGAACGCTCAATGTGTGTGTCAATTATCAATTATACATTATCAATTATACATTGTTCCTTACTCTTCTGCCTGAGCTTCAGCTTCTTCCTCGGGCTCTTCTTCGTCTTCTACGCGAGCGCTCTTGCTGTTGCCTTTCTCTGCCTTCTCTTCAGCAGCTTCGGCATCTACGCGTTCAGCCTTGCGCTCTTCGAGTCCCTCGTTGATGGCCTCGCAGCAAGCATTGAGGATTACCTCGATGCTCTTGCTGGCATCATCGTTGGCGGGGATGACGAAGTCTACGTTCTCGGGGTTGGAGTTGGTATCGACAATTCCGAATACGGGAATACCCAGACGGTTGGCCTCGCGAACGGCAATCTGCTCCTTCAGTACGTCAACGACGAAGAGGGCAGCGGGCAGACGGGTGAGGTCGGCCACGGAACCGAGGTTCTTCTCCAGCTTAGCGCGCTGGCGGCTAATCTGCAGAGCCTCGCGCTTGCTGAGGTTTGCGTAGGTGCCGTCGGCAGTGAGCTTGTCGATATTTGCCATCTTCTTCACAGCCTTGCGAATGGTGGCGAAGTTGGTGAGCATACCACCGGGCCAGCGCTCGATGACATAAGGCATGTTGATGGATGTTGCCTTCTCGGCAATAACCGGCTTGGCCTGTTTCTTAGTAGCAACAAAGAGGATTTTGCGGCCGCTCTTAGCAATATTCTTAAGTGCCTCGGCGGCTTCGTCTATCTTCACAACGGTCTTGTGGAGGTCGAGGATATGGATGCCATTCTTCTCCATGAAGATGTAAGGAGCCATGGCGGGGTTCCACTTACGCTTGAGGTGGCCGAAGTGGCAACCTGCCTCAAGGAGTGTCTCAAAGTTTGTTCTTGACATAATTTGTTTTAATGAATAATGGTTTACTTTCTTTTGGGTTAACTCTAACCAATCATGCGGTAGTCATCAGTGAATCCGCACGATTTAGATACTAAACGCTTGCCGATTTGACATTTTGACAATTTCCGATCTTTCGATAGCCAGAGCCTCACGACGCATAGCGAAACGGTAAAATCGTGAAATCGTACAATAGTCCAATAGAATCAGCGTTTGCTGAACTGGAAGCGACGACGTGCCTTGGGCTGACCGGGCTTCTTGCGCTCTACGGCGCGTGGGTCGCGAGTCATGAAACCTTCTGCACGAAGGGCTTTCTTATCCTCGGCGTTAATCTTTACGAGGGCGCGGGCGATGGCGAGGCGGAGGGCCTGGCTCTGTCCGGTATAACCGCCACCGAAGAGGTTCACCTTGATGTCATACTTCTCGGCAACGTCGAGCAGGTTCAGAGGCTGCTTCACGACGAACTGGAGTATGGTGCTGGGGAAGTACTCAGTGAGGTCTTTCTTGTTGATGGTAATCTTACCATTGCCCTCTGTTACATAAACGCGGGCTACGGCGCACTTGCGGCGACCTAATGCATTAACTACTGCCATTTCTGTTTACTTATAGAGGTTAATATCAATGGCCTTGGGCTGTTGTCCCTCCTGCTTGTGCTCGGCACCCTCGTAGATGTAGAGGTTGTTGAGCAGCTTGGCGGCCAGTTTGTTTTTGGGCAGCATACCCTTCACTACACGGCGAACGAGCTTCTCGTAGCCGTTGGGCTTGGCGATGATGTCAGCAGGAGTGCTGGCCTTCTGACCGCCGGGGTACATGCTATAGCGGAGATACACACGATCAGTCATCTTCTTACCGGTGAGCTGAATCTTGCTGGCATTGATGATGATGACGTTGTCACCGCAATCTACGTGAGGTGTGAAGCCGGGCTTATACTTGCCGCGCAGCATCTTTGCCACCTTTGTGGCGAGGCGACCGAGAACCTGATCGGTGGCGTCAACGATGACCCACTCTTTCTTTTCCTTTGCGGCCTCCTTGCTCATAGAAATGGTCTTGTAACTTAAAGTGTCCATTCTTTTGATTAAACTTGTTTTTTGTTTACTACTAATGTTTCTTTGCCGGAGCTCTCACCGGCGCGCTTTTCGTTTCTGCGATTCACTAACCGCTCTCCCAGGCCAATGGAAAAAGCTATTAACACGCAGATTGTGAGCCTTTTAAGGGGCTCTCTGATAATAATCGGCTTGCAAAGGTACGGCTTTCTTATGAAATGACCAAGTTTTTTTACTATTTTTTTGCATTTTGCTTGCATTTTTTTGTTTTTGCTATTTTGCCACAAATGTCATTACGAGTTCACAAGTCGTTGCACTCAGGTTGGGAAGAAGTAAAGAATTTGCTCAAATATTAAAAATTCTTTAAGAAAAATTTGGTGGAATGGGAAATTGTATTTACCTTTGCACACAGATTAGAGATAATCTATATTCCTACAATCTAGAAACAATCGATTTTATGAATTCGATAAATAAGTTCTTCAGGTGGTATTTCTCCCGCAAAGCCCTCCCGTATTGGGCGGTGCTTGCGTTCGACAGTATGGTCGTGTTATTCTCAGGCTTGATGTGCTACGCCCTCGACCACGGTCCAGTTTCCACATACCGTACCTTCCTGCCAGTTCTGGGTACGCTGTGCTTTTACCTCATCTTTTTTATTATAGGTTTCCGCCTCACGCGGATATATACGGGAGTGCTCCGCTATTCGTCGTTCTCTGATATCTATCGAATTGGAATGGCTAATTTGATAGGTGTTGTCTGTGTGGTTGTTCTTCGTCTGTTTTTCGGTGCCGACGCCTTCCTGGTCCCCATCCGGGTGAAGGAGATTATTTTCACAGGTATTTTGGCAACAGCCATTATGTCCTTCACGAGAGTGTTCATAAAATTTATGTACGAGCGTGTGTTGGACTACGCCACCCAGAAAAATGCTTTCATCTATGGAGTAAAGACAGGCGGTATCGCTTTGGCAAAGAGCCTGCGATTGTCAAATCCCATACGCTTCTCCCTGAAAGGCTTTGTCAGTGATGCCGACGATATGGTCGGCCACATGCTGCAAGGAGTGCAGGTCTTCAGGAACGACGAGACCCTTATCGATGTGATGAAGAGCAAGAATGTCAGCGTCCTGCTTGTGTCGCCTTTGAAGCGCGACCGCCTGGTAGATAATCAGGAACTGGTGAATAGCCTGTTGGACGCAGGCATCAGTATTTATATGAGCGATATCGCCCAGAAATGGGACGGAAAGAGCGACCTCTCGGTGAACTCGCTGCGCGAAGTGCAGATCGAGGATCTCCTGCCGCGCGATGAGATACAGGTAGACCTCCAGGCCGTGGAAGAACTGCTGAAGGGCAAACGTATTCTCATCACCGGCTCTGCAGGTAGTATCGGTTCTGAAATGGTACGACAGATTGCGAAGTTCGAGCCCGCACATATGGTGCTGATCGACGAGGCCGAAACCCCGCAGCACGATATACGTCTGATGATGTCGCGCGAGTTCCCTGAGATCAAGGCCGAGACGATCGTCACCAGCATCACGAACCAGTCGCGCATGAAACAGATATTCGAGACTTATCGTCCCGATTATGTCTTCCACGCAGCTGCTTACAAACACGTGCCAATGATGGAGGATAATCCCAGCGAGGCCGTATATAATAATATATATGGTACGCGTGTGATAGCAGACCTCTCTGTGGAGTACAATGTGCGTAAGTTTGTTATGATTTCTACGGACAAAGCCGTGAACCCCACGAACGTTATGGGTTGTTCGAAGCGCATCTGCGAAATCTATTGCCAGTCGCTGAACAAAGCCATTGTCGAAGGCAAGGTGAAAGGTCAGACGCAGTTCGTGACCACCCGCTTCGGTAATGTACTGGGCAGCAATGGCAGTGTCATACCCTTGTTCAAGGAACAGATTAAGCACGGAGGCCCCGTCACTGTCACTCATCCGGACATCATTAGATTCTTCATGTTAATTCCCGAAGCCTGTAACTTGGTGCTCGAAGCAGGCACGATGGGCAAAGGCGGCGAAATCTTCATCTTCGATATGGGAAAACCCGTGAAGATTGCAGACCTTGCTCGCCGTATGATCCTTCTTTCCGGAGCCAGGAATGTGGAAGTGCAGTTCACGGGACTGCGCGATGGCGAGAAACTCTATGAGGAAGTCCTCAACGACGAGGAAATCACCAAGCCGACCTTCAACAAGAAGATAAAGATTGCACAGGTCCGCGAGTATGATTACGCCGACGCCTGCTCCGATATCGACAAGCTGCTCGAGCTGAGCCGCCAGTACGATGATATGGAAACAGTGCGCCAAATGAAGGTCATTGTACCCGAGTATAAGAGCCAACATTCGAAGTATGAAGCCTTGGATGAGGCAAAGTAACATATTTTAAGGCTGAAAGTTTGGCGCAATGGACTGCTTGCAGTACCTTTGCGCCATCATTTTAAAAAGACGGCCCCACAACCAAAGAAAAAACATGAAACGAACAGTTATTTCATCCCTCGTTCTGACCGCTGTCGCAGCCCTTTTCTTCTGCGGCTGCAAGCAGGACGAGAGTTATGCCGAGAAGAAAGAGAAAGAACGCGATGCCATCAAGAGCTTCGTAAACCGTGATGTCAGCATCATGTTCGAAGGCGACACCGTGCTCCACGTCGGTACCATCAATGTCATCGACGAAGATCAGTTCCTGGAGCAGGACAGCACCACCAATGTCGAACGCAATGAGTATGTGCTCTTCGGCAACACCGGTATTTATATGCAAATCGTGCGCAAAGGCGTTGGAGGCAAGCTGGAATCCGGCGAATCCAAGCGCGTCATTGCCCGTTACCTGGAATACAATATCATGGGCGACTCAATCCAGACGCGCAATAATATCCTCTATTACTCCACCACTCCCGATATTATCGATATTACCAATAACTACGGCACCTTCACCGCATCCTTCAATGTAGATAATGGCGGCGGAGCCATGTACCGTTCTTACAATTCCACCAGTGTGCCTCCAGGCTGGCTGGTGCCCTTCTCCTACATCCATATCGGCCGTCAGGTGAACGAGAACGACGAGATTGCTAAGGTGCGCCTCATCCTGCCTCATTCTCAGGGACAGAAGAGCGCCAGTGAATACGTTTATCCTTGTTTCTACGAGATCACGTTTCAGCAGATGCGTGACTAAATGCTAAACCCCGCCTTATGAATAACCGTACCACCCGTCAGACAGTTGCCGCCGTGTTGCTGTCGCAGTGCGCATTGACCTCCCAGCAGGTCGTTGCTGCAGATTATCTTCTTTCCACACCAAAGACCTCTCTGGTGATTACTGCCGAGACGGGCAAGCGTCCGCTTCTTCAGTACTACGGTGCCCGCATCGAAGGTGCCGAGCTGCAGGGCCTGCTGTCCAGCGGCTTTGGCGTTGCGGCTGAATCCTATCCGGCTTTCGGACTCAACAGCATCACGGAGCGGGCGGTGGCCGTCCGTCAGTCGAACGGCGACCTCAGCCTGGACCTCGCCATCGAGGCCGTGGAACAGAAACAGGACAACGACGGCGAGGTGCTGGAGATACGTATGAAGGATAAAATCTATCCCGTCTCTGTCTCGCAGTTCTTTAAGGCTTACGCCGGCACGGACATTATCTCCACGTGGGTCGTCATCACCAATGCCGACAAGAAGAAGGCGGTGACGCTGACGCGCTTCGACTCAGCCTTCCTCACCTTCCATCGGGGCGAGAACTGGCTCACGCACTTCCACGGCAACTGGGGCGCTGAGACGACGATGGACGAAGAGCGGCTGACCAACGGACAGAAGGTCATCGATAATCGCGACGGACTTGTCAACACGGAGACGGATAATCCTTCGGTCATGCTCACCCTGAACGGACGGCCGGAGGAAAACCACGGCAATGTCTTCGGAGGAGCCCTCGCCTGGACCAGCAACTATGTCTTCAAGGCCGACTGCCGCAACGACCGCCTCATCCTCATGGCAGGCATCAATCCCGCCCACTCGGAATATATCCTCGATGCAGGTTCGTCGTTCGAGACGCCTGAGTTCTGCATGACCTTCAGCACCACGGGCAAGGGCGGTGTCAGCCGTGCCTTCCACCGCTGGGCCCGCCGCTATAAACTCCATGACGGCAACCGCCTGCACGACATCCTTCTCAATTCCTGGGAGGGCGTCTATTTCAAGGTGAATCAGGAAGGTATGGATGCGATGATGCAAGCCTTTGGCGACCTCGGCGGCGAGCTCTTCGTCATGGACGACGGCTGGTTTGGCAACAAATATCCCCGCAACAACGGCAGCACCAGCCTCGGCGACTGGGAGGTCTGCCACGAGAAGCTGCCCGGCGGCATACAGGGACTCATCGACTCTGCCAAGAAGAACGGCATCAAATTCGGTATATGGATTGAACCCGAAATGGCAAACACCAAGAGCGAACTCTTTGAGCGTCATCCCGAATGGGTGCTGCAGGTTAAGGACCGCGAACTCTCTACCGGCCGTGGAGGTACCCAGATCGTCCTCGACCTGACGAATCCCGCCGTTCAGGACCACGTCTTCAATGTCGTCGACCGGCTGATGACCGAGAACCCCGAGATCTACTACATGAAGTGGGACGACAACAGCCCCCTTCGCGACTACGGCTCGCTCTACCTTCCCAAGGACCGCCAGAGCCACCTCTACATCGACTACCAGCGCGGCCTCTACAGTGTGCTGCAGCGCATACGTGCCAAGTACCCGAAACTCATCATCCAGGCCTGCGCCGGAGGTGGCGGACGCATCAACTACGGTCTGCTGCCGTACTTCGACGAGTTCTGGACCAGCGATGACACCGACGCCTTGCAGCGAATCTACCTCCAGTGGGGCGTCTCGCACTTCTATCCCGCAGTCGGCATGGCTTCCCACGTCAGTGCCAACCGCAACCACCAGACGGGGCGCGTCACCCCGCTGAAGTTCCGCTTCGACGTAGCGATGAGCGGCCGCCTGGGTATGGAGATTCAGCCGAAGGACATGAACGACGCTGACCGCGAATTTGCCCGTCGCGCCATCGCTGCCTACAAGGAGATTCGTCCCACCGTGCAGCTGGGCGACCTCTATCGTCTGGTCTCTCCCTACGAACATAAGGGCTTAGCCTCTGTGATGTATATTCGTTCCGACGAGTTCCAGCAGTGGAACGGCACTCCACGAACGGACGTCAGCGCTCCCGCGGCTGTACTCTTCGTCTGGAAGATCCAGCATTTTATCAACGAGCTGCTGCCCGTTGTTCAGCTCGAGGGCCTGGATCCCGCCAAGAACTACCGCCTGCGCGACCTCACCCCGGCCGAGGCCGACAAGCCTTGTCCGCTCAATGGTCAGGTACTCAGCGGCCGTTTCCTGATGGAAAGCGGTTTGGATCTGCGCCAGACCCTCAAGTCAGAATATTCCAGCGTTTGCCTCGCTCTCGAGGAGGAATAACCCTAAAAACTGCCCGATGAAGATATTTGCAGTAGGAATGAACTACGCGGAGCACAATAAAGAGCTCCACGGCGCGTTATTTAAAACAGAGGAGCCCGTCATCTTTACGAAGGCGGACTCAGCGCTGTTGACGAATGGCCGTCCGTTCTTCATCCCGGACTTCACACAGCGGTGTGACTACGAGACGGAACTGGTAGTACGCATCTGCCGCCTCGGGCGAAGCATTCCACAGCGCTTTGCTCACCGCTACTACGATGCCGTGACCGTGGGCATCGATTTCACCGCCCGCGACCTGCAGCAGCAGCTGACGGCGAAGGGTCATCCCTGGGAACTCTGCAAGGGCTTCGACGGCAGTGCCGTTGTCGGCCGTTTCGTGCCGAAGGAGAGCCTTGGGCACGACATCCAGGACCTGCACTTCCACCTCGACATCAATGGACAGACGGTGCAGAGCGGTCATACGGCAGATATGCTGCGGACGGTGGACGAACTGGTGAGCTACATCAGCCGGTTCTTCACTCTGAAGACGGGCGACCTCCTCTATACCGGCACACCCGTGGGCGTGGGGCCCGTTCATGAGAACGATCACCTCTGCGGATGGCTCGAGGACGAGAAACTATTGGAATTCAATGTAAAGTAAACACAGCACACGTTCATCACCACGTGATACGAAAGCTCATCATACTGCTGCTGGCCATGACGCCTCTCGCAGGACACGCTCAGCAGACCTTCACGCAGCTCGACTGGAACGAACTGCGGATAGATTCTGTGTTGCCACACTACACAGAGGTCGTGCCGCTGGAGACGGACTATCACCTTTTTAAATACTACGCGCGCGTGAGGTATCCCGAATGGATGCCCCTGACAAAGGAGGAGACGGCAGTGGCCGAGCGCTTTGCCGACCAGCTGGCCGACACCTTGCGCATCGAGACCTACGTCGGCGTCAGTCGCGGACAGGGCCTGATAGATCTGGACTTCATCCCCATTGTTCGCAACGGAGGCACCTTCTGGAAGCTGAAAAGCGGAAAGGTGGAGATCGTCCCTGTCTGGAACGGTAAGCTGCCGGAGACGAGGAGGGCCGCTGCAGCACGCAGCCGCAATTCCCTCGACACCCGTGGTGACAACGTCCGCGGTCGCTGGGCCGACAGCAGTGTGCTGGCCGACGGCAAATGGGTGAAGCTCAGCCTCAAGGAAGATGGCATCTATCATCTGACGACCGCACAGCTGCGCTCCATGGGCTTCTCCAAGACCCAGAACATCCGCGTCTATGGCTACGGCGGTCATCTGCAGCCGGAACTCATCCAGGCAGATACAGACCCCGACGACCTCATGGAAGTGGCGCTGTTGCCCGTGGCAGACGGCTACCTCTTCCATGCGAACGGACTCTCGCACTGGAGCGACGGCAGACACGTCCTCAACCACTATGCCCGCACTGCCGGCTATTTCGTCACCGAGGCCGAGTCGCCCGCCACGTTCGACTACGTCGCCGACTCCCTGCTCACCGCAACCTCCGATGCCGCCGACACCATTACCACTTTCGCCGCCGGAACCTTCTACGACCCGCAGGAATACGCATGGTACCAGGGCGGCAGACAGCTCTATGAGAGCTTCGACTTCATCAGCAAGGGAGCAAACACCTACAAGTTGCCGTTGCCCACCTATGCCAGCGCCGACAGTCCGGCACAGCTCCGTGTGCGCTTCTCGGCCAGCAGTTCTACCGAGACCACCGTGCAGACCTCCTTCAACGGCGCTTCGCTTGCGAGCTTCAAGGTCAGCGACCTGAGTTCCGAGTACAATGCCGCCCGCGAGACCGACAAGGTCTTCACCGTTCTGTCGCCCCAGCAGGAGAACAGCATCCGCTTCGCCACTCCCACGGGAGTACACGCCCGTCTGAACTTCCTGGAACTCACCTATATGGGAGTTCTCCGCATCGACGCCACCCATCCCTATCTTCAGTTCGCCCACGAGAACAGCGGCGAGGCAGAGATCCTGCTCGTCGAGGTCGCTGAGGGCATGTCTCCCGAGATCTGGCGACTGGAAGAAGGACGGCAGCCGGCCCTGCGTCTGAAGACCACCGAAGTGAAGGTCAACGGCAAGCGCTGCGTCCGTGCAGCCATCGACGCCGACGGCCGTCAGCACCGTTATGTCGTCTTCGGCACCTCGGACCTCTCCGCCTACCAGCAGCCTACGGTTGTCGGCGATGTCCCCAACCAGAACCTCCATTCGGTGGATTCCCTCGATATGGTCATCATCACTCCCGCCAGCGGCATCTTCGACGCTCAGGCCGAGCGGCTGGCAGCTGTGCATCGTGAACTCGACAGCCTGCGCATCGGAGTCTTCCGTGCCGACCAGATCTACAACGAGTTCTCCAGCGGCACTCCCGACGCCACCGCCTACCGCCGTTTTCTGAAGATGCTCTACGACCGGGGACTCGCCCACAATTCGGCGCCCCGCTACCTCCTGCTCTTCGGCGACTGCGCCTGGGACAACCGTATGCTGACCACCACGTGGCGCACCTCCGACCCCAATGACTTCCTGCTCTGCTACGAGAGCGAAAACTCCCTCAACGATTTGGAATGCTACGTCATGGAAGATTACTTCGGACTCCTCGACGACGGCGAGGGAGCGAACCTCAAGCGCGACAAGAGCGACCTCGGCATCGGACGATTCCCCGTGCGCACCCTGAAGGAAGCCACCATGGTGGTCGATAAGACCATCCGTTATCTGCGCTCCGAAGAGGCGGGAGCCTGGAAGAATATCGTCTGCTTCATGGGCGACGACGGCGACCACAACCTCCACGAAGATATGGCCGACCAGGTGGCAAACCAGGTGGAAGCCGCACATCCCGAACTCGAGGTGCGCAAGGTCATCTGGGATGCCTATACACGTGAGAGCACCGCCTCCGGATTCCGTTATCCCGAGGTGACGCAGATCCTGAAGAAACAGATGGAGGAAGGTGCCCTGATGATGAACTACACGGGCCACGCCTCGACCTACACCCTTTCGCACGAACAGGTGCTGCGCGTCGAGGACTTCCCGAACTTCACCGCTCCGCGTCCGCCGCTCTGGGTCACTGCAGCCTGCGACGTCATGCCCTTCGACACCCAGAAGGAGAACTTCGGCGAGACCGCCCTCCTCAACGAGACAGGCGCTGCCATTGCCTTCTACGGCACCACGCGCACCGTGAATGCCGGCGAGAACAAAGGCCTGAACCAGGCTTACTGCACCTATGTCTTTGCCACCGATGAACAAGGTCGCGGCAACCGTCTCGGTGATGCTGGCCGTCTGGCGAAGGTACAGGTCATCGACCGTGGACAGACCGGCACCAACAAGCTGCACTACGCCCTCCTCGGCGACCCCGCCCTGCGCCTGGGCAGCCTCACCTGCCGCGTCGTCCTCGACAGCATCAACGGCAAGTCCGTTGCCTCCCTGGCTGATGACTTCACCCTCCATGCAGGAGGAGTGGCGCGGCTGGCAGGTCACGTCGCCGGTGCCGACGGCAGCCTTCTCAGCGACTTCTCCGGCAGTCTCAGCGTGCGCCTCTACGACAGCAAGAGCACCATCGTCTGCAACAAGTACGACAACGCCACCGACGCTGCCTTCACCTTCAGCGCTTACGACAAGATCCTCTACAACGGACAGGACAGCGTGCGCAACGGACGCTTCGCCCTCTCTTGTCCCATACCCCTCGACATCAAGTACAGCGAGGCCGCCGGACGTGTGCTCTTCTATGCCATCTCCAACGACCGCCGCACCGAGGCCAACGGCTACAGCCACGACTTCCTCCTTGGCGGCACCGAGCCCAACCTCAACGACACCATAGGTCCCAAGATCCTTGCCGTGCTCGGCGACGATGAGTTCCAGGACGGCGGTGTCGTCGGCGCTACGCCCTTCTTCATGGCAAAGCTCGAGGACGAGAGCGGCATCAACAATTCCGGCAATGGGGTAGGGCACGACCTCGAACTCGTCATCGACAACCAGGCCGCCCGCACCTATAACCTCAACGACTATTTCGTCAGCGATATCGGCGACTATCGCCGTGGCACCGTCTCCTTCAGCATCCCGACGCTTGAGGCGGGCGAGCACCAGCTGACCTTCCGCGCCTGGGATATGCTCAACAACCCCGGCAGCCAGACGCTCTCCTTCGTCGTGGATCCCACCAAGAGTATGAGCTTCACGCAGTTCCGCCTCAGTAATAATCCCGCCAGCATCTCCACGCAGTTCATGCTCACCTACGACCGTCCGGGCAGCACCTGCGAGTTCACCATCGAGGTGACGGACTTCACGGGACGCCTGCTCTGGCAGCGTTCGCTCACCGGCAGCAGTTCCAGCGGCCTGTATGTCATTCCCTGGGACCTCACCACCGGCGCAGGCAATGCCGTACACAACGGCATCTACCTCTGTCGGGCCCATATCCGCTGCGACGAGAGCAAAGAAGTGACCAAGACTTGCAAACTCATCGTTAACCGAAAACAATAAAACGCCCCTTCCTGCGTTCTAATATAAGAATAACCCACACGAATGTCGCAAATGATACGATACACACGATACATCCTCCTGTCGCTCTGCCTCCTGACGACGGCCCTTCCTGCCAGCGCCCAGGACCAGCAGAACAGGTTCAATCCCGTCCAGTACAGCGTTCCCATGCTTGCCATCGCCCCCGATGCCCGCGGTGGCGGCTACGGCGATATCGGTGCTGCCACCGAGGCCGACAACAACTCGCAGTACTGGAATCCCGCCAAGTATCCCTTCTGTGTGGCCAGAGCGGGCGTTGCCATCAGCTACACCCCCTGGTTGCGTAAAATTGTCAACGACATCAACCTCGCCAACATCAGCGGTTTCTATCGTATTGGCAACTACAGCGCCATCAGTGCCTCCCTGCGATATTTCTCCCTCGGCGAAGTGGAGTTTTGGGACAACTATGGCGAGGGCGTCACCGGCGCAGGAGCCGGCATGACCATCAAGCCCTATGAGCTGGCAGCCGACGTGGCCTACTCCCGTATGCTCTCCGACTACTTCTCGATGGCCGTCGGCATGCGCTTCATCTTCTCCGACATCACCTTCAACTACGAGGACGAGAGCTCCCCCGGTAAGGCCTTTGCCGCCGATATTGCCATGTACTACAACAACTACGTCAATATCGGAAAGCGCGAATGCGGCATCGGCGTGGGACTGAATATCTCCAATATCGGTTCCAAGATCAGCTATGGCGGCACCGATAACAGCGAGTTCATCCCCACCAACCTGCGTCTGGGTCTGAACTTCACCATCCCCTTCGACGACTACAACCGCCTCAGCATCTTCGCCGACGCCAACAAGCTCCTCGTGCCCACCTATCCCATGCAGGGTGCCGATGAGTCCGGCGAAGACTACACCGCCCGCGTACAAAAGGAATACTACGACGTGTCGCCCATTGCCGGTATCTTCAAGAGCTTCCACGACGCCCCCAACGGCTTCAAGGAAGAGCTGCAGGAAATCCAGTGGAGCGTGGGTGCCGAATACTCCTACAACGACCGCTTCTTCGTCCGCTTAGGCTACCACGACGAGCATCCCAACAAGGGTAATCGTAAGTACATCTGCGCAGGCGCCGGCTTCAAGATGAGCATCTTCTCCATCGATGCCGCCTACGTCTTCTCCACCGCCCAGACCAACCCCCTCGACCAAACCATGCGCTTCACCCTCGGCTTCGACCTCGATGGTATCAAGGATCTGTTTGGTAAGAAACGGTAAAAAGACCCACCCCTCACCCTCCCTGTAGGGAGGGAATAGACCCACCCCTCACCCTCCCTGTAGGGAGGGCGTAGATACTCTTAAAACAAGCAACAGATGTTCTATGGAGAATAATCAACCGTCACAACATACTACTCCCCTCCCTAACGAAGTGTCCAGGGAGGGGCAAGGGGGTGGGTCTGTTCGAATCGGTTTCGGCTTCGATGTTCATCAGTTAGTTCCCGACCGCGAGCTGTGGCTCGGGGGAATCCGCATTGACCACAGCCTCGGGTTGCTGGGTCACTCCGATGCAGACGTTCTCATCCATGCCATCTGCGACGCCCTCCTCGGCGCCGCCAACATGCGCGACATCGGTTATCATTTCCCCGATACCGCCGCAGAGACCGACGGCATCGACAGCAAGATCCTGCTCCGCCGCACCGTGGAGCTTATCGCCACCAAGGGCTACGCCGTCGGCAATATTGATGCCACCGTTTGTGCCGAGCGCCCCAAGCTCAATCCCCACATCCCCGCCATGCAGCAGTGCCTGGCAGAGGTCATCGGCTGCGACCCCGATGCCGTCAGCATCAAAGCCACCACCACCGAGCGCCTCGGCTTCACGGGACGCGAAGAAGGCATCTCCGCCTACGCCGTCTGCCTCATCCAGCCCCTCTAACACGAGGCATCAGCGACACCCCCACCACACAACCATTCGTTTCGCCAAAGACGTATATACGTATCGGCGGACACATATATACGTAAAGACCGAGACATATATATGTCCCGGCCTTTGCGTATATACACAAAAAGCCCCGCCGCGTTTCACAACGGGGCGGGGTTACATTTCTCTACCGCACGATACCTGCGGCATGAGCACTGATGGTGGTGATGAGTGCCGTCAGCACTGCAATCACGATATCTACGACGCGCTTCAGCGTCTTCTTCGTACCTTCTTTCATTTTTTACCTCCTTTCTTTAATTTTATATCACCACAGATTGCACAGATTTTCACAGATTCAAAGCTATTTGCTTCCATGAATTTTGGTCACATATTTCACAGATTCTGCGACGGCTTCGCAAGCGTCGCGCTGCGCTTGGGGGATATGTGTAGAGACTTGGTTGCTGCCCCAATCCGGTAGGCGCAAAACCCACGAAGTGTTTTGCAAATCCGTGTAATTCGAATTTAATTCCGAACTGTGTGCAACCTAAATAAATCCGTGTAATCTGTGTAATCTGTGGTGAAGTAATTTTTATTTTTCATTATTCATTCTCTTATTTTTCATTTTCCCTCTGAATCCGAGTGAGGGCGATGCCCTCAACTCGGTTCAGATGCGGCTTAAGGTTCGGGCTCTTCCTCTTCTCCGCCTTCGTCGTCCTCCTGGGGCGTCCAGTCAGCGGTGGTCAGACCTTCCTTGCTGGCCTTGAGGGCAGCGGCCTGTGCGGCGCGGCTGGTGGTCTGCTCGAACTCTGCGTCCTCGCGGAGCTTCAGCAGTGCGCTTCCGTTGGTGAACTTGACGTTCACCTTCTGGATGTTGTCTGCAGTGAAGTCCTTGAGACTGACGGCACCGGTGCTGGTGATGCTGGGGGTGAGGCGTCCGAGGTCGCCGAGGTCGATGCTGTAGCCCTGGAGCAGGAGCTCGCGGATGCAGCTTGACAGCTCGGTGAGGATACCTACCGTGGTGCCCTTCGAGAAAACGCTGTTGTGCTCGCTGATGTGCTGGGCGAGATCAGCGAGGCTGACCTGGCCGGTGAGCTGAAGAGTGGCGTAAGCCTTCTTGGGATCCCCCTCGTGCATGGGGTTGGGTCGCAGTGCGACCGAATACTGGATCTTCTTCATGGTTTTTCGAGTGTTTTTCAGGGTTAATACTAAGGTTAATTCTCACTAAGTAAAGAGCTCTTTGTCATCGATGAATTGTCCGTTTCCTGCCCTTGGCCTTCGGGTTTCCGTCTCCCTCTCTCTTTGACGGTGCAAAGATACAAAGTATCTTTGAAACCGCCAAATTTCTCCCAAACTTTTTTCATTTTTCTTGTGTTTTTTCTTCATTTTTATTGTTTTTTACATCGAAAATCACGAATAAAAGCATTTTTTTACATCTAATGGCCACGAATGAAATCCATGTAATGACCAAAAATAAGATTCTTGACCATTGATGTGCCCATTCATGGTTATTTGTGTGAAAAATCATTTTCCGGTCATTCGTGTGAGTTATTTTGTGTCGATTTATTTGGCTGTTCAGCAGAAAAGGCTTACCTTTGCTGCGCAAAACAAAGATTTTAGACCAAATGTGTACGTATAGCATAACTGTCGATGAGCAGGCAATTGCCAAGATGCATCCCTCTGTCAGCAGGGAGTCTTTCGGGCTGTTGTTGCAACGCTATGTGGATGAATTGGTGGCAGAGATGACTGCCCACCCTGTACCGTTGTCGCCCAATGCTCACTCGGCCGAAGAGATGAAGTCCGTCGTGGCCCAACGGATTCGTGAGATGGAAGCTGGCAACGCCTCGTATATCGACGGTGAGGAAGGTTTTGCTACTATTCGTGCTCGATATGGCCTGTAATTACCGTTGGTTAGACAAGGCGCTGGATGACATGTCTCAGGAGATTGGATATGTCTTTTCTCAGTTTGGCGTCATGGCAGCACAGCGTGCCGAGGCCCGGATTCATGATGGCGTTCGTCAGTTGTGTCAGTTTCCCAACAGCGGAGTCCGTTATGAGGAGATGTCCTACAAGGGCAGTCCTGTGCGCATCTTGCATCTTCGCCAGATTTCGTTGATTTATGCTGTTGAAGATGAACTGATCACCATCATTGCCGTCTGGAACAATTTCCAGAATCCTGATCATCTGCGTGATGTCATCGCGGCTCGCTGATCCTCTCTTTGGGGATTCGCTTTGCGAAGAAATCTAAAGAAAATCTCATCAAAAATCTTTCAAAATCTTCACGCTATCCGGCAGGTGCAAAACCTGCGTAGTGTTTTGCGAATTTGTGT
>Ga0310696_10000485_pt1 | contig 62986 bp, 40 predicted proteins | sample AusTroGonzalo_MG_4_FD_203885 | JGI IMG/M metagenome (GOLD analysis project Ga0310696, IMG submission 203885) | Bovine rumen microbial communities from tropical cattle in Woodstock, Queensland, Australia - Gonzalo_02 (v2) (version 2) | ecosystem: Host-associated > Mammals > Digestive system >...
GCCATCGTTTCCGCGAGCTACGACGACGGCGCCGCCCACGACATCCTCTACGCCGACGGCGCATTCTCCTTCACGATGCCCGCCGCCGACGTTTCCGTCGCCGCCACGCTCGCCCCGGCCTCCGGCTTCTGCGGACGCGCCGACGCGAACGGCGGAGAAAACGTCGTCTGGTCCTTCGACCCCGCGACCGGCGCCCTCGCCGTCACCACCAACGCCGCGGCCGTCGGCACGGACTTCTCGATGGCGGACTACGAATGGAACGCCCTCGACGACATCCCGTGGGCCGTCTTCAAGCCCTACATCGCCAGCATCTTCATCGCGCCCGGCGTGGCCTCCGTGGGCGACTACGCTTTCTACGACTGCACCGCGCTCGACTTCGTCTCCATCGGCGGCGATGTCTCCGGCATCGGCGAAAGCGCCTTCCAGACCTGCGCCGCCCTCGAGGCCGTCTTCATCCCGGAGAGCGTCACTAGCATCGGCAACTACGCCTTCCTGGGCTGCACTGCCCTCGCCACAGTCGAGGGCGGCGCGAACGTGACGCGCGTTGGCTTTGATGCGTTCGGCAGTTTGGGTGGGGGGAACGCTTTCACCACGCAGTGGCTCCGCGCGCAGCCCGCCGGCGTCGTCTATCTAGGCAAGGTCGCTATCGCGTTCCAGTCCGGCGCCGACACGGACGTCGAAATCGCCGCCGGGACCGTCTCCATCGCGCCGTGGGCATTCGATAACTCGCCCGTCACCTCCGTCGTCATTCCCGAAAGCGTCGTCCACATCGGCGAACAGGCCTTTGCATATTGCGACAATCTCGACGCCGCCTATCTTCTCTCCGCCGCCCCTCCGGCATTTGACGACCCAGACTACCTCTTCGCCCGCGAGGGTTTATATCCCGACCCCGACCTGCTCTTCTACGTCCGAGGCACCGCCTATGCCGACGCCTGGAGCGACGTGTGGGACTATATGGCGAACAACTCCAACTGGACCGACGCCAACCGCATCGTGATCGGCACCGTCTCCTGCACGGACGGCATCACCGCCGCCGGCACGCCCGTCCTCGCCTGCGGCGGCACGAACTACTACGCCGCCGGCTCCACGATCACCCTCGCCGGCGTGCCGCCCGCCCCCGATCCTGTCCCCGCCGGCTACACCGACCAGCTTGCCGGCTACGCCGTGAACGGACTCATCGGCGGCGGTCTCTTCACGATGCCCGAAGGCGACGCCGTGGTGACGCCGCGCTGGGCCGCCGCCGACTTCGAGACCGGCCACGCCGGCACCGAACAAGACCCCTACGTGATCTACAACAAGGACCAGCTCGACCTCCTCGCCGCGCGCGTGAACGGCGGCAAGACCTACAACGGCAAGGTCATCCGGCTCGGCGCGGACATCGCCTACGACCCGACCGCCCTCGACGAGAACGGCGAAAACTACACCGCCATCGGCGGCTATCACGATGGTGGCATTAAATCTTTCCGAGGCACCTTCGACGGCGTCGGCCACACCGTCCGCGGCATCCGCATCAACAAGACGGGCGACAGCAATGCGGACAGCTATCAGGGGCTCTTCGGCGAGGTCGATAATGGCACCATACGGAACGTCACGCTCGCCGACAGCGTCATCGTTGGCAATATATATGTTGGCGGCATTGCAGGCCAGCACGACAACGGTGCGCTCGCCAACTGCCGCGTGGAAGAGAGCGTCACCATTGGGGCAGGATGCAATACGGCCCACTACCACGGCGGCATCGTCGGCAGCAGGTGGGGCACCATCGACGGTTGCTTCAGCGCCGCCACGGTCACCAGTAGCGGAAAGACTTACTGCTCATTCTACGGCGGCATCGTGGGGAGCCAAGAAGGAATCATCCGGGACTGCCTCGCCCTCGGGAGCGCCGTCACGGCGGATGGTTCCAGTGGGGCCATCCTGGGAAGGGATCTATTTGGAAGCGCTTCCTTCACCAACAACTACTACGCCGCCTGCACGGTGAACGGTACGACCAACGCGACGAACGTGGGCTGCGGCAATCCCGCCGGCGACCAGGACGGCGCGCGCCTCGCGCACACGATCACGCTTGGGCCGGGCGTCCGCATCGTGGGCGAGGAGACGATTTACAGCAACAGCTGCCTTACCGCCATCGGCACGTCCGCGCTCCGCTATGTGACCGGCGCTGGGACACTTGCCCTCCGTAGCCTTGGCGAAGGAGGGACCAACCTCTACAGCGGCGCGGGGCAGACCATCACCCTGGCCTTCACCGGCGTTCTGCCGGAGGGATATGCATTCGTCGGCTTTGCCGTAAACGGCGTCGCCATCGACGGCGACACCTTCGCCATGCCCGACGCCGACGCGACGGTGACGGTGCGTGCCCTCAGCCCGTGGGCGCAGCTGCAGGCCGAGATCGACGCGGCGGACGGCGGGACGGTCGTCCTCGACCGAGATTACGCCGCCGCGGAGGGCGACGCGACGCTGACCGTCACGAACGCCGTGACGCTCGACCTCGCCGGGCACACGATCGACGCCAAGGGACGCTTCGGCGTCATCGAGATCGACGCCGACGGCGATCTCACGCTCACCAACAGCGTTCCGGGATCGGGCGCGATCACTGGGGGCGGCGGGAACGGCGGCGTCACCATATGCGGCGGCACGTTCACGATGACCGGCGGCGAGATCTCCGGTAACGCGGCCGAATTGTTCGGCGGTGGCGTCTTCCTGGCCTCCGGCTCGCTCGAGGTCTCCGGCAGCCCGGTCGTCGCCGGCAACACCAACTCGTTCGGCGCGCCGGTCAACGTATTTCTGTACGGGGGAATGATCACGGCGGGCGACCTCGCGGCGGGCGCCGCCATCGGCGTGAGCAGCTACACCCTCCCGATCTTCGGCGGCACTACCATCGCCACCGGCGCGACGGCGGACGACGCCGCGTATTTCTTCAGCGACAGTCCGAACTACCATGTGGAGTTCGCGAACGACGAGCTGCGCCTCGTCGGCGGCACCGTGTATCCGGTGTATCTCGCCGGAGCGGACGACGTCGTCACGAACAACTGGTTCGATTGGGCGAGGAAATACGGCGCGAACACGAACGCCGAATACGAGGCGGCGTTTCTGCTCGACATCGACCCGGCGACGCCGATTCCCGCCGGCGCGTCGATGCTGAAGATCGTCGAGCTCGGCACCACGAACATCCTCATGTCCGAAAGCGGAGACTATGGCGAACTTGCACAGGATATGGGATACACTGGGGATTACCTGGCCTTCCGGCGGATCGTGTTGGCGAGCGACGTGGCGGAACTCTGGCAGAGGGATGATTGGGACACCCCGTACGAGATCTGCAACGGCTACCTTGTGCTGCGCATCACGGGCGATCTCTCGCTTCCGAAGAGCGAGTGGCAGGCGATCAGCTGGTTCATGGAATTCAAGGAAGGCCGCGCGGAGATCATCTTCCCGGAGTTTTTGATCCACAGATACATCGAGCGTGTGGGCGGCAAGGCCGTCAGCGGGCTGTTCCTCAAGGCATGCATCGAGACAAAGCCGGCCCTTGAGTTCTTCGAGAACCTCGGCCTGCTAATCGCCGAGCCGTGATTCGGAATCCATGTCGAGGGCGAGGCCGAAGTACCAGGTGCCGGCGCTGCCAGGCGAGGTCTTCACGAGAATCACGTTCTCGCCTTTTTGCAGCCAGACTTCGACGGCCTTGTATTTGCCGATCGGGCCGCGCATCTTTGGCACGACGGGCTTTCCGTTGAGCCAGATCGTTCCATAGTAGTCGTTCACGTAGAAGAGCATCGTCGGCTGGCGGCGCTTAGTAGTTATGACCGTCCGCAGATAGGCGACGCCGTTCATCTTCGAGACTTCATGCGGCGCGGCGGCGAGAACGTCAAGGACTCTCTCTCCCCGTCCAAGCGCAACGGTCTTCCAATGCAACGTCGCTCCATTCATGCCGGTGCAGGCGGCATTCTTGTCAAACGGCTCGGTTTCCGGCGCAAAGGCCTTGTCGTATGACGCCTCGTCCCTCTCGCCGCCTCCCTTGTCGAAGGGGCCTATCACCTGCCAATTAAGTACCGGCCGCGAAGGAAGCCGTTTTATGCCGAGGTCCTTGATCGCCAGGCCATTCTCCCCCATTCCGGAAAGCCGGAGGTAGACGTCGTGATTCGGACAGGCGATCGGAGCCGCGAGGATGCGCGTCTCCAGACGCTCTTTGCGTGCTTTGTGATCCTTGTGGCTGAAATTCCGTGCCGGTATCACGCCCAGCAATCTCCCTTTCCAATCCTCTACGCGGATGTCGCCGTAGCCGCCGCCGAAAAGGGCGTTGACTTCAAGCTGCCGAAGGCCGCCGGGGGAGTTGTGTATCTTGATGTCGATTGACTTGCCCGGCGGAACGACTACAAACGGCTGCTTCGACTGCGGGAAGGCTGCGGTTGCGATGCCTTCCGTCTCGCGGAACGAAAGCTCTTCCGGCTTTATCCTGCGCTGGTAGTCGAGGAAGTCCGCAAGCGTCTTGCGTCCGACCTTGCGCACGACGCAAAGATCGTCCGGCCATCCGAACGCTTCGAACCACCAGCGGTGGTTCGTGCGGAAGTCGGCTATGAGCCGCCGCAGCTCAAGGATATCTCCCGCCTTGTGCGCCGCCTGCATCGGCGCAAAGAGATCACGCCAAGTCCAGCGTTCGTCGCGCCTGCCAAGCGCCATTGCTCTTGAATAATAGGTTTCGCCCGTTCCCGGCGAAGTCTCCACTGCACTCTTGATCGCCTGGCAGGGTTCGCCCGCCGAGCTGGCCGCATTGGCAAGGAACGCATAGTCCCTCTCTATCTGCGCCGCTTCCGCGGGATCCACCGGCACCTCGAAGCCGACGAGCGCCACCGCGCCCTTCGCGCGAAAGACGCCGGGCATGAAGGGCGGGAGCTCTATCTCGCTGAGAGGGGTGGCCGGTTCTTTCTCGAAACGCAGAACGGCGCGACGGTGCGCATCCGTGCGGTTCACAGCCCAGAAGAGAACGTCGTCGCCGTCCTTCGCCCACCAGACCGCGACAGGGGAATTGTCGTTTGAGGGTTGCCGACGATTGCGGCAATTGCCATTTGTTAACGATCTCCAGTCGTCCCTGTCCGGTATCGTGCGGTAGACGCGCACGAACTCGCGGAGCGCGTCGTCAAGCGGCGGGAGGCACCACTGCCCGCCGGCCCAGAGCTGGTCTAGGCGGTTGTCCGCAAGCGCCAGAGCGGCGGGTTCGAGGTGATAGGGCGACGAACGGTATGAGCTGTTGCAGCAAAGGCCCGTCGGCGGAGGCAGGGGTTCCTTCGCGCCATTCGGTCTGTGCACCCAGAAGTTGCCGAAGTGGACCGGGTCGAGATGGTTGATCTCAACGGCCGGGCCGCGAATGGTCGTCTGCGCGTCATCGAAGCCGAAGTCGCGCCGTGCGCCGAAGACCGACGGATCGAGTCCGGTGTCAGGCTCCTCGGCGGCGCTGCCGGACAGGACAAGGAACCGCGCCCCCGGCGCGCCCTCGCGCAGCGCGGCGAGCATTTCCGCGTGGAGCGAACGGCAGACCTCCGTGCGCCAGGCGCTCCACTCCCGCCCGTATTCCTCGCGGATGCGCTTCTTCCGCGCCGCGAAAGCCGCCTCGTCCGTGCCGACGGGCGCGAGCGCAATGCCAGACGCCTTCGAGAACAACCCCACCGTGAAATCGTCGAAGCCCGTCTCGGCGTTGTAGAACCACGGTTCGAAGCTGGCCGGCCATCCTTTCCAGAAACGGTGCTTGATTCCGCCGAACGAGGAGTAGCGCCCGTAGCGGCGGCCGAACTCTCGGCAGAATTCGATCTGCACCTTCCGCGCCGCGGGGTGCGCGGGGTTGGGCATTCCGGCATATACGCTGGGGGCTGGCCGATAAGGCTTTCCGTCTGCCGAAGCGACGAGAAGGAAGCCGTTGGTCGCGTCCGCCATGCCGCAGTGCGCGCACCAGGCGGCGACGACATCCGCGTAGTTGCGCTGGACCATGAAGTCTGCGAATATCCTTACGCCGTGCTTCTGCGCCCGCTGAAGCATAAGCGCAAACACGTCGCGGTCGAAGGGATTGCGTTCGCATCCGCCGCCGAAGCATCCATTCGCATAGACGTCGTTCCCTACGGGGACGAGCATCTGCGACGGCCCCTGGAAAGTCACCATTCCGTAGCTGAAGACAGGATGCGAGAGAGTAGTGCCGCCGCGCCACGCCTCAAGCTCGAAGGTGCGGTCCCATGTGAGAAGAAGGTCGTTCCAGTCGTGGTAGGGGCCTCTCGAATAGAGGGCTGCGCCGAACTTCGGATCCCACACGAGAGACGCGGCGGACTCCGGCAGCGGCGGCATCGTGCGCTCGTTCGGGCCGAGATTGACCTGCTCGCCGTCCCAGCCGAACTCGCGCGTCGCGTTCCATCCGCAGGCGGGCGCCTCGAGCGGGGGGAAGCCGTTCGGATATTCGAGGATCGACAGCTCCGCGACCGCGCCGCGCCTGTTCGGATGCGGGATGTGCGTGTTGCCCGCGCCGTCGGTCGAGATCACCATTACGTCGATCGCGTCGGAATTTGGCCATACGGGGATCTTCATCTCGCTCCAAGGCCCGGCGGCGGGCGCCTCGCCGCTGTCGATGCTCCACGCGTTCGAAAGACGCGTCCTGCGGTCGTAGGCGACGACCGACGTGAAGTGCCGCACGTCGTTGGGCACGCGCACGACGAGCGCGTGGGACCTCCCCGGATGCGCGACCTTGAGCGTATAGGCGAACCAGTCGTGATAGGCGCGCCTCATCGCGCCCTTGTCCCCCTTTTGGGCAGACGTCCAGGTGCCGTCGGGATTCTGGCGGCGATAGACGGTTTTGCAGCCGTTCGGCCCGCAGAGGCGGTATTCGCCGGCGGGAGTCTCTACGATCTCGCTCTTGCCGCCCTCGCGGAAAAGATGCGCCCCGCCCGCACCCTCGGCCGCGCAATTGACGCGATCGATTAGAATAGGCTTGCTGGATGGGCTGGACATTCTAGAGCCGCTGGAACTTCTAGCATCTCCAGCGCCGCCCCCGATCTCCGTCACCACGAAATCCCACGGTCCTTCGACGACTTCGCCGTTCGTCGCATCGCGAACGAGATACTTGAACGCCCCCTCCTTGTCGCACGGATATTCAAACTTCACCGGTTTCGCGCCAATCGCCAGGGTCTTGCTCCAAATCGTCTCACGCGGAGTTGCGGAGGCGCGGAGAACCTCCATCGTAAACCTTCTCGGCGTCGCGCCTGCGCCATTCTCCGCCGTGCAGCCGCAAACGACAAGCGGCTCTCCCGCGACGCGCGCCATGCAGTCGGGGTCGCGTCCTCCCATCCAGAATCCGACCTCTCCGCCATCCAAGCGCGTAAGCGTGGCGCGGATGTGGTTCGTGGCCATCGCCTTGGCCATCTCGTCCGTCCAGGAGTAGTCATGGAAGTGGAGGTAGAGGTCAAGCGTATGCCTCCCTGTTTCAAGCCAGCGGAACCGGCGGAGCCGCCCCTGCGCGTCGGACTTGTCGGAGTAGTCGTTCCCTCTGAACGAAAATGCTATTTGAACGCCGTCCAGCCATTCGCGGACGGCAGGGCGCGTTTTTGCGTCCGGCGGCACGATGTCTATTGCGTAGAGGCTCGGCTTGTCGACAACGAAATCCCATGTGCGGTAGGCGGGATAGATCGTCCGCGCCTCTTCAAGCCGGAATTCCCGCGTCTCGCCCGCGCATGCCGCAGACACCGCGAGGAACGTCACAGCCAAGGCGATTCCCAGCCCGATCTCTGCTATGGCCCTCTTTTTCACCATTTCCATCTTCGCTTCCTTGTCTGAAAATAATATTCCCTGCTAATAAACGGTTCTGTTAGCCGGTATTATACACTATTTGCTCTTGCCCGTCCACGATAGCCAAACTTTGGAGGTTCCCCAAAATTTTTCCGGCTGGCGAACGCTTGCGGCGGCCTGCGCGTTTTTGATCCGGTTTTCGGAAAAGAACGTCGCCTTTCGAGCTCGATCTTCGGTATAATACGAAGTGCTAAACACCAAACAAGAAAGGCGACACCATGTATGATACCACAATTGCGGCGAAACTGCTCAGGCAGCTTGAATCTTTTTTGGGGAGGATTCTTCCCCATTTCCACAGGCCGGTCGCCCGTTTCATAGGCGACATGATCTACGGAATCATGGTTGAAAAGGACGTGAAGCTATCGTCCGTAGTCCGTGCGCTCAAGGAGGACATCTCCCCGAAAAAGGTCGAGGACAGGCTCAGCAGGATGCTCTCGTCGGACGGGCTCGAGGCGGGTCTGCACGACTTCATCGCCTCCGAGGGCGCCAGGAGGGTCCGCAAGGACACGCTCATCATCCTCGACCCGTCCGACGTGCAGAAGCCATACGCGAAGAAGATGGAGTACCTCGCCAAGGTCTGGGACGGCAGCAGGGGCGACGTGGGCGAAAACCTCGGGTTCTGGGGCTGCATGGCGGTCGCCTGCGAGAGCGGGGGGCGCAGGCCCATACCGCTGCATTTCAGGCTGTGGTCTGCGGACTCTCCCGGGTTCGTCAGCGAGAACGACGAGGTGGAGGGCATCGTCAGAACCATATCCAGGCACACGAAGAAGCGCGGCATATACGTCTACGACAGGGGAGGGGACAACATCGAGTTCTACCGGTTCCTGCTGTCGATGGGGCTGGATTTCATCGTGAGGCTGAAAGAGCGCCACGTCAGGAGCTGGAAGCGCACGGTCATGTGCGGGGAACTCGCCTGGGAGTGCCGCATGCTGTACCGAGAGGTGGTGGAGTTCGACCACCACGGGGAGGAAAGGCGCGTGACGATAGAGTTCGGGGTCGTGCCGGTGCGTCTGCCGGACATCCCGGACAGGCTCCTGCACATGGTCGTCGTCAGAGGCTTCGGCAAGCATCCGATGATGCTGCTGACGACGCTCGCAAAGAGCACCTCGCGCGAGGCACTCTGGCAAGTGGTCGAGGGCTACATCACCCGCTGGAGGGTCGAGGACACGATTCGCCACGTCAAGCAGTCATACAAGCTGGAGGACATACGCCTGTTCAGGTACGCCAAGCTCAAGGCGATGGCGGCGGTCGTCCTCGCGACGATCTACTTCAGCATGGCGTGGATCGGCAACTCGCAGAAGCACGAGGTCATCGCAAGGAACATCGCCCGCATGTCGTTCAGAATACACGACGTGCCGGACTTCCACTTCTACGCCATCGCGGACGGCGCGAGCGACGTCCTGAAGAGAGGCCGCAGGTGGCGCGGCTTCGACCCCGCCGAGGCCGAGAGGGAGGCAGAAGCGTCGCTCTTCGCCTTCTTCGGCCTGAATACGGGATGACATCCGAATCCAGATGCCGCAATCCCCGGCCCCGAACGGAGACGTGTCCGCGTTCCCGCGGACGAATTTCCACTTGCGGAGAAATGAAAATCGCCACGCCGCCCTTTATTTGCAGGGGCGTGACGATTTCCATGCTCCCAAAAATGGGGAACCTCCATGTCAGTGGTTAGTGGAACCTTACTTCAACTCTGCAAGCGAGACGGACATGACGCGCATCGTGCGCATGCCGCCGCCGATGCAGTAGCCTATGACGAGACGCCCGCCGTATTCGCGGAGGAAAGGATAGCAGTTCCATCCCTCGGTCTCGAGATCCACGCGGTCCGTCCACGTCTTGCCGTCGTCGCTCGAGAAGCCCAGCGTCATGGGCGCGCGCTGGCCATTGTGGTATGGATATCCGAAGCGATACTGCGGATAGCTCTCGTGGTCGTTCCAGACGGCGGCGATGCGACCGTCCTTCAGCCGCTCCAGCGCGGCCGGCGAGCGCGGAGAGCGCAGCGAGCTCGGAGCCGCGGGGCCCCAGGTCTCGCCGTCGTCGCTAGAATACGCCGCATACTGCCAGTCGGCGTCCGTGCGGAAGTAGGTCATCACCCGCCCGTCGGAGAGCTGGACCGAACCAGGCTCCTCCATGCGCAGCGGATCGCCGTTCGGCTTCCTCGCGGAGATGGTATTCCTGGCGTGGCGCCAGGTGAGCCCCTCGTCGTCCGAGAGCCAGTTCGTGATGCACGCCCCGAAGCGTCCGCCATGGCTCGATCCGGAGTAGATGAGCCTCCCGCTTTTGAGCTGGACGACCCTCGCGTTGTTGAACACGTAGTAGGCGCGACAGGAGTCCGGCACCACGAACCCAAGCTCCTTCCAGGTCCGGCCTTCATCCGAGGAGTGGTAGCAGACCGGGCGGCAGTCCTTCTCACTGGTCTTGAGCAGATAGGCAAGGAGTATCTTCCCGCTGCGCAGACGAAGCAGCGAGACGCACATCACTGTTTTCGCACCGTTCGGGGTGGCGAACACCTCCTCGTCGTCCGTCCAGGTCTTTCCATTGTCGGACGAATAACGCCGGCAGATGTGCGACTTGGCGTCGTCGGAGTTGCTCCCCATCATCCTGCTCCACATCAGCATCAGCCGTCCGTCCTTAAGCTTTATAATGTCGCCCTCACTGTGGCGCTTGAAGTTTCCCCTCGGCTCAAGGCGCAGCAGCTCGTGGCGCTCGCCGAACGAGGTCGGGGAGGGTTTGCGCGTGCTCTTCTCCGTCTTTTCGGGCGGCAACTTCAGGGACCACCGCATCCGGTTCATCTCCGCGAACCCCTTCGCGTCCTCCGCGAGCGGCTTATCGGAGAACGCCGCGAGCAGCCTCTCCACCGCCGTGAGCACGCCCTGCGGCGACGCCTCGGACGTTAGCACCGCAACCACGGCGTCCTTCTCGGGCGACACCACTAGCACATTGCCGCCGTAGGCGGCTGTCCGCACTGGGTGCCGCCTCAGCCAGGACTCCGGCACCAGCCGGCGCGGGCCGGAGCATCCGTTGTGCAGGAAGCAGTCGCCGATGCGCGCGAGGCTCAGTATCTCCATCGCCACGCCGGTCGCGCCGCGCATAAGGCGCGCGTCGCCCGGCTGCGGCTGAGCCGTCCAGTTGTGGACCAGCGGTCCATGAAGCCGGTTCATGAAGTTAGCGACGATGAACGCCGCCGTGGATTCCCCCGCCGACCGCTCAATGTGCGCCGAGAGCTCGTCGCCCGCCGTCAAGGCGTCCGGCCCGTCGGCCATCATGCGGGAGACGAGACTTGCGAGCTTCGCGTCGTCGGCGAGACGGCCCTTCTCGACGGCGATACCCGCCGCAGCGAGCGTGATGAGGCGCGTGAGGCCGCCTATCGGAGCGCGGCCGCTGGCCACGTTCGCCTGGGCGTCCTGCTGTCCCTCGTCGCGCACGACGCCGCGCCAACTCCCCTGCGTCACCCACTTCCCGTGCCTCATCACGCAGAAGTCGCGGGGATGGTCGAGCCGCTCCAGGTCGGCCATAAACTCCACAAGCGCCTTCGACGGCACTCCCTCCGCCTCGGGCGTGCGCGGTCCGAGATTCTTCACGTCGATTCCCGTCGCGACGCTCGCAGCAATCGCCGCACCGAGCAAGAGTAGTTGTTTCATTTGACTTCCTTCCTTGTTTCGTCTAAAGACAATGAGCCATGTAGAATGGCAGATAGGTGATGTCGGCATCCGTCTCGTAATCGCCGGTACAGACGACATACCTCGTGCCGAGGTTTGCAGGATGATGCTTGACGAGCCAGTCGAGAGACGCGTGGACGCGATAGCCGGAACTTTTCACCTCCACGGGACACACTTTGATTCCGTTCCTGAAGAGGAAGTCCACCTCGACCCTTGGATTGGAGCGCGAGTGGAAAAGGAGGTCATATCCCCTGCTCACCAGCGCCTGCGCCACGTAATTCTCGAAAAACATCCCTTCGTTGATACCAAGCTTGTCGTACAGCACGCCACGTAAAAGGCGACCGTCCACATCGTGCGTCCCCGCCATTGCCTGTGTCAGCAACAGTCCAGTATCAAGCGAGTAGCACTTGAACGTCGTATCTTCCAAGTTCATCTCCAACCCCACATCCGGGCTGGTGGAATTATAGGCAATATTCGCTATCATGGCGTCACTGAGCCAAAGAAAAGCATTCTCGTAACGCCGCATCCTGGCGTTACGATCCAAATCTATAAGATGGAATTTCTTTTCGCGCGTGTTCAGCGCCGAAGGGATATGCCTGAACAGAGCCCGCACCTTTGATGCGTAGCCCTTGGCGTATTTACCGATGTCGGCGTTGTACAGCGAGAGTATCTCGCGTTTCGCCGCCTCACACGACTCCAACCGGTGGTCGCCGCCCAAGCAATAGGCTTCCACGGATTGTGGCATTCCTCCCACGACCATGTATTGCCTCGCCAGTCTTACCGTGTCGGCATGAAGCCATTCCATCGGCTTCTTTTCGATAAAGCATTCGCGTATGCGGTCTGCCGTCCTGTCAGCGCCAAGCGCCCAGAGGAACTCTTCGAAGTCGAGTGGGAACATTTTCATCTTGTGCTCTTCGCTTGGGATGACGATATCCTTGACGTTTTCGTGTATCCCCAGAAGCGAACCCGTCTCGATGTAATGGTACTTGCCGTATTCCATCAACTGCTTGATCGCTTCGCGCGCGATGGGGAAACGCTGCACCTCGTCGAATACGACGCAACTTCTGCCTGGCATCAAGGAGACGCGGTGAAGTATCTGAAGCCTTTCCAGCGTGCCTTCGATGTCGTTCTCCTCCGTAAACGCCTTCTTGCTTTCTTGGACGAGCCGACCTTTGCGGGAGAAGTCGATGAAGATTGATGTCTCGTACTCTTTCTGGACGAATTCCTGTACGAGATGGGTCTTGCCGACTCGTCTTGCACCCTCTATCAACAAAGCATATTTGTCGGCAAGTTTCTCCTTCCATTCCTTCATCTGTGAGTATGCTTTTCGCCTGAAGTTAACATCCATCACAATTATCCTTTCTTTTGCAGTTCAGGCGTATTATCGCATATTATCTCCCGCATGTCAATATCCCCTGTCACCAAATCGCCAAAGTTAGATAGCATATTTGTCACTATATCGCCAAAAATGTAGAAGATCCTCTGTCACAATATCGCCAAGATTCCCTGACGATGTCACCGAATACGGAGAACATTGCCTTTACGTTTTGCGGCGGCGATGCCAGTCGCCGCGAGCGTGATGAGGCGCGTGAGGCCGCCTATCGGGATAGCGTGAGTCCGCGAAACCATGCCCCCTACACGTGAGCACATGCAACTGGACAGGAACGCTAGTCATTAATAGAATGAATACCTTTTGCTGTTACGTACAAAAACTTACCGCCCTTTTTCCTGTTATCAATAACCCGTAACAAGCCTTCATTTGTTTGAGGTACCATCGGCTTAGGGTTGCCATTTTCATCTTTGACAACATTGTACTGACCCAATGTTACGTTATAAAATGCATTCGTATCGGCCGAGGTGGCAAATACTTCCTCACCATTATTTGACAAACCCGAAATTTTACCAGGAAGAGTCGCAACTACATTGGTAGAAATCTCACCTTCCGTCAAAAATTTCTCTCTATCCACGTCCAATTCTAATACCTTTTTGTCATGCATATCAATATAAAACTTTCCTCCTTTTTGCGTTGGCAAACCAGTCATAACTGTTGGATAAAAATCGTACTCATCTTCACATAAACGTTGAGACAATACATTAGCTCCCTCTACTCTATGTAATCCCTTTAACTCTAACGGAAAATCATCGTTGTAAAATTGCACGAAGTAACGTTTCCAAAAATAAAAATTAGAACCATCTTGATATACCGCCAGACAAGTTTGCTCCGTAGGACTCTTTGTAGGCTTCCCTGACATATCTGTACGCGCATCCCCTGTTTGGGGGTTATAAATTAAAGAAGTGCCTATTCGCCGAACGGGATAAAAGTATAAATATCCCCCTTTTTCTGCAATTAAGGTTCTGCCCTTCATTCTTTCTACATTATTTGTTTCACCAGAATTTGTTGTATCAATTACTTCGCCATGCATACTGGGAATACCATCATGAACTGTAAAATGAATAACTTTTGTTCTATCATGTGTGTCAGAGGTACCTCCCCAATTTTCTGTATGCGCATAATAATTTGTTCCATCCCCGCTAACAACAGAAATAGCATTCGTTGTAAAATAATTTGCAAAACCCCTCTCACCATCTGGCGATACAATCATCCATGGCGTTTCAACTTGACTTGTCGTTGCCGTCGGATCATGTACAACGACATATCCATTGGGTTGTTCCTGCGCAGAGGTAATGTCCGATTTACCACAATTGACCATTGCAGCAAAAGCACACATTGAGATAAGTGATTTATACTTTGACATCTGCCTTTGCACATGATGAAGCAGCCCCGTCTTGCCATACCTGCGCGGAGCGATCAAAGTGACATTCCTATCATTCTCGATCGCAGCGACGAGTTTTTCGGTCTCCTTCTTGCGGTCGCAGAAGAACTCTGGGCCACTATAGCCCACCACGACAAATGGATTTTTCTGTTTCACGCAAGAATTATATCATAAAATGCCGAATCCTGCAATTAGCCATTGCGAAATTTTCGCAGCGAACTCTTCGCAATTGCGGCTACGCATAGTGGCTAGTGGTTAGTGCTTAGCACAGGACTCCGCCGAGGAGGATTGCGCCGGAGGCGGAGTAGAGGACGGCCGACTGTCCGGGCGCGACGCCGGCGAGACGAAGTCTCAGGCCCGGGCGCGGCCTGCACGCCGCAATCGCCGTCAGGCGATTCGCCGCGTACGCCCGCTTTCGTGGTCGCGCGCCAGCGCTAACGCCACTTTTGTGGTCGCGTGTCCGTGCCGCATTAACTCCAAAAGAGCTCTATCAACGTTAATATTTATGGTATATTATGGTATAATATCCCGCCAGCACAACTAGAACGAGGCTGATGCCATGAGAAAGAACATATGCGCAATGCTGATCGCGGTTGCAACGGTGGGCGGGGCCATTCCTGCGGGGGCGACCATCATCACCAACCGCGAGCAGCTTGCCGCCATCGCCAACGACCTTGACGGCACCTACGTACTCGAAGCCGACATTGACCTTGCGGGCATCGACTGGACGCCGATCGGCGACACTGACACCCCGTTCGCCGGTACATTCGACGGTCAGGGCCACATCCTCTCGAATCTGGTCGTGAACACGGCTGGCGACGACTACGCCGGCTTGTTCGGATCCCTTATCGGAACCGTTCAGGGTGTTACTCTCGTGAACCCCGTCGTCTCGGGCGGCGCGTATGTTGGTGCGCTCGCTGGCGAGATCGGGGAAGACGCGCATGTGAGCCGCTGCGGCGTCGTCGGCGCGTCTGTCACCGCGTCCGGGGAGTGCTCGGGCGCTTTCGCCGGGCAGATCTGCGGCGGCGCGGATGTCTCCGAGAGCTTCGCCGCCGGCACGGTCTCCTCAGCCGGCAACAGCGCGGGCGGTTTCGCGGGGTATGTGGAAGAGGCGTTCATTTCCGACTGCTACGCCGTCGCGGACGTCTCGGGCAAGCGCTACGCCGGTTCGTTCGCGGGGAAGATCGTCGGTCCCGAGGATGACACCGCTATCGAGCGCTGCTACGCGGCGGGGACGGCATCAGGAACGCAGGACGCGGGCGGCTTCGCGGGAGCGCTAGAGGACGAGCCGGGACTGACCGACTGTTTCGCGCAGGACCCCGACGCCGCCACCGACGGCGTCACGGCGCTCGACGCGGCGGAAATGCGCGCCGCGGCCAACTTCGCCGCGTTCCACGCGACCGGACGCTGGACGCAGGACGACGGTCGGACGCAGCCCTACTTCGCGTGGGGCCTCGTGGACGGCAAGTTCATTCTTTCCGGCGACGACGCCATCACCGGCCGTGGAGCATACGATCCCGGAACGAACGTGCTGATTTCCTGCAACTCGCAGGACCGCATCTTCATCGGCTGGACCGGCACGGCGACATACGCCGACCGGATCAACGACTCGACGACCGTCCTTCTCGACAACCACCGCACCGTCGCCGCCGAGCTCGGCACCATCGTCACCGACCGCGCAGGGCTCGCAGCCGTCGCCGACAACCTCGCCGGGACATACGTCCTCGCTGCCGACATCGACCTCGCCGGCATGGACTGGACGCCCATTGGCTTCACCAATGCGAACTTCACCGGCAAGTTCTACGGCAACGGACACACCATTTCGAACCTCGTCGTCACGAACAATCCTTCCATCAGCGGGCGAGGCCTCTTCGGAGTGACTGTGGGCGCGACGATTGACGGCGTCACCGTCTACGGCACCGTAGCGGGCACGGCGTTTTTCTCGGGCGGCCTCGTCGGCAATGCGATCGGGACTCACATCGTGAATTGCCACGCGGATTGTTCCGTCTCCAGCTCCAGCTCCTACACCGGCGGACTCGTCGGCGGCATCTCCGAAGGGACGACCATCGTCGGTTGCTCGGCAGGGGGAACCGTACACGCAGAGGGCCAATACACGGGCGGCCTGGTCGGCTACTGCGGGGGCGACAGGCTCGTCCTCCGCGATTCCTTCTCGACGGCGGACGTGACCGGCATCGAATCCACGGGCGGCTTCGTCGGCTACCTCAACAGCGGCGGCCTGGAGATCTCAGGCTGCCGCGCCGACGGCTTCACCGGCGGCCGCGGGAAAGTCGGCGGCTTCGTCGGGTCCGTCTCCAGCAATACCGTGGCGACGATTTCCGGCTGCGTGGCGCGCGGCGACGTGCGTTCCTTCGCTTCCTCCTACGGCGGCTTCGTCGGCGAAATGTTGAGCAGGACTGCGACGAATTTCAACTGCTGGAGCTCCGGCGCCATCTGGGGAACGGGCGGCGACATCGGCGCGTTCGCCGGGAAGTGCACGAAAGGCACGAACATAAACTGTGCCGTTTCTGGCGCCGCCAACGGTCCGCGGTACTTCTGTGGCAGCAACATCGCCATCACGGGCGCCGTCCTTTCCGCCGCGGAGGTGGTGGCGCGCTCGGTGGACGCGAACGGAGATCCCTGGCCGGACGCGCCGAAGCGGGCCAAGTCCGCCTCTATGACGCCGATTTCGACAGTCGAGGAACTGTTCGCCGTCACGAACGACCTCGCGGGCTCATACGTGCTGACGGCGGACATCGATCTGAACGGCCAGTCCTTTGAACCCATCGGCACCGGCAGCAAAGCCTTTTCCGGCGAGTTTTACGGACAGAACCACAAGATCATCGGTTTCGACATGACAACCACGAACCTGTACGCGGGGTTCTTCGGCAACATCCACGGCGGCCGCGTGAACGGCGTGCGGCTGGAGGGGACCGTCTCCTACCAAGACAATCCCAACATTTCTGCCGTCTGCCTCGGTGGCTTCGCGGGCGAGATACAATCCAAGTCGCTCGTCGATGATTGCGCGTTCATGGGGGAGATCCAGACCGAAGGAACCCGCTACGTCGGCGGTTTCGTCGGCTACACCGAAGACGCGCCCCTCATCCTCCGCTGTTGCGTGGGCGACACGCGGATGTGGAACGCCTCCTCCTCCCAGCAGTACACGGGCGGCTTCGTCGGCTGCCACAACAACGGCTTCATCAAGGACTGTTGCGCCTTGGTGGACGTGTCCGCCGACCATGACGCCGGCGGCTTCGCGGGCTACGTGGCGACATCGGCCCGAATCGCCACCTCCTGGTGCTCCGGGCAAGTCAAGCAGGATGGAAGCTGGATCGGCGCGTTCGTCGGCCATGCCAATGGCAAGGGCATTGTCACCAACTGCTACTACGATTCAAGCGTGAACGGCGATCTGGCGGCCCACGGCACCGGTGCCATCTACGGTTCAGAGAACTACAATGGCATCACGCCTGTTGACGACATGAGCATAACCAACAATCTCCCGGCGCTCGACTTCGTCGAAACCTGGAAGATCAACGAAGGGGACGAGACCCCGTACTTGCGAGCGGTCTTCACCGCATACGAACTCTGGCTGAAGGATGCTGGCCTGGAAGTTCAGACGGAGCCCGACAAGCTGGAGAACGGAATCCCCGCAGTGGTTCGGTATGTCTTCGGGATCGACCCTGCGCTCGGCCCCGCCGATCTTCCCGAGCCGCTGATCGACGTCAAAATCGATGCGAACGGAAAGCCATACGTGAAACTCCCCCCTCTGGTGAACACCGAGGGCGCGACGGTGACGGTCCTCGCCACCGAGGACCTCTCGGACTGGTCTGACGCGAAGCTCGTACCTATGGTGTACGACGCGTCAGACGGCACCTACAAGCCTGCGGATGGCGAGAGTCTGCCCAGATTGTTCTTCAAGTGGGCAATTTCGTTCGATTGGTAATGATTGATTAAGCACTCAGATGGCAAGAAGATGAAACTAACAGCATTTCTAGGGTTCGCGCTGGGCGAGTCGGCGAGGTCGAGGTTGCAGAATCCCGTGGGGTCAGACCCAGAGTCCATGGGCACCATTGGGGACAGGTCCTTGCGGGGATCTGGATCAATAGTGACGGTTAGTCTTACGGCAGCTCGACCGAAACCTTGAAGAACCGCATCGTGGGATCGCCATCCTCCGGCACTTCGCGCCATTCCGTGTCCGAAAGATTCGACTTGCCAAGCGTCTTGACACGCGGCAAAAACGAATTGCCAGAGCCGTCCTCGGTATGATTGAGCGTAATCACCGGCTTCCCATCCTTTATCTCGAAATGGCTGATCTTCAAGTCATCATTCGGATCTTCAGGATTGATACCAAGCGCATAACACTCCCCCACCGTCCGGCATCCATTCGCCGCCGGCAAAGCTGACACATTTTCCGTTCCTTCTCGTGCGGACGCTTCAAACAAGGATGGAAAGGATGACAACCATGTCCATATACGGTTGGTTTTATCTTGCGGTGGAATCTTTCCTGCTACCATGTTATCGAGGGCAAGAGAATTATAGTAACTTATCATGTGCCCATAATCTTCAGGGCTAAATGGATATTCATTACCGTCTTTATAGTTGTTCCTGTCCCCCATGATTTGTTGTCCCCATGCAGCAAGCTCCCCAAATGTTACATACCCGTTTTGATCGGCAAATACATTGATCCCGTATATGTCCGCCTCGCCATTGAGCCAACCCCTATCGCAAATAAGAGCCTTGAACGCACCGCAATATGTTGTTTCATTAGCTTGGGCCGCGACGATCCATGCGATATTCCCCATGCCATCGCCATCTATGCCGCTCCTGTCAATCATGCTCGCAGAATGGCATGAATCTATAAGCGCCACAACACCTGTACCCACAGGAAATCTATTAAAACTTTCATAAAGCTCTGACGCGGATATAGTCGTCTTATAGCTATAACAGGACAGCAATCCACTCGTGCCATGCCCAACATAGTAGAACAATACAATATCACCAGGAGTCGCAACATTCTCGGCAATGTATTTCAGCTGCTTGAATATTGTTTCTCGCTTCGTTGCCGAACCACTCAACGTATTCGGCACATATCCATCTGCACCACCATACCTAATATACGCTCCTCTGAATACAGATACTTGATGCGTATGGTTGGCGTGCGCATCCAACCATCCGTTTTCGTATTCATCCACGGCAACAAAAAGACCATGCCGGTTTCGTGTTACGCACTCTGCAATACGTCCGTTTTCGTCCACAACACGATACTTCACCGTGTGTAACCCATCCATTCTCTTGGCAAACCGCGTATCGGTCAGGTGGGTGACCAATACACTATTACCATCGGCGGTGACTTCAACGTTGGCTTTTACGAGTTGTGCACCGTCGATTCCATACCATTTCTTCTCGGATTCAATATCCTCATAGTACATGAGACTGTATGAATGCTCCGCCCCGCTTGTATCCGAATCTTCGCACTTGAGCGTAATCGACCCATTCGACCAATTCGCCGACTCTGCCGTCAACGTCATCGGAGGATTCGCCCACACCGCATATAGCGTCTTGTCGGATTCGACCGTAATCGCTTCTTCGTCCTTATAAACAACTTCTCCATCTGCCGTAACTGCCCAACCCTGGAACACATAGCCGTCTCTGTAAAACTTATTCTTCAACAGACTCTGCTTTTTCCCAATATCAAACGTTTGTTCAGGCATATTCCCTTCAATGTCATTTGCATTTGCATTATAAGTAACAACTGAAAACTCAACAGAGGGCCTGTTGTATTGCAACGCTCTTATCTCTGAAGCCGAAAGAGTCCGATTGTAGATAAATAGATCATCCATTACACCAATGAAATATTCAAGTGCTTGTGGGGGATGTTTACCGATAATCAATGAAGCATTGCTTAACGGGAAACTTCCTGAAGGACACGATTTTGACTTGTACAAATGTCCGTTAATATATGAACGACAAACCTTGTCACTACCATATGATACAGCAACATGAACCCATTTGCCGAGTAATGACGCACCGGTGAAGTCAGCCTTGACCCCATTTCCTATTTCAGTACCGTAAGAAGTATCATCTGGTGTCAAATTGAAGCAATACTGGTAATTTCCTTTTGACAACAACGCAGCCCATCGTTGTCCCGTGGTATGCCAATTGCTAATTTTAACCCAAGCCGCAATGGTGATGGCGCTACCAATCGAATTCAAGGAAGATGAGTTCGCTACCTCAATATAATTTCCTGCCCCAAAGTACATTGCACTTTCCACATCGCCATGCCGATCTGTAGTCAATGTGGCACCATGAATACTTCCATTATTATCGTTTCCACTTATGTCATTGGCATTACCATCAAACGGCCAATAGGCCACAAGACCGTCAGACAAACTTGCTGCCACTGCAAAAGCAGATACCCCAATAATTGCTACGGCTAATATCCACTTCTTCATTTTCTCATCACTCTCTTTCCGCGCAGTTGTTTGCCGCCGGGGGATTCCGATGCATGAAAGAGGAGCGCATTCCCTCTCGTCATGCACTCATCCGAAGCCCGTCCAAAGGCCCAATAGGAATACATGGAAGAGAAAATGCGCTCCAATCGGCGCATCTTCACTCGCATGTCGTTCCTATTCAGAAAACTTGGACGTATTTCGGATGAACGACTTGCTAGCGTTGACGCTAAATTGTCTTTGTCACTCCGCTTTGGGTTGGCGGCGGCCGCGAGGCGACCGACCTTCCATTTCAGGCAGCGCGTTAAGGATAACGCGTGTGGATGCTTGCACATCATTCGGGTTCGGCTTACACCGAATCTTCCCTCCGAAAAGCTTTCGCTTTCTTCGACACATCTACCACCATTGCGGCGACCGTGGCAAGCCACGCGACTTGCCTATGACCGTTTCACTGTTTTGTCTTTCGTTCCTTTCATTTCAGTTCTTCGGTTTGAGATTGGTGCCTTGTCATGCAAAAGGATTGAAGATTGGCACACCCATACCAACCATGTCATCGACATTCCGCGTGACGAGCTTCATGCCATGGACTAACGCCGTTGCCGCTATCAGCGCATCAACTGCCGGACGCTTGCTACCCACGCGCTCCGCATCCCCGCATATTCGTCCCCACACCAACGAGACATTCTTTTCTACTGGTAAGATGCGGTCCGCGAAAGAACCAAGTATTTCCGTTTGCAACCACTTTTCCAATGCTATCGCACGGGCGTCACCGCCACGCTTTGCGATCCCCTTCTTGATTTCACCGACAGTGACAAACGAGAGATATAGCGATTCGGGATCCTGTCGTCCAAGCCAGCCAATCACCTGCTCATTGGGGTGACGGCTGGCAAGCTCGCTTATGACGCAAGTATCAAGCAGAAACTTCATAGGTCGATATCTCTGCCGTAGTCTGATGAATCACGTGAAATATCGAGCGTTTCGCCTTCGTCCAATTTGGGGCAGGACAGAAGAGCATCCACAAAGGTTCTCTTTTTAGGTCTTGTCCGCACGGCGGCATGGGCGGGGAAGGAGTCTTCAGCGGCAATCGGGAGAAGAATCACCTGAAAGGAGTACGATCCGTATTCCCTCGGAACCGCTATGCTTATGCGATTTCTGCGCGGACGCGCTATTGTTTCAATTGCCATCATGTCATTAATCCTTTCGTTAAAAAAACATATTTCTGCGGTATTCAGGATGAAAATACCTACCATATCCAATGAAGTCGCTGATATGTGGCTTAACGCAGCCGATTGGATGACATACATCTTCGGCGAAGGATTCAGATGACGACACCACCTCTACAAAAATGACATCAAGGGAACCCGACGTCGGAAACGTGAAAAGATTCTCGCCATCATGCCCATTGACATGCTGACGCCAGACACGACTCGAACGTTGCGCGTTCTCGAACGTTTTTGTCCATTCCGTCTTGTTCATCAATACAAACACGACTGTTATCCTTTTGCGGACGCCATTATACCATATTCCCCCGCCTCATACAAACATACAAACATGTCTTTCACGTTGAACTGTCCTGCATGTTCTTCAAGTACAAAATCACCTTGGAGGAATAAGACCATCGACAAGTTTTGTCGCATGACTACACGTGTTTTTACGCGCAGTGTAAATGTTCAAACCGCTTTCATAGCGCATGGCCCTTGGCACGGAGTATGCTACTCACTTCCGTATGGACTACATCGAGAAATGGCGGCGCGAGAGGAAGCGCAATGCGTTCCTCGCGCTGGCTGACGGCACGGTGTTCCGCGGCGTCGCTTTCGGCGCCCGGCGCGATGCACTAGGCGAAGTTGTTTTCAACACCGGCATGTCCGGCTATCAGGAGATTCTCACCGATCCAAGCTATGCGGGGCAGTTCGTCACCCTCACCGCCGCCGAAATCGGCAACTACGGAGCAAATGGCGCGGACATAGAGAGCCGCGCCCTTTTTCTGTCGGGGCTTGTGATCGGCGACCTCGCCGAACCAAGCAACTGGCGAAGCGAGAAAAGCCTGGACGAGTATCTCAAAGAGAACAATGTCCCCGGCATCTACGGCGTGGACACGCGCGCGCTGACGATCCACCTGCGCGAACACGGCAACTGCAAGGCGTTTTTGTGCGTCACGGCGGATGGCGACGGCGATGACGCCGCCGTGTATGAAAAAGCCGTGGCCAAGGCACGCGAATGGGAGGGCCTCGACGGACAGGACTACGCTGCGAAGGTGACTTGCGAGAAACCTTACGAGTTGGAAAATGCTGCCAATGTGAAAGTGTTGCCAAGTCCAATTCCCAGTTCCAATGGCACCGTGCACTCATTGGAAATCGGCAACATTTCCACAATGACAACACCCCACATCGTCTGCTACGACTTCGGCGTGAAGATGAACATCCTGCGCTCGCTCGCGGCGTGGGCCCACGTCACAGTGGTCCCGGCAAAGACGCCCGCCGAGGACGTCCTCGCCCTCAAGCCCGACGGCGTGTTCCTCTCAAACGGTCCGGCCGACCCCGCCGCCGTCACCTACGCCATCGACAACATCCGCAAATTGCTTGGAGCGTCCCCCAATCCCCCAATCTCACAATCCCCCAATCCCCCAATCCCCCAATCTCACAATCCCACAATCTCACAATCACCCAATCTCACAATCTCACAATCTCACAATCACCCAATCCCCCAATCTCACAATCTCCCAATCTCACAATCTCCCAATCCCCCAATCCCCCTCATGGGCATCTGCCTGGGCCATCAGCTTCTCGCGCTCGCCTGCGGCGCGAAGACGGGACGGCTCAAGTTCGGGCACCACGGGTGCAACCATCCCGTCAAAAACCTCGCCACGGGCAAAGTGGAGATAACGAGCCAGAACCACAACTTCGCCGTTGTGGAAGATTCGATGCCGGAATGCCTCGAAGTGACGCACGTCAACCTCAACGACGGCACGATCGAAGGCGTCCGCCACAAGACGCTCCCGGCGTTCTCGGTGCAGTACCATCCCGAATCCTGCCCCGGCCCGCACGACTCGAAGTATCTTTTCGACCAATTCAAGAAAATGGTCTTTGACTATCGGCAGACGGCGTCCGACAACGGTTGTCGGCCGGCTGAAGCCTGATGACGCCAGACCCCACTATTCGCGAAGCCATGAAAAAGCAAGTCAAATACGTGTTCATAACCGGCGGCGTGGTGAGCTCCCTCGGCAAAGGCGTGACGAGCGCCTCCCTGGCCCTTCTACTGAAATCCCGCGGATACAACGTGTTCATGCAGAAGCTCGACCCGTACCTCAACGTCGATCCCGGAACGATGTCCCCCTACCAGCACGGCGAGGTGTTCGTGACGGACGACGGCGCCGAGACGGACCTCGACCTCGGCCACTACGAACGCTTCGCGGGCGTGACATGCACCAAGGCCAGCAACTTCACTTCGGGGCGCATCTACTCCGCCGTGCTCGCCCGCGAGCGCGCAGGCGGATATCTGGGCGGCACGGTGCAGGTGGTGCCGCACATAACGGACGAGATCAAGGCGGCCATCCACAGCGCCGGCGAACACGACTGCGACATCGTCCTCTGCGAGATCGGCGGCGTCTCGGGCGACATCGAATCTCTCCCTTTCCTCGAGGCCGCGCGCCAGTTCCGCTTCGAAGAGGGCTATGAGAACACATGCTTCGTGCACCTCACGCTGGTGCCGTATCTCAAGGCGGCAGGCGAGCTGAAGACGAAGCCCAGCCAGCACTCCGTGGGCCAGCTGCGCGCCATCGGAATCATCCCCGACATCCTGGTGTGCCGCACCGAGATGCCGATCCCCGAAGAGCACATGAAGAAGCTCGCCCTCTTCTGCAACGTGAAGCGCGAATGCGTGATCGAAGAGCAGGACGTGACTGATTCCGTGTACGCCGTTCCGCGCGAACTACGCAAGCAGGGCCTCGACGAGCAGGTGCTGCGGCAGCTGCACCTCGACATCTGGCCCATCAAGCACACCATCTGGGACACGCTCGTGAGGAAGGCCACGGAGCCGAAGAAGGCCTGCCGCATCGCCCTCGTAGGCAAATACATCTCAATCCGCGACGCGTACAAGTCCGTCCACGAGGCGCTGCAGCACGCCGGCATGGCCAACAACTGCAAGGTTAAGGTCGTGCCGATCGAGGCCGAAGAGCTTGAGTGCCTCTACGACGATAACGGACATGACGCACAGGGCAGGAGACGCACCCCGAGTCAGGCGTCCCGCGCCCAGAATCCCCTCAAAAACATAGACGGCATTCTTGTGCCGGGCGGATTCGGCTCGCGCGGAGTGAAAGGGAAGGTCGCAGCGATCAAATATGCCCGCGAGCACAAGGTCCCCTTCCTCGGCATATGCCTTGGGATGCAGTGCACTGTGATCGAATATGCCCGCGACGTCGTGGGATGGGCGGACGCCAACTCCACTGAGTTCGACGAGAACACGTCCCACCCCGTGATAGATCTCATGGAGGAGCAGCGCGGCATAACGCAGAAAGGCGGCACTATGCGCCTCGGCGCATATCCATGCAACCTCAAGAAAGGCTCGCTTGCGGCAAAGCTCTACAAGGAGGCGACGATATCCGAGCGCCACCGCCACCGCTACGAGCTGTCGATGCACAGCGACGGCAGGGCCGCGCTCGCCAAGGCCGGGCTGGTGGTCTCCGGAACGTCGCCCGACGGAACGCTCGCCGAGATAGTGGAGCTGCCGCAGACGAAGCACCCCTACTTCATCGCCTCGCAGTTCCATCCTGAGTTCAAATCCCGCCCGACGGCCCCGCATCCGCTGTTCGTGGGTCTTGTGAAGGCCGCGCTGGACAAGGAGGGGAAATGAAGCGCACGGATCTGAGGAAAATACTGATAATAGGCTCGGGGCCGATAGTCATCGGGCAGGGATGCGAATTCGACTATTCCGGCGTCCAGGCCGTGAAGGCGCTGAAGAGCCTGGGCTACGAGGTCGTGCTGGTGAACTCCAACCCGGCCACGGTGATGACAGACCCCGACCGCGCCGACAGGACTTACATCGAGCCGCTGACGGCGGACGTGCTCCACGAGGTCATTCGCCGCGAGCGGCCTGACGCCCTTCTGCCGACCCTCGGCGGACAGACGGCGCTGAACCTGGCCATGGAGCTCGCGAAAAGCGGCGTCCTCAAGCGCTATCGCGTGGAGCTGATCGGTGCCGACGCCGACGCCATCGAACGCGCCGAGGACCGCAATCTCTTCAAGGAGGCGATGCGCGGAATCGGCCTGGACATGCCGCGCTCCGGCAGCGCGCACTCTCTGGCCGAGGCGGAGGCGGTGGCGCGGACCATCGGCTCCTGGCCTCTGATCGTGCGCCCGGGCTTCACCCTGGGCGGAACGGGCGGCGGAATCGCGCACAGCCCCGAGGAATTCGCAAAAATCGTCTCGGGCGGCCTCGAGGCGTCGCTCAACCACGAGGTGCTCGTGGAGGAGTCGCTGATCGGATGGAAGGAATACGAGATGGAGGTGATGCGCGACAAGGCGGGCAACGCCGTGATCGTCTGCTCCATCGAGAACATGGACCCGATGGGCGTCCACACAGGCGACTCGATCACAGTGGCGCCGATCCTCACGCTCACCGACCGCGAATACCAGGAGATGCGCGACGACTCAATAAAGGTCCTGGAGAAGATCGGCATAGAGACGGGCGGATCAAACGTCCAGTGGGCGGTGAACCCCAAAGACGGGCGGCGGATCATCATCGAGATGAACCCCCGCGTCTCGCGGTCGTCCGCGCTGGCGTCCAAGGCCACTGGCTTCCCCATCGCGAAGATCGCCGCCCTTCTCGCCGTGGGATTCACGCTCGACGAGATCAAGAACGACATAACAGGCAAGACGCTCGCGTGCTTCGAGCCTAGCCTCGACTACGTGGTGGTGAAGATCCCCCGCTTCGCGTTCGAGAAGTTCCCCGGCGCGAACGCCACGCTAGGCACGCAGATGAAGTCGGTGGGCGAGGTGATGGCCATCGGACGCACCTTCAAGCAGGCATACCTCAAGGCGGTCCGGTCCCTGGAGGCTCCGCTGAAATACCACGACGCGGAGAGCTACGACCCGTGGTTCAAGCGCGAGCTTGACGAGATCGAGGCGTTCAAGGAGCACCTCGGCAGCTTCGCGCCGCCGGCACGCGGGGCGCGTGCCGGCGAAGTCACTCTGCCGCCCGACCTTCTCCGCCAGGCGAAGGTCCTTGGCTTCGGCGACAAGGACATCGCCGAGGCCATAGGCGAAGACGAGATTACGGTTCGGACGAAGAGAATCGCTCTCGGCATACGGCCGGAATTCGGCGAGGTGGACACATGCGCCGGCGAATTCGAGGCCGTCACCCCGTATTACTACAGCTACTACGGCTGGGACGATGTGAGATGCGGGACGCAAGACGCAAAGGAACCATCCCTCTATTCCAGCGCTCCGCGCCGCAAGATAATGGTGCTGGGCGGCGGACCGAACCGCATCGGCCAGGGAATCGAGTTCGACTGGTGCTGCTGCCACGCGGCGTTCGCCCTGCGCGGGCGCGGCTACGAGGTGGTGATGGTGAACTCCAACCCGGAGACCGTCTCCACCGACTACGACACGTCCGACCGCCTCTACTTCGAGCCGCTCACCTTCGAGGACGTGATGGAGATCTACGACCGCGAGAAGTGCGACGGCGTGATCGTGCAATACGGGGGTCAGACCCCGCTAAACCTCGCGGAGCGTCTTGAGAAGGCAGGCGCCAGGATCATTGGCACATCCCCCCACGACATAGCCCTCGCCGAAGACCGCGACTTCTTCCGCGCGCTCGTCGCGGAAGTGGGAATGAAGCAGCCCGCAAGCGGCATAGCGCATTCGGTGGACGACGCGCTGAGAATAGCCAAAGAAATCGGCTACCCCGTCCTCGTAAGGCCAAGCTTCGTCCTGGGCGGACGCGGCATGGCGATCGCATACGACAAGGATGAGCTCCAGGGCTACGTCGCCGAGGCGATCGAGGTCTCGAGCGCCGGCGCCGCCGCCGCAGAAGGCGGAGAGCGGCAGACGCAGATCAAGCCAATCCTGATCGACAAGTTCCTCGAACACGCCATCGAACTGGACGTCGACGCCGTGAGCGACGGAGAGACGACCGTGATCGGCGCCATCCTCGAGCATGTGGAGGCCGCCGGCTGCCATTCGGGCGACGCGGCCGCCATCACGCCCCCCATCAGCCTTTCGGAGCAGACGCTCGCGGAGGTCAGACACTACGCGGAGGTCTTCGCGAAGCGTCTGCACGTCGTTGGCCTCATGAATCTGCAGCTGGCCGTCAAGGACGGCGAAGTGTGGATGATCGAGGTGAATCCGCGCGCCTCGCGCACAGTGCCCTTTGTCTCGAAGGCCACGGGCATCCCCCTCGCCGACATCGGCGCCCTGGTCATGACGGGGGAGAAGCTGGACGAGATCCTCGGGCGTGGGACGGCGGGTGCGAGGTCTGACGCCTTGAGTCTCCCGTCCAAGCCGCGTTACTACTGCGTGAAGGAGGCCGTGTTCCCCTACGTCAAGTTCCCAGGGGCGAAGATAACGCTTTCGCCGGAGATGAAGTCGACAGGCGAGGTGATGGCAATAGACTACGACCGCTTCAGCGCCTACTACAAGAGCCAGATCGCATGCGGCAGCCCGCTCCCGAAGAGCGGCAACGTGTTCCTCTCGGTGCGCGACGAGGACAAGCCAAAGGTCGCAGAGCTGGCCGCGGCGCTTGCGAACCTCGGCTTCGGCATCTACGCCACGCTGGGAACGTCCACTTATCTATGGAACAGGGGCATTGAATCGCGGGCGGCGTTCAGGATATCCAAGGGACGCCCGAGCGCGATAGACCTGATACGCATGGGCAAGATCAACTGGGTGGTGAACACGTCGGAGTCGGACGGCGAGGCGTCGGGTGACAGCGTGAAGCTACGTTCATGTGCCGTCGCCGCCGGCATCCCCGTCACCACCACCCTCGCGGGCTTCGCCGCCGCGGTGGCCGGTCTCACGGAGACCCAGGCCGAATGCGCGGTGTACAGTCTGCAGGAGTACCATCTGGCGCATTGACTTGCGTCGCGCATGGCCGCGCCCGGCGCATAAAAAAGAAAAAGGGACGCCGCGAACGCGGCGTCCCTTTTCGTAGGCGAATGCCCTGCCGATCACTCGGCGGCGGGGGCCTGTTCGCCGATTTCCACCTTGAACGGCACCACAACGCCTTCGGGCAGTTCGATCTTGGCGTCGTAGGAGCCGATCGACTTCAGCTCGTCGGGCAGGTTGATCTGCGAACGCTCGAGCTTCACCTGGCGCTGGGCCTCGATCACCTCGAGGATGTCGCGGGCGCGGACGCTGCCGTAGAGGCGCTTGCCGTCCACGGTGGGCGCGTTCACCTTCACCTCGACGCCCGCGAGCTTCGCCGCGAGCTTCTCGGACTCGGCCCTGCGGGCCTTGCGCTCCTCGGCGCGCTGGGCCTCGAGCTTGGCGAGGCGGCGGCGGGAGGCCTCCGTCACAGGGGCGGCGATTCCGCGCGGCAGCAGGAAGTTGCGCGCGTAGCCCGGCGCGACCTTGACGATCGCCCCGGCCTTGCCGAGCTTCTTGACGTCGGACATCAGCAAAACTTCAGTCATGCCACACCTCCCCTTAGGCCAGGAAGCCCATGTTGCGAGCGCGGCGCACGCCCTTCTTGATGGCGCGCTGCTGCATCGAGGTTACCCCCGTCACGCGGGCGGGCTTGATCTTGCCGAACTCCGTCACGTAGTGGCGGAGGAGCTCGATGTCGTTGAGGTCGATTTTATCCGTGGCCGGAATCGCGGGCACGCGGCGGGCTGTGAAGTCCGCGCGGTCCTCGCGCTCGGCGCGATCTTTCTTCTGATAGGCCATTTTCTTGTTCCTTTAAGTTGTTTAGAACGGCTGTTCCTCGTCGTAACCGTCGTCGTCGCCCGACGCCGACGGGGCGTTGGGGACGATTGGCTCGCCCGTGAGCCGGCTCTGGTTGGGAGCGGGTATGGGCATGAACTTCACGGTCATGGCGCGGATCTTCAGCTTCTGGTGCTTCTGCCCGTCCTTTTCCCATGAATCCTGCTGGAGACGTCCCTCCACGAGGACCGACCGGCCCTTGCGGAGATACTGCCCGCACAATTCGGCGAGCTTCTCCCACGCGTCCACTTCCACGAACGTGGGGATGTCCACCAGGTTGCCGGAGCGGTCCCGGCGGCGCTCGTTGAGCGCGAGGGCGAAACGGCACACCTTGACGGCGTTCATGCCCACGGTGCGCAGATCGGGGTCGCGCGTAAGATTCCCCATCACAATAACTTTATTGAAAGACGGCATCGTCATGCACCTCCGGTTGTCACTCGGCCGCGGCCTCGGCGGCCGCCGCCTCCTTCTGTGCCGCTATCGCGGCGCGCCTCGCGGCTGCGTCGCGCTGTGCGGCGAGCTTCGCCTCGCGGCGCTCGTCCACGGCGAGAATGCGAACGCGGAACACCTCTTCCACAAGGCGGTAGCGCTTCACCAGCTCGTGCACGCTTGAGGGGTCGAGCTCGAAGCGGACCTCCACGTACACGCCGCTCTCGCGCTTCTGCATCGGACGCTCGAACGTCCGCTTGCCGAGAATCTCCTGCGAGAGGATGTTGCCGCCCAGGCGCGTCACCTCTGCGAGCGCCTTGGAGATCTGCCCCTCGAGGACATCGTCCTTCGCCTGGCCGGCGAAGATGTAAAGACCATCGTATTTCTTCATTGCATAGTGCTTTCCGCCGCGTCACCGCGGCTTTGATCGGCTTACTTCTTCGCGTCGGCCTTCTTGTCGTCGGCCTTGGCCTCCTCGTCCTTGCCCTTCTTGACGACCTCGGGCTGGGCGGCCTGCGCCGCGCCGGGCTGCGCAGTGTCGGCGCCCTCGGGCGCCTTGACCACGGCCACCGCGAGCTCGCCGCGCGTCACCACCGTCAGCTTGTCGCCGAGCTGGAGGTCGCGCACGAACAGCGTCTGGTCCAGGCCGAGCTTGGACACGTCCACGTTCACCTTCTCCACGATGTCCGTGGGCAGGCATTCCACCTCGACGGAGCGCAGCACCTGCTCAAGGACGCCGCCGCCGAGCTTCACGCCCACGGCCTCGCCGACGAGGTACATCGGCACCGTGACGCGCACCTTCTCCGAAAGCGAGACCTCGCTGAAGTCCACGTGGATGGGCGTGCCCGCCACCACGTCGTTCTGCATCTCGCGCATCAGGGCGGACATCTCGCCGCCCGCTATGTCCAGCGTGACCAGCAGCTGCTTGCTGGAATGGCCGCGCAGACCCAGCATGAACTCATGCGCGTCGAACTTCACCAGCTTGACGCCGCCCTTGTTCATCAACATCACCGATCCGGGGATCTTCCCCGTCCGGCGCAGACGACGGACCGCGCCGGTGCCTTTTTCGGCTCGCTCCTCCGCCTTGATCTTTATTGGATCCATTTCTTTCTTCTTTCTTTCTTCGCTCCGCCTGCTCTCGCGCACGCGCGCTACCCTCGGCGGGAAATCGTCATTCGTGGTTGAACAGGTCGTTCACGCTCCTGTTCTCGTGGATGCGCCTTATTGCCTCGCCTATCAGCTTGGAGACGGACAGCACCTTCAGCTTGAACGGCAGCTTCGACACCTCGAAGTCCGGCCTGAGCGGGATCGTGTCGGTCACCACCAGCTCATCCAGCTGCGTCTCGGTCATCAGCCGCTCCATGCCCTTCGGCGTGAGCGGGAAGTGGCTCACGAAGGCGTGGACGCTCTTGGCGCCCTGCTCGCGGCACATCTTGGCCGCTGCCGAGAGTGTGCCGCCGGTGGCCGTCATGTCGTCGATCATTATCACGTCGCATCCTTCGACGTCGCCCACCACGCTGAACGCGTCCACGGTGGAGTCCCCGGTGCGCTGCTTGGCGACGATCGCAAGGCCCGTCTTGAGTTTGCGGCTGTAGCCGTAGGCGGTCTTGGCGCCGCCGGTGTCCGGCGAGACCACGATCGGCTTTTTGTAGCGGCTTCTGCGGATGTAGTCGAGGATCACGGGCTCGGCGTGGAGCTGGTCGAGGGGGATGTCGAAGAACCCCTGTATCTGGTTCGCGTGGAGGTCGAGCGTGAGGACGCGGTCGGCCCCGGCGGCCGTGAGGAGGTTGGCCACGAGGCGCGCCGTGATCGGCACGCGCGGCTGGTCCTTGCGGTCCTGGCGGGCGTATCCGTAGTACGGGATCACGGCCGTGATGCGCGCGGCGCTACCGCGCTTCAGAGCGTCGATGATCACGAACAGCTCCATGTACGCCTCGTTGGGCGCCGGCGAGCCGCTCTGGATCACGAACACGTCCTTCCCGCGCACGCCTTCCTTGATCTGGCAGAACGTCTCGCCGTCGGGGAAGTGCTTGATGTCGATCTTGTTGAGCGGGCGCTTCAGATACTTCGCCACCTTCTCGGCGAGCGGCAGGTTCGCCGTCCCCGAGAAGACCATGAAGTCGTCTTTTTTCTTCGTCGCCATCTGAAATCTCCAAATGCCCGCCGTTTCTACCCCGGCGGAAAGTTGATATTTTACCATACTAAGGCCGCGCAGTCAATGGAGTGACGCGCTAAATCCAAACGCGCCAGGTTCGCAGAGGCGATTTTCAGATTTACCTCCCCAGCCCCCCCTGACTATGGTCGGCGGAAGATCGCCTTGGAGGAGAGGGGCAGAAGCGACGATATGCGCTCTACCGCATCCGGCGGCATGGATCCGGCGTCCATCGGCACTATCTTGGTGCCGATGTCCTTCTGCCCCACTTTACGCCCGTATTTCACCTTGTGGGGAAGCGGTCCGTCACGCCCCACGGAGATGAACGCCTTGACGCATTGGGGCCGTTTGCGGTCCAGATTCATCCGGCCGCTCTCCCTCAACGTCTGGAAGCACTGCTCGGCGGTGTAGACGGCGGGGTCGATGAACACGAGGTCGTCGGCCACCAGCCCCGCGTTCGCCGGATCGGCCCTGAGCTCCGCCAGTGTCTTCTTGAAAACCGAAAGCACGAACGGATAGTGGGTGCAACCGAGTATGATAGCCTTGAGAGGGGCCTTTCCGCCGGCCGCGCGATGGGCTTCCACCAGCGCGACAAGATTCGTCCTGGCGCAGTCGGCCATGCCCGGCTCGTCGTTCTCCACCGCCTCGGCAAGGCCCACCCCGCCTCTGTTGACGATGCTGAACCCCTCCACGCCGCGGGCGGAGAGCTCCGCGCGCAGCGTGCGGTCATACACTCCAGATGCGATGGTACCCGGCGTGGCCAACACGCCCACGGCGAACGGCGGCATGCCCTTCCGCACGTCCAGTGCGTCCATCGCCGCCGCGACACCCGCATTCACCACGCCTATCACCTTCACACCCTTGGGCCTCGCCTCCTCTGTGGCGGCGTCCAGGCCGTATGCTGTTGCGGTGTTGCAGGCAATCACGACTATCTTCGAGGGCTCGTGCCCCTCGTCCCCCAGAACGAAGCGCGCGTCACGCACCACCAGCTCGCGCAGGAAATCGGCCTTCCCCTCGGCATCGTACATTCCATACGGCATGTTAGCCTGGTCGCCGAAATAGACGAAGCTCTCCCGGGCGAGGTCAGGCACGCCGTCGGGACGGCGCTCGCCCGAGGCGTTGTCGAAGGAGTCGATCGCGAGAAGCCGCTCCAGAACCGTGAGACCGCCGGTGCCGGAGTCGAACACGCCGATCGGCCGTGAGTCCGCAACCCTTTCGAGCCGCACGATCGCGACTCCCAGATTCGGCATGTCGAGCGACAGCGCCCCGTCCGCGAACGTCACCCCTTCCCCGAACACCGTCCTGGCCGACGCCCAGCGCCCCTCGATGCGGACCGTGCCAGTGCGCGGCTCGGGGCGGGAATTACACACCAGCGCATACACCGCGTCTCCGTCGCGCCACGTGCGCACGCGCACACGCTCCGGCTTCGCGGCCACCGCCGGTCCCGGCTCCAGCGTGAGCACTGGAATCTGCTCGCGTATCTCCTTCGCCACGGAGCACGTCCTGCGAAAATACTCCTCTTTTGCCTCGTCGCTCTCCCGGCAGTTCAGAATCTGGCTGTAGGAATAGAAGAAGAGCCCGTTCGCCCCGACGGCTATCTCCTGCCACGCCTGGCTCTTCAGCTCCTTGAACGTCGGGAAGCCCAGCTCCGGACGCTTCCCCTTGTGGTCCCAGTTATTGGCGAACGCCTGCGGAACCTGCCAGATGCGGAGAGTCCCGAGAGTGCGATCAATCACGCTCTGCGTCCTGTCGGCCCCCACCCACGCCTCGCCGAAGTCCGGCTTTGTGACTGGGTTGGCGTACTTGTTGTGGATGTCGTATGCGTCGATGCCGACGGTGTCTGTGCAGTCGATGAACTTGCGTGCACCGTCGCCGCTCGTCACTGTGAAAAACACCGGATGCCCCGGATCCAGCCTCTTTAGCAGTTCGTAGCGCTCCTTGAGACGGTCGTGGAATCTTTCCGGGAACTCGTCGCAGCCGTACCAGCCCAGAAAGCCAGGATGGTCTCTGAAGGCCTCAGCAAGCCCTTCAAGGTAGCGGTCTTCGTCCGCCCAAGTATTCAGCGTGACGCCTTTCTTCGGGCGCGCGAAGCGGAACGTGCCTCCTTCGTTCGGGATGTTCGGCGCGATTGGCGCGAACGCGTCCTTCACCCCCACCAGCACGCGCAGCCCCTTAGACCAGAAGCGGTCGAGATCCTTCACCGTGAGAGTGTGGTCGTAGTTCTGCAGACAGTTGAACGGCCCAGACGCGTAGCGGTCAAAGGCGTTCGTCACGTTCTCGAGCGTGCCGATGCTCCAGAACATGCCCAGCGGGAAGAACGGCTTGCCGTCTATGAACGTACGCCCGTGCGCGTCGAGCCAGACGCGGCGCTGCGGCAGCTCGGCCACCCGCTCGAAGAAGAGCGACTTCTCGCCCAGGACCCGTCCGCCCGTCTCCTTGATCTTGACGGTGACCTTGTGCCGTCCCATGGCGAGCGCCCCTGCATCAAGCGTGGCCTCGGCATGCTCCATGTCAGGGACTGACATCTTTGCGGTCTTCTCCGAACCATCCGCCGCACGATACGACAGCTCCGCCGCCACCTTGCCGGCATCCCATGCGCCCTTCGGAATCTCGGTGGTGGCAACAAAGCGCACGTCGCCTGCGGCGGCGATGTTCCGGTAGCACGAGGTGGTGAACGCGAAAACGCCGCCCACCTTCCTTTCGTCCACGAGCTCCACGCTCACGTCGTCGAACGCGACGCGTCCGGTGGCGCCGGGCGTGACGAACAGCTGCAGCATGAATCTCGTTGCCCTGGGCGGCAGGAACGGCGTGGTGTGCACGCACATTTCACACCATCCGTCGGCGTCTGGCTTCAGTCTCCTGTCGCCCCATTTCAAGACCGTGCCTCCGGCGCCTCCCAGCCATTGGTTCGCGTCCATCCAGCATATCGTGCCGTTGGCGCCCCCGCCTTCGAGCCGGTCAGCCTTCACTTTGAAGCGCGCGCGGTAGGACTGCCCCGCCTTCGCATTCTGCAGCGGGAAATTGCAGATCACGTACTTGCCGCCGTCGGAGTTGGTCCACACCATCGCCTTCGAACCGCCCACTCCCGCGCCGTCCTCGATCTTCCAGACCGAGTTGCAGGTCCACCCCTTCGCCTCGTCCGGCGTGTCGAATCCCGTGGAATAGACCACTCTGCCGGCGACGGCGCACGACGCCATGCAAAGCACGGCGATTCCCGCCATTGCATTCCTTGCATCCATTCTCATCTTCCATCTCCTTTTGACTTCAATACGTCTTCAATACGTCCGGCCGCCGCACGGCGCCCGTGCATCAACATTTTGACGAACGTATTATCGCATGTTTCCACCTGAAGGTCAATAACATCGCCTAGGATGAAGATTCTCAGATGTCCGCCGGCCAATTTCCCCGGCTGCTCTAAATACCCCATTGACTGCGCACGCCGACAATGATATACTATTGCCCGTTTTCGCGGACCGTAGCGCAGCCTGGTAGCGCGTTTGCTTGGGGTGCAAAAGGTCTCGGGTTCAAATCCCGACGGTCCGACCATTCTCCCGCCTTGCGGCCGTTGGCGCCGTCGGCGGCTTTTTTTTCCGATTTTCGGCTTGCGTGAAACCGCTGGACTATGATATGATACCCCTATGCTATAATGCATAGCAGGCGCGCCGATCAACGGCGCGCGCCGAAAAAAGGAAGCGCCAATGAAGAAAAGACTACTGTTGTTGTCAGCGATTTCGCTCGCATGCGCCATCGCAGGCGGAACTACGCTCACATGGACCGGCGGAAGCCAGACGTCCGACAACTTCTCCGACGCGGACAACTGGTCGCCCTCGCAGGCCCCAGCCTCCGGCGACACGCTCGTCTTCAGGGGCGAGACGCGCACCACCCCCTACAACGACCTCGACCCGGACAGCTACACCTTCGCCAAGATCGTCTTCACGAACGACAACTCCGCCGGCCTCTCCGCGCCCTTCACGCTAACCGGCAACAAACTGAAGCTCGTGGGCTCCATCACCGGCATAAAGACGACAAGCGGCTCGCTCACCGACACTTTCGATCTTGAAGTGGAGTTCACCGGCAAGCCCTGGCTCGGCGTGGCAAGCACTTCCAGTCGCAACTACGTCTTCAACAAGAAAGTCTCGGGCCCCACGAACCAGTCTATGGAAAACCCAGGCCAGTATCAGGGCACCGTCTACTTCAACGGCGACATCGAAGGTTTCGACAGCTTCTCCCACCCCAACGGCTCGATAAACGTCTATTTCCGCGGCGTTAACAACGCCTTCTCCCACGCGAGCGGATACAATTTCAACCAGGGGTATCTCTACTTCATCGACGCGGCCACCTTCGGTCCCGCGCCGATAGTCCGCTCTGGACAGGGCTGGTATTCCACTGCCGGTTCCGTCTGCTTCGATCCCACGAACGACGTCACGATCACGGCAAAAATCGGCGTGACCGCCCCATCGCAGTCAAACAACGGCCTCACACTCGTGAACAGGACGGCAGGGACGACCGTAACCTTCACAGGCGACGTGGTGGAGAGCGGCACAAAAGAGGCAAACGGCTCCAACGCCGGAACGCGTCTCGTCGTCGATGGTGCAGGCAACGGCGTCTTCAAGGGCAACTTCACGAAGGACCGCATGGCGTTCACGAAGCTGGGCGCCGGCACATGGATCCTCTCCGACGAGATCGAGACATGCTCCATGACGGGCCTCGTGACAGTCTCGGCCGGCAAGCTCGTTGTGGACTGCGCGCTCCAGCCGAACCAATACATGACGATCGCCTCAAGCGGAACCATCGCCGGCAAAGGAACGCTCGGCGCACCAGTCACGTTCAAGAGCACTTCAAAATACGAAGTGAGCGTGAACGGCGACGGCACGCACAACACGCTCACGATCCCAGGCGCGATTACGCTTGAAGGCAACGTCACCGTGAACCGCACCGGCGGCGCCGCCCTTGCCCCGGGATCGCGCACAAAGCTTCTGGAATTCGACTCGAAGAGCGGAAGCGGCTCTTTCATAGCGGGCAGCGGATTCCCCGCCAACGCCGTGCTGCTGATTGAAGACGGGGTGCTCTACGCCCAGATCCCCTCGGAATCGCTCGTCTGGAACGGAGAGGCAAGCTCCGAGTGGAACACCACTGACGCCAACTGGGACGGCGGCGCTCTGTTCGCCGACGGCAAAGTGGTCTCGTTCCCGGATCTTGTGGACGCCGCGAAGCGCACGATCTCGATACCATCCACCGTGAAGCCCATGAACTTGGCCGTGACCGCTTCTGCCGATCGCCCGTACTCCTTCTCCGGCCCCGGCTCCATCGAGGACGCAGTCTCAATCGAATTCTCCGGCACGGCGACGAACACTGTATCCGTCCCCGTCAGAAACGCCGCCATGATGCAGGTCACAGCGGGAAGATTCGTTATGGACGGCGAAATCGCAAACAGCGTCGTCACCATCGGCAACGACGCCACGCTCACCCAAACCGTCTCCTCCGCCGTCAGCGGAACGAGCATCCTCACCTTGTACGGCGCAAGGGCCGACCTCTGCGGAACCAACTCCTTCACGGGCGGGCTCGTCATAGGGCACAACGACAATTCGGGCCTCCCGCGCACGGACGTCTATGTACGCACGCCCAACGCAATCGGCGCGGGCGACCTGAGCGTCTGCTACAAGTCCTACCTCTACGTCAACGCGGACTGCGCCGTCACGAACCGCACGCTCCACTTCTGGGGGTACAACAACTACTGTCAGGTAAACGTCAAAAACAACACAGTCTTCGACTGGGCTGGCGACATAGTGGTGCACGAATACCCCAACGGCGAAGTGTTGTTTTCAGACTACGGAACTTTCAAGCTGGGCAAGAGCGATCTGACCAGCACATTCTCCACGACGCACGGACGCGGCGTGGGGCTGGTCGGCAACATCCACATGTACGCCAACTTCAGCTCAGGTAGCGGCCTTTCATTCCGCAACAACTTCTGGCTCTACAGCACGAACAACATGTGGAGCGGATTTGGCATCAACACCGGCAACGCCTATATGATGGCAAAGAACGCGCTTCCCGGGGACAAGCCAATCTCAATGCTCCAGCAATGGAACAATGTTCAATATCAGGCAAACCTATACCTCAATGGTTTCGACCAGACCGTGGCCGCGATCAACGTCACGGACTACAACCACAACATCCAGAACTGGGCGCGCATCAAGAGCACGCTTCCGGCGACGCTCACCGTCTCCAACGCCACAGCGTCGTCGTTCAACGACGTCACCACATTCTACGTTCAGGAATGCGTGACGCTCCGCAAGATGGGCCTCGGCAAATGGACGATAGGCTGCCAGAACACCTCCACAGGCGACTTCGAGGTCGTGGAGGGCGCCGTGTCCATCGCGGCGGCGGATAGCCTCCCCGTGGGCGAGAAATCGACGCTGCGCATCCACGAGGGCGCCACGCTCGACCTGCCCTCCGGCGTAAATGCCGAGATAAGCCTCACGGAGCGCATCGTCGCCGGCAAGACGCGCATGGTGCGCGCCGGGCTCTACGGCGGCGAAGAGTGCGAAGACCCGGCGGCGATCCGCGTCGCCTGGATCACCGGCGCCGGCACCCTGCGCGTCAAACGCGACCACGGCGGCACAATACTCATCTTCCACTGACCGGCAGTAGGCGAGCCTGGGCCCGAACCGCCGGCGATCAAATTTTAACTGGCGGTGGTAAAAAAGAATGCAGGGCGGGGTAGGACGAGCAGGAGGGTAGGACGAGTAGGAGGGTAGGACGAGTAGGAGGATAGGACGAGTAGGAGGGCATCCCTGGAATATCGTACTGTTTTCTTGTAATCCTATTGGCGTATCCTCCTATTGATGCCCCTTCTGCGCCCTTTGCGCGCCCTTCTGCGCCCTTCTGCGCCATTCATGCGCCCCTTTGCGCCTTTTGCGCGCCCTTTGCGCGTTTCTGCGCCCTCTGCGCGTTTCTGCGCCATCCATGCGCCATTCATGCGCCCTCTGCGCGTTTCTGCGCACCTCTGTGCCTCTTTTGCGCCTCTTCAAGCGTACATTCTCATTGGCTTATCCTCCTACTCGTCTTATCCTCCTACTCGTCCTATCCTCCTACTCGTCCTACTCTCTTGGCACGGTTCTTGCAACGTGCATGGCGTGATGCAAGAACTACTACAAAAGCTCGCGCTCGAAGAATTCGGGACGCTGGACGGGGTCACGATTTCGTATACCGTTGACCCCAAGACCGGCCGTGTGCACTATTGCTTCACACGGAAGTGAGCCGGCGGGGAATTTCATTCACTTCTTCCCCACAGACGCGCCGATTTATGGTATCATATTCCGAAACGTCGTTTTCAAGGAGTATGGTCAAGATGAAAAAGACATCCGTTCTGAAGTTCGCGGGACTGGCCGCGCTGGCTGCATTCACCGCCGGTCTGGACAAGGCGAAATGCCCGGAGGCCCCTGCGCCCGCTTCGGCGTACACGTCGCCCGAGTTCGTGGTCGGCGCGCCTGACGGCAAGAGCGTCTACGTCACCGCCGGGACCGGCGCCAAGGTCATGCGCGTGCCGCTCTGCGGCGGCGAGGCGCGTTCCTGGAAGATCGAGTCCACCTTGGCTTCGAAGACCGTGCCGCTCAACCCCACGGGTATCGCGGTAGGGCCCGACGGATCAGTGTACGTGACGGCCGGCGTGCAGTGCGGCGAACTGCAGAAGTTCTCGGCCGACGGCAAGCTCGTCAAAACCGCCCAGGTCGGCCACTCCCCCCGCGGACCGGTCGTCTCCGCCGACGGCAAGCTCGTCTTCGTCCTCAACCGCTTTGCAAACAAGGTCACGGCGGTGGACGCCGCGAAGATGGAGATCGTCAAGGTCGTAGACGTGCCCCGCGAGCCCTTCGCCGCCGCGCTCGGCGGCGGCGGCAAGCTGCTCTTCGTCGCGAATCTCCTGCCGAACTGCCGTTCCACGGACGACGTCGTCTCCGCCGACGTCTCGGTGATCGACACCGCCACCTTCGCCGTGAAGAACGTGCGACTCCCGAACGGCTCCACGGGCGTCCGCGGCATCTGCGCCTCGCCCGACGGCAAGAGCGTCTACGTGACCCACACCATGGGCCGCTACCAGCTGCCCACCACCCAGCTTGAAAGAGGCTGGATGAACACCGCGGCCCTCTCGGTGTTCTGCGGCTGCTCCGGCGCCTACGTGAACACGGTGCTGCTCGACGACGTCGACCGCGGCGCCGCCAACCCCTGGGGCGTGTGCGTAACGCCCGACGGCAAGACGCTCGTCGTGGCCCATGCGGGAACATGCGAGATATCCATAATCGACCGTGCCGTCCTGCACGAGCGCCTCGAGAAGGCCGCGCGCGGCGAGAGCGTCTCCGGCATCGTCAAGCACGCCTCCGACGTCTCCAACGACCTCGCCTTCCTGATGTCCATCCGCCGCCGCGTCAACATGGGCGGCGACGGCCCGCGCGGCGTGGCCGTGATGAACGGCAAGGCCGTCGTGGCGCTCTACTTCGCGGACAAGCTGGCCGTGGCCGACCTCTCCGACGCCGCAGCCCCCGTCAAGCAAATCGTCGTGGGCAACACAGCCGACATCTCCAAGGACCGTGTCCGCCGCGGCGAAATGCTCTACAACGACGGCTCCATGTGCTTCCAGCAGTGGCAAAGCTGCGCCTCCTGCCACCCCGACGGCCGCGTGGACGGACTCAACTGGGACTTGCTCAACGACGGCATGGGCAACCCCAAGCAGACCAAGAGCCAGCTCTACGGCCAGTTCACGCCCCCCACAATGGCCACCGGCATCCGCAAGGACATGAAGGAATGCAACCGCGCCGGACTGATCCACATCCAGTTCGTCCAGCGCCCGGAGGAAGACGCCCTCTGCCTCGACGCATACACCGAATCCATCACGCCCGTGCCCAGCCCCTATCTCGTGAACGGCGAGCTCTCCGAAAAGGCCAGGCGCGGCAAGAAGGTCTTCGAGAAGGCCAAATGCACGCTCTGCCACGGAGACCAGACGAAGACGCCCGACGGCAAGTCCCTCTACACAGACTGCAAGCTCTACGACGTGAAGCTCGGCACCGCCACCGAACAGGGCCGCAAGTTCGACACGCCCTCCCTCTGCGAAGTCTGGCGCACCGCCCCCTACCTCTACGACGGACGCGCCCTCACCATGATGGAGATCCTCACCACCTTCAACAAGGACGACGAGCACGGCGCGACCAAAAACCTCTCCAAAGAGGAGCTGGACGATCTGAACGAGTATGTGCTTTCGTTGTAGCTTGAAGCTTGGAGCTTAGAGCTTGAAGCTTAGAGCATAGAGCATATGCCAATTTCCAATTTACTCAAATCTTTAATCTGCAAAACCTCAAGCCCACAAACTCCAAGCTCTAAGCTAAAAGCTCTAAGCTAAAAGCCAATGTCCAGAAAGATCATAGTAGCCTGCGGCGGAACGGGAGGACATTCCTTCCCGGGGCTTGCCGTGGCGAAAGAACTCGCCTCACGCGGACACTATGTGATTGTGTGGTCCAGCGGACGGGCCATCGAGAGTTCCGTGATGAAATACTGGAACGGCCCGATCTTCTCCACCGGCGCGCGCCCCCTGGCCGCGAAGAACGCCTTCGCGAACCTTCTCTCGTTTCTGCGTTGCCGCCGCGAGATGCGCCGCGAGCGTCCCGACGCCCTTCTCGCGATGGGCTCATACGCATCGCTTCCGCCCGTCCTGGCCGCCGCCGCGTGCCATGTGCCGGTGGCCCTGCACGAAGCCAACACGGTGCCCGGACGCGCCGTCGAGCATCTCGCACGCTTCGCCAAGACGATCGCCATCAGCTTCGACGCCACGAAGAAATACCTGCCCGGCAGGAGCCTTGTGGTGACAGGCCTGCCCGTGCGCCGCGAAATCGCCGGACAGACCCGTCTGCCCGACGCCCCGGAGAACGCCTTCACAGTGTTCGTGACCGGCGGCTCGCAGGGCGCGCACCGCGTGAACGAACTTGCATCCTCCGCGATCACACTCGTCCACGACGCCCTCGCGAAGCGCCCTTCCCGCCGCAGCTTCCACGTGATCCACCAGACCGGCGCCGCCGACGAGGCAGGCATATTCAGACGCTACGCGCTGAAGGGAATCGACGCCCGCGTCCACGCCTTCGAACGCGAGATGGGGTGCGCCTTCGCGACCGCAGACGTCGTGATCGCGCGCGCCGGCGCCTCCACATGCTTCGAGCTGGCGCTCGTGGGCAAGCCGGCCTTCTTCATCCCGCTGCCCTCGGCAGTCCGCAACCACCAGCATTTCAACGCCGAGGCGTTCGTGAAGGCAGGCGCCGCATTCGAGGCCCAGCAGGACTCTCTCACCCCGCGCGCACTGGCGAACTGGATACTCCACAAAATGGACCACCCCGACACGCTCGAGGCTCTCGCCGGGAAAATGCGCGCCATGGCCACGCCGGACGCGGCCGCGCGCGTGGCGGACATCGTGGAATCCCTCGCCCCGCCAGCCTGAACGCCCCACCGCCGCGGGAGGGCCGCGCTCCGCCGCGGACGCGAATCGCCCCGCAACCGTCCACATACATCGCCCCCGTCTCGATGCGGAATGCGTTCCCTTCTCCTATTGTCCTCATTGTCCTGCTCGTCCTAGAACTGCGGCTCTGGCAGCAGAAAACCGCCGCGCCCACAACGAGCGCGGCAGGGTGGCGAGCTGGTTATAAAACTTTTAGATGATTGTAAAACACGCGCGGGGTCAAAACTTCGATGCCATTCCACCCGTTACAAGCCAACAAATGCTTATCGCCGGAACAGACGATTTTTGCATCTGCCGCAGCCGCACAAGCAAGAAACACATCATCGTCGGCATCTTCGCACACTTGTGCGACAAGCGGTACGGCGGACACCACAGTCGCATGCTCTTCAATATAGCGCATCCATCTTTCAGGTTCAATCGAAGGGAACTTCGCTTTCATGCGCACAGCGATCTCCCGGTATTCCTCCATAACCGCATCAGATACGACAAGTTCGAATTCGCCATCGTGCCATGCATTCAACACATCGAATGGCACTCCGCCGAAGAAGATGGCGGACATGACGACGTTCGTATCAAACACAGCGCGCATCAGGCGTTGCCTTTCGCCCTTGCCGTCCGCTTTTCAGCGTGTACTTCACGTATGGCGGCGGTTATGTCGCTTGGGCGCATGCCTGCCGCTTTCGCCGCAGCACGGGACTCCCTTGCAAGCTCGTTGAACAAGTCTCGCGGTGGCTCGACAATCGCCTGCAGCATTACGGCATTTCCCTTGGCGACAACCGTGAAAGTCGTTCCCTCGCCGAATCCGCATTCAATGCGAATCGACTCGGGGATCACGACCTGTCCACGCGAGGACATTCTTGTAGTGGGCACAGAAACCATATAAAGCTCCTTTATTCTTATTGGTAAGAACGTGAGAATTATATCACACTGCGTTTCAAAACGCAATAGTGCCAGGGGAAACGATCATGGTCGCTTCAACGATAGGCGAATCGCAACTACGCGGTGGTTATGGCGGCAGAAAATGCCGCGCCATCGTTTCAGCCAAAGACATCCAATATGAATCCCTTCACGGAAGAAACATTGACGCCCTCCCCTGCGGTAGGCGAAATCCTGGCAGATCTTGTCGGATTGTGGATAAGATGCATTTTGATTTCATCCACTTCTCTGCCAAGCGATGCCGCAAGACGACGCATGGGCACAGTCATCTCAGGCGTAGCAGTGGCAGACAGTTTGCACTCGGCAAGAACGGCGCATCCCTCCCGAGGCGAGAGAACGATATCCACCTCCAATCCCTGCTCGTCTCGGAAGTAGTACACTTCACCCTCATTCCCGGCAGATTGCTGCGCCTTTATAATCTCAGAAACAACAAATCCTTCAAACACCGCCCCGGCAAACGGAGAACGCGCAAGTTCCGCCGCAGAGCGAATGCCTAGAAGGTGGCAAAGCAGCCCGGAATCGGAGAAATACACCTTGGGCGTTTTGACAAGCCTTTTCCCGGCATTGCGATAATAGGGCGGTACCCTGACGATTATGCCGGACATCTCAAGTACATTCAGCCATTCAGTCAGCGTTGGAACCGAAATGCCAAGCGGAGCGGCCATATCGGTCTTGTTCAGCATTTGTCCGTGCCGCGTTGCGAGGATGCGCATGAACCTATGGAAAGTCATGAGATTCCTGACCGCGATGATTGACCGTACATCCCTTTCAAGGTACGTCTGCATGTAGGACGAGTACCAGAGCGATGCGTTCTTTCCGGCAGCAAGCGCCTCTGGATATCCGCCTGCAAAAGGTGTAACCTTTTCTGATTCCATCTGCGAAAAAGGCGAAAGCCGCAGAATGCCGGCACGTCCCGCCATTGATTCACCGACACCACGCATCAATATGGATTCCTGAGATCCCGTAAGAATCCAACGCCCCTTTATATCGGACTCGGCATCAATCCGAGACCGTATATAGTTGAACAGTTCAGGCACCTGCTGAATCTCATCGATTATGACAGGCAAAGATAGGCCGTCCAGAAAACCTCTGGGATCGGCCTTTACGGAAACAAGAGTATCTGGGTCTTCAAGCTGAACGTATGCGGCATCGCGAAGGACATTGCGAAGCATGAAGGTCTTTCCAGCCCGTCGTGGTCCAGTCAATACCACAGCCGGGAACATCTCAAGAGACTGCTTGAGACACGACTCTATTTTCCGCTCAATGTAATTCATGCGCGAAATTATATCATATCCGACATTCTACGCGCAAGTAGAACTTTTGAGTATTCTAAAGTTTAACTTTAGGATTCTCATTCATTTAGCCCCCCACCGCCGTTTTGGCGGCAGAAAACCACCGCGCCCACAACGAGCGCGGCAGGGTGGCGAGCTGGTCATAAAACTTTTAGATGATTGTAAAACACGCATGGGGTCAAACCTTCGATGCCATTCCATCCGTTACAGACCAACAAGTGCTTGTCGCCAGAACAGACGATTTTTGCATTTGCCTAGAGTCATCGACAATTCCGTCAGGTTTTTCGCTCATAACACTTCGCCGCATCATGGCCGGAGGCATCCAATTGGACAGACAGTAACGCCATCCGGGCGGCGATAGGCGTAATCGCCTACAGCCGTCAAGACCATCTTAAACGACGGCTGACCACTTTTAGACACATCGATCAACTTCTCCAGGGCATTCAAACTTCGTGCGCCATCGTCAATAAGCGAACCCCCGCCGAGTTTCATTTCAACAAGTCCGTACTTGCCGCCCCGTATTTTGACGACTGCATCGCATTCGCGTCCCTGTTTATCGCGGAAGTGATAAACTTCTCCGAAAAGCGCCTCGGCATAGACACGAAGGTCGCGCATGGCCAACGTCTCGAACAAGATACCAAACGAAGCAAGGTCACGCATCAAATCGTCTGGCCCAACTTCCAGCGCGGCGGCTGCAATTGACGGATCGACAAAATACCGGGTATCGGTCGTCCTGATCGGAGTTTTGCAGCGAAGATTCGCACACCACGCCTTTGCATCCTCGATCGCAAACAATTTTCGCAGCGCAGACAAATATGAATAGACGGTATCCTCCTTTATGTTGTCGCCGTCTGCGTTAGCAGCCAGATCGGCAAGCACCACCGAAGCCGTCGCCTGCGACCCCTGAAGTCTGGCGTATGACCGCAACAGGCGCCGCGCACGCATAGGATCGCGCAAAGTGCCGTCAACCCGCGAGATGTCCCTTTCCACAAGCGCGTCCACATAGTTGTAAGCCTGTTGCAACGCAGCTCGGCGAGAAAGGCCTATGGACTGCGGCCATCCGCCGCGACAAACAGCAAAAGCGACATCTGCCAAAGTCATGCCATTAGATCGTGAAACCTGGAAATCTCCACCTGCAAAAAGTTTTTCTAACGATACGCTACCAGAGGACTCTCCTGATTCCCAAAGCGACATGGGGCGCATTTTCATCCAGGCAAACCTCCCGGCACCACTGTGGAAGATCTCAGACGTGTCCGCAGGAACTGATGAACCTGTCAAGATAAAGCAGCCCAGTCCATCAGCATGGTCAACCCGATGCCGGATTGAATCCCACAAAAAAGGCGCAAGTTGCCACTCGTCAACCAAATGCGGAGCGGCTCCATCCAGTGCTAACGCCATGTTTACCTTAAGAACATCAAGGTTGCCAATCCGTTCCTTAAGTTCATCAAGATAAACGACGCTTTTTGCAACTTGCTCGCAAGTTGTCGTCTTACCGCACCACTTCACGCCCTCAACTAAAACCGCTCCAGCGGTCTCCAGTTTGAAGGAAAGAATCTGGTCTGAAATCCTATTCCTATATTTTGCCATAGCAACGCATATTATCTCATATTCACGCCTGTATGTCAATACGACCCGACACTTGGCGCATTTTCGACCCGTCACTTGGCGCATTTTCGACCCGTCACTTGGCGCATTTTCGATCCGACACTTGGCAGAACTGGTAAAAGACTCCTTGCCTATTCAAAGTTATAGCAACTTATTCCCGCTCTTGCGGATAACTGGGAATAAGTATATCATACTTCGGTGTGCAACACAAGCCGATCCCAGTTGTCGAGTATCCCATTCGGCGGTTCCAGCGTCAGAAAACCGCCGCGCCCATAACAGGCGCGGCGATTTCAGGCTTATGTCATGTTCCGCAGCTGCGGACGATTCGCCGCTACTTCGCAGGGCAGACAAGACGGAAGCCAACGTCGTCGCCCAGGTCGCCGACACCGACGCGGCATCGAGCGGAAGAGCCGCACAGGCTAGGCGGCTGGACACAACCCCCGCCTCGAAGAATACGCGACGACCCAACAGCCGGCCCTTTCGGATCAGTCTCCGTTTCCTTCGGCTCAGAATCCCAGCCGAAAAATCTGTAGCGGCCATCAGATTCGTCTGTACCTCGATCTAAGCACCTCTCCCAGACATTGCCATGCATGTCATAAAGGCCCCAGGCGTCTGGCTTGAAACTGCCGACCTTGACGTGGAAGTCGCGCAGCCCGCCGTTGTCACGGCACTTGCCGAGCTTGACCATCTCGACGCCATCGACGTTGAATTCCCCTCGCTTCTCCTATGAAGCGAATAGGGCGGGTGTCTCTATATCCAAATCGACTTTTCGGCCAACGCTCTGGAATGTCAGTCGAATCCATGCCGTTCCAACCCTTTGTCCCTTTCTTCACCTCAATGACAATATTCTCAGGTGCCCACGCAAAAAATCCATATGCCTCTTCGATGCGTACTTCTGGCGCATTGCCCATAAATATAATTTTCCTCAAGTTCGAATCCCCTTGAAACATTTGCCAGGATATTTCGTTGACGCTTGCAGGAAACACTATCTTTTCCAGATTGGGCATCCCTGCAAAAGTATGTGATTCTATCCGTTCTATGCCAGAAGGGATTACAAGCTCTTTAATAAAAGTACAACCGCCGAATGCTCCTCTCCCAATAATCTTCGTTTGTGGCGAGAGTTCAAGTTTATCACGTGCCTTCGGATAGGCGACAACTTTTTTCATGTCCTTGGAATACAGTACACCTTTGAACGATGTAAAGTTTGGGTTGGTTTCTGAGATTTCTATGTCCGCAAGAGAACTGCACCCTCTTAAGAAACTCCCATGTCCCACAAATTCCAATCCTGCAGGGAGAATGATTTTCGTCATTTTGTCACAGTTTAAAAATGAATTATGCTCATCCAACATAGTAACCTTGTGCCCGTCGATAATCGACGGCACAATAAGCACACCCTCAGGCTTTGGGCTGACGCATGGCATTCCAGTCAAAATCGCCTCACCATTGATGTCAAGTCTGTAGGAGAACTTGTATTCGACATTGGACGTGTCGGCACCACGCTTCTCATCAAGAAGCTTGTAAAGCCGCGCGGCATCCTTCTTGTTGGCGGTTCCGCGAAGCGCGGTCTCGATCATGTTTGTGACGCTCTGCGGCGGCATATCGGGTATCGCCGTCTGCATGGTCTGGAGCGTCTCGATCGCCTTGTCGAACTCGCCCGCCCGGACGTAGAGATTGAACGCCCCTTTCATCAGAAGCAGCTTTGCCGCCTCCGATTCCGCCTTTTTGGCATGTTCCATCGCCGATTGGGCCGCCTCCGCGCGCGTCTTTTTGCCGCTCTTGAGGGCGTTCTGGTCTTCGCGCATGAGGTCCATGACCAAGGGCTCGGCCTTCTTGGTCTCTTCTGGGGTCGGCATGGCGTTCGCCGTGGCGGTGAAGGCCACCAACCCGCTCAATACGATTTTTGTGCATTTCATTGTCTTATTCTCCTTGTTTTCTTCGGCGGAACTCCCGCCTGCACAAGAAGAATCGCATCGGCGCCAGGCCTTTGACACCAGAAAGCAAAATTATTTTTCATCGGCGAATTCATCTTCGATGATGGCGGCCATCTGCTCTACGCGGGACTTGATCTTATAGACCGCCGCCTTCGTAACGCCAAACTTTGCAACGACCTCGTCCAGTGGCATGCCATCCTCAACGTATGCACGATATACGGCGCGTGACTGCGCGGATATCGCCGTCTTCGTAAGCACGTGTTCGATTGCGCTCTGATGCCGGGCAATGCTCCACTTGAGGTCTATCTGCTCGGCGACATCCGCAGGAACGGACGGTTCGACATCGTCAATGTTGACATGAAGCCCCGCCCCGCGCGTCTGATCCTTCCGATAGAGCGATACGAGATGCCGCCGGATCATCGTGGCAAGGAACGAGCGGAAACTGCCCTTGGACGGATCATAGCCGCCGGACTGCACGACGTTGACCAGTTTCATAAAGATGTCCTGAACGACATCATCCGGGTCGTGGATGCTGTCATGAAAAGCGGCAAACCGCTTGATCGCCGGTTCGTACAGCCCAAAGAACCTTACCCATGCCGCCTCGCGCTCGCCAGTCACCTGAACGACGATCTTCCTTAGAAGCGTGAGAGAGGTTTCGGGAAACACGCTCACTTGCCGCTCTCCCTTGGCTGAAAAACATCGTCTGACGAGAACATTTCGCTGAAATCGTCCTGCGCTGGCGGCGGCGGTTCGCTGGTCTTGGAACGGAACGCGGCAACAGCGACTATTGCGACGGCGGCAGCGGCAACGGCAGCAACCACGATGAACCACCAGCGCTTTACGTACGCAAAGGCTGGAGGTTTCTGCACAGGCGCGGAATTCTCTGTCGATTCGACAGGCAACAGCTGCCGCGGCAAATCCGAAAGCGGCAATGGGCGTTCCTGCGGATTGACGGAAAGCATCCTCGACAAGACATCGCGCCACCGGTACTTGAAGCCGTCAAGCAACGCAAGCGCCTTTGTTCCAGGTTCGTACCAAAGGCCCGTGAGAAGATGGAAGAACATCACTCCGAGCGAATAGACGTCGGCAGCCGGCGTCGCATCCTGGCCGGCCATGACCTCCGGGGCCATATAGCCCGCTGTGCCCATGATAAGCTTGGATTCCGTCTTGCCGTCCGAGACAATCGTCCGCGTCACATTGACCTCGCGCGAAAGCCCCTCGCCGAAGATGCGCGACACCCCGAAGTCGGAAAGCATCACATGCCTGTCCTCACGAAGAAGGACATTGCCAAGCTTGATGTCACGATGGACGATGCCCTGCGAGTGTATGTAGTCCAGCGCCTTGCACAGATCGTCAAACCAGTCGAAGATATGGTCTTCTTCGAGATCGTCCCGTTCGACATCATCCAGCGTATGCGGTGTACCGTCCTTGTAGGTGATGATGTCCATGACGAAATAAGGCACATCCGTCGCCTCGTCAATGGCCAGATCGAACACGCGGATCAGATGAGGGTCGCGCAGCCGCGCCAGCACCTTGCCCTCCGCCAGAAACTTCTTCTTGAGGACATCTGCATGCTTGTTTTGCGTGGAGAAAGCTTTGAGCGCAAAATGTACGCCGAGCTGCTCATGCTCGACCTCGTATACAGCCCCCATGCCGCCCTCTCCAAGAAGGCGGATTATCCGGTATGCACCGATTTTATGTCCAGGAGCAAAAGTCATTTCTTACCGATTGAGATTGCAGATCACTCAACCTAAACTCCTCGTTTGGATTTTAACGCAGAGTCGCAGAGAAGCAGAGTCTTCGCGAAAGGTCAGAAACAAGATGAGTTTTGAAATCATGCGAGATTTGAAACCGTGCGGTTCTTTCACCTTTTGAGAGAATGGTTGTCGGGACAAGTACCGCGTGGGAACGGTGCTGAAACGTTCAAAACCTCTCTTTCTCTGTGTCTTAGCGCCTCTGCGTTGAAAAAAACTGCATGTAATAGAGGAATTTAGGTTCAATCGTGGATTGTACGAGGATGCCGGCGGTTTCTGGTTTGGAACCCTTGGGCGGATTCCATCAATCTCCCTCTGCGGCGATGTGCACCTTGCGGATCGTCACCGCCTCTTCGGGCACGTTCTCATGGTAGCCCACGGAGCGCGTCTTGACCTTGGCGATCTTGTCGACGACGTCCATGCCGTCCGTCACCTTCCCGAACACCGCATAGCCGAAGCCGCGCGGATCGGGGCTGCGGTGGTCCAGGAACGAGTTGTCGATCAAGTTGATGAAGAACTGGCTCGTGGCGGAGTCCACGACCATCGTGCGCGCCATGGCGATCGTGCCGCGCGCGTTCGAAAGGCCGTTCGTCGCCTCGTTCTTGATGGGCGCCTGGGTGGGCTTCTGGTCCATGGAGGCGGTGAAGCCGCCGCCCTGGATCATGAAGCCGTCTATCACACGGTGGAAAATCGTGCCGTCGTAGTGGCCACTCTTGGCGTATGCACAGAAGTTCTTGACCGTGACCGGCGCCTTGGCCTCGTCCAGCTCAAGCGTTATCGACCCCATCGACGTCTCTATGGTTGCTTTCATCGTTTTCCTCCTTCTTCTTGGAACGGTGGGATTTTAGCAAAGAACGCGTCCGCCCGCAAGCGTCACTTGACGGACACCGCCACGCGGAAGCCCACGTCGAACGGACGCATCCACGCCGGATACCCCCAGCGCATGAGCGCGCGGTGCGGACGGTCGTTGAAGCTGCCGCCGCACACGGCCTTGCGCTTCACGCCGTCGGCGAAGCAGAGGTCCGTCGAGGTCCACTCCGCTACGTTGCCGACCATGTCCTTCAGCCCCCATGCGTTCGGACGATAGGAACCTGCCTTGGCGAGGTGCAGCACGCCGTCGTCGAAGCGGGCGTCCTTGAGCTCCCAGTCGAGCTCCGCAGGAGGGTTGGGGATGGGCTTGGGGTTGATGCCGTCCACGGCGAGCTCGCGGCGCGAGACGTCAGCGAGGTTTGCGTAGGGCCCGAAGTCCGCGTCGAATCCGCCCCATGCGAACGGCGTGGCGGCGCCGGAGCGCGCGGCCCAGAGCCATTCGGCCTCGGTGGGCAGGCGAACTTCGCGCCCCGTCTTCGCCGAGAGCCAGCGGCAGAACGCCTCCGCCTTCTCGTGGGAGATGCGGACGGCCGGGAAGCGAACGGCCCCCGGCGCGCCGAACACCGGATCGTCGTTCATGTAGTAGCCGCGCTTCACCTGGTCCTTGTAGTGCATGTCGTAGACGCCGTTGTCGAACGAGGGGTCGAAGGCGCGATACTGCTCGACCGTCGTCTCCGTCTCGGCGAGGAGGAACGGGGCGAACGCCGAGGATCCGGGGACGGGCTTGAGGGATATCTTCGCGCCGTTGCCGAGGTCGAGCGTCTCGCCGGCCGCAGGCGCGGGCGCTCCCGGGCCGACCCCGGCAAGCGGGCTGTGCTTCGCCGCCGCCCTGTCCGCCGCCGCGTCCTCCGCCTTCGGCCTTTCAAACGAGGCCTTGCTGTATGGGTTCAGAACCTTCTCCGGATCGAAGTCGTCGTTGGCCACCTGCTTCGCGAGCTGGCGGCGGCGCTTGACGATCTCCGGATCGGGCTCGCCAGTCTCCAGCCATGTCCCGTAGAACGGCACGTTCATGTTCATCCAGGCGAAGAGCCTGTCGCGCTCCTCCGTCGAGAGGCGCACGCCGTGGTGGCCGACCACGAGGCGCTGCCAGAGCTCCGAGGTGTCCGCATGGAACTCGCCCGGCGTGAGCAGATGGTAGTCGCCCTCCGGTCCGTTGCGGCGAACGTACGGATGGAGCGCGTCGTACACTTCGCGCGGAGAGCCGGCGAACTTCGGGAGAGGCTGCCCCAGCACGTTCTTCTTCGCGGGGCTGCCGTCGTGGCAGCCGGAGCAGCGGCGCTCGATCACGTTCAGCGTCTCGCGCTCGAAGGCGAAGCCGCGCCTCGGGCCGTACCAGGGCTTGATCTTCTGCGGCGGCTTGTAGGACGCCCTGGTGCGCGTGCCTGCGGGCGGCGCCACGTTCTGGTCCTGATGGCAGCCGAGGCAGGAGAGCGTCTCGCCGGGCATGGCGGCGAACCAGCTGCGCATCTCCTGCAGATGCTTGCCCTGCGCGTCGAGGGGCTGTATCGCGATCGGCACGTTCGCAGGGCACTCGAAGAGCACGCTGCCGTCGTCCTCCACGTCCACTTCGCCTATCACAACGCGCACGTCCCACGGGCCCTCCATGCCGATGCAGTAGTGTCCGCCGCAGTCCTTGCCGTGGTTCTTGTAGGAGCAGTATTCGTAGTTGAAGAGGCGCAGCTTCTTCACGACGCCCTTCGGGACGCCCGCGAGCCCGGGGCCGTCGTATACGGAGACGATGTTCACGACCGCCGTCTTCTTCGTCTCGTCCACGCGCTGCGCCACCTCGAACGGCTTCTCGCGCTTCTCGATGGGCAGAGGCTCGAGGTAGTTCACGGAGTCGTCGGCCGAGACGAGGAGCGGATACTGGTTGTCGAACACGTCCACGTAGGCGATGAAGAAGTGCTTGGCATGGGAGTAGTCCTGCATCGCCACAAGCGCTCCTTCGTCGGAGAGCGGATACGGATGCAGGAAGAACTGCCGGGCGTCGTTCACGAGCCGGTCCGCCGTTACGTTCTCAACCGGCTTGCCCCAGCCCGGCAGCTTCTGCACGGCGCCGGAAGTCTCGCGGCGACCTCTCGCCACGTCGAAGAGCACCAGCTCGCCCTTGCGGCTCACGCCGTGGTGGCCGGTCACAACCGCCATGAACTTGGTGGACGACCCCGGGATGGGCTTCGCGTAGAAGAGCGAGTTGGGCCAGTAGGAGTTGGAGCCGTAGTATTCCTGCTGGTCGCTGCCGTCGGGGTTCATGGTCATGAGGATGCGCGAGAAGTAGTGGGCGGAGTCCGTGTACTCCCAGCGCAGGTAGAGGCAGCGGCCGTTGGGGAGCATCACGGGGTGCCAGTTGTTGTCCTGGTCGAACGACATGCGGCGCAGACGTCCGTCGGTGTAGCGCAGCATCAGGTTGCCCACGTGGTCGGCGCCGCCCACGCAGGGGACGCCCTGGAAACCGACCGTTCCCATGAGGAACATCTTGCCGTCGGGGAGGTACATGGGGTCGTAGTAGTCGATGTCCGGCGTGTCGGTCGGGGTGATTTCGCGGAGACGTCCCGGGGCGGCCAGGTCCATCTCGGCCACGCACCAGCCGCTCTCCCCGATACCGCCGTGCGCGCCGTTGGGGGCGGCGCGCTTGCCGGTCGCGGCCTCGGCGAGCTTGCGCGTGGAGAAGGCGACCTTGGTGAGATCCCAGTCGAGCGCCACGTCGCCGATGAAGGAGTCGCCTTCGAGAAGCGTCTTCTCCGCCGTCACTCCGCCCGCGCCCATCGAGACGCGCACGAGGGCGTTGGAGTATCCGCTCACGGGCACGCTCGTGTTGCCCTGCCAGTTCTGCGGCAGGCCCAGGGCGTTGCCGTCGCCGCGGCGGATGGCGAGGAAGTCCGAGAAGCGCCTGAACGCGGGCAGACGCAGAAACACCTTCTTCGAGAGGGCGTCGGCCTTCGCGGGATCGGCCTTCGCGGCGGCGATCTCGGAGAGAAGCGCCGCCTTGTCGGGGAACAGACCGGGATGCTTGGCGGCGTAGGCGTTGATGGCGCGCTCCATCGCCTCGGGGTTGAAGAGGCCCTTCACGAGGTGGAGGCGCATGTCCTTGGGCGGAGGCGTCACCGGCGCGGAGACGCGGTTGCCAAGCACCTTGTACTCGGGAAGCGTCTGGCCAAGCATGTCGCGGTCTGAGAACTCGTGGCTGGCGTCGTAGTCAACCTGGCCGTCCGTGTTCCAGATGCGGTGGTGCCACACTATCTTTCTGTCCTTGTCCAGGAGGAAGATGCGCGCGCCGTACAGATCGAACTCCTCGCCCGGCTTGCGCGACGGGCGGATGCGAATCACGGAGATGGGGCGGTTGGTGTGGAAGTTCACCTCCATCCACGGAGTGTCGATGCGCTTCACGTCCGTCTCGCGGCGGATTGTGAAGGCGGGGTTCTTCTCCACGTTGTTGTGGTGCTCCACGGGGCCGCAGACGTCGAAGAGGCGCCAGGAGAGGGATTTCGCGGGCCCGGGGTTGTCCACCACCATGTACCACGCGCGTGTGTAGAAGTCGCCGAAGTCCTTTGCGGCGAACGTCGCGGCTACGGCCGAGACGGAGGCTAGAAGCATGAACTGTTTGGCTTTCAAGAGTTTCATGCTTCTGATTATAGCATATTTTTCCGGGGCGAAAGCGGAAAAACCTCGCCCCGGCCCGCGGAGTGGATAGGGGTGGCGCCCCGCGCGTCCGCGCCGCCGTCACTTTATTGAATACGTGCGCTCGATCTCCGGGTAGTCGCGCGATGCGAAGAACGAGGAGATGGCGGCGTCGTACTGCGCGGTGTGCGCGAACGCCTTGCGCATCAGCTTGAAGCGGGTGTCGAGGCCGAGCGTGCCGGAGTTGCCCGCGAGCTCGTCGGCGATCGCCGCGTAGTCGGCGGGGTCGGTGACCGACGCCACGCGGAGATAGTTCTTCGCGGAGGCGCGCACCATGCAGGGGCCGCCGATGTCGATGTTCGTGCGGGCCATCTCGGGCGTGACGCCCTCCTTGGCGACCGTGGCCTGGAACGGATAGAGGTTCACCACCACCATGTCGATCGGCTGCGCGGAAAGGCGCGCGAGGTCGGCCTGGTGGGCGTCGTTGTACGTCTCGGAGAGAAGGCCGAGGTATATCTTGAAGTCGAGCGTCTTAACAAGACCGCCCTGCATCTCCGGCTGGCCGGTGTAGTCGGAGACGGCCACAAGCGTCTCCGCCGCGGCTGCGCCGAGGATTTCCTTCACCTTGGTGTATGTGCCGCCCGTGGAGTATATCTTCACTCCGGGGCACGCCTTCACGAGGGCCGGCACGAACGTCTCGAGGCCGGTCTTGTCGCTGACGCTCATGAGAACGTGCTTCACCGCCACGCGGCCGTCGATGTCTTTTACTATGTTCAGCATTTTTCGAATCCTTTTGCGTTGAGTTTCAAGTGGGTGGGCTTCAGCCTCTCAGCTTCTCGATGTCGGCGCGCATCCGCGCGAGCTCTGCGGACGAGAGCGCCACCGCCGCCGCCGCCGCGTTCTCCTGCGCGTTCTTCACGCGGCGGGCTCCGCAGAGCACCGCCGTCACGCCCGGCTGCGCCGCGGTCCACGCGGCCACGAGCTGCGCTGTGGTGCAGGAATGGGCTTCGCACAAGTCAGCCCATCCGTCGAGCATCGCGAGCACCCGCGAACGGTTCTCGGGCTTGTACCACGGAATCGTGCTGCGGAAGTGCTCGGGGTTCATCGGCGTGTCCATGCGGATCTTGCCGGTGAGCAGACCCTGCTCGAAAGGCTGGTAGCCGAGGAAGGAGATCGAGTTTGCGGCGCAGTGCGGGAGAACGTCCTTCTCCACCCCGCCGTCGAGCATCGAGTATTTGTTCTGGCAGGAGTCGAGCGCTCCGGCGGCGGACCACTTCTCCAGTCCGGCCACGGTCTCGTTGCTTACGCCGATCGCGCGGATCTTGCCCTCGGCCTTCATCTTCATCAGCTCGCCCATGGTGTCCTCGACGGGCGTCAGAAGCGGCGGCTGCGCGGGAAGATGTATCTGGTAGAGGTCGATGTAGTCCGTGCGCAGGCGGCGGAGCGACTGCTCGAGCTCACGGCGGATGGACTCCGGCTCCACGCAGGAGCGCACGGTCTTGCCCTCCTGCTCGTACCACACCGGGCCCCGGTCGCCGTCCCACGGCAGCCCGCACTTCGTTGCGAGGACGGCCTTGTCGCGGCGTCCCTCGAGCGCACGGCCCACGACCTCCTCGGAATGCCCGAAGTAGTATGTGGGGGCAGTGTCCACAAGGTTCACGCCGCTGTCAAGCGCGGCCTGGATCGCGGCGATCGACTCGCCGTCGTCCGTGGCTCCCCACCACGGTCCGCCGCCCACGGCCCACGTGCCGAGCGCGATGGGCGACACTTTGATTCCTGACTTGCCTAGTTCTCTGAAGTTTTCCATGCGTGAAAGTATACCACAAGCGCGGGCAGACTGGAAGTGTCAAAAAAGAGTTCGTGCCGCAGCGTCACAGGTCGTCGACGCCGCCCACCTGTACGTCGTCGGCCGCCGCCACCGGCGCCTTCTCCTCGGGCGTGGACTGCCACGCCTCCTTGGAGCCGGTCGGCAGATAGCGGTAGTACACCATCAGCTGCTGGACGACATAGCACGTGGACATCACGGGCTGTGTGCCGATGTGCATGTCCTCGCAAGTCCAGTATCCGATGTCATGCTCCTTGCCCTTGTTGTCCTTGTACTTGCCCTTCACGATGTGCTGGCCCGTGACGTACACGCGGGTCATCTGCGCGTTCCACTTGCGCCAGCGGTCGCCGCCGTGGTTGAAGAACACCATCGTGGCCCAGTAGTTGCCGCGGACGGGGCAGCAGGCGATGTCGGTCGTCTCGAGCGTGGGCGGAGCCCAGTCGTCGTCGAGAAGCTGCAGCGTCTTCTCGATGATCGGCATGTTGCCTGCGCCGATGTACTGCATCCCCACGATGCCCATCATGAAGTGCCAGGTGCCCGTGCGCCGGTAGTTGGGCCCGGGAGGGCCGAAATGGTCGCTGGAGAACCCGCCCATCTTCTGGTTGCCCTGAAGCAGGAAGCCCTGCCGGAGCTTGTTGAGGGCGACGTCGACGTTCTTGATGTTGAACTTGGAGAGCTTTGCTGACCTGAGCGACATCACGTTGAAGGTCATCGTCATGAGGTTCGGCATCACGTTCGGAGAGCCGTCGCGCGGCGGCCCCCAGGTGGTGTCGGCAAGACGGTCCGCGAGCTTGTTGAGATCGGCCTCCACGTAGTCCTTGATGTTGGGGTTGCGTGTCATGCCGAAAGACTCGGCGAGCGCGTGAATCTCCATCGCGTCGTGGCTGGGCTTGCGCATGATGTGCTCGATGGCGGCCTGGACGGTCTTGCCGAACTCCTCGGAGCCCGACTTCTCGCCGTGCGCGAGATATGTGAGCAGCACGAAACCGGTCACTCCGCATCCCCCGAAGCCGCCGGAGCCCGCCCAGCTGCCGTCCTTCTGCTGCTTCGTCTTGAGCCATCTGAGCGCGCGCATCACCGCCGCCTCGGTCTGGACACTGCCGCCGTATTTGGAGAGAGACCTCTTGCGCCCGGCGGAGGTGCGCCCGTCCGCAAGCACGCTGCGCATCATCACCGGGGCCTGGATGTTCATCACCGTCTCCACATTCTGCACCTGCGGGGTGGGGGATGGAGTGGCGACGGTCTCGACGGGGTTCTGGATGTTCACGGTCGTGTCGGGCGCGTCCATCTGCACATCGACGTCGGTGGTGTCAATGTCGACGTCAGGCTGCGGCATGTCCACGTCGTCCTCCACGTCCGGCGTGTCCTCCACCTGCGCCACGTCGATCTTGATCAGGCTCTTGTCGTTCGCAGAAGGACGCGTCACGACAAAGAGCACCCCCACGAACAAGACCGGGACCACCACGGCGAGAAGCGGCGATATGAGGCGCTGCACCTCGATGATGGCGGCCTTGTACTCGCGCGTGTCGTGCGGCTTGCTCAGACCTCCGAAGAGGCGCCTTAGGCGGACGAGCATGGTGTCGTCGGCAAATGCCTCCTCGACCTCGCGGAGACGCGCCTCCTCGGCCTCGATCTTTTCCTGAACGCTGTCCATCACTCCACCTCCTTCTTCGGCGGCGGCTCCTTGAAGATCACGTCCACGCACACATTGCCGAGCTTGGCCGTGAGGCCGCGCTTGTTGCGCCCTGTCTGCTTCACCACCACCTCGTTGCGCCCCGTCTTGAGCGTTCCGGGGGCGACGGAGTAGATCTGGTGCCCGGCCTTCTTGCGGATGAGCGTCACCTTGCGCCCGTTGAGCGTCACCTCGATGTCCATGCCGCTTGGTATGAACGCCTCGGTGGTGAGAGTCGCCTTGGGCTCGACTCCGGACTTCTTGAGGGCGGCGAAATCGTCCCACACGTCGATGTCGACCTTCGCGGAGCCCTTCTTGAGCTCGACTGGCGAGGAGGAGACGAGATACGGCAGCGTGCGGAATTTGGCGCCGTCCTTGAGCGAGGCGTTCGCCCCGGCACCGCTCTTGTAGGTGGTGAAGTACCGTTTGTTCTCAAGGCGCTCGCTCTCGGCCGACCCGGCGATGGCGTTCACGCCGAAGCGTATCCAGTGCGGCGGCTCTTCGTAGAGCACGCCCGAGGCGCCGCCCTTCGCGGCCTCCATCACCTGGGCGCGGAAGCACTCGCGGCTGTGGCGGGGGATCACCTCGTCGTCATTCGCAAAGCCGCTGTCGTTGCCAACGTAGATGCCGCTGGAGCCCAGGCTTGCGTAGAACGGGATGCCGCTCTTGGCGAGCAAGGCGCCGCAGGCCGAAGTGGGATTGAGGCGGAATCCGCCGCCGAACACCACCAGGTCCGGGATCTTCTGGTCGATCCACACCTGGAAGTCGATGCCTATCGCCTTGCAGTACTGTAGCGAATCGGGCACGCGCACCACGAGAAGGATGGGGTGGTTCTTCTTCTGCGCGGCCGCGCGCACCGCCGCCTTTATCCCCGTCATCATCTCGGTGAGCTGCTGCAGCTCCTTCGCATTGGCGTTGCCGCCCCATGCGACGGACTTGAATATCCACGGGTTCTTCATGAAATCGACGAGAATGCCGTCGATGTCGTATCCCTCCGCCACGTCCTTGCACACGGCGGAGTACTTCGCGCGCACCTCGGCGTCGCCGTAGTCCACTGCGCTCCAGTGGGCGTGCGGAGGATTAGTCCCCTTCGCCTCCGCCGGAAGCTTGGCAGCCTTCCCGCCCATCAGCGCGGCGCCGTGCTTAAGCTTCCACGGGGAGAAGAGGTAGTTGTCGTGGAGAAACGGCGGCGGCGGCTTCTCCGGATTGTAGCTCGTTGCGTTGTCCACGGAATTCACCGGCAGGGCTACGAAGAACTCCTTCTTGGCCGCGCGCGCCCATTTGCAAGCCTCCTTCAAGGGGTCTGTCCCCGCCTTCAGGAACTCGGGCATTCTGTTCACCTGGTTCTTCATCCAGGTTGAGCCGACAGGCTGCACCTGCGGCACGTCCGCCGACGGCACCTTCGCCGTGAGGTAGGCGAAGCCCCCAAGAGGCGCATACACCACGGTGTCCACTTTCGCCGGAGTCTTTGCGAGCGGAGCCAGGCGCAGACTTGCGAAATTCGCCGGGCTGTATGGTTTGGCCTTCGGCCAGAAGCAGACCTCTATGCCCGTCTCGTAGAACATCACGTCGCGCTTCTTCGCGGCGGCGGCCTTGCAGTCTGCCGCGATGTCCGCCGAAACGGCCCCCGCAACCCATGCGAGTAGCGCGGCGATGGCGAATCTCCTCGTTCCGTCTTTCATGCAGCACCTCTCTTTCAATCAGTTAAACGCCGAAGCCCCGCCGCCGGTTCAACATAAATTCGGCAGTCGGCCCGCGCAAAGCCCGCAAAACACGACGTGTAGGCGGGCAGATCTCTATGTTCTTTGCGGTCTTTGCGGCGACGCTCTCAACTGAACTTGTTGTGGTACACGCAGAGCCTGTCGCAGGCAGGGCCTCCGGCGCCAACGCGGAAGATCTTGAACTCGCCAACCGAAGGCTTTACGGCCACGATGTCGAAGAGCATGTCCTTGGCGCGGCTGAACGGCACCGTGCGCGCGCCCCACGGCTTGTTCGCACGCCCAACGCCGCCGTAGCCCTGGAACACAGTCCAGTTCACGCCCCTCACCTCCATCTCGTTGTCGAAGTGGCTGTCGCCGCAGAAATACCCCGTGAAGGCGTTGGGGCGCCGCTTCACAAATCCCTCAAGAACGCCCATGAACTCCGCGCGGCGCTTCGCCTCGGTGAGACTGAAGCTAGGCCCCTTCCAGTGCCCGATCTCGCTGAACACGCAGAAGTGTCCGAACGAGGCGGCAGTCCAATCCTCCGGCATGGACTCCAGCGCGTTCTTGATGAAGTCGAGCTGCGAGACGGAAAAGCCGTAGTAGCCGTCGTCCGAAGTATTGCAGAATATGGCGCGGAACTTCTTGCCCGGCACGTCGTAGTAGCCCCAGGACTTGTTCTCCCCGAATACGAGCTTGAATCCGTGCTTCTCGGCGATTCCGTTGAACGTGTCGCCGAAAAGCTCGGAGGATATGGGGCGGGGCTTGCCGGCGCCGCGTCCAGGGCCGTGGTCGTGGTTGCCCTGGCAGAAGAGGACGGGCTTGGCGGAGTAGCCGCCATAGACGTGCTTTGTGACGGCCACGCGCTTGAACACTTGTTCGTCGGACGGCTTCCCCAGATCGTAGTCATGGTCGCCGCCGTCCACGAGGAAATCGCATCCTGCGCGGTCCGCCGCCACCTGCGAGAAGAGCACGTGGAAGCGCGAATTGGAGAAGATCGGCTTTGGCGGAATCTCCTCAAGGTGGGAATGGATGTCCGTGACGAAGGTGAAAGACACGACGTCCGCATTCCCCTTCCACGCCTTGAAGCGGGCCACAGCCTCGTCGATTCTCGCGTTGGCCCACTTGGGGAGACCGTTCGCGTCAAGCGCATCGGCGGCGGGCGCGTCCGCGCCGAATGACTTTGCGGCCGGCAGCGCCGCCGCCACCGCTCCGAGCTTCAGAAATTCGCGTCTTTTCATATCATCCTTTCCTGGTTTCTTGATCGATGTGGTGCCGGAGACGGGACTCGAACCCGTACACCCTTGCGGATAGCGGATTTTAAGTCCGCTGCGTCTGCCATTCCGCCACTCCGGCAAAAGGGAAAACACATGTATTTTAGCAGATTGCGCTCATAAGCGCAACGCCGCAGACGGATTGAGGGTAGACCAATCGCAACGTAACGTGTTCTTATCTCCTACTTATTGTCCTACTCGTCCTATACTCCTACTCGTCCTCAAGCATCAAAAATCCACCGCACTTACAACGCATTCAACTCGAAACTAGAAACCAGAAACCAGATACCCGCCTTCGCCAAGGCTTCCGCCTCCGCCAAGGCTACGGCGGACAAGTCGGCGGACAAGCTAGAAGCTCTAAGCTCTAAGCTCTAAGCTCTAAGCTCCGTCACGTGCGTAATGCAGTTGCGTCCGATTTCCGGCGCTCAAGGGCTCGTGCGAAAACGTGCGTTGCGGCTTGTGTCGCGGGGGTTCGGCAATCACCAGATTGCCGTCACCCCCGGCCGCTGCGCCGTCCGCGCGTTTTCGCCCGGCCCTTTCGCTTATTTCCGGAAATCGGCCGCGCTTCACGGCGGGCCCTCGGTTGTCGGAGCGGTCGTCTCGCGCCGGCACCGGCGGAGAGCGCTGGTCGCCGTGGTGCGCGTGGCGGGCGTCTGCGGCGCGGATGCGGCGCGATGCTGTCGTCTCGCGCCGCCCCGCATCCGCACCCGCCTCGTCACGCGTCCCCCGGCGGCGTTCTCCGCCTAGCCAGCTCTCGTCTCCCGCTCCTCCGCCCTCGGACTTCGGCCCACTTGCGTTAATCGCGGAGGAATGCGCTCTCCCTTCCTATCTATTGTCCTACTCGTCTTATTCTCCTATTCGTCCTAAAACACCAGAAATCAACTACGCCTCCCACCAGAAACTAGAAACCAGAAGCCAGAAACAATCCAACCACCTGCGGGCCGCAGTCAGAGGGAGGAGGAACGGGAGGCGAGCGCCGGCAAGGCGGGTGGGCGCCGCCGCGATCCGGACGGGGCGGCGGATGCGGATGCGAGGCGGCGCGAGACGACAGCATCGCGCCGCCTACGCGCCGCAGACGCCCCTCCGGACGGACCGCGGCGACAAGCGCACTCCCGCCGGTGCCGAAGCGAGCCCTCCCGCGACGACGACCGAGGGCCCGCCCGTGGAACGCGGCCGATTTCCGGGAACAAGCGAGGCGGCCGGCGCAGGGCGCGTGGACGGCGAAGCGGCCGGGGGTGAAGGCAATCTGGCGATTGCCGAACCCCCGCGACGCGAGACGCAACGCGCGCCCTCCGCCGTGCCGACGAGCGCCGGAAATCGGACGCAGATGCACTACGCACGGGATGGAGCTTAGAGCTTAGAGCTTGGAGCTTAGAGCTTGGAGCTTAGAGTTTCTGGCTTGTCCACCGACTTGTCCGCCGACTTGTCCGCAGTAGTCTTGGCGGAGGTGGAAGCCTTGGCGGAGGCGGAAGGCTTGACGAAGGCGGGTGCCTAGTGCAAAGGGCGAGGCGACGATCTTCGTTCTGCTTAAAGTTTCAATCCTACACCAGAAACCCACCTTCGCCAAGGCTACGGTGGGCAAGCCAGAAACTAGAAGCCAGAAACTAGAAACTAAGCACTAGGCACTAAGCACTAAGCACTAGGCACTTCTAAATAAACAAAGGGCGCATCCTATGCGGATGCGCCCTTCGCGGCGCGCCCCTCGGGGCGCGGACGGAAAAGGAAAAGCCGGCGGCGTCCTACTCTCGCACGGGCGAGTCCCGCACTACCCTCGGCGATGGGGCGCTTGACTTCCGTGTTCGGGATGGGAACGGGTATGACAGCCCCTCTGTGGCCACCGGC
>Ga0310696_10000486_pt1 | contig 62764 bp, 67 predicted proteins | sample AusTroGonzalo_MG_4_FD_203885 | JGI IMG/M metagenome (GOLD analysis project Ga0310696, IMG submission 203885) | Bovine rumen microbial communities from tropical cattle in Woodstock, Queensland, Australia - Gonzalo_02 (v2) (version 2) | ecosystem: Host-associated > Mammals > Digestive system >...
TGAGCTGGCGATGAAACGGATGCTTCGTCTTGCCGCAGAGGAGGGGTACGACAAGCTCGCCTGGACTACCGGCGCCCAGCAGGCGGCCAGGTACGACATCGGCCAGGTGCTCGACTATGTCGTGCGGAACGAGGATGACGCATCAGGCAACAGGGTCTATGAGCTGGCGTTTACGGCTGGCGCCCTTTCCGAAGTCCTCACGACGGACGCCGAGGGCAAGGTCCTGGATTCAAAGAACGGAGACTTCAGCGGTGAGAGCCTTCCCGCGATTGTAGGGAAGGAGATGGCCACGAGGATGCTGGCTTTGAATGTGGACGAGGACATTGAAGGGGAGAACCTTCTCGTCGGTGGCGAGGGCATGAAGGGCTTCTACGATGAGATGCTCCCCCGCTTCATGAACAAGTACGGCAAGAAGTGGGGTGTGAAGGTTGAGGACGTCGAGCTCTCCGACCTCGAAAGCGCTGGCGTCGTCATGCACTCCGTGGACATCACCCCGGAGATGAAGGCTTCCGTGCTGGAGGGTCAGACGATGTTCCGTAAGGCCAATCAGACTCAGAACGGGTTCATCTCCAACGCCGAGGCGGCACTGGAGGCTATCCCCATGGAGAAGGCTACGCCCGAGCAGTGGGAGAAGATGATCGCCGGTAAGGGCGGTCTGAAGGCTGGCGAGGATAAGTGGCTCGGTCTGTCCGACTGGCTGCGCTCCTCCAGGAAGAAGACCCTAACGAAGGACGAGGTGATGGACTTCATCGCTGAAAATCGCATCCGGATCGAGGAGACTCGCTACTTTGAGCAGGGCGACCCCGCCGCCATGGAGCAGATGCACCCTGGCTTCTCTGATGCCTTCATGCTTGAGGAAGACTTCCACGGCGACCCGTACATCGACGGAATAAACAACCTTAAAGTAGCGGTCGAAATGTTCAACCGAGAGGTTCCGGACATGCACATCGACTACAACGACGGGGATGTCTCCGACGAGGACTACGACAAGCTCTACGATTTCGGCAACGAGATTCTAAACGACCTGCACATCGCCCATAGCGCGAGACTGCGCTACACGACCGAGGGCCTTGTGAACAATCGGGAGATTGCCCTTACCGTCCCCACGATTGAGCCTTGGAATTACGAGGACAAGATTCACTTCGGCGATGCCGGCCTCGGACGAGCGGTCGCTTGGGCGCGGTTCGGAGAGACGAAGACGGAGAATGGCGATCGAGTCCTCGTCATCGACGAAATCCAGTCTAAGCGGCACCAGGAAGCTAGGGATAAAGGCGGGTATCAAGACAGTGCTCGAATAAAAGAAATTGACGAAAGGCTTTCAGAGATTGAAAAAAGGAAAGAAGCCATCTCGCAGCGGCTCATTGAGATTGATCGGCTTGTGCCTGATGATGTGAAGGGAATAGCTGCACGCCGCCTGTATATTGTTCACCTTCCGGAATTTGAGGAGGATCTTCAGCTTCATAACGAGTTTAACGTAATAGTTGGTGAAGAGAATCGTCTGTTAAATGAGAAATTGAATTTGGATTCTGGGATTCCCGCCGCTCCCTTCGAGAAGAACTGGCACGAGCTTGCGATGAAGCGGATGCTCCGTCTCGCCGCCGAGGAAGGTTACGACTACATGGCCTGGACCACGGGTGAACAGCAGGCGGAAAGGTATAGTCTCGGCGAGAGGATCAGCGAGATTCGCGTGACTCCTGGAACAAAAGAGTTCGGACGAGACGTGAAGCTCTGGTTCAAGAATGGAACGGATGGCCCGGACTACTTCTTTTTCATCGTCAATGACGAGGGACTGATTACCTACGGTAACTTTGAGGGCCACCGGCTGTCAGATGTCGTGGGTAAGGAACTCGCCGTAAAGATCATGTCTATCGAAAGACCTACCGACAAGCCGGCTGGAGACACCGTAACTATTTCTGGCGACGGGCTCCGCGTCGGCGGCGAGGGTATGAAGGGCTTCTACGACGACATCCTCCCGCGCTTCATGAACAAGTACGGAAAGAAGTGGGGCGTTCGTGTTGAGGATATTTCCCTGCCGGGCCTTATTGCAGAAAGCGGCGAGAAGGGCGTTGTCGCCCATGCCGTTCCTGTCACTCCCGAAATGAAGGCGTCCGTGATGGAAGGCCAGACGATGTTCCGCCGCGTGCCGCTCAACCAGGGCGCGAGAGAGGAGGCGGAATCCATCCAAGCCATCGGTTTTCTCACGGGCCGCCTGGGCCTTGCGCCGAACGGGAATCGTTCCCGGCTCTCCGATGAGAACTGGGCCCTGGTCCGCACCCCTGCCTTCAAGCGCTGGTTCGGAGACTGGGAGCGCCTGCATACGCTCCTCAATCCCGTTGAGGCCAAGTCCACGAGCGAGGCTGCAGAGATGATCCGCCCGCTGGTGAACCGGCCCTTCCGTAACGAGACCCTGGGAATCACTGCGACCATCTCCAGGAACAGCCTTTCCAAGTACACAAGCGAGAAGGCTACCAAGAAGTCCATCTCGCCCAGGCTGCATGCGATAGCCATCGCGAACGTGAAGGACCTCTTCGAGACGGCCGGCGTCGACGTGACCCATCCTGACACGAAGAAGCGCGCCGAGGTCGCTCAGACCCACCGTATCGGCAACGCCTTCTATGACCGCGAGACCGGGGAATGGATACCCGTCATGCTGACCGTCATCGAGTATAACACGAACGACGGCAACAGAATCTATTCTATCGAGGCGGTGGATCTACAAAAAGAAAAATCCGCAGGGCAGTTGGTTGCTCGGGCATCCGAAGATGCGGAACAAACCCCGATTGCGGATTTCTTGTCAAAGATAGGAACTTTCATTGAATCTGTCAAGGATTCCGCCGAAAAAGTGTCGAAGGTGGTCGACGCGAACGGCGAGCCGATGGTGCTCTTTCATCAGACCGAGGGCGACATCACGCAGTTCGACCCGCGCCACCCCGGCGCCGGGACGTCCGATCACATGACTCCCTTCGGCATCTTCCTCAAGCCGACGCCGAACGACATCGGCCTGAGGGGGAAGCTCCAGATCCCCCTGTTCGCGAGCATCAGGAACCCGCTCGTGTTCGAGAACCGCACGGACCTCGTCCGCTGGCTGGAGGAGAACGTCCCCGGCTACAAGGCCGGCGCGGACCGGTTGAAAGACATCGACTGGGAGTACGGCAGGAAGAACGACAAGGCGTGGGAGGAGGACGAGAAGGTGTTCCTGGATCTCCGTGAGCAGCGTATCAATAAGGAGATCACCGAAGAGGAGTTCCACCGTCGCTTCGATGAATACCAGAGCGAGAGCCAGAAGGTCCTGGACGAATGGAGCGAGGCATCCCGAGAGCTGGCCGTCCAGATGAAGGACATGATCGGGACGTACCTGCGTGGCTCCGGATACGACGGCGTGCATATCAGGAAAGACGCAGGATCCTTCGGAAGGGTCGTCGAAACCTACATAGCCTTGGAGCCCAGCCAGGTGAAGTCCGCGACAGATAACAACGGTGATTACGACCCGGATGACCCGGACACCCGCTTCCGCAAGACCGTCACGCCCGAGCAGGATGCCGAGTACATGGACGCCGTCGAATCCGGCGACATGGAGAAGGCACAGCGGATGGTTAGAGAGGCTGCTGCCGCGACAATGCCGGAATCTGTTGTCCTGGATAGGGACGATCTCCCGAAGAAGGTCCTCCATGGTACAAACTCGGAGTTTAATATATTCGACGAACGAAAAATCGGAAGCGGTACCGATGCTGGCTGGCTTGGCCGCGGGTTCTACTTTTATGGGAATGCCCCGGAATACGCCTCGCAATACGGGAAACGTATTATCGGCGCATATTTGAACATCGAAAATCCATACTTCGCTTCCGTCGAGGATATGGACCGCCTGGCCGAAGCAAACTCTCGGGAAGCATCTGTTGAGTTCCGCCAAGAGCTAGAAGATGAGGGTTACGATGGTGTCTTCTATAACGGGGACCTTAACGAAGAGTGGGTGGCATTCTATCCCAACCAGATTAAATCCGCCGATCCTGTGACCTACGATGACCTCGGAAACATCGTCCCGCTCTCCGATAGGTTCAACCCCGAGAGCAACGATATCCGTTTCCGCAAGCGCACGAAACCCGCACCGGAGAAGACCGGCATCGGTTACAAGGTGTTCTATCAGAAGGACGGAAAGCTCTACCCGCCGATGGTGGCGAACCCCGGCGGCGTCGATACTCCAGTCGGAGTATGGCTGGACGCGGAGGCGGCGCCTGTCGTCGGGCAGACCAAGACCGGCCGTCCGCAGGTAAAGGCCGGCGGAAAGGGCACGCAGGGCGGGTCCGGTACGCTTGCCTTCCGCCCCGGATGGCATCTCGGCGAGATTCCCTATGCACTCCAGTTCGGCCGTCTGAATCCCGAGACCGGGAAGAAGGACCTGTTCCCGAAGGACTTCGTCTGGGCGGAGGTCGAGTACGCCGCCGACAAGAGCTATCAGCTGGAAGCTGACGCCAATGGTATGACGGAAGGCGGCAAGTACCGCCATTCCTACGCCGGGCTCAAGCGGTTGCCGGAAGACGGCTTCTACCGCTACCGCACCAACCCGAACCCCGAGACGGATCCCTGGATCATCACCGGTTCCATGAAGGTCAACCGCGTGCTCAGCCGCGAGGAGGTGGACGAGCTCGTCCGTAAGGCGGGCCGCGAGCCTCAGAAGGTCGAGGGCGACGAAACTCGCCTCCGGAAACCCGAGCAGAAGAAGACCATCCCGCCGCTCCGTCGGCCGGCACCGGCGCCCGAGGCGAACGCCGCCGCGCTGGTCCGCAAGGTGGAGGGTGGAGGCCTGCGCGCCATCCTCGGAGACGAGCGCACGAAGGAGTTCTACGAGTCCGTCTACCAGGTGGCCACCCCCGAGGAGGTCCAGGCACTGGCGGAGAAATCCATCCAGCCCGGCTACGACCTCTCGCGCGCCATCAAGGAATACCTCGCGGACCTCGCTGAAAAGGGATTTGAGAACGACGATACCGGCATGCTCCGTAACGCCGCCTTCCGTCTCTCCCTGCAGATCGACTCCGAGGGTGTCATCGGCGACAACGTACTCCAGTACATCCTCTGGCGGAACGGACGGCGCTACAGTAAGAGCGACCAGGTGTCCGAGGCCGCCAATGTCAATATGAAGGTACGCCTGAAGGTGGGCGAATACGCCGGCGAGAGCCTCGCCGAGAAGGCCGATAAGGGTACGGAAACCCTGGATGCCGAGGCGAAGGCCGCCCGCATCAAGCTCGCCCAGGAGAAGAAGGCCGTCACGAAGAAGGTCCCGAAGACCAGCGGCGACCTCCTGGAGGCCGTCACGAAATCCATGTCCGCACAGCGCGAATACGACCAGGCGACGGTGGACTCCATCACCAGGCTGGCGAAGACCCTCATCGACGAGGGCGGCATCGACGCCGTCTCCGCCCGTGAGATGGGCCGCCTGCTGAGCATCGTGTCGAGGGCAAACGGGAAGACGACCCTGCAGCGCTCCGCGAACCAGCTCGTGGACTTCATGGCCCGGCACATCCTCAAGCGCGAGTCCGCCGCCCTGGAGGCGATGACGAAGGTGAAGGCCAGCAAGGAGCGCCAGCCCGGCGTGGACGTCCAGGATAAGCTGGACCCCGAGGGCCAGATCGTCGTCAAGGCCCTCAAGGCTTACATGCAGTCCTCTGTGGAGGCTATCGACCGCCGCACGGCGGAGCTGCAGGATAAGCGAGACAAGGGCAAGCTCGCCAGGATGGAGGCCGATGCCGAGATAGCCGGCCTCGCCCTCGCACGGGACTATGTCGAGAAGATAGCCGGAGCCGAGCAGGAGGAGGAGGACCTGAAGCAGGCCGTCAAGGACGCCCGCTTCGACAAGCACATGACCCCGAAGACATATCGGGAATTCGTCGACTCCACCGACAAGTCCATCCGCGAGAACGTCATCGAGCGGATCCAGGCGCTCCGCGACATCCGCGCCCGCCTGGCCGACGTCATCTCCGCCAGCGGTGAGCGGGCCCTCCTCTGGAACCAGAAGGAGCAGGAGCGGGTGGACGCCATCCGCTACGACGCGAACCGCGACCTCGAAGGGATGCCCGCCGAGGAGCAGGGACACGAGCGCTCCACCTGGGATAAGCTCAAGGAGAGCTCGATCGTCCAGTTCCTCGCCGCACCGCTCGGCACCTTCGACCAGATGCTCCGCTTCCTGGGTCGGAAGAGCCCTGACGGGCGCGGATACCTGTTCAATCGCTACATGGGTGCGTGGAACAAGGCCGCCTCCGAGGAATGGCTTGGTACGCAGGAGGCCGACGCCATCCTGGACGCGAAGGTCAAGGAGGTCTTCGGCGACGAGGTGAAACGCTGGAGCGACCTGTACCGCATAGAAGCGAAGCATACGCTCCGGTTGTGGGACGGCACGAAGATGGCCGAGAAGGAGGTCTCCTCCGGCAACCTCCTGTACGTCTACATGGTCGACAAGATGGTCGACGGCCAGATGAAGCTCCGCCGCATGGGCATCACCGAGGAGGACGTGGACCGCATCAAGCGAGAGCTGGATCCGAGATTCATACAGTTGGCCGACTGGGTCCAGGAGGACTTCCTCGTGGAGCGCCGTCTCAAGTACGACGAGACGCATCGCAGGATGTTCGGTTCCTCGATGGCCTCCATCGACAATTACTTCCCGCTGAGGGTCCTCGCCAACGCCAGAGAGCGTGAGGAGGAGGTCGGCTCCCAGCCGGAGGGACAGCAGATGCCGTCCAAGTTCACCGGCAGCATCATCAAGCGCCGCCGCAACTCCCTGGCGCTGGACATCGTCGGCTCCGACGCCTTCTCCGTCACCGTGGAACACATCCGCGAGATGGAGCGGTGGAACGCATGGGCCGAGTTCAAGCGCGACCTGGGGACGCTGCTCTCCTACCGTCACTTCCGCAACCAGCTGGAGAACATGTCCACCGTGTACGGATCGGGCAAGGACATGTTCAATAACTTCAAGAAGGTGTGCGAAATCGCCGCCGGCGAATACCGGCCCGAGGGTCGTGGCGCCATCGACAAGACCGTGACGAACCTCGTCAGGGGTGTGTCCTCCGCGAAGGTGAGCTTCCGCGTGTTCACGGCCCTGAAGCAGACCCTCTCCCTGCCCGCCTTCCTGGCGGACGCCAGGGTGGACCTGCTGGCCAAGTCCATGTTCACCCCCGGCCGCTCGTGGCAGTGGTGCATGGATAACCTGCCGGTCTTCCAGAAGCGCTGGCGGTCCAAGCAGGCCGGCAACGAGAAGCTGCAGGACAGCGAGCTCGACTGGTCCTACTGGCGCAAGCACTGGATGCAGCTGGCCTCCCGCTGGGGTATGTCTCCGAACGCCTTCGTGGACGCCCTCACCGTGTCGGTCGGCTCCTACGCCGTCTATGAGACCAAGCTCCAGCAGTACCTGGAGGACGGATACACGCAGGCACAGGCAGAGGAGAAGGCCAAGCAGGACGCGACGGTCTCCTTCAACGAATCCCAGCAGTCCAGCGAGGGCGCCTTCATGTCGGCCCTGCAGTCCGACCGGACCGTGGTGGCCAACGCCCTATCGGTGTTCCGTAACTCTTCCTTCGGCTATGGTCGCAGGTTCTACGCCGGTGCCCGCAACCTCGGCAGGATGCTCCAGCCTGGATACAAGCAGGAGTCCGTCGAGTTCATGAAGAGACAGTTCATGAACGACGGCCTGGAGGAGAGTCAGGCGCAGCACGCAGCTGAGCGCGCTTACCGCAGGGCCTTCGCCCACAGCCTGCTTGACATGGCCGTCTTTGGGTTCGGCGTCCAGCTCGCCTGGAACCTCGGACCGTATGCGGTGTACATGCTCCTCGGAGGTGGTGACGACGACAAGTGGTGGAACGGAAAGAAGAGGGAAGACCTGACCGACGCCGTGATGCACGCGCTCGTCGGCGGATGGGCGGAAGGCCTCGCCACCGGCAGCGTCATCAGCGAGATGATCAACATGGCCCGCAAGGGCGACTCCTTCCGCAGCTACGACCCGACGCTGCTGCCGGCTCTGAGCGACCTCAAGCGCATCGCGAAGACGTTCGAGAACGACAAGGTGGCTGGCTCCGTTGACGTTGTGAACCTCCTGGTCCAGTCCGGCTTCGGATTCAACCCGGAGACCATCACCGACGTCTTCGTGTCCCTGTACGACGCCTGCAACGGCGACCTCGGCCTGGCGCAGGAGTCCCTCATAGCGGCCATGCGCATCCTCCAGGTCCCGCAGTCCCAGGTGGATCAGTTCCTCCTGGACGAGCTTGATCTCACGAATGAGGAATATGACGACACGATGCTCCCCGAGATCGCCGAGCGGTACGCCCGCTACCAGATCACCCGCGGCGCCCCCGTCGTCGAGAGGATGTACAGCGAGCCGCTGAGGCAGAAGCTGGAGAAGAAATACATCAAGCGCTTCGAGGATAAGGCGAAGGAGGCCAGAAAGGTCCGCGGCTCCGTCTTCGACCAGGAGTTCCTGTCATACCTGGACGACGACTACAAGCAGACCAAGGCCGAGCTGCAGGAGCTCAAGGAGGACGACTCCGTCGGACCCGACGAGTACGCCCGCATCCTGGACGAGTTCTACGCCTCTCCCGAGTTCCGCGAGTACCAGCTCGCCGACCTCATCAAGAAGACCCGCAAGGACATCGGCAAGATAGAGAAGGGCAGCAGAAACCGCACCGAGCTGATCAAGCGCCTGAACGACTACAAGATTGAATTCCTGGAACTCCGGCGCAAGGAGCTACAGGGCGATAAACGATAGCGAATTATGAGCACGACACCCAGACTGAGACGGCTGAGCCGGGTAGCTCCCCCCGGCGAGATGGATACCGTCTCCTATACCCGGAGGGAGCAGGACAATCACAGGGGCTTCGACATCGTCATGCAGGCCCAGGACTACTGGTTCGGCATGGAGCAGTTTCGTCAGGACCGCCGCCGCGCGAAGCGGTACAACTACGGCGACCAGTGGGGCGACCTCATCAAGGACGACGACGGTCACATGGTCACGGAGGAGCAGTACATCCGCCAGCAGGGCTCCGAGCCGCTGAAGAACAACCTCATCCGTCGCCTGGTGAAGAGCGTCCTCGGCGTGTACCGCTCCCAGGCCAAGCAGCCGACATGCTTCGCCCGGGACCCCGGGGAGAAGAAGCTCGGCGAGACGATGACCGCGGTGCTGCAGGCGAACATGGACCGCAACGAGATGGGCGAGCTGTACGCCCGCGGCCTGGAGGAGTACATGATCTCCGGCCTGGTCGTCCATAAGAAATGGTACGGATGGAACGACCAGGGGCAGCTGGACTGCTGGACCCGCGACGTGAAGCCGGACCTGTTCATCGTGGACAACAAGATGAAGGACTTCCGCACCTGGGACGTCAGCTTCATCGGCGAGATCCACGACATGCGCCGGCAGGAGGTATGCAGCCGCTTCGCCAAGTCGCCAGCCGACTACAATCGCATCATGGAGATATACCACAACGCCCGCGATGTCAGGTATCTCTCCTACACCGCGAAGGAGTTCGGCTACTCCCAGCTTGACGACACGGACTTCCTGGTGCCGGACAATCCGTCCATGTGCCGCGTGATCGAGGTGTGGAGGCGCGAGATGAAGCCCCGCTACCGCTGCGTCGACTACAACACCGGCGAGGTGTTCAAGTGCGAGACCAAGGACTGGAAGGAGCTCGTAGGCGACGTGAACGCCGAGCGTCTGGCCCTCGCGAAGGAACAGGGGATGCCCGTGGAGGAGGTGCCGCTCATCAAGTACGAGTGGGCCCTGGACGAATACTGGTACTACTACTTCGTCGCCCCCACCGGCGAGATCCTGGACGAGGGTGAGACGCCCTACGAGCACAAAGGCCACCCGTATGTGTTCCGCGCCTATCCGTTCATCGACGGCGAGATCCACAGCTTCGTCTCGGACGTCATCGACCAGCAGCGGTACACGAACCGCCTCATCACGATGTACGACTGGATCATGAAGGCGAGTGCCAAGGGTGTGCTTCTCTTCCCCGAGGACTGCCTGCCCGACGGGTACGACATCAACGACATCGCGGACGAGTGGGCTCGCTTCAACGGCGTCATCATGGTCGCGAAGCGCAAGGAGAACGCGGCGATGCCTCAGCAGATCGCGAACAATGCCACGAACATCGGCATCTCCGAACTTCTGAACCTCCAGCTGAAGTTCTTCGAGGACATCTCAGGCGTCCATGGGGCCATCCAGGGCCAGACGGCGAACAGCGGAGTATCCGGTGCCCTGTACGCCCAGCAGTCGCAGAATGCGACCATCTCGCTGCTCGACCTGCTGGACTCCTATTCGGCCTTCATCAAGGCCTGCGCCTTCAAGGACGTGAAGATGATCCAGCAGTTCTACGACGAGCGCAGGGTCGTCTCCATCGCCGGCCGCTCCGGCACGCAGCTCGTGTACGAGCCGAACCGTATCCGAGACGTCGAGTTCGACCTCAATATCGCGGAGAGCACGTCGACGCCGGTCTACAGGCAGATGGCGAACGAGTTCCTGCTGGAGATCTGGCGCTCCGGCCAGATCAACCTCAAGCAGATGCTGGAGAACGGAGACTTCCCCTTCTCGGACGACCTGCTGCAGAGCATCCAGGGCCAGGAGGAGGCCATCGCCCAGGGCCAGGTGCCGGAGGGCATCGCAAACAACCTGCGGGAGCAGATCCAGCAGGGCGCGGACATGAACGCCGTCGGCAGGGCATACAACATGCTGCGCCGCCCGACGATGCCGAACGCAGCCTAAGACAAAGGAAGGGGCCTCAGCGGCCCCTTTCCTGCAGCATGGCGATCCTGAGGAGGACCGCCAGCCGTTTGAAGACGGACGGACGCTTCTTGCGGGCCGCCCGTCTTTTCTCGCGGGTCTCCCTCCTGCAGTCCGCGTACCACTTGTAGTATTCCACCACCTTGGCCTGGCGGATGTCCTCCTCGATGGCCCCGTTTCCGTTGGCGTGAGGTGTGTGATAGAAGCAGAGGATCTCCAGGTCGACGGTCTTGAGCTCCTGGTTACGGATGTAGTGCTTGCTCCTGAGGAGTCGGAAGTTCTTCCGGTCCGTGACGATGAGTCGGCACTTGTCGCCTCCGATGACGTAGAAGCGGTGGTTCTTCTCCCTGTAGGCCGCGTCGGCCATCCTGACCGCCGCGCGCAGGTGCAGGAATGCGTAGAATTGTGCGAATCTGTTCATAAATTGCTCGAAAATTATGTTACTTTTCCATTGAAAATTATGTGATGGTCGCTGCTGACTTCGACGCCCTGGGGCGGGAGTTCATGCGGTCGCCGGGCTTCCGGCGCGGCACGACCTTCGGGATGTCCATCTCCCTGTAGCAGATGTGGAGGCCGATGGCCCGCGTCATCAGGCGGTCGTCGTGATAGCCTGTCTGCGCTCCGTAGGAGCCGTTAGGCCGGCGCTCGTAGACGACGTACTCATCCAGCGCTCCCTCATCCCGCTCGACGTACTCCTGCCGGCGGACGGTGCGGATGAGCGTGTCGATGACCATCGGCTTCGTGGCGCTGTTGGTGTGGAAGCCGTACTTCCTAGGCAGGCCCTGGCGGATGTCCTCCTCGCTCTGCTTCCTGGCATAGAGCTCGTCGTACACCTCCTTCACCTGGTTGAGGATGTACTGGGAATGGTCGCCGTCCACCTGGCGCTCCTTGTCGTGCGTCTCCAGGGTGTTGGACTCGATCACCAGGAGCGCGTCGTCGTACCACTTGGCTATCTGTGCGGCCTTCCATGACAGTATGTCCATGTCGATGTGCCCGTACCACTGCGCGACCACCGCGGGGAACTCCCCGTCCATCATGAAGAGGCGGTCGAATACCGTGATGACGGACCAGTCCGCCTTCCGTCCGCGTCCGCCGATGTCCACGACGACCAGGTAGCGGTCCTTGACCTTCTCGTCCGGGTCGATCTCCGGCTTCTCCCAGACGGACAGCCTGCCCGTCCTCTCGTTGAGGACGAAGCGGAGGTCCTTGAGTGCGTCTGGTCCCTCGTCCCCCGCCCCGACGAGCTCGCCGACGTACTTCGGCGGTTTGCAGGAGCGGCGGAGCTTCTGCACCTGGCTGGGCTCGAAGACCGGCTCGCCGGAGTTGGCGAACGCCTCTATGTCGTCGGACGGGAACTCCGCGGCCATCATCGCGTGGTCGTCGCAGCCGGCGCGCTCGTGTATGTACCAGTTGATGGCCTCCAGGGTGGCGCCCTGCTCCCAGAGCCAGTAGAGGTAGGAGCCCGGCTCCTCGCGGTCCGAGGCTGCGTCCGTCTGGTTCCGGTTGAGCCAGAGCCGCTCGGCCAGCTCCCGCCGCTCGCGGGCGGTCAGCGGCAGCGAATAGTCGTCGATGCCGAACCATGGGATGAAGAGGGCCTCCATCATGGACTTTCCTTCCTTTGCAGCCAGCCATTCCTTATGGAAGAAATTGCCGACACCCTTGGCCGTGGACTCGTACACGATCATGGTGTAGGGACGGTAGAGCACGCCCTTGCAGGCGCCCATCACTATGTCCTTCGGGGACTTGCCGTCGGTCTTGCGCCAGAGGCCCACCTCGGAGCAGTGCACGAGGTTGTAGTCGCCGCCTCGGGCGGAGTCCGGCCGCTCGGCCGTTCCCACCTTGATCTTGAAGTTGCGCTGCGGAACGCGGTGTATGGCACCGGAGGTGCCTACGCCGACGTATTTCTTCTCCTTCTCGCTGTATTCCTCGCCCAGGGCATGCAGCATCGACACCGGATAGGCGTCGATCATCTTGTCGAACATGTCCTTGATTTCGTCGGAGGCGGTCCCCTGATGGGCGACGATGAGGGAGTTGAGGCCGACCTTATGGACGAGCTGGAGCCAGGCCATGTACAGCTGAATGCAGGTGGAGCCGCCCCACTGGCGGGCCTTCAGGAGGATGAGTCGTATCGGCTTGTTGGCGAGGCGCATCCTCTCCAGGCGCTCCACGAGCCTCCGCTGCGGGCGGTTGAGGCGGAAGAGCGTGTCGTCGCCGCCGCCCTTGGGCTTGATGTAGACGTAGAAGGCGGCCCAGAAGGCGAAGTCGTAGCGGGTGCGGACGCGGCACAGCTCCTCGATGACGGCCTCCCTGGCCTCGTCGTCGTACTTCAGCTTCAGCTCCTCCTCGATGAGGCGTCTGACGGACTTGTACCTGTCGAGCGCGGCGACCAGTGGGTGCTTCATCATCTGCTTAGGGATCCACCAGTCGTAGTCCATGTCCTGGATCGACAGCTTGACGCGGTCCTTCATGAACGTGGAACCCTCGCCCGTGATGGGGTTGAACGGCGCGCGGATGACTGCCATCCGCCTGTCGTTCTCGGCCAGCATCTGCCGCACCGCCGCATTGTCCCTGTCCACCTTCATCGCCGAACGGGTTTATTGAGGAGTCCCAGGAGGACGCCGCAGAGATAGCAGTATAGATGGAGCCAGGCGTTTACCTGGGGAAGGAGGAATCCGATCGCGAGCGGCGCGGCCCACCATGCCTGCCAGAGCCATTTGCGCCGGACTGCGAACGAGAGCCTGCCGAAGAGGCAGTAGAGGACCCCGGAGAGGCCGATCGTCGGGACGGCGGCGCCGAAGGCCGGAGCGGTGACCGCGACGGCGTAGGCGGCCAGGAGCGCCCGGCCCGGGACCCTGTATCCGAACACGAGGGTCAGCAGGCACCAGGCGTTGACGGCGTAGTGGAAGACGTTCGCGTGGAAAAGCGGATACGCCAGCCTGGCCCGGACGGAGCATCCGGCGCGCAGCCCGACGTCGTCCGCCGCGGCTCCCGTCAGGAGGAGACACGCCGCCACGGCTACATAAACAAGTGCTGCAGCCTTCTGAACTTCTCCGCGTACCATTGTTTCCTGCACTTCGAGACGATGACCCGAGCCGATCCGGGTGTGAGATAGAACTTCGGCGCCGGCTGGGCGATGACCTGGCGGACCGCCGCCTGCAGATGGACGCCGGGGTGGCGCTCCAGGTATGCCTCGGTCCGTGAGAGGATCTCGGCGTACATCTCGCGTCGGGTCCTCGTCATCCTGGTGGGCACCCAGCCCGCCCTCATCTTGCGGATGACGTCGGTGGCGCACGTCTCCCCTATCCAGAACCGCCTGCATGGCATCTCTACGAGGCGGTTGAAGAGTTCGTCGGGGTCGATGGGGCCCGCGCTTTTGTTCAGCATGTCCTGGTAGGCTCGCATCAGGTCCATGTTCCTCTCCTCGTTGTGGAGGTTGGCGTTTCCTTTCTGTCTCATAGGGCGATCGGCTTTAAACAAAATTAACTAAACGTTGGTTAACGGATAAGGGGGACAGTCATGGTGCGGACATTATATTTGTTGCCGTAAGCAACCACAAAAAGCGAATCGCTATATGGCAGCAACTGACAATCAGGAAGTTAAGAAGACCAACAGGGAGCGAATGAACGAGCGCCTGAGGTCTCGTTTCCCCGACCGCCAATTTGAGGACGACGAGGCGGTTTTCGGCCAAATCAACGACGATTACGACGATTACGATAAACAGATCTCCGGATACAGGGACCGCGAGAAGACCTTCTCCGACCTGTTCACCGGCGACCGTCGCAGCGCCGTGCTCTTCAACCGCTGGCGGAACGGCGAGGATCCCCTCGTCCAGTTCATCCGCCTGTTCGGCTCCGAGATCAAGGACAAGCTGGACGACCCCGCCTTCCAGGAGGAGATCGCCGCGGCGAACAAGGAGTACCTGGACCGCATCACCGAGAACGAGAAGTACGAGGCCGAGTACGCGAAGAACCGCGAGGAGTCCGCGAAGGCGGACGAGGAGTTCCAGTCCGAGAACGGCCTGACCGACGAGCAGATGGACTCCGTCTACGCCTTCATCGGCGAGCTGGTCCGCGACGTGGTCAGCGGCAAGATCACCAAGGAGACGCTCGCGATGGCCTGGAAGGCCGTCAATCACGACGCCGACGTGGAGGAGGCCGCAGCCGAGGCCGAGGTCAAGGGCCGTAACGCCAAGATCCGCGAGACCCTCCGCAAGGGCAAGCGCGGCGACGGTGTCCCGCAGCTCTCCGGCCAGGGCGCGACGGCGCCGCCCGCCCCGAAGAAGGACATGGGTGCCCTCGGCCGTTACGACGGCGGCTACCAGGACATCTATGAACGTGGAGGATTCAAGCGCAAGTAAGGATGTAAAACCAACTTAATTCTATACCAACTTTATGAAAGCCAAAATCACCAAAGCGGGTGGCTTCCTGCTCACCCTTCTGCTGACGGTCCTGTCCTTCGTCACCGGAGCTGGCTCCGGCGTGATGATGGCGGATGCCGCCCCTCTCCCCGATGCCGGCGTCACCGAGTCCGGCCCGAACGCCTCCGCGAACACGCCCGCCGTGGTCGAGGGAGCCGCCTCTTCCCCCGAAGGTATCAATACCGAATCCTCCGGCCGCGCCAACGGCGATCCTGACTTCTATCTCGACGAGATCGACCGCCGCCTGGTGCGCATCCGTCCGATGTCCACCCCGGTGGACCAGATCAGCCGCTACGCGAAGAACTCCCATTCCGACAGCTTTGTCGTGAAGTACTACAGCGTCGGCACCCGTCCGATCACCTGTAAGCTCACCTCCGCCGTCACCGCCCAGGATTCCGGCGCCTCCGTCCCGATCACCGTCGACGACGCCAACATCTTCACCATCGACGACACCATCCGCGTGGTCGGCGTGAAGGGCAAGTACGACGAGCACGGCAACGCCTACGACCAGGATGACATCAACACCCCTGACCTCGTCCTGTGCGTCTGCGGCATCGACCAGTCTACCTCCAAGCCCGTCGTGTACGCGGTCAACGGTAACAAGGACACCAGCAATCGTCCCATCTGGGTTCCCGCCATCGAGAGCGGCACCACCCTCGTCCGCATGGGTAAGGCCTGCGGCGAGCTGGATGCCCAGACCGGCCGCTTCGCCAACCTCCCGACCGCCGAGGAGCAGTATTGCCAGAACTTCATGATCCAGGTGGAACAGTCCACCTTCGACTCCATCGCTGCCAAGCAGGTCAACTGGTCCTTCACCGACCTGGAGGAGGACGGCATCTACGACATGCGCCTGGCCCAGGAGAACTCCTACCTCTGGGGCGTGAAGAACGTCATCAAGCACCCGAACAAGCAGGGCATGGACACCTACTTCACGGGCGGCCTGTGGTGGATGGCCGGCAAGGACATCGAGGTCGGACACTGGGATGCTGCCAGCTCCAGCGCCAAGGTCAGCGACGACGACCTGGTGGACATCTCCAAGGACATGTTCGTCGGCTCCGGCGTCGGCAACAAGCGCAAGATCATCCTCTGCGGCTCCGACATGCTGGCTGCCTTCTCGAAGATCAACACCGAGAAGTTCCGCCTGAAGGAGTCCGTCGAGGCATGGCATCTCAAGTTCAAGAGCTGGGATACCGACTTCGGTGAGCTGCTCACCATCCATCACGAGCTCTTCGACCTGAACGGCATGCCCGACTGCGGCTTCGCCCTGGATCCCGAGTTCCTCTCCAAGAAGACTCACCTGAGCTTCTCCCGCAACCTGCTCGACCTCAAGGCCGCCGGCGTCCGCAACACCAAGGCCGTCGTCCTGCAGGAGGTGGCCTGCCTCTATCTCCGTATGCCGAAGGCCCATGCCCGCCTGCGTCTCGCGACTGCGCCCGCCGATTCCGGCAGCGGTAGTGGTTCCGGCTCTGGTTCCGGCTCTGGTTCCGGCTCTGGTTCCGGCGGCGGCAATTAGTCCAGGCCTTAATGGGTAATCACGCGGGGCGGGTCATGCGGCCCGCCCCTTTTTCTCAATAATCCATCGACCTATGGTTAAAGAATACAGATCCAAATCCACGATCGGCATCACGATCAACCTGCCCAACGGCGGCACCCGCCGCGTTTCGTTCTCCGGCAACTCCGAGGGCAAGAGCGTCTTCTACACGGATGACAGGATGGTGCAGGAGGCCCTGGAGCGGCACGCCCGCTTCGGCTCGCTGTTCTATCTGGTGGAGAAGCCCAAGAAGCCGGCCAAGCCCGCCGCCGCGAAACGGAACGTCGAGGAGCCCGCCGGCAAGGAGGAGCCCGCCGACAAGATCATTCACCTGCCGTTCGTGAACCTCTCCGACGCCAAGGAATACCTGGCCGACCGCTTCGGTGTGAGCCGCACCCGGCTGCGCACCCGAGAGGACATCCGCAAGTACGCGACCCTGAACGGCGTCGTGTTCGACGGCATCGACGACTAAAGACACCGAACCGACATGAACTACCTCGTCGCCGACATCCAGAGGGACGTCCGTATCGCCCTCGACTACAACCCCACCAGCGAGGCTTTGCTGGAGACGGAAGACATCGACACGCTCACCCTGGAGGAGGTGATAGCGAGCAAGGTCGAGGATGCGGCGCGGCTGGTCACGCTCGCCGCTCCCCAGCATCTGCTGGAGGGCGGCGAACCGTTCGGCGACAGCGTGAGCTGGGACAGCGAGCCCGGCTACGGACCGGGGCGCATCGCGCTGCCGGACGACTTTCTCAGGCTCGTCTCCTTCAAGATGAGCGACTGGGACATGGCCGTCACGTCCGCCATCACGGAGGACGACGCGGCATATCCCATGCAGCGGAGCCGCTATCCCGGCCTCCGCGGAAACCCCCAGAAGCCGGTGGTCGCGATCGTCACGCAGCCCATCGGACAGGTGCTGGAGTTCTTCTCCTGCACCGCCGGGCCAGACGTCTACGTCAAGCGGGCCCGCTACATCCCCATCCCGAAGATCGTCGGCGGCTACATACCGCTCAGCCCCAAGCTGCGGCCGGCCGTCGTCTATTATACCGCCTACCTGGTCGCCCAGGCGACACAGCAGGCGGACCTGGCAGCCACGCTGCTTTCCACCGCTAACGACTTGATGAAATGAGCCTGCGAATAAATAATCTCGGTACTTTTGATACACTTGCCGCGCTCTGGGCGGCCCATCCGGAGGGTGGGCGAGAAGGAGATTATGCGACCATCGCGGGCGTCATTTATGACTGGAATAAATATTTGCGAATTTGGGGCGATGACCCAGACGTGCCAGATACCCCACTTCGCCGAAACTTTGTCTTCGAGGGGGATGTAGAGGCGACGCACGACGTTAAGGTAAACGGGACGCTTTGGGCCAAACACGTCAAGCAGCCGCACATGGGCATGTACGCGAGCGAAGAGGCGCTCCTGGCGGCTCTTCCGACTCCAGAGAGAGGCTGGTATGCGCTTGTGGGCAATACGCTCCCCGCAGAGCTATATGTATGTAATACTGCCGGAACATGGACTGACTCTGGAAACCAGTACGACGGGGAGGATGTCGATCTGACACAGTATGTCAAGACGACCGTTTTCCAGGATTACACGAATCGCGGATACAAGATCGTTGGAGACGCTACTCCGTCTACGTCCCCATCATATCCGACCAAAGGCGATGCATATCTCGCTAGCACCCCGGGAGTATATGCCTCATTCGGAAGCACGGTCCTCTTGGATGGCCAGATAGCTCTCTTTAAATATGACGGAAGCGCGTGGAGCGCAAGTATTCATCGAGTCGGCAAAGACTATGACACGGAAATAAGCGAGTTAAATCTACTCACTACTATTGAGCTACCGGTGGACTTCTCCCGTCTTGCCCTACGAAACTACTCACTGGGCGAGAGCGGGAATTATGGAACAGCAAACACATATAAGCATTGTCTAATCCCGATAGTTGAGGGAAACTACTACCGCATCATCTCTAACCCTTCAAATCCGACACGGTATGCCTGGTTTACCGACAATTCCGCATCCGTATCCGGCGCGGCGGCGCCGCTTGTGACGGGAACGACAAGGATGACTATAGAGGCTGGAGCTGCGGCGGTCGTAAAAGCGCCGTCTACAGCAAAGTATTTATACATCTATCGCGGAACGTCTTCTGCTTACGCTTATACGCCGTCGTCTGTCGCCCTCATGACCGACAGGGCAAAGCTATCCTATACCGCTCCGGAAAACAGGAACCTTATGGATCCGTCGAAATTCGTCGGAGGGTATATTGACAACTCCGGAAAAGCATACGAGTCGGATGACTACTATCAGACCGATTACATAGCCATTGATCCAAGCACAGACTATACCGTTCTTTGTAAGGGATGGAGCAGCACATACTATTACAGGTATGTGTGCTTCTACGATTCTACAAAATCTAGGATCTCTGGCATTTCTACAATCGGTAAGACTTTCACCTCTCCGGCGGGCGCCTCCTTCGTGATCGTTTCTCTCTATAGGAAAAACAACGGAACTGAAATTGACCCGAAGAATTATGGCTTGTTCGCGGGTGAATCCCCCTCCTTCGAGCCATACTACGGGAAAATGGTAGAGGTCGAGCAGGTTCCCCTTGAGAAGAAGAGTAGCGAATCGGTGGTGACGAAGCGGGACCTGGAAAACACTATAGCCGACACGGTAGAAAACCTGAATGGGGCACCTCCCTTGAAGGTGAAATTCACAAACCCGGGAATCACTATCACCGCAACCGGCTACTCCAATGTCTGCTCTTTTGACCGACACTATCTTCCTCAGTTTGCCTATTCAGCAAACCACATTTTTAACTTCGACGATTTGACTTTCGGCGATGCGTCATCTTCCACGATGGACGATGATGTCGCACCGAGCCACTTCCAAAACACCACCCTAGGTGCGAATCACGCACAACCCACGCAGATTGCAACCATCGCAGGACACGGAAAGACAAACGCATCTATTGGCACAGCCTGGGTGAAGGGCAGCACTACGTTTTATATTGTCCGCATTGTGGACGAGGATAATATCGAGTTTCTTTCCGAGAATAAGGGAACATACAACAACCATAACTTTGTAGCTCTCACTACCGGAACGATCACGAATGGCTCGGAAACCATGACGATCACGGCGATATCCCCCTCTCAGCTTTGGCCTTGCGTCAAGAATAAGTCCCAGAAACTTGTCCTCGACGGAAAAACGGAAGTTACACAAGCCGGCACATACAAATGCCATTATTGTGAGGTAATCGAGAGCTACGACATGATGAACACGGCCGATGTGCTTGCCAACCTCATTGACAGAGCCGGAAGCGACGACGACCCTGTTTACACAGGTGCGTCGATGCTCCGATTTGAAAACATCTACCGGTTCTTCCCCGGAGGACAAGTTCTTGTCATGGAAAACGTAATTGCTCTTGAACAGGTTCCCATTCAGGACATTATGTTCAATCAAATGGCCTTGTTCGGAAGCAAGAATTATGTTAAGACCTATGTTCCCAATTCCCTTCCGGTTGCCGGCTATGACTTCCGCACGCCTCTGAATGTAGACTGGTCATCTTCTGTTCCCGCCATCAATTTCACGACTCAAGAGTGGAAAGATCCGAACAATCCGCCTAACCGCGTTTTGATGATAAAGTCTAGCACCTCTGCCTCGAACGGCTATGGAATCGCACTTGGATTCCTACCGTATGGCGTAGGAAAAGACCTGAAACTTTACACTAACAACGTCTTTGAATTAAGAAACAATACAGGTAAGGTCTATCCGCATGGTGTTCATAGCGGAGTCGTGGGTACGACAATGCAGGCCGGCGATGCATACAATGCCGTTCTATACCGCGTCCCCTTTGCTCCTCAGCCGTCCCATCGAATTGCGTATTACACAGTCCCGTTCGGAGACTCTGTCTACGCCTTTGTCGACTATGCGGAGAGCAAGACTGAGCAGCTGACAATAGACGAGAAATGGAACGGGAAACCGATTACTGTCATAGAGGCCGTGAATGCGTCTTTGTTGACTGATATCTATAATCACGGATTTCGCGTAAGGGCCAACTATGTCAGCGGCGAGACTTGTTTTCTTGTGGTTAAGATAGGCTGATAAGCAAATAAATAAAATAAACGCTATGGGATACGCATCATGGGTAACGCCTAACAAGGTGAGCGGAAGCGGGAACGATACCGTTTCCTGGGCCGGTTCCGCGCATACGGGGCGGTCGGCGAGGCAGACCGTCGCGACCTTCTCGGCTTCTGGGGTGGAGAGCAAGCAGCTCACCATCATCCAGGCCGGAAAGCCTGAATTCGTGGACCTGGCGGACACGGCCACCATCTCGAAGGACGGCGGCTCGGTCACCATATCCGGAACGTCGAACTCTCCGAAGCTGACGTTCGCCCTGACGGGGACGAACGGGATCGGGCTCACCCTCCCTTCGGCATACCTGGCCAACTCGGTGAGCACGAACAACGGCGCGGCCATCTCCGGGGATCCCGGGGCGACGCAGGAGTATGCGTTTTCCATCACCTTCACGAATGTCGCCGCGAACGTAAGCGTGAGCGAGCTCGTCTCGCAGCTGACCGTCACGACCGACAACGGCACGACGGACACCTGCACCATCACTCAGGCCGCCGCTGCTGCCACCCTCAGCATCAGCCCGACCACCATCAACCTCACCGCCGCCGGCGTGGCCGACAACGCGGTCACCGTAACTTCCAACACTTCCTGGACTATCTCGTAATGGCCGTTACCACCATACCGTGGGGAGACGGGACCAACGACAACATCTATCTGTCCCGTAACGCATCGGAGGGAAACCAGACCGTAACGGTCTCCTCCGATGCCAACGCGGGCGCTGCGAGGTCGAAGGTGGTGACCTTCTCCGCAAACGGGGCCTCGCCGGTCACGTTAACCGTGATTCAGGCTGCTGGGGGAAGCGTTACTCCGGTATTCTATGACTGGCTTCTTTTCGACGGGAATGCATACATTGACACGGACATACAACCCGAACAGAATTCGTCATATCAGGTGAATCTTGGCGGAGAGCTCAATTTGGCGGCTCAGCGACTATTTCGCGTGTCTTCTTCCGATGGGACATACATATTCGCCTATCTCAGTAGTGAGACAAGCGCTTCTCAGAGAGTAATTGGCATATACTATAATTCGGCATCAGCTGTCGCAAGCAGGAACCTTCTTTGGGGATATCCGTCATACGGATTCTTTTTAACGCCGAAAGGGCAGGGAACCGGAGATTCCTACTCGGCGTTTACGAAAGGGAGCGGTTCGCCAAATGGAAATCTTGTCATCGGCTCGAATGAATCTCACAATGGCAATCCGTATAGCGGAGCGATGGGTGTATTCAAGATATACGATAGCAGCGCAGAGGACGCGGAGACATTTTCACAGTTAAGCGGTTTTACGCCATACAAGACATTGAAACCATGCACATACAATGGTCAAGACGGTTTATGGAATGATGAAGAGGGTAAGTTTTATGGCAACTCGGCCGGCAGTGGGACATTGACGGCCTGTTCGAGATCGCAAGTGACTCCATCTTCATACGACTCGAACGATAAGGCGTATTATAGTCTGGGGAACGCCTCGAACGCATACGCCGGATACTCCAGTACCAGCTATTGCACCATGGCACTAGTAAGGGGTTCCCAGGCTGAAAGCTATGTGTATTTCAAATTCAACACGTCGGCCATCCCGTCGGATGCCACGATTCTCAGGGTCGTTTGCAGTATCGGTCTCGCAAAGTCCAGCACGAACTCCAACGTTATTGCGAAAGCCACCGCTCAGCTGTGCAGCGGGACCACCACGAAAGGCACCGCCACCTCGATAACTTCCAACAACAGGACGATGTATAGAATGGACTGCGGAACGTGGACAAGACAGGAGCTCGACGACGTGCGGATAAAACTATATGGCAAGCGTGGCAGCAGTAATGCGAACAACAACCATATCATCTATCTGTACGGCGCTACCCTTCAGGTTTTTTGGAAATAAGAAATACTTTGACTCATGGACGCGCAAGACAAAACCATAATCGGAACCAAACTGAAGTACCTGCTTGAGATCGAGGCGGAGGGGTTTGACCAGTCCGACGACGATTTCGACGTGGAGGTCGTGAACGAGGCTTCGCGGAAGACGCTTTCTCTGCACAAAAGCGACATGATCGTCGGAAGTGACGGCAACATGTACCTGGTGTTCGATACCGAGGACCTGGGGTGCGGGCTCGTCGACGTGGTCATCACGGCCCATGTGCCGGACCGCGACGTCCCTGGAGGGACGCGGGACGAGGTCTGCATCATCAGGAGAATCGCAAGAATCCTTCCCAAGACGCTATGAGCTGCATCAGTGCCACATTGACGAGGATCCAGGCGCGGCTGTCCGCGTCACTGCAGCGGTCGGCATCCATGTCGGTCGCAGCGGTCCGCGTCGGTGGCATAGAGGCGGCCGTCGACAGGCTCGGCGGTAGGCTATCCGCCCATGTGAACAGGGTAGTCAGCATATCCGGCGACATCGCCCGCGTCGGAGGCAGCCTGAACGTGAGGCTCACCCAGGTGTGCACGCCTAACCTGGAGCCTCCGTACCTGGAGATCGAGCCCTGGGTCGTCTGGGTGTACGCCGGCCTGGAGGCCACGAACGACGTGTTCAGCAACACCAACTGGAATATCAACTAAGTCAACCATAAAACCTTTCCGACAAATGGACATCGAAGCAATCATCACTGCAGTAATCGCCGCCCTGGGAGGCGGCGGCCTGACCTCCTTCATCGGATGGCGGGCCAAGAAGCGCCAGGAGACCGCAGAGGCCGCCAAGGCCGAGCAGGGGGCCAAATCCGACCAGATCGAGAACATCGAGAAGATGGTCGAGAAGGCCTATAAGCCCATCATCGAAGACTTAACCAAGCAGATCAAGAGCCTGCAGGAGAAGGTCGAGAGACTTGAAGGCGAGAAGGACGAGAAGAACAAACGGATCGACGAACTGGAGGATCGCGTGGACGAGCTGGAGGACGAGAACAAGAAGCTCCGCAACGCCCTCCGCGAGGTGAGCCCGGGAAGCGTGCCGAGCCTCCGCGGCCGTAACGGAAAGCGGGCACCCCGCAACCAGAACGGGACATTCTCCAAGAAAGACCGCTCGTAGCCATGGCACAGATACGGTATCCGATCATCCTGCTGGACCCTGGGCACGGCGTCGACACGCCCGGGAAGCGGAGCCCTGATGCGCTGAAGGACCTGCAGAACTCCCCGTACTGGTTCCGCGAGTATTCGTGGTGCCGCGAGGTGGCGCAGCGCACCTGCGACATCCTGCAGGCGCTCGGGTACACCGCCTGGTTGCTGGTCAAGGAGGACTACGACGTGCCGCTCGCAACCCGCGTGGCCCGCGTGAACGAATACTGCAGGAAGTACGGTGCCCAGAACGTGCTGCTGGTATCCGTCCATAACGACGCCGCCGGAAGCGGCGAGAGGTGGATGACTGCCAGGGGCTGGTCCGCCCACACAACCGTCGGGGTCACCGAGTCGGACTACCTGGCGGCGAAGCTCTACGAGGCCGCCGCGGCCGTGTTCGGGCCCGACCAGAAGATCAGGAAGTACACCTCCGACCCCAAGGTGGGCTACGACTTCGAGAAGGACTACTACATCATCAAGAATTCCAAGTGTCCCGCCGTCCTGGTGGAGCATTTCTTCCAGGACAACAAGGCCGACGTGCAATACCTCCGGAGCCTCGCCGGCAAGGGCGAGTGCATCGAGGTCCTCGTGGACGGGATCACGCAGTATATCCGTGACAGATGGACAAGGCGTTGAGGAGGGTGGCCGCGGTCGTCGCGGCGCTGCTGGCGATGAGCGCCTGCTGGTGGCTGGGCAGGATGGAAGGCCGCCGGTCGGTCTTCATGCCTGCCGGCAAGCCCGACACGGTGACGGTGACGAAGTGGCTCCCGGCACCGATTCCGGAGCCGGAGACGAAACCCGTCCTCCCGAAGCTCGTCTTTTTCCCCGTGCATGACACGACGGCGGTCCACGACACCACCGCCGTCAGGGACTCCGTCCTGGTCGAGGTGCCCATCGTGGAGAAGACCTATCCAGGGGAGAATTACAGGGTGACAATCCGAGGGTTCGAGCCGGAACTCGTCGACATCTGGATCAGGCAGGACGAGAAGTACATCACCCAGCCGTACCGCAAGCGGTGGTCGTTCACCGCTGGACCGCAGGTCGGCGTCGGCATCACGCCAGACGGGTGGAGGCCGTATGCCGGCCTCGGCGTCACGTTCGGGTATTCGTTCTAGAAGACAGCGCCATCGGGGACGGCGCATATAAAAAGCCCCCGGCGTCAGTAATCCCATTACCTACTACTGACAACAGTGCGACCACAGCGCACACCGAGGGCTAACTGTCCTTCGATGGCTGTGGTCGCAACTTGTATGGTAGGTAATGGGTATGCAAATGTAGCAAAAATGGCGCAAGAAACAAACACCTGGAAGGAGATCGTGCTGGAATTCATCGACTTCGTCCGCTTCAAGGTCGAGCACGACCGCCTCACCGTCGGAGAGGCAGAGTCCATCGCAAGGACGCTCATCGGCGGCCTGGACCTCGTCGGCACGGCCGACGACTTCGCGGCCTTCTGGCACAGGCCGAAGACCAACGTCACCTCCCTCATCGACAGGAAGGTCCCGGAGAAGCCCGTGCGTCTTGTCGCCTACCGCTTCGCGCCGGTCAGAAAGGCCGTCCCCGCCTCCTGGCGCGTCCCGCTTCGCCTGCAGCGGGACTGTCACACGGAACGCATTGAGAGACAGCGCACTGACACAAAAAGGTGATTTATTGGCTGAAGGCAAGGCTACTGCCGATCTTTGCCATACAATTCTAACCTAAAACATTTTATCGCTATGGCAGAATCAACTGTAGTCTACACGCCTGAGAACAACGGCGGTAGTGTGCCCGCATGGCTCGCCTACGGCAACAACGGCGGCCTGTTCGGTAACGGTGGCTGGGGCGGCGGAATCCTCGGATTCCTTCTCGGCCTTTTCTTCGGTAACGGTTGGGGCGGTTTCGGTAACGGCTTCGGCGGTGGCTGGGGCGGCGGTTCCGGCGCCGGCTTCCTCTCCAACCAGATCAACAACGACAGCGGTCGCGAGCTCCTCATGAACGCGATCAACTCCAACGGCGAGGCGTCCCGCGCTGCGGTTCAGAACCTCGCGAACACCCTCGGCCAGGACTTCAACCTCGTGAACAGCGGCGTCCAGGGCATCCGCGACGGCATCGCGGCCCTCACCGCGCAGACGGGCATGTCCTCCCTGCAGATCATCAACGCCATCCAGTCCGGAGACGCCGCGATGCAGGCGAAGCTCTGCGAGTGCTGCTGCAACATGAAGCAGCTGGTCACCGAGCAGGGCTACCAGAGCCAGCTCGCCACGCTGAACCAGACCAACACGCTGGCCAACTCCATCGCGGACCTCAAGGCCTCGATGATCGAGCAGTTCTGCGCCAGCGAGAAGCGTGACATGCAGGACAAGATCAACGCCCAGGGCGACCTCATCACCCAGCTCCGGAGCCAGCTCGACAACGACCGGCAGACGGCCCAGTTCGCGGCCATGCTCGCCCCGATCGCCAACCAGGTGAGCGTCCTTCTCGCGAAGGCCCCGCAGACCGTTCCCGTCATCTGGCCCCAGCTCACCGTGAGCCAGACCACCCCGGCCACAACTCCCGCCGCCACCGGCGCCTAATCATCAAATCATCAACCTATGTTCCAAGGATTATCGCAGGGGGCCACGCTCTACATACTCTACAAGAACGAACCCCGATTGGAGAAGGGGCGCGTCATCTCCGTGAACACGCACCTTCCGCAGTTCAACCCCAGCCAGCCGCAGGCGATGTTCGGCGGCCTGGTGACTGACCTGAATGTTGCCGTCGGCAACGATACGATTCCGTTCGCCGGCCTTCCGGCCACGGCCTCGGTGGCCAACTTCCCCGACAGGGGCATGTACGTCAGCGAGGACCAGGGGATGGTCGTGAACGAGCTCACCGCCATGCGCGACAACAGTCAGCGTGTCGTGGACAGTTACGAGGCCCACCGGGCGCTCCGCGACAAGTGCGACGCCCTCCTGCTCTCCCTCAATCCGGAGAAGCAGAAGGAGATGCAGAGCGCCAAGGACGTGGCGGAACTGAAGGGGGAGCTTGCAGAGATGAAGCGCATGCTCTCTGCGGTCCTCGGGACCAAAACGAAGGAGGAATAGACAAATGGGATTCATCCACATTTTTGAACGCAAGGGCGAGGAGTACGGCGAGTACATGGAAGCCCTGAAGAAGGCCAAGAAGGCCACCGAGATGGCCGGCGAAGCCATAGACACCATCTGCGACCTCACCGAGGAGATGGAGGACCAGTACGGCGACGACAACTACAGCGAGCGGCGCGGCGTCTCCATGCGGGGCGCATACAACCGCGAGGGTTGGGGAGACATGGACGGCGCCTACTCCCGGCGCGGCCGGCGCAGACGCTAGCCCTTACATCCGCCTGACGGGGAGGGTCGCCCCTCCCCTTCTTTGAATCACCATAACCTAAATGACACGAACGGATGGACCGATTGGACTACTACGACATCATTCCCGCCGGGATGGACGCTTACATGTCCAGCCACGGGCGGCACTTCTCCAGGCCCATGCTCGAATGGGCGGTGCGCAAGATGCGGGACCGCAACGGAAACAAGGTCCAGCTCCCGGAGCGGGCGCGCTTCGACGAGCTGCTGAAGGCGAACTCCGTGACGATCGAGAACGACAAGGGGTACTACGACCCGATCTATGTATGGTGCATGGGACGGGCGGACTACCTCGGCTCGTCCATCCCAGACGAGGCTCACCTGGTGCACTTCGTCAAGGACTACCTGGACGACATCGACGGCTCCGAGACCAGGGCCTTCGACGAGTTCTACATCAAGACCGTCGCCCTGGGCATCGACATACCCTGGGAGGACATGATATGATCCGCCGCCCCCTACGCATCGGAAGGTGGGTGGTGGACTTCCTCTTCGCCGTCGACGGCTACGACGTGGACGGGGTCCTGGCCTGCCTGTACGACTGCCGCGCCAGCCGCGCCGAGATGTCCTTCTTCCGGAGGAAGATGGAGGAAGGCGTCCCGGACGAGGCCTTCACCTACGCGAACCCGGACGTCTTCCGCGCGGTGGTGTGCATCGGGCCGACCACCTCGGGCCGGGAGTTCCAGAATTCCTTCGTCCACGAGATCCGTCACCTGGTGGACGTGCTCGCCCGCTCTGCCGGCATACACCTGGACCGCGAGAAGCCGGCCTACCTGGCCGGTGACACGGCCATGGAGCTGGCCGACGTGGTATGCAGGCTGGGCTGTGACAGGTGCCGGCGATGCTCCGGGGAGGATGATTAACGGATAAGGTGGGCGGCCTGTAGGGCCGCCTTATCTTTGTTTCAAATGGAGCAGGTGACATTCAAGGTGGTGAAGGCCAACGTGTACGAGGAGGTGGCGAAGACCACGAGCTACACAGGCGCCAAGATGATGGCGGGCGACGAGTCCGCCTACAGCCGTATCTTCACGACTGACGAGGACCGCCTCATGCTGGAGCGCTTCTGGACGGAGGCGGCGAACGCCGTGGTGGACATCTTCAAGCCCTTCATCCTGGAAGTGAGCGACCTGACCGAGAGCCACTGCTGCGACCTGACCAGGGACTTCGAGGCGACCCTTGAGCTGTCCGGCTCCTACGACACCTCCCTGAACAACACCATCGGCAGCTCCCTGTTCAGCTTCTTCACCAGCTTCATCGTCGGCAAGTGGTACAAGTTCACCAACAAGCAGGATGCCGACGCCGCGCTCACGGACGCCTCGGTGTTCCTGGACGACGTGAAGAGCAAAATCTACTACCGCAAGAGACCCCGCCGGATAGCGCCGGCCCAACCGTAAACGTCTATGGCACGAATACCCATCACCCTGAACCTGCACATGTCGGAGATCATCTACGACACGCAGAACGAGACCTACCTGACCGGCAGGGCCCGCGCGAACGGCCAGAACCACGAGCAGGTGGCGAACATGCAGGCGAACGACGACGAGGAGAACCTGAACCAGGTGCTCCGCAACATCGGCGTCGCCTTCGCCACGCTGAAGACCGAGCTCAGCGAGTACCTCGTCGGCACGGCCACCTCGGCGAGCGACACCCTGATGACCCCCGAAGCCAGCCTCACGCTGACCCTCTCCATGCCTTCCAACTATGACAAGGCGACGGTGGACACGCTGGCCAGCGCCGCGCACCAGTACATCGTCTGCACGGCCGTCAGCAACTGGTTCCTGATCACGAACAAGGCTGACGCAGCCGACTACGTCTCCAAGGCGGCCTCCTACCTCGAACAGATCCGCAAGGCGGCGAACCGCCGCGTCCGTCCCGAGCGTCCGACGATCTGATGACCGACGCGAGAACCATACCGGTCGACCTCTGCTTCCTGCGCGAGCAGCTGCTCTACGACGCGGCCAACTCCGCGTATGTAGCGGGGGACGTCATGAAGGTCGACGACGAGCACCAGCGCCACCAGGCGATAGATATCGTCCAGGACGGAAACGTGGACCGCGTCACCCGCGTGCTGAATCTGGCCGCGGCCGCCTGCCGGGAGGCGCTCTACCCCTTCACGAAGAAGGATGTCGGCGACTACGAGACGAGGGACGACGTCCTGGAGGAGGTCGACAACTACGTCATACACATGGAGGTGCCGCCGTCCTTCTCGAAGACCACCATCACGCTCCTGGAGCAGCTCATACACGAGTTCATGGTGGCGAGGGTCCTGGCGGACTGGATGAGCCAGACGAATCCCGAGGCGGAGAAGACCTGGGAGAAGAAAGCAGACGACGCCCTTCTCGCGATCAGAAGGGCCCGCAATAACAGGACGGGCAAGGCGCGAAGGCGCCTGCACCCGTTCGGCTGATGGAATATCAGTGTTTATTTTCAGTTTCTCAATGGATTTTTTACGGAAAGAGCACGCAGTGATGCGCGCTCTTTCATTTCCTATCTGATCCTGTCCGTGAGCCGTGGCTGGAACTCCGCGGACACCGACGAGATGCTCTCGTCCCTCCCCAGCGTGCCGATGAGCACGAGCCGGAAATACTTGTAAGGCGTCCCGAAGAAATTCGTCAGGCGCCGTCCCTTCGCCGTCCTGACCAGGAACCAGTCGAAGATGTTCCTGGATCCGAGCAGGACGCAGCTGAGGTGGCTGCAGGCGAAGTGCCCTCGCTGGATGGCGGCGCTCACGGTCTTGAGGACGTCCGGGTCGTCCAGCTTCAGCGGACGGGTGACCACGAGCTGGGGGAAGACGTCCCCCTTCCCCGCGTAGTCCACGAGCGCGCCGCCCCTCACGTTGGCCAGGGCCTCCGGATAGGACTCGACGCGGCTGGTTATCTCGGACGGTATCATGCCCCACGCCTTGTCATTGAGCGAATACACATAGGCGTAGTCGTATGCGGGGTTGAAGACGATCACCTGCTGCCGGATGTAGGAGTAAAGCATCGAGCATCCCTGGATGAACGTCTTGAATGGTACGATGTTGAGGACCCCGCCGGTTCCGCTTCCAGACCCAGAACCGCTGCCGGAACCACTGCCACTACCGCTTCCAGAGCCCGATCCTGACCCGCTGCCGCTCCCAGACGAATCCTCGCCGCTCCCGTATCCCGCAAGGTCCAGGATCTGGTCGACGGAGGGGATCGAGCTAAGGTCGAACGGCGCGCCGTCGTCGTCGATGAGCTCGGAGATGCAGGCGGAGGTGGAGCCGGACAGTATCATGATGCCGCGCTCCGTCGCGAAGAGGACGGCGTTGTCAAGCTGGGTGATGCTGTCCGGGCCCAGGGCCACGTCTCTCGTGATGGGCTGCCTTGCGGAGAAGGTGCCGGTCGAGGACACCTCCAGCGCCCAGACGCCGTCCTCGGAGAAGACATAGAGCGGGAACTGGCCGAACTGTCCCTCGGAGAGCGCCTTCGCCGCCGTTGACAGGCCGATGATGCGGCCCGTGCCCACGGTGCTTATGCCCAGCAGCGGGAAGAAGAACGGGTTGCCGACCTCGGATGTGTACAGCTTGTTCGGTATGTCCACGTTGCGGTCCAGGGACGCCTCCGGCTCGTCGTCGAGTCTGTCGTTCTGCGACCAGACGTCGGAGAAGCGGCCGACATAGACGGCGCCGTTGAGGAAGTCGTGCGGCGTCAGCGGGAACTCCCAGCAGTATTCCCCCCGCTTCACGACGACCTTGTAGGCGGCCGTCGACGGGTAGTAGAAATAGAGCAGCGGGACGCTGAACGCTATGATGCCCTCCACCGCCATGGAGTCGTTCACGATGATCGTCTTGCCGTCCTTCTTGATGTAGACGTAGAAAGACACGTCGTAGGTCTCGTCGTATGTGTCGACGGGGTCGCCCCCCGTTTCCGGGTAGTAGAGGTATCCGTTCGAGTACGGCAGCATGGAGAAGGCGTCGAATCCCTGGAAGAGGTTCTTCTTCAGGTTCGCGAGGTTGATCCTCTGGTTGTAGACGAACGCCGTGCCGGCAAGCAGGCTGTCATGGCTGTCGTAGTCGTCGGTCATCACCTCCCTGGTCACCAGGGACTGCAGGTAGTCCTCCGGGACCCCGACCGGGACGCGCTCTTGCGACAGCTCGTCGAGCGGGATGGACTTCAGTAGGTAGAAGGTAGAGCAAGACCTTATCTCTTCGAGGAAGGCGTCGTCGCCCTTCGAGGGGAGGACGACATAGGCGGACACGTCATTCCGGTCGTCGATTTTTTCTTCAAACCGGATATTCCACATTTGCGATAGGGTGTTTCGCTGATAGTATGTTCCTGCGATGGTGAATTTCGACAGCGACCACATGTCTTTGGGGCAGGGGCCGATCTGCTCGACACGGCCAGCCTGGTCGTACTTGTACAGCGGCGCCGAGATGAACACGTCCACCGAGGTGATGATGTCCTTCCAGTCCATCAGCCTCTGCCACATGGCCGCATTCACGGACGCCTTGTATTCGAGCCCATGGACAGCCCCGATTACTTTTGTCTGCGCCCATGTCCCTCCTCCGGTATATATCGACGCGACAGGGGTCACATCCGAAGCGCACGGCATGAAGATGGGCGCGGAATGGTGTACCAGCGTACCGTCGAAGAGGCGGAGCGCGTAGCGGACGAAGAACGGCATGATGAACTTGCCGGCATTCGTGGCGTTGTCTGCGATGAACTTGTTGACCGTCGACATCACCGCCGAGGTGACCGGGTCTTTATTTGCGTCTGCCAAAGTGACGTTTGACTCCTCGGCGGCATCGAAATCCGTGCTCGGGATGTTTTCTTCAAGATAAAAAGGGTGGTGCTCCGAGACCACAAGCTCGCTCTGCAGACCAAAGGAGAGGGATATCTCCGGGAGTCCTCTCCCCATGGAGACGTAATCACCGTCCTCTTCCTTCCACAGAAAATAGAACACGCCTGCATTCGTGAGCACCACCAGCGTGTTTCCGACCGACGAGACGTCCGAGATGGTCGTCTGCCCGAAGTCATACAGCGAATGGGTGTCCGAGGTTCCTGCCTCCAGCGTCGGCGCCCAGAAGAGGCATCCGCCGGTGTTGTATCTCTGGATGAGGATCTTATGAGTGTACTTGGTGGTCTTGTGGACATGGATGACTTCGCAGCGCGGGATGTTATGGGCCGCGCTCACCTCCGTCGGGCCCGGGACGGGGCGAAGGGCGCCGCGGTCCTTGATGACGCCCAGGGATAGGGCGAGGTCTCCGTCCGGGCTGTCGTAGTCCGAAAGGGCGGCCGTCTGGCCGTTGTATCTGATATCCTTTTTCATAGCGAGTTGGAATGAGGGATGATGATGATCGCTTTCTTCTGCCTCACCTCGACGGTGTCGCCCGCGAAGAGCGAGGCCCTGTCCGTGACGCCGGCCGCCTGCAGGACCGCTCCGCACAGGGTACGGCTGTAGGCCCGGAAGTAATGCGGCCGCTTGATCGACGGGTTGGTCTTCACGCACCGGGCCTCGTGCCGGCCGACGGTCTCCTCTGCCTTCAGGCGGACGTACAGGTAGTATTCGTCCCTGTCGTGGAGGATGTCCAGTACGTCTCCCTCCTGGATCCCCAGGGCGCGGACGACGCGGGAGCTGATGTCTATCCTCCCGTCGGAGCAGAAGCGGATGTCCGGCCTGCGAGAGCGGCTACCTAGGATGCTTTCCATAAGGCGGGCAGATGATATGGTACGTCATGGTGTCGGTCACCACCTCCTGCGTCGTCAGCTTGCACTGGGCGCCGGCTGGCAGGGAGTAGTCGTAGAAGATCCGGTTGACGGTCGGGACGAGGCTCTCGAACCCGACGCAGCGGTATCGGCTGTTGTACATCACCTCCGCGAGCTGCGTGTCCTTCGCCTCCTCCGGGATGTCCAGCGTGAAGCAGTAGCGGCCGTCGTCCTTGAGACGGAACACCATTACCTTCCCTTTCCCTGTCTCCAGGATCCGGAGCCTCTTGTAGAGGCCCCGGGAGAAGGTGATGGAATTATCGGCCGGGTCCGCGATGACGTATGCCGCCCTGTCTCTGAGACGGCGGATGAATTCCTTTAACATAACGAACAAATTTAGCCACGGCCCGTCCGCGGGCCTCTTTATCGGTTAATAGTCCTGCCTGGAGCGGAATGAGATGGTCTCGACCCACCCGAACGACAGATTCGTCTCCAGGTCGCGCCGGTGCTGCTCGGCGTCCTCCCTGGACCGGTGGATGAAGCTGGAGAGTTCCTGGCGCGTAGTGCCGCGCGTGTAGATGACGTTGGCATAATACTTATGCCCGAAGAGGAAAGCGATGATGCTTTCGAGAACCGTTTCCTTTGCCATGGCGCGTCGGATTAATGGCAGACGGAAGCATGTCCGAATCCGATCATTGGCTCCTGGATCGGGACCAGATGATAGAAGACGCATCGCTGCTCCAGTATGAGATGATAGCGGCGCATGGCGTCCCGCTGGTCGTATAGCATGCGCCACTCGCGTGCGCTCAGCTTGAAGTCCGGGTCGTCAAATGCTTTATCCAGCTTGTCGATCCTTTCTGACAGCTCGGTGTACTCGTCGAGGAGACGCTGTTTCCAGGGGTCATTCGCGGCGGCCTGGTCGACGTTGGTCTTGATCTCGTCCTGATTGACTGCTTCGGTGTTTTCTTTCATGGTGTGTTGATTTATGGGTTATTGAATAGGGTTTCCTAGGATGACGCCTGGTCGGCGCCCCGCAGCAGGCCTATGCACTCGTCCGCGGCCTTGACCGCCTCCTTCGGGGTGTATCCCTCCTCGAAGTGATATGTCTTGAAAAGCTCGAACCGCCAGTGATCCCATGGCAGGTGCTCATTCGTGGGGATGGTTGCGTCCAGGGCCTTTCGGAACAGCGAATGCATGGTGTCCGTCTCCTTGAAGTCGAACTGCAGCGTCAGATGCGCCTTGATATGCTCTTTGCCGGAGGCGTCGATGAAAGAAACCCAGTCCCCTTCACTGCGATCTCCGTTCTCCTCCTGCTCGAAGGCGATTATCTCGACCTGTTCGCCGGTCTTCCTGAAAATGTACTTGTCGGCCCTCCCGAACCTGTTGAGGCCAAACGCCGGTAAATTGTTTTCGCTCATGATGAATTGGTATTATCGGTTATACTATAGGTCGTAGTGTTGTTTCAGCATGGATTCGAGCTCGGGCCTCCATCCGTCGGGGGAGTTGGTGATCCAGATCTTCTTCTTAAAGGCGGCCTGGAGCTCCTCGACGGGCGGGCGGTTGGTGTACACGCCGTACTTGAGGTTGTCGAGCTCCCTGTTCAGCCGGAACGGGACCCGGCCGGCGTAGTAGGTGTTGAAGTACAGGTCTTCGATGACGTAGCTCTCGTGGTCCATGTCGTACTCCTCGACGAGCTTCAGCCACTTCTCCCAGTCGAACCACATGGGAATGTGCGTGGTGTAGTTCCGGACGGGCAGGCCGGCCTCCCTGAGGGCCCGCTTGGTCTTCAGCTTGTCCTGCCGCCACTTGTTGGTCGTGCTGGGACTGCAGTTGAACTCCGGTTCCAGCATCTTGAAGAAGAGGACGTCCGCCATGTCGAAGTCGTTGACCGCATAGCAGTCGTCGGCGACGAAGATGAATCCCTCCGAATCCGGGAATCGCTCCCGCACCTTCCTCAGGCAGCTCACATAGTCCAGGTGCTGTCGGTACTGTCCGGGCACCGCGTCCACGCGCCTGGACTCGACGAGGACCACGTCCTCGCCCATGTTCGCGGGAAGGCCCTCGCCGGTCAGGACGAGCTGGAACGGTTCCTTGAAATGTCTCCGCCAGCCGGCAAGCGCGTATTCTAGCTCCCTCCCCTGGGCCGCGCTGGCCAGGTACGGGATAACGATCAATACTCTCTCTTTCATAGGTATAAGTCTTTATGCTGCTCCAGCCATTCCTTCCATTTCGTCGGGTGGCAGCTGGCCCCGCCGAGGTGTTCGATGAACCTGAAGATGTTTGTCTCGATGTACGGGAGCCTGGCCTCAAGGCAGTCCTTATAGAAGGAGCCGCCGGTATCGTAATAAGGGGCTCCCTTGTGGCTGAGCTTATACACATAGCCGTCATGGAAGAACCGGACGCCATGGGCCTTGCACATCGGGACATTGATCCACAGCAGGAACGGAAGACACCGCCTCGCCTGGAATCGGAACCTCGGTTCATACTCTATCGAGCCGTACCAGGCCACGGAGGCGTCGAAGAGCTCCGAGATGTCCCGCTTGAACAGGACGTCAGAGTCTGCGAGGACGAAGCCTTCGGGAAACAGGTCGAACATGTAATCCACGCTCGCGATGTGCTTCTCGCTCCCCCAGTTGCACGCGGTCTTGATCTTGTCGGGATGCCGGTCGATCAGCGACTGGAAGTCGACGACCTTGCCACAGGTGTTGTCTATCAGGCGCACCCCCTCCATCGGCGGGAAAGGCCTTCTGTCGGAGTTGTCGAACACGGTGACGGCCGCATCCGGCGTGTGCTTCCAGAGGCTCAGCACGGCCGCCGTAGTCAGTTCCGGCGTGTTGTAATGAACTATTGCTACGTTCTTCTGCATGGCCGGTTTGCTATTGTTTGGGATGGATGGTTGTATTGCATCCCCGGTAGTTGTAGATCTTCTCTGGGAACGCCTCCCGGCGGAGGAGGCTGGCAAGGATGCAGAGGTCGCCATGGTTAGTCACCATCCGCCTGGTCGGCGCCTTGACGGGACGTATCTTCTTTCCGTCCCAGACGAGGAGCCCCCACCCGTCAGGAAGCTCGTCAGGGGATATTACTCCTTCCGGGCAGAGATACCAGCGGTAGTTACCAGGTTGGTATTCCTTCGCGCGCTCGGATCTCCAGAATTTCTTGCGGTCGTTGAGGAAGTCTGCGTGCGAGACCTTCACCTCGATAACGGCCGTATGCTCGCCGTTGAAACCCCAGACGTCGCAGTTCTCGGTGCCGACCACGTTCAGCTCCACGGCGACCCATTTGTACGCCAAACACGCATGGCACAGACCGGACAGGCGGCAGGGCTTATCTTCGCACTTACGCAGGTCGAACTTGCGCCGACGAAGCCAGGCGGCGCCTTCAAGACAGAGCTGATAATGAAGGGATCCCGTCGTGCTCATTCGTTATCCTCCTTGGCGTCCTTTTGACCAAGCTCGTAGAAATGCTTGGCGGTTTCATATATAAAATCAATAATCACCATTCCGTTATTGAGGGATGCTAAAACCCAGTCCGGCAGATGATATTCGGCATAATGCTTTTCAAAGTCATCCATGATACTCAGGCTTTCTTCACGATGATGAGTTTAACCTTGTCACCGAGATTACCAACAGGCATATCAACGATAAACTCTGCGGTAGATTCTCCAGACACTAAATCCTCATAGGTATTCACATCTGCTTCCACCGCCTCCTTCATCATCTGCTCCTTCATATCCTTCTTGCCGAGTTCATAAACCTTTTGGAAGTGGCGGTTGTCGGACATATACATATCACGGGTATCCTGCTCCTTCTGCCATTGGGCGAAGTGGCGGGCAATCATTTGTATTCCGAAATCACCATAACAAGGAAGGTCTCCGTGATTTTCTTTCTTTTCTTGCTCAATGAATTTTCTCACTTCTCCGTTCAAGTCCTTGTTGGCGAAAATGTTCTCGTCCTCCTCCAAATCCTCGCTCACCTCCGGCTTGGGTTGAAGGTCGAATCTTTGGGGTAGTGCTTTCAGCCATTCTAAATCATCTATATTCAAGTATTTGTATTCAACTATGTTATTGAGTATAGATTCATCCTTTTCGCACCATCCTTCTCCCTTGCTCTGCTTGCCGAGTTCGTAGAAGTGGCGGGCGAAGCCAATGAGTATTCTATCTTGCTCACCTGTTACCCCGCCGAAAGCAAGAGCGACCTTCGCTTTCGCTTTGTAGATTTCTTCATCCACATCCTCGCAGACGGGTTGCTCTTGGAGGGTAGGATTAGTCGGTTTTTCCGATTTTTCTATCTCAGAAAGTTTGGCTTTGATTTGTCTGCGGACATAATCTGCTCCGTCCCACCACTCATCAGTATGGGGAATTTCGCTGTGTTGTAGCCGTTCCACCTCGGCTCGGATTTGGTCGATGATACTCATAGCGAATTGATTTTGTCGATTAATGAATTGATGGCACTATACTCACCCCTTGTGTAAGCATCGTTCTCATCTCCGTTCACCTCGATTGCTTTCTTATACTCCTTCGCCCACTCCAGGATTGCGTCCTTTCGGATGTATTCGATTTCGTTTGGTTGTGATTCGGAATAGGAATCAAAGGCATAACCAACGACAGAATCTCTGCGTTTGTCATATCCACCTGTTTCTACATAGATTTTGTCCGGTGCTTTCATATCAATGCGTTTCAAAGTGGTTTTATAAATTCAATAACCGGATTAATGTAGTCTGTATCGTTGAGCCAGTCCCTATTGCGGCTTTCGTTCTCGAACCCGACGACACGATAGAGGAATTTGCGTCCATCGATGTTGTATACTACAGTCCCACCAATGCCTGGGCAACAGATGTAATGACCGTCTTCGTCGAAAATCTCGACGAACGAATCACCGATCAGCTCCTCCAACGGGAGCATCGCACGGTAGTTGTACCATACTCGCTTGTGAAATGGGGCCTTGTACAGCAGAGCTTTAAACATTCTAATAATTTTCATATCATTTCAATTTGAGAAGGTCGTCCTGGAGGGATTTTAATGCTAAGAAATTTGGATTACCACCTATTGAATGATTATGAATTTCTCGATTCCTTTCGACTTCATTTTTAAGCGAGTACATCTGCTCCTCGCTGGGTTTCCAATGAGGCTGAGGACGGCGGGATCTGAGGAATATTCCTAGCTCCGTTCTTTCAGTCGGAGTAATAATTTCGCCGACCTCCGAAAGAGTCAAAAGAAACGACAACTTTTCAAGTTTCCTCTCATCCTCCTCGCTCCACTCTGCGGGCTTGATATGCGCCAGACAATCCTGGGCGGTCTCCTTGATGATGGTGACGGGGACATTCTCCACTCCGGCGCAGAGGAATCCACGATGGATCGCCCGCTCGAAATCGGTCAGGCCGGAGTAGTCTTGTTTCTCGGAAGGCTTCTGCTCTTTCTGCCGTTCGAGGTAGGCAATCCACCTATCCCATCCGGCGGAATTGCCATCTTCTATCTGCGACTGGATGAAGCCGATAATTTCTTTCCTTATCCTCTCGTCATTACTCTCCTCTAGATCAGGGAAGACTTCTTTAAGAGCGCTCTCGACGGCCTGTTTCTGCCCTTCAGACAAAGACCGGAATTTTAAAAGCGCTTTCTTCGCCCTTTCCTCGGCCTCCTTGTATTTCTTCTCGAAAGGATACATGGCTATTCCTCCCCTTCGTTTTCGTCCTCCATACCGGGCAGGGTCCCGGTCACATGGACCGGCATGATGATGGCCATGGCGCCGCTCTTCAGGGAGTTGGTGGAGGTGATGTATATCTTGTTGGACTCCGTCGTGAAGTCCATGCTGACGAGCTCCATGCTCAGCGCGGCAGACACCCTAGCAAGGAGGCTCGTGTTGATGCCGATCCGAGAGAGCGGCTCCCTAGGAGCCTCTGATTGGAGCAGTTTCTCGCATTGTTCCACGAGCGGGATGCTCGTCCGCTCCAGGCGGAAGCGGATCTGCTCGCCCTTGAAAACGATGTTGATGTACACGACGTCCTGGGCCTTTTCGAGAAGGTTTCCGTAAGCGTCTTCCGTCGTCATGGTCTTCTCGATGAATACCCGCTCGAACTTGTAGATCATCTTGAGCAGGTCGCGATGGATGCAGTATCCGTTGAGGCTGGCCGCCTCCGTCGGCTCAAATGCGGTGCACATGCCTAGCGGCACGCGGACCAGGACATGCGAGTCCGTGGCATAGGCATAGCCTCCGAGGAAATGGACTCTCTCGAATTCCGGCCGGATATCGTCATCTTTGGCGGTAGCCTCGTAGAGTTTATACTCCTTAAGAAAGTTGTGTCTGTCGTCGTTCATATTGTCGATTGTTTAGAATTCGTTCAGCATGTCGATCACTCTCTGGTAGGCCTCGCCCATCCCCCAATACACGGAGTCTTCAGATAAGCAGGCGACGCCGGCCTTCATTTCGCCAACCAGCTTTATCAGCGCATCCTTACGGATGAAGGTGACAGAGTCTCGAAGCTCCACATCGGTCCAGTAGTTGAACACGGAGTTCTCGACGGACTCACCCGGGAGAACGTAGATCTTCTTGGGTATCATTGGTCAAATAGTTTTGGTTGCTCGTCCTCGGCCAGCATCTGGTCGACCTGCTTCTCGTATGACCGGGATTCCTGCAGGGCGACAGGATTCCTGAACTTGAAGTATTTCTTCTGCCAGTGCCGCATTTCCCGGACGGCAGTCTTGAATTTCTCCTGATCCATAACGAACTACTTGACCGATCACTTCACCAATTCAAACTCGTATACGAAAACCCAGGGGTTCCTGTCCCAGGTTCCCTTGCCGCACACCCTGTTGATTAAAGCGGAGAATGCCTCTCGTGCCATAGCGTAGATTCCAGGCGCGCCTTCGTAGGTATAATCTTTGATTATTCCACAGAACTCACAAGAATGGACCGCCTCGATGATTCCCTCCTTCAGGCATTCCTCGTCGCTGATGTCCTGGAGCCGTTCGACACGGACATTCGTGATGCGGATGCGATGGGGCATGCAGCTGGGCCGGACAAACATCTTGTTAATCCAGCCTGCGGACTTCTCGTAATAGTCTCGGTTGATATACTCGATGGGGCTGGTGAAACCATACTTCTCGCGAATATCTTTGTAACACTGTGCTACGGCCACGACATCGCCAACCATGAAGGACGCGATATTCTTGAACAGCTCAAGCCGAGCGTCGAAAAGTTCCACCTTTGGCTCTTTCTTGACGGGAATAATCTTCATCCGCCCGGTGTGTTCGCTCCATGCTTTGGCGAACTCCTCGATCGTCATACCATCCGGTATGCTTTCCAGCGGGACAACGATGACCGGATTTTCCCATGCGTTGAGGTACTCGTGGTACTTCTCTGGAATAATCCGCCGCGCCATGGTTTTACGGCCTTCCAGTACGGCATCTGTAAGGTGGTACTTGTCATTGAACATTATCTTTTTCATGTCGATGAATCTGTCTTTAGTTGTCGGTTTCTATAGAAAGGGCGCGGAGAGGTAACACTAAAACTAAAACTACCTATGAATCTGAATGGAAAACCCTCACGCGAGCATCACACCGGCGCTTCCGCGCCCTATGTCTGTCAAAACACTACGATCATGGATGGAAACGGGGCTGAGTTCCTACTTTCGTTGAAGTGAAGCCGGCCGCGGATGAAACGGATCTCCCGAGCCTGATGGTAGATGTAGTCGTGGAAGTAGGCGGTGTCCGTCCTCGCCGGGATGAGCATGACGACGAGGGTGCCGGGCTTCCTGGATTCCTCGAAGCACTTCCGCACCCAGGCGGGAATGGCCCGCCCGTATGGAGGGTTGCAGAAAACTCTGTACCCCCCCCAATTTTTCGTAAGTCCATCATCTTCAATAGTATAGTGTTTCTCGCACTTAGCATTCTCGTGGGTGCTGCAGGGATCCAGGTTGAAATGGAACTCCGCATCCAGCTCGGCGAAGAGAGAGACTGGCGTCGCCCACTCGTCCGTCCTGCTTGTGAACATTCCTTCTGTCAGCATAAGTCAATCATTTAGGGCCGGAGTTCGCTGATTTCCGACAAGTCATAGCGGTTGAAGATGTGGACATCTACGAATACATCAAAGTGTCCGTGTCCGTCCGTGAATCCTTCCACTATTTCCCCGGTCTTGTTTTCCTTCGCCTTTACGGGCGTGTTCGACCATTTATCTTCTATCATATCCTAATCATTTAGGGCCGTTTATAACTCGATTCTATTGAAGTACCGCAGTATGTGTTGTAGTTCGTGAACATACATCGGCATCGGGTAGAAGTAGGAAATGATAATCTTCCCGTCCTTGTCTACGATGGATAGTTTCAACTTGCGTTTCCGTGAGAAGTCAATGACAAGTCCGTTCTTCTCGCAGATTTCGTGGACTTTGCTATTGACAATCCACTCGTTTGACAAGAACATCGGCCTTGTTCCATCGCCGTTCCACTCTCCCCCGTCAGCACGGATAAGAAATTCATCTTCAGATAAGGCGATTACTCGCCCGGTATGTCCATCGCCATCACAAACGATGTCATTCAGCATCATTGTTTCCTTTTCCATTGTCTTTTCCTTTATTATAGCACCAGTAGGCAAATGAACGGATGATGTTCTTGAAAGCCGGAATACCTATGATTCCAGACATTCTTTCCACTTCTTCGTCCAATTCCTTGACGGGATGCTTTGGTCTAAATTCGTGTACCATATCAGTCAATTAGGGCCGGAATTAGTTGTCCCTGTCGGACTTTGAAAGCATTAAGATATACTTTCCGTTCTTCCTTTTGTAGAGATATGGTTGCCCATCGCATCCGTCCACAATCCAATGCCTTTTCCACCAAGCCATCCATTTCGGTTTGTATTGACGGATATAATACGAAAAGCCGTAAATCTTAATATATCGCTCTTTCATTGTCAGTCAATTAGGGTCGAAAGTGACAATAAAACCGCCCCTCCCGTAGTTCAATTCTTTATCTTGCAAGATGAGGGAGATAGCATCTGCTATCGCTTCCTCTATATCTTCGTATCCGTCTCTTGCATCAATAAGATCACCGTTTGAATATGTATGATACATCAAGTTCTTTGTATCAATTATAATCTTGATTTCCATATCATTTAGGGCCGATTTATAATAGGTTGTTAAAACATAGGGAATCGCACCGAATAGATACCTATCCAATTCCTCCGGGGTGCTGATTCTGCGATGCGGTTTGTTGTCGTAGTTCGCAAACACTTCGATAGGCAGGGACTTTTGCATTTCTGCAAGTCCGGCATCCGTGATGTGTCCGCTTTCATCCCGTTGGATTTTCTTCTTTCCGAATCTCTCGCAGAAGTCCGGCTCACAACAAAGATGGTAGCCGGGATTTCCATAGAGAGCATCCCGCTTGTGCCATTTCCAATGCGGGCAACCACTACATTCGTGTTTCATATCTCAATCATTTTGTGATTTCAATTTCTTTGTCCAGCCATTTCGGGGAAGGTAGCAACCACCCGAAGAAGATGCCGAGGAGTAAAACTATAATCATATCTCAATCATTAAAGTGCGATTTATAAAAGGCGCGGTGGGGTTCCACTAAAAACTATATAACCTATGCATACGAAAAAACTAATCCTGTCTCATTACCCCTGCGTGGCTCGCGCCGCGCTTTTCCGCGCCTGTGGTTCCTCCTCCAGCCATTGGTAGATCCGCTTGCACAGCCTCGACAGGGCCGGAGGGACATCCTTGCATTTGTTCGGGTTGATGGTCTTCGTAGAATACTGCGCATGGATATGGTTGCCGATCACGAAGGAGGCGTGATTGATCGTGTCCAGGTCCCTGTTGTATTCCGGCTTGACATGGTACGCGAACCTGCTCGGCCTGACCGTCACCCTGTGGACGTTGCCCCAGGCGATCTCGGCGCACTGGGCCAGGACGTGGCACAGGAGGGCCGACGTGATGACCTGGCGCTTCTCGAAGGGGATCTCGTCGCCGAGGATGCGCACGACATGGGAGCGTAGGATCGTGAGGTCGTCGGCGATGTACTCCTCGAAGTCGTCCATCAGGTCGGTCACCTGAATGCTGGCCTCATCGTCGAAGGCCTTGAAGAAAGGCTTGTTGAACCTCGTGTACGCCGCGGCCCAGGCATTCCGTATCCTCTTCATGTCATGGTGGAGGGGATAGGTCCTGATGTCCTTGTTATAGATGTCGTAGATGGCATCGCCCAGGAGGAAGGGGAGCAGCGGTTCCGCGTTCTCCCCCTGCTCCAGCTTTCGCCCGATGCTTGCCATGTAGGTGTCGATGAGTTCTCTCTGTGTCATATATTGATTCCGTGCTTTATCAGTTCCTCCCGCTGCTTGCGGTACTTCCAGTAGCGCTTCAGGCTGGCTATCCGCCTGGCCTTCGTCTCTTCGCTCTCGACATGCCCCTTCTTGAACTCGGTGCTCGGACTGAAGTGTTCACCCTTTTGAATCCGGCCCCGTACTTTGTTGCTTCGCTTGAGTCCCGTCCTGGCAAGGTGCTGGATGTCTTCCGCCCGGTCCTTCAGGAATCCGGGCTTCTTCTCCAGCCCAAGCTCGCGGGCCTTCCGGATGAGCGAACGTTTTGATACGCCGATCCATCTGGCAAGCGCGTCGTTGAACATGGTCGGGAAGAAGTCCTTCAGCAGCTTCAGCATCCGCGGCGTCCAGGCGATTCCGTAGTGGTCCTTCCTGAGGCCCAGCTTATACGCCTTGACAAATACGGCATCTACGCTGCGACCGAGCATGGCGGCCACCTCCTCCGCGCTGCGGACGGGATACTCGCGCCTGAGCGTGTCGATATCTCGGTATGTCCATCTATTCGTCTTCATCTCCTATGGTCGCTTTCCTTCTCTGTATGCCTGCCGGCCCAGTAGAGCAGCATCACGAATACGAGTATCAGCAGGTAAGGTATTATCCTAGCCGGGTCGGCCTTCTCCGCCACCAACAACCGGAGGTCCAGGAAGAAGTGGTACAGGCCCACGATGGCGAGACCTATCGTCCCGCCGGCGACACACGCCTCTATGAGAGTCTTGTCCTGCATCATCTTTTCGTTATGGGCGTTGAGGTGTAATGGATCCTGCAGCCGGGCTTGAGAAGCGCCTGGACCACCTCTGTCCCTTCCTTCGTCATCAGGCGCGTCATGGCCTCGCGGGGACAGTGTATGGTGACCAGCGCCCTCTCCTTCGTGCCCGTCACCTCGGCGCCCGTCCCATCCCAGAGCAGGAGGTCCTCGATGTCGGGCCACATGCTGCAGAGATTGTCCACGATGCCGCGGAATAGCCAGGTGTAGTCCTCCGACCTGCGGCGGAAGCGGTCGTCCTGGGCCCATTCCTCGGCTAGGGCGAGACGCTGTGACGGGGTGCCGTAGACAGTGTCGGAAGTCCGGGCCGTCCAGCCGTTCTTCTCGTTGAAACGGATGAACTCCTTCACGGCCTGGTCAGGGGACCATGCATTACCCCAGAAGAACGTCCTGAAGAAGCTGCCGCGCTCCTCGTCCTGCTGCTTGACGGAGAGGGTCAGGAAAGAGAAGCTCCCCCGCGCGGGCACAGGTGTTTCATGCGCATCACACGCCTCACATGTATCGCCCGCTGCGTGCGCGGAAGGACTAGAATATAAAAACAAATTCTTCTTCTTCTTGTTCATGTCTTCTACCATCTTTGAAACTCTTTCCTTTCTTGGTTCTTCTTTCCTTTCTGGCTGGTTGGTTGATTGCTGGTTAGTTTGTTGGTTAATCTGTTGGTTAACTTGATAATCCTTATCTTGGTATCTTTCGTAATTACAGAGAGTTATGATTGATAATCGGTTGGTTGTTTCGATGGTTATTTCGCCGGTTGATTTTAGGTTTTGGAGGCAGGTCCGCACCTTCTGTTCGGTGAGTCCGGTCATCGTGGCGAGGGCCCGCCGGCCGATGGCCACCTGTCCTCTCTTCACCGGGATCCCCTGCCAGGCGCCGTCTTTCCCTGCGGCGCAGACCAGCAGGTGTACGAAGACGCTCACCATCTCCGGCTTCGTGTGCCATTCCCAGTCGGCGAATTTCGCATAGAGTTTCAGCCATCTCTCCATATCCCGTCAGAACAGTTGAGGCTGGATGGCATCGAAAACGGCTTCGGCGGAGGCTCTGTCCACCTCGCGGGTGCGGCCCCCGTGGTGGCGCACATAGTAATGCCTTACGGTCACGCCGCGGCTCTCCACGCAGACGACGGAGGAGAGCCGTATCCTGGTCTCCTTCCCTTCCGGGCTTCTCACCACTATGGTCTTCGGTCTGTCCATGTCATCCTCGTTTAACGTGTTCCTGTTTCTCGCACTGATAGAAATCGACCGCGCAGTCCGGGTATCTGGCGAGGTATTCGGCCTGCTGGCCCTTCGCCTTCATGCTGCCGGAGGCCGTTTCGGGGAAATACCTCTCCTCGATGATGCCGGTCCCGCGCCTGTTCCATACAGCTACACAGATCATGGCCGGTCCTCCTCTCTTTCGGGAATCTCATATCTGTCCAGGTTGATGCAGCGGACCCTCTTCAGGCGTCCGTCCCTCACCGCCTCGTCCAGGACCTCGTCCAGGACTGGCTCCAGACAGGGGAACATCCCGTGTATCTGGATCACCGAGGCCGCGCAGGCGACCGCCGGCATGTGCAGGACGTTCCGGTTCGCCTCCTGGATCCGGCGGACCGCGAAGACCACCAGGTCGATATTAGTTGTTTTCGGCATATCTGTTCTTTCGGTTCATCATTGTGGTTCTCGTTGTCTTTCCAGGCTCCGACGGTTCCGTCGGCATCCGTGTCCCATAGCTTCGGCGGCTTCCAGTAGTGACTGCGCATGCGGTCCCGGTATCGCCGGTATCCCTCAGCCAGGTCGGCCAGCTCGTCCGGGTCCATCACCTGTCCTCCAGGGCGGATTCCTCCATCTCGTTCACCGTGTCGCTGAAGAGGCCGGAGACCAGCCACAAAAGCGCGGCGAGGGCGAAGCAGTGGGGCTTCCAGAAGCCGGCCACCAGGCAGGCGCCGGCGGCCACGAGGCAGAGTTTCCGAAACACGGAGTAGATGGTGAGAAGGACGGCGGACATGAGCGCGTCGATTCCCCTGGACGTCAGGGCTCTCAGGGAGCGGGCAAGGAGGTCCGCATAGGACCTGGTGATGCTGGTGGCAGTGTCGATCAGTTTCATATTGCAAAAATCTTTAGTGTCTTGCGGAGGAGGCGGGAGTCGAACCCGTCTGTCGTCGGCGGAACCTGATATGATTTACTAATGACGCTTTTGCCGACTGGGAGCACCTGGCTCCTTCTCCTCCGGAGGTGGGGCGCCTTGGTGACCTCTCGGCCTCGGCGCGCCCGAATTGGGGTTACTTGTTTGTCTAGTGGCGCGGCTCTCCGCGCATGTGTCTACGCTTCCGCGTGAAAGAACCGGATGAGCTCCTGTCCCTTGACGAACGGGCGCCCGTTGTGGCGGTGGTGGCCGCAGCGCAGCCTGCGGCGTGAGTCGGCCGCGTTCATCCAGCGCCAGACGGTGGGATAGCTCACGTTGAGCATCCTGGCGACCTCAGATGGCGAATAGATCGCCGAGCTGTTGACGGTAGGGGGTAATTCGGTTATCATTTCAGTTTCTTTCTGCGGGTTGTATCTCGATGTTGTCGTATTCTTTCAAGGCGGCCAGCAAATTCTCGCTCCTCTTCAGCTGGGACCGCTTCGCCTCCAGGGCCTGTTCGCGCATCTGCAGTCTCTCGGGGCTCAGCCCCTTCTCTTTCACCATGCGCGACCAGAAGTCCACGCCTTTCTTTGCGCTTTCCATCAGGAGGCAGACGGCATCCTTCAGGTCGTTCAGTTCCTCTCTGCTCTCCGGCAGGAGCGCCGGGCGCTCTTCTCCGCTGGTCTTCATGCCTGGTCCGTCTGGTTCCTCGGCGCCCGGGAGAACAGGGTGTCCGGGATAAGATTAAGTCCAAGGGTCGAACCTATCACCTTCGCCGCTTTCTTGCGGACGAGAAGGGAAATCGGAATCGTACCCTTGGACCAATTATTCACTGATTGTCTGGTGCAGCCTACCTGGCGCTGCAGCTGACACCGGACCTCTGCTTGCTGGGCCGGCGTGCAAGTCATCCAGATTTGCTGGAAAGTTCTTGCGTCGATAGGTAAATTTTGCTTACTTTGCATTCTGCAAAACAATGTAAAAGGCTTTACGGGGTTATTAGTTAACCTTTTACAAAGGCAAAGTAAATAAAAGTTTCGGAAACTATCAAGCGTTTCGGAAACTTTTTTATCAGAATGATGATTTATGGAGGTTTTAAAGATATTTCGACAGGTAAATAATCTTACACAGGAAGAATTGGGTGATTATCTAGGCATGAAAAAGAGCTTCGTTTCCAAGATCGAGAACGGAAAAGACAAGCTGCCCGCTCAAAAGTTTCAGAAACTCATCAACAATGATAAAGGGTGGGACATATCTATGTTCGACCAAATGATCGAAGGCGACTATATCCGTCAGAACGGTGGAAGAAACAACATCGGGAAGATGGTTGGAGGAAGGGTATCAATGCCTGCCAGGGATGATGAGGAAGAAAAGATCCATCAGCTTCTCCTGGCCATCGAACGTCGCGACCTTCAGGTAAACGAGCTAATCCAGCAGAATAAGACCCTGGTTGAAGTCATTAAGAATTTGACTACGAAATAATGTGGTTCCTTGTCTCTATCGTCAGCATCTGCATCGTCAGCATCCTCGCCGGCTTCATTGAGTCGCCGAGGAAATGGAAGCCGAAATACGACGATCCAGTCTCTGAGGAAGAAAGGAGACGCATTAGAAGTTATGCCGGATGCGGTCTAATTATCAAGCACACCATTGTTTCGTTCAGGTTTGATGATCAGAGCGACGACTGGCGTAGCGAGAATAGTTCTGAGGTTAGGTATGCGTTCCTTTGCCTGTTCCTCCTCCCAATCATTCCTGTCGGGTGCTATCGCGTCCGGTCCAGGTCTGACGAAATACTTTCCAGGGAGAGATGGAGCCTATCAGAAGTTTTCCACGTCTATTTCCAGACAGCGGTTGTAATCCTGTCTATATTCTGGATCGGCGGTGAGGTTCTGGAATAGACTCGCACAAAAATACGTTCATTGAAATCCATTCAGCCGCCTATCCGTGCAGAATCCGTGCAAGGGTTTTTCAGCGGAGCGGAAGGAGCTGAAAATAAATTGTTTCCAAAGCACGGGTTTGCCTGTCACGCCGGGGGTCGCGAGTTCGAGCCTCGTCCGCACCGCTTAAAGGGGAAGTGCTTGTAAATCAAGGCTTTCCCTTTTTGCTTTTTCTTGTTTATCTAGTGGTCGGCGAGCAAAGGGGTCGCAAGTTTTATTGCAAAACATTACATTTTATTGCATTTTTGACCGTGCGGCCGTGCAGAATCCGTGCAAAAAGTTTAACGCCATTAAAACTGATTGCACATGGCCACCATCAAACTGTACCTCGACATGCGAGGTCTGCCGGACACCAAGCCCGGCCCGCTCAAGATCGTCATCCGTCACAGGAACTCCGCGGTATCCATCCCGCTGAACATCCGCCTGCTTCCCTCTGAGTGGGACGGGAAGGACGTCGTCAGGCGAAGGGACAGCGCCGCCCTCAATGTCGCCATCCGGAAGCAGGTGGCGGACGTGGAGAGCCAGCTGCTGCTGCTCACGATGTCAAGGGACGTCCAGTCCATGACCGCCGACGAGCTGAAGTCCACGATTGTCGACAGTCTGTATCCAGAGCGGGCGGAGGAGCGCAGGATCGCCCAGAAGCGGAAGCTCCTGTTCGTGCCCCTGTACGAGGCATACGTCGGCACCAAGAGGTCCGAAGGGACGAAGAACCTATATCTACGCACGCTCGACCGGATGCGCGCGAACGACCCGGACCTGGATTCAAGGTACATCGGGGACATCGACCGCGACTACATCGTCTCCCTGGACGCCTTCCTCTCGAAGACCAACACGAAGAACTCCAGAAGCATCCTGCTGAGAAACCTGAAGTCCTTCATGAACCACGAGCGGTCGGAGGGCCTCGTCGAGCAGGATCCCTTCAAGCAGATAGACCTTCGCGAAGAGCAGACGGTGAAGCGGTCGATGGACGTGGAGACGCTGCGGAGGATCCGCGACGCCGAGCTGGACGACTGGCAGGTGGAGTACAGGGACATGTTCATGCTGATGTTCTACCTCATCGGGATCAACTTCATCGACCTGTTCAGCGCGAGGAAGAGCCAGCTCGTCGGGGACCGGCTGGAGTACGACCGGCGGAAGACCGGGAAGCACTACAGCGTGAAGGTGCAGCCGGAGGCCATGGAGATCATCAGGAGATACGAGGGCAAGGACTACCTGCTCTCCCCTCTCGACCGCTACGCCAACCCGAAGGACTACTTGCAGCACATGAACCGCGCCCTGTCGAAGCTGGGTTTGCACTACACCACCAGCTCCAGGAAGACCGGCGAGGCCATCTTCCCCGGCCTTTCCACCTATTGGTCCAGGCATACATGGGCCACTTTGGCGTATCAGCTCGGCGTCCCCGTCGACATCATCGGCCAGGCGCTCGGGCATTCGGACAGGTCGCACGCCGTCACGTTCGTATACATCAGGATGGATAACCGCAAGGTGGACCAGGTGAACCGCATGCTGATAGACTTCGTGAATTCCGGCAAGGCGGTCGACTTCATGAGCTACTATGAGAACTGCCAGGTCATGGAGCTCTTCCGCCTGGCCAACATCGCCGTCTAGGTCTACAGTAGACGGTTGTAGACTATTTTACTCGTCCTCGTCGTCCTTTACCTCGCTCCCGTCGACGGAGCCGGACAGGGCGATGAGGCGGTCTTCTATGGTCCGCCTGCGTCCGTTGGTCTCCTCGTCCTCGATGACGGCGACGGCCTGGAGCTTCGGCACCAGGTAAGGGAGGATGTCCTTCGCGAGCTCCATCCGGTCGCGGGGCTTCAGCTTCTTCCAGTCTTCCTTGATCAGCTCGCCGTCGGCGTACTCCTCCATGATGGAAGCCATGAATTTCCTGGCGGCCGCGGTCGTCTTGTTCGGCGTCCCCTTCTTGCGTCCGCCGCTCTTCTGTCCGTCCTTGTATGCCATATCCCTTGTGTTTTAACCGTTAAGAATGCACCGCAAAGATAACGCAGTATCTTGTGCGTGAATTTTTAACCGTTAACTCTAGAGTCATTATGGGAATGATCGGTTCAGCCGTCGGTGCCGGCATGAAGGCCGCCGGGGCAATAGCAGGAGGAATCATCCAGCGCAACGCCATGAATAAAGTGGCAGGCAATATCGGCCAGCTGGAAACCGAAAATCTCGAATGGTATAACCGCAGGTTCAACGAGGACGCCACCCAGCGCGCCGACGCCCAGCGTCTTCTCACGATGACGACGAAGGCCATGCGCGAGAACAACCGCAGCGCGGCCGGCGCGGCCGCCGTCGGAGGATCCTCCGAGGAAAGCATCGCCGCCGCCAAGGCCGCCAATAACCAGATGCTGGCCGACGTAACCAGCAATCTCGCCGCCCAGGCGGATGCCAGAAAGGACGCGATCGAGCAGCAGTACATGGGCACCAGGGCGGATCTCATGAGTCAGAAAAACGCACTGGAGCAGCAGAAGGCCGCCGCGACCCAGCAGGCCGTCCAGGGTGTCGCCGACGCTGCCGGAAGCATCGCCAAAGCCTTTTAGCCATGCCCGAAGACGATACCAAGAAAATCATCCTCGCCGGCGACGAACCGCAGTCGGAGCCGAAGAACAACCAGGTGCAGGCCGCCGCTCCGGCGACCGGCCTTGTCGCACCCGAGGCGCACAAGCCAGCCCTGGACCTCACCGAGATAGCCGCGATGGTGTCCGGCTACAAGCCGCTCACACCCGAGCAGCGGGCGACCGAGGAGAAGCGGGAGCGCCGCGAGAAGCTCTTCTCCGCCATCGGAGACAGCGTGTCCGCGCTTGCCAACCTCTATTTCGCGGGAAAGACCGGCTACAGCAACTACAATCCCGAGCAGTCCATGTCCGCCCGTGCCCAGCAGCGCTGGGAGCGCATCGAGAAGGAGCGTCAGGCGAAGATGGACCGGTTCAACGACATGTACTGGAGGATCCGGAACAACATGGACCAGCAGCAGCGCTGGCAGGACCAGCTGGGCCTGGAACGCCGACGTCTGGAGGCGCAGGAGGAGGCCAGCAAGCAGTCTTCCGCCATCGCAAAGGCCGAGTCCGACGCGAAGATCAGATACTACGACGAGCAGGCCAAGACCCATCAGAGCCAGCAGAAATACAACGAGGCCCGCGCCCGCTATTACGACCGGTCCCCCGGCGTCGGCATGTCGAAGGGCCGCAGCGGAGGTGGTGGAGGTGGTTCCGGCAAGTACACCCTTTCCATCGGCGGAAGGAAACAGTCATACGCTTCCCAGGCGGACTACAGCCGTGCCGTCGAGGGATACGCCCATCAGTACGGGATCGACCCTTATGAGTCCGTCGAAAGGACGGACGGCCTCGGCCGCAAGTCCACGACGCAGAAGCGGAAGAGCACCGCCCAGCTCGCCGCCGAGGTGGAGGCCGCCGCGAAGGGGACCAAGATCAACGTCTGGGACGGCTTCGACAATGACGACAGTGGTTTCGAGGACTGGTAATAGTCAGCAACATGGCAGATAAAAAGTATTTCAGCGTCACGCTTCCCTCGGGTGAGTCCAGGATCGTCGATGCGGATAAGATCGACCAGAAGAGAGACTGGTTGGACAGTCACAACGCGAAGGTCTCGGAGGTGAACTCCTTCGAGATCACCCTTCCTTCCGGAGCGTCCAAGACCGTCGGGCCGGAGGAGTATGAATCGCACATCGACTGGATCAAGAATCACAACGCGACCGTAAAGGGATCCTGGGTCGGCGCCCAGCAGCAGTCCGCACCGTCCGCCAGGCCCGGACAGCAGGTCCGTCCGCCCGAGGCGAAGAGGGATCCGTTCAAGCCGTCGCTGGAACTGGAGGGGGCGATGTACGAGTCCGCCCCGAAGCCCATCCGCGAGAGCAGTCCCGTCTCCGTGCCTGAAAGAAGGGAGGTGACGCCTCAGCAGCGCGCCGACACACGGGCGAGAATCGCCCTGGGCGAGCCGGTCATCCAGCGCCCGAACCAGCCAGCCACGTCTCCGGTTCCCAAGCCCGGAAAGGTGGACTTTACCGCGGGTCACGTCTACCAGGTGACCACGAAGAACGGCGACCAGATCCCCGTGATGATACACCCCGACGCGGACGGCGTCGTCGACAACGGCGACGGAACCGTGAATGTCGTCATCAACGGCGCCGAGGTGGACGGCAAGCCCGTCATCTCCCAGATGTCGAAGATGCAGCTGCAGGGCATGTTCGACCGTACCGTGAACAATTCCGCGCGCGAGGCGGAAGACCAGCGCGCCAGGGCCAATACGGAACAGGTCCGACAGCTCACGGATGACATCGACGCAGGGATCCAGGAGATAAACGACATCGCGTCCGGACGTTTCCGTGACGCGGTCGGGAAGGAGAGCTTCGCCGAACGACTGAACCGGATTATGCCGATGTCCTCCGGCGGTCCGGGCCCGATGTCCATGCCGGCTACGGCAGACAAGCTCAATACGCTCTCCCAGACAGAAAAGGACAATTACAGGGCGCTCCAGGCTGCACAGCGCAGCGTGCGGGACGCCTCCCGCATCATAGAGGAGGCCAACCATAACGCGCAGTCCGGCACGTTTGAGAAATGGCTGGAAAGCTCTTTTGCCGGTGGCGTAGCCCGTGGCTTCGGCCAGAAATTCTTCGACCTGGACACCTGGGACATGGGTGTGTCCGACATCCAGAACGGCGCGGCGCTTCTCGCGGCCCTGGACGCCTTCGACAAGGGCGAGCCGCTCACGAAGGCACAGCAGATGCTCCTGGACGCCAAGGCCGTCGAGCTCGCGACGAACGCCTACTTCGGCTCGTATGTCGGCCGAGGGTACAAGGCCGGCTCCGTGACGGCCGAGAGCATCCCGTTCATGATCGAGATGTGCATCAACCCCGCCTCCTCCATCGGTAACGCCGCCACGAACAAGATGGCCCGCTACGCCATCCAGCGCTTCGGCAAGCAGGCCGCGAAGAAGGGAATTCATAAGGTCTTCCGCGGTGCCGGACGCGCGGCTGCGGACCTGGCCGGAGCGACCATCATGGCCGGTACGACCGGTCTGCCCGGGGTCGCCGGCGAGACGATGGAGCGCATGGCCGGCCTGAACGGCGATTCCGTCGGATACAATGAACAGGGATACAGCTTCTTCAACGGAATCCGTGACGGCGAGGCGCCGGTGGAGGCCGCGGCCAAGGCCTTCGGCTCCCGCGTCATCGAGAACTATTCCGAGATGGTCGGCGAATACTTCGCCCCGCTCCTCGGCGGTGCCGGCAAGGCCGCCCGCAGGGGAATGGATAAGGTGCATCTCGGGCAGGTCGTCGACTTCATAGACAACATCAACGGTTCCGACCTGGCAAAGATGGTCGGAGACTTCGAGCGCCACGCGAAATGGAACGGTCCTATCGGCGAATATGCCGAGGAGGTGACCGGCGGCATCATGAATGCGCTGCTGGTCGGCGACCAGACGCTCGACGCCGATCCTGAGACCGGCGTGTTCAACCTGGACAATAACATCGACACCTTCCTGGGTGTCGGACTGATGGGCGGCTTCTTCGGAGCCGTCAAGACATTCGGATACCGAACCCCTAAATACCGCGCGAAGAACCAGCTCGACCGTGCGACGAGCGCCGGCAAGGCCGTCTTCCGGAACCCGGACGACTGGACCGCCTTTACGGCGATGTTCTCCTCCGACCCGAACGCCGCCGTCCGCGACGTCCTGACAGGTGACTTCACGCAGCAGGAGCGCCAGGCGGCACTGAGCTACGCGAAGGCATCCATGGAATACCAGGGCGCCCTCACGGCGGACCAGAAGCGCGAGGTCTACCCCGAGCAGAAGGACGCGGAGACGTCCTTCGACAACGGCTATTCCCTCTCCACGCCTTCCGAGATGCACGACGCGAAGGTCGCGCTGGATGCAAGGCGCGCTGCGCTGCGTGACACCTTCGGCGAGGACGACATCACCCTGGACGAGCTGAACGTCGCCGAGGGAGCCGAGGGCTGGACCCCCGAGCAGAAGGCCGTCGCCATGGACTACATCAATGCCAAGGCCACCTATGACGGCATGATCCAGCGCGTGAAGGACGACATCGGCAACCAGACCGACCAGGCCTACGCCGAGATCGACAGGAACGTCAATACCGACATGAACGTCGTCATCCCCGTCACCCTGGCAGACGGCCGCAAGGGATACATCGTCCGCGGCAACGTCTCCCTGGGCGAGGACGGACGGATAGACCGCACCGCCTCCGACAAGGCTATCATCGTGCGTGACGCCGCGACCGGGCAGAACGAATGGTCCACGCCGGCCCTCGTCGTGGAGACGGACGGGCTCATCGACCCGCTCAGCCAGAAGGAGGCCGTCGCCGCGCAGATCCGCGAGGAGGTTGCCCAGGCGGAGGCCGACAAGATAGACGGCACCATGCAGTACGCAGAGGGTGAGACCCGCCAGGTCGTCACCCAGGACGGACAGCTCGCCGAGATGACCGTGGTTCCCAACGATAAGGGGATGGTCGAGAACGAGGACGGCACGGTGAACGTGGCTATCTCCGCCCCGGACGGCAGCACCGTCAGGGAGAAGCTGACCCGCGGGCAGATCGCCCAGGCCGTGGAAGCCGCCGACGCGGCCCGTCTCGCCCAGTTCGACGCCCAGCGCGCTGAGAGGACCCAGGCGGAAGCCGCAGAGGCCGACGCTTCCCTGGCCCGGTACGCCTCCATCCCTCAGGGCGCAGACATCAAGGTGCACTGGGAGACCGGCGACGCCACCTACCGCTTCGAGGGTGCGCGCCTGGATGAGGACGGTGACGTGGTCTTCGACGCGGTGGATCCCGAGAACGAGGCCGCCGGCCTCATCGAGATCCCGGCTGAGGCGGTCATCAACATGGACGAGCTGCTGAATGCGCAGCCCGCTCCGACTGTTACAGAAAATGAAAGCGTCGCCGGCGCTCCGGCCCAGGAGCCCGCGGTCCCCGTCAGCGGGAGCGGCGTGAAGCAGTACCAGGAGGCCCCTGTGGAGGCCACCTATCAAGATATCTATTCCGACCCGTCCTTCGAGACGCCCGAGGAAGCCGCCGGTTTCATCTCCGGCAAGATCAAGCGGACGGAGGCCGCGCTGGCCGACGCGCAGAAGGCGCTCGACGCCGTCAAGCCCGAGAATTACGACACCCCAGCCGACTACAAGGCCGCCAGGGACGCCGCCAGGCAGCCCGTGGAAACCGCCCGGCAGACGCTGGACTACTGGAACGCCGTCCGCGCCTATGCCGACAGTCAGGCACAGCCCGCTCCGGCGGCCGAGCCGGTCCTGACCGAGAAGGCCGGCCCTTCCAGTGCGGAGATGCAGCGCAAGCTGAACGTCAGAAAGGCCGTCGAGGCCAAGCGGAGGAAAGGCAATTACTCCGCAGAGCTCGACGAGATCGGCAAGGACGGCCAGATCGGGTCGTTTAAGGACTTCATACGTCAGACCCTCCTCCGCGGGCAGGCCAAGCTCCTTTGGAGCGACAGCAAGGACGGAGTCCAGAAGGGCCTCGGCTCGCACCTTAACAAGGGGGCCGGAGAAATGAAGCAGCGGATATGGCTTCTCAGGAATGAGGACGGCAAGTATCCCGAGCAGCTGGCCGACGAGCTCCTGGAGGCCTACGCCGGCGAGCTCGGCGTGGATACCGACAATGTAGCCGGCGGAGACGCGACCTTCGCCCTTAACGCACTGCTGGAGGTCCTCCGTGAAGAGCCGACTGCGTCCATGATGTTCGAGAAGGTCAAGGAGGAGCACAAGTCTTTGAAAGAGTCTTCGGACGGGAACGATCGCGACCGGCAGGCCGCCTATGACGAGATGATGCGGGAGATGGACGAAGAGGCGCGGAAGGCCGGCATGCTACTTTACGATCTCCTGGATTACTATGACCTTCATCTTGATGAGAGGGCCCGGGAGTATTCTGAGAATTATGACGAAATAAATGCTATCTTTGCAGAAGATCAATTCGACCAGTATGAGCAGCAATTACGAGAGTCTGAAGAAATTCACGGACGAGTACCTGGAGAAGAAGGGATTCGTGGAAGCCTCGAAGGAGGCGATGCGTTGGGCGAAGACTCAGCCGAAGCTCCGGGACGAGATAGCCTGCGAGATCTCCGAGGCGAAGACGGTGGAGGAGAAGGGAATACCGGTCAAGCACGCGCTGGGTCGGTATCTGATACACCTCTGGCAGGAGCAGAAGAGGGAGCCGCTTCCGAAGAAGTAGGCGACCTTCCGGATTTCACCGGCGAGAACCCGGTGGTCCAGGCTATCGACGAGGCCGCGGCGCAGGTCGACACCAACCCGACCGATGCGCAGAAGGAGGCCGGCAACTACCGCAAGGGCCATGTGACCGTCGACGGTTACGACATCTCCATTGAGAACCCCAAGGGCTCCGTCCGCAGCGGACGTGACGCCAGCGGGAAGGAGTGGTCCGTCACCATGAACAACAACTATGGTTACATCCGCCGCACCGAGGGTGTGGACGGTGACCATATCGACGTCTTCCTGTCGGACGACCCGACCGAGGGGAAGGTCTTCGTTGTGGACCAGGTGAAGCCCGACGGCTCCTTCGACGAGCACAAGGTCATGTACGGCTTCGGTTCTGCCGACGAGGCGAGCGAGGCGTACCTTGCCAATTACTCCCCCGGCTGGACCGGCTTGGGCACCATCACCGAGGTGTCCAAGGAGGAGTTCAGGAAATGGATCGACAGCTCCCACCGGAAGACCAAGCCCTTCTCCGAGTACAAGTCCGTCAAGAAGGACGGATCTCAGCACGGAGGCATCGACCTCGATGCCGAGGCCGCGGCCGCCGTGGCCTTCACCACCGGCCGCAGCGCTGAGGAGGTCGCCGCGGAACGCGAGGAGGCCCGCAGGGTCCCGCTCCGCGATCGCGTCCATGAATGGGAGCGCCAGGTAGGCGTCAAGGCAAATATCATAGAGTCCCTGGACGGCGTGAAGAACGCCGCCGCCCGCCGGGCGATCGAGCGCGGCGAGACCATCTCCGGATGGTTCGAGAAGGGGACCGGCGAGGTGTACGTCTATCTCCCCGGCACGGCCGACGTGTCTGAGGTCGACAAGACCTATCTGCACGAGGTGGTGGCGCACAAGGGTGTCAGCGAGATGCTCGGCCCCGAGCGCTTCGCCCGCCTGATGGACTCCGTCTGGAACGACGTGATGTCCGAGAAGGACCGCAAGGAATGGACCGACTACGTCCGCCCGGACATGAACGGCCGGAGCGAGGAGGACATCCGCCGCGCCGCGGCCGACGAGTATGTGGCCAACCTGGCGGAGAACCTCTCCACGGAAGACAACCGCTCCGCCTGGGATAAGTTCGTCGCCAAGGTCCGGGAGATCCTGCGTGACATGGGCTTCGACATCAAGCGCGAGGACCTGCAGGACATCCTCCGGGAGAGCTACGAGCGCCTCCGGAAAGAGGCCGCCAAGAAGACAGCCAAGGCCGAGAAGGAACCGGCTGCTGCACCCTCGAAGAGACTCAAGGACGCGAAGATCGAGGACTTCGGTCAGAAGATCGGAGGCGCGAGGAAGGACCAGGCCCGGGAGAAGATCCGGGATTCCTTCAAGCTCACCGCAAAGGACCTCCTGGAGCTCAAGGACCCCGACAAGATACTCTCCCGCAAGCAGATCGCGAAATACCTCGCCGAGGGCCAGATGACCCAGGGCGACGCGGTGATGCTGCTCTCCGCTAACATGGCGGTGCGCGGCGCCACCGGCATGGAGTCCTTCAAGACCGCGATGATGATGAAGTACCGCGAGATGGCCTCCGCCTGGGAGAAGGGCGAGGACCTGTCGTTCGACATCACCGACGCTGACGTCGACTACGTCTTCGGCCAGTATCCGGAGCGCATCCAGCAGATGCCGGACATCCGTAGCAGGATACGAAGGGACTTCGAGCATCACCTTCGCGACTATAACGACTACAAGCGCACCTACGAGGCGCTGGACTATCCCAACACCGCCCGCCAGATAAAGAGCGCATACATCCGCGAGGGCCGCGTGGACGGCAAGTTCTGGGTCGTCGCCAGCCCCAGCTCCTACAGGGGATGGCCGTTCGCCACCTTCGAGGAGGCAGTCATCAAGATGAAGAAGGTCTACCCTGAGGTCGTCAACGTGGAGAAGGAGGCCAAGAAGGCCAAGGACTCCGGCGACGTGAAGACCGGACACCTGAAGGTCGTCAAGGACGAGAACGGCTATTACCGGGTCAAGAGCAACCTCATCCCCGGTCAGATCTTCCTCTCGAAGCGGTTCTACACCCGCAAGCAGGCCGAGGAGTACCTCAATGAGAACGCCGAGGCGCTGGTGGAGAAGGAGACGAATATGTCATACGCGCTCATGGGCTCGAATATCGGCATGGTCCAGCGCGAGGGCCGCGACTACCGCGGCGGCAAGGACGTGAACGAGAAGAGCTTCATGGAGACGTTCGCCCCGCGCGGCGTCGAGTTCGGCAACTGGGTGCCGCAGGCCGAGCGCCAGGAGTACCTGAACAAGACCTACGACGCCATCATGGACTTCTGCGAGGTGGTCGGCATCTCCCCGAAGGCCTTCTTCCTCGGCGGCCGTCTCGCCGTGGCGTTTGGAGCGCGCGGCAAGGGCGGAGCCCTGGCTCACTACGAGCCGATGAAGGAGGTCATCAACCTCACCAGAATGAAGGGCGCCGGCTCCCTGGCGCACGAGTGGTTCCACGCCCTCGACAACCAGCTGGCGAAGCAGAAGACCGGCAACACCTCCGACATGGCCACCGACACGAAGAACGTGGTCCGGGAGGAGGTCGCCCAGGCCTTCCGCGATTTCGTCTCCGCGATGAACGCCCTGGACTACAGCAGGCGGTCCCGCCGGGCCGGCGCGTACTGGGGCGAGGTGTGGGAGCGGGCCGCGCGCCTGTTCGCCGATTACACCTACAACGAGCTCGGCGGAAAGGGCATCGTCTCTCCCCTGCTGGCCAGGAAGCCCGACGAGGTGGACGAGCAGAGCGAGGACTTCATCCTCTCCGTCTGGCCGTATGCCACGAAGCAGGAGAATGCGGCCATGAAGCTTTACTTCGACCGTCTCTTCGCCGCCATACAGGAGGAGGAAGGGACCGGCGTGCTGTTCAGGAAGACGGACGCCTCCCACAAGAAGGCCCAGATGGACATCATCTCCAAGACCAATCCTATGAAGGACGACTATCATGTCGGCATCAGGTCGGTCAAGGACATACATACCCTCTCCGAGGCGGTCGAGTCCGCCCGGAAAGATGCGAGGGACGGCGGCTGGGAAGAGCTTGCCGCCTATCCGGACGTCAGTAACCGGACGCTGGAGAATGCGCTGCGCGACGGCAGGATCACCGTGTTCAGCAGCTATCCCATTGCCAACGGCGTCTTCGTGACTCCGTCCCGGATGCAAGCGAAGGATTACGCCGGCGGAGGCGAGGTCTATTCCAAGACCGTGCCCATCGACGACGTCGCCTGGATCAATACCGACGAAGGTATGTTCGCCCAGGTCGGGAAGGACCTCTCCGACAGGGTCGCTGAGGCTCGCTTCCGCAAGTCCAACCGCACCCAGAACATCTTCGTCTCCAACGCCGAGGCCGCCGTGGCCTCCATCCCAATGGAGAAGGCGACGCCCGAGCAGTGGGAGAAGATGATTGCCGGGAAGGGCGGCCTGAAAGCCGGCGAGGATAAGTGGATCGGCCTGACTGACTGGCTCCATGCGTCCCGCAAGAAGACCCTCACCAAGCAGGAGGTCGCCGACTTCATCGCCGCGCACAGGATCGAGATCAAGGAGAAATACTACACGGACGACTACCGTGAGGCTATCGACGCCTACAGCGCCGATATCGCCGATGTCCTCGGCAAGCCGGTCGGTGGAGCCTATTATGGTCGTTACCGGAACGGCGAGGGCAAGTACGAGCTCGCCATCAACGGGCCGTCCGCGGATGTGGACGCCACCTACGACATGCTCATGCAGAAATACGGCCTGGCCGACCGCGGGGAAGTAGACACCATCCTCTGGGGAAGGGTCAAAGACATCGAGATGCCGGCCAAGGTCAACGACGTTCGCAGACAGTACACCACCGCAGGCCTGCAGAACAAGCGTGAGATAGCGCTGACCGTCCCCACGATCGACCCGTGGGCCATGACCGACGAGACGCATTTCGGTGACGCCGGTAGGGGTCGGGCGATTGCCTGGATCCGCTTCGGGGATACCGTGAGCGGCGGAGCCGGTGACGCGGAGATGACCGCCCTGGAGATAGAGCTCGCGAAGAAGTACAGCGTTCCTCCGTACAGGCTGAACGAGGTCGCGAGCGACGAGGATAAGGCCAGGCTCGACGCCGCCCGTGAGAAGCAGATCGAGGACTATCGCAACGGCGTCTCCGGGAAGAAGGTCCTCGTCATCGACGAGATTCAGTCCAACCGGCATCAGCAGGGGCGCGAGAAGGGGTATAAGAGACCGCTGACCGCCGAGGAGAATGAGCGTCTGGAAGACATCCGTACCAGGGCCTTCCATCGCGGACTGATGAGGAATCGGGCGTACCAGGCCTTCCGTGACGCCAGAGAGGCGCTTGATAAGAAGTATCGCGACGGAGAAATCTCCTACGAGGAGCACCAGAGAGCCATTGATTCCCCGGAAATGAGGGCTATCCATGGAGAGTACCTTACGCTCAGTCGCGAAGCGACGGACCTTCAGGCGGAGTTCTTTAACCTGCAAAGGGAGTTGCTGCCGGAAGGAAGCGTCCCCGCGGCCCCGTTCGAGAAGAACTGGCACGAGCTTGCCTTCAAGCGCATGCTCCGTTATGCGGCCGAGAACGGCTACGACGCTGTTGCCTGGACTACAGGCGATCAGCAAGCGGACAGATATAACATCGGAGAAGTTGTTAAAAGCATCTCTGGAGGAATTGATCTGAATGGAAATCGGTATACGATTGTCCGCATGCGAGAAGGTGGAGATACGACGATTTTCCATGATGAGGAAGGTGGGATCCAAGGCGTGAGAGGAGTCAATGCAGAAGTGTTTGTCGGTGCTAAGAATCTAAGTGAGATTATTGGGAAGGATAAAGCAAAAGACATTCTTTCTGTCACCGAAGCAGGAGAGAGAAAAAAGTATTCTGGCGATAATCTCCGTATCGGCGGCGAGGGCATGAAGGGATTCTACGACGAAATCCTTCCCCGCTTCGTGAACAAGTACGCCAAGAAGTGGGGCGCCAAGGTCGAGGATATCCAACTCAAGAAGGTGGCAGTATCCTCCAGCACGATGCATTCCGTTGAGGTGACTCCCGAGATGAAGGCGTCTGTGATGGAAGGTCAGACGATGTTCCGCAAGGCCAACCGCACCCAGAACGGGTTCATCTCCAATGCCGAGGCGGCCGTCGAGTCCATCCCCATGGAGAAGGCTACCCCTGAGCAGTGGGAGAAGATGATCGCCGGCAAGGGCGGTCTGAAGGCTGGCGAGGATAAGTGGCTGGGCCTTACCGACTGGCTGCGCTCCTCCAGGAAGAAGACCCTCACCAAGGACGAGGTGATGGACTATATCGCCGAGAACCGTATCCAGATTGAGGAGGAGCACTACGGCGAGTTGGAGCTTGAGAACCTGCAGGACGAGTTCGACGAGATCTACGACGGCCTGATCGACGGTGTCGAGAACGGGGATGAGGAAGAGCAGCGGCTCGACTACGAAAGCATCCAGACCTGGAACGATTTCTCCAGGGCCCTGATGAACCCCGCGGAGCGCGCCTGGGACGAGCTGCGCGAGCGGTATCATGGCGGAGACGACTTCGACATGGCCTTCTCCCTCGACGACCGCATGAGAATCCAGGTCGACAACGAGGATGCCGCCGGCTATTTCCTCGGAGTCCGTCCCATCAACTACACCCGCAAGCAGTACACCACTGCGGGTCTGCAGAACAATCGCGAGATTGCCCTGTGGGTGCCGGACATCGAGCCTTGGCACGAGAGCGACGAGGTCCATTTCGGCGACGCCGGCGAAGGCCGCGCGGTCGCCTGGATCCGATTCGGCGAGACGACGACCCGGACCCCGGCCACCCGCGAGGAGATCGAGGCCTACGAGCGGTCCATGCCGAAGGCGGACCAGTGGGTGTCCTATAAGAACTACAGGGGCGATACGGTGTATAAGACTGGCAGGCCCGACATGAGCCACGACTACATTGTGGAGCGGGGCGGCCGTTTCACCGTCTACCTCAATGAGATTCCGCTCAACACCGAGGCGACCCTGGAGGAGGCCGTGACCTCCCTGAACCATACCAAGTCCTCCTATGCCCCGAACGACCTGAAGTCCAGGAAGGTCCTCGTCATCGACGAGATCCAGTCCAACCGGCACCAGCAGGGACGCGAGAAGGGGTACTTCAACAAGAAGGAGAGCGAAAAGGCCGACGAGGAGGCCCTGCGTCCCGTCATCCAGGCCGAAAACGAGTTCTACGACATTGTCAAGGAGCTGTTCGGCGACAAGTGGCGCGACGTGCTCGACGGCGAAGGCGTGTATCCGAAGTATCTTGAGACTCTCTCCGCAGTGGATGTCGCCCGTGTCCTGGACGCTCAGTTCAAGCGCAGCCAGGCTCGCAACGCATACGAGGACCAGCGCGCCGACCGTGTCATGAACCAGGAGACCCGCCTCATCCCTGACGCCCCGTTCGAGAAGAACTGGCACGAGCTGGCGATGAAACGGATGCTTCGTCTTGCCGCAGAGGAGGGGTACGACAAGCTCGCCTGGACTACCGGCGCCCAGCAGGCGGCCAGGTACGACATCGGCCAGGTGCTCGACTATGTCGTGCGG
>Ga0310696_10000487_pt1 | contig 62730 bp, 51 predicted proteins | sample AusTroGonzalo_MG_4_FD_203885 | JGI IMG/M metagenome (GOLD analysis project Ga0310696, IMG submission 203885) | Bovine rumen microbial communities from tropical cattle in Woodstock, Queensland, Australia - Gonzalo_02 (v2) (version 2) | ecosystem: Host-associated > Mammals > Digestive system >...
CGCTCAAGTGGGGCAGGCCCTTTGGGTACTTATTCAGGATAGCACGGACCTTAGCATTACAAGGAATCTCAACCAGTCGGCCGGTCTTCTGCTGGTGAATGGAGATATACGTCATAGGGGTGCCATTGTTGTCCACCTCTTTAATATTCTCAGGCTTAAGATTGTTGTAGTCAGATACACGCTGCGCAGTCCAAACACCCACCAAAAAGATGTCACGCGCCAGCTCCAGATTCTTCCCATCCTCCTTCTTTGTAAGGTCCACCTTCTCAAACCTCTCCACCTCCTCACGGGTCAGATAAATGGTATCCACATCCACAGATGACTGTGCCTTGAACTCCGTGCTCTTATAAGCCGGATTAACCGGATATCCGCGGCTCTCCGCCGCACGCAGCACACACTTCAGCTTCTTGATAAATCCACCTATGGTATTGTCAGCATAATGCACCGGCTCATGCTTAGGATCCGCCTTATCCTTACTTATATCCTGAGCCATCAGCCATGCCTTATACTTGACATAGCAGTCCAGGTCCACATCCTGAAAGTCGTATGTAATACCGGTATCCTTCATGAACTCCTTGAAGTGCCCAAGTGAGTTAGTTAAGCTAAAACGTGACCCCTGCACAAAAGTCCTTCCATGAGCCAAAGTAGTACGAGTCCCATCCTTAACATCCTGAATATACTGGTCAATGAACTTGGTCAGCGTCATCTTCTCCTTTTTCTTCTTTGCCTCCAGCTTCTCCTCTTCCTCCTTCTTCTTCTCCTCCTCAATGCGCTTCTTCTCTGCAATCTCCTCGGCAAACATCACATCATGGATAATCTCGGTCAGCATCTTCCCGGTGAGATTCTCGCCAGCTTCATCCATCTTCTTGCCAATAGCCTTAAGCCTGGTAATATCCTTAGCAAACTCCGTGTTATCATCCAGGAATGAGTCCCTCGAACTCTCTTTCCTCAAGGAACGATAGCGGTTCCAATCAGACTCAGTGATAGACAACCCCTTTATGAGGTGGCGCTGGTTGACAATAACAGTAGGAACCCCATCAATGGTTCTCTTGATTCTAAGGCGAGCCTCCACGACTCCATCCTTCTTTAGTGTAAAAACAGCCGGCATATCAAGGTCACAATTATTAGTAATTACTGCAAAAACAAAGTCACAATATCTTCTGGACAAAGGTAATCATTAATATTTTTGCGTGCCCCATTCGTGCCCCATTTTTTAACCACCCATATTCTTAAATAAATTCAAATAATCGCTATCTATCTGCGCACCAATAACTTACCCATTTCGCAAGACCATCCAAAACCGCCGCAACTAATCCCGAGCGGATCACCAACAAAAAAGTAACTCAGAATCATCTGAAAGCTTGCTTTCAAGGGAGTCTGAGTTACTTTTTTGTTGTAATGATGGCCCGTGGCAGGGCCAGGGGTCATCATTACAAACACTACCCGTAAGGGGAGTGCTTGGTGATAACTCCGAGCAGCAATTCCCGTAAGGGGAGTGCTTGGTGATAACTTCGAGTTGCACTACCCGCTAAGGTTCCGTCCCGTAACTACTCTACCTTCTCCACATTTATGCCATTTGGAAACTCATATCCATTACGGATATTCCACATGAACAACAGTATAACAAAATCAACTATAAACTGGAAATATAGCATAATGTTGGCAGGCACAATATTTGATAACGCAGTTAACAATGTATACATGATAAATATTATCATCGCATATATGCGAGCTTTACTCTTTGGCTCAGATGCCAGCATAAAAAACAGAAACATCAAAGCGGTAATAATATACTGCACGACGCCATAATAGGTAAAGGAACCTCCATACATACTGATAGGCAGAGCGCCATCAGGTGTAAACCTTACATGAACATTTAAAGTATCATACAGAAATACGGGACAAATAAGCATAACAAGCCCTGTTATAGTAGTCAGTATCCTCATTGAAACAGAAATCCATCCCATAACGTCTGCAAGCAGCAGTTTGGTGTTGCCCGGATAATACTTGTTTATTCCTATCAAGAACCTGAACCAGTACAGATAGACAAATGTGAACAGAGGTATTTCAACCAGTGCGCATGTCAGTGAAAAAACCTTGGGGGCATTGTCAAATCTGAGATTCCTGAATATGAACAGGAGCATCATGCCGGTTACAATATAGCCATAAGGGGCCATCAAATTCCAGAAAGCAAGCCTGCCGGCATTCTTCTTAAATCTTTCCATAATTACTTCAATTGATTGGTTAAGGTTAGGTTTTTGCAAAAGTATCAAATCTTTCCCATACCACCGCCTTTCAAATAGAAAAGGCCGGTTGCACAACCAGCCTTCTCAGTCCTTTTCCAATATATGAATTTAGGTACAGAAAATAAAGATATCTTTTGTTTTCTGTACCATAGTTTGTATATTTATCCCTGTTATGACGCAACAAATACCTTATCAGGAGTTAAAGGCTTTGGGCAATATTCCCATAGTTCTCTAGTCATAATCATTGTTTTTCGACTCAAACACAGGCAAAATATGGCAAACACAAATTCCAAGCGCGGCTGGATAATACCGCTATTAATAGTTGCAGTTAATGCCGCAGCAGTTTTAATCCGGTGGGCATCACTTCCTGAAATTTTACCGGCACACTTTGACCTGCAAGGCAATGCCTCCGGCTCCATGCCCCGCAGCACACTGATAATCTATCCCGTAATAGGTCTGGTTGTCTGCGCCGTCGCATACGCATCATCACGCCTTTTCTTTAAACGTTTGAATAAAGGCCTGATAATTCTCACATCCGGAATAGCGCTGGTCATCCTATCATCAACAATGGTCACGTTGACCTATGGTACCACGCCAGTATTCATGCTGGCAGAGCCTGTAATCCTTATTGCAGCTATCAGTATGGCTATCCGTTCCGTCTGCCGTAACTAATCGTTCAGAATGCTTTCACGCATCCTGTTGTATTCCGCGTCAGATATAAGGCCTTTTTCTTTCAGGGTATCTATCTGTTTCAGTTTTATTTCAATAGAATCCTCCGGTCCGACAGCCTTATTCTGAGTATTATCTGAAGGCTTTTGGGATTCATCATCCTGGGCCTTATATTTCAGGAAATACCGGTAATTGTCATAATCCACCTTTACAACTCCGTCCTCATACTCACAGGGTTTCCACCATGAGCCGGTAATTCCATCTACCGCTACACCCCATGGCAGATAAATGCCTTGATAATAACCGGTCCATCCAAGGATAGTACCAAGAAGTGACCATCCGCGGAAGGTTTTCTCATGAAATGAATAGTACTGTTCTTTTTTACCCTCCTCCTTAACTGTAAACACCACTTTATCGGCATCTCTTCTGCGTATTTTTATATCAGCTCTTCCGGAGCCTATATACCTGCCGTTATAAGTGATTTCGGCTTTCGGATGATTATCGACAATGATTTCAGCATTATACTTGGCACCGCCACATATGGTAGCACAACCGGTCAAGCACATAATTGTCATAAAGGAGACAACTGACAAACAATTTGAGAGTATTCTTTTCATTGGAAATAATTTAAGGCTGGATAAAAGTACTCCATTTTTTACTTCCCGCAGTGGTATATACCCTAAGCAACATGTCATTTAATGTTTTTTAAGAGCACAGGCATAAAAAAAGAACAGGCAGCTGTCACAGCTACCTATGCTTCCGAAAATAGATGAACCGTCAAAACGGTTTCAACCAATCTTCTCTCCTTGTTTGCGCCGCGAAAGTACAACATAACTCTCACATCACCAAATCTTTTTGTCATTCATTTACTAATAAAATATAAAGCAGTTTAAAGCATCCCATATACGTAAACATAATTAAAAAAAGCGGGAGATACGGGGATTTTGACTACTTTTGTGTTTTGCAACGCACGCGCGCACACGAGGATGGCAGGCAAACTATATCTGGTACCCACACCGGTGGGAAATCTTGAGGATATCACCTTGAGGGCTTTACGCATACTTAAGGAGGTGGATCTTATATTGGCCGAGGACACCCGGACCAGTTCTGTCCTACTCAAACACTATGACATACACAAGCCTTTGCAGTCACACCACAAATTCAATGAGCATGAGACATCGGCCCAGATGGCCAAGCGCATTCAGGCGGGTGAATCAGTGGCTCTGGTAAGTGATGCCGGCACTCCGGGCATATCGGACCCGGGATTCATGCTGGTGCGTGAGTGTGTACAGCAGGGTATTGACGTGGAGTGTCTGCCCGGCGCTACGGCATTCGTTCCGGCGCTGATTGACTCAGGCCTGCCTTGTGACCGTTTTCTGTTTGAAGGATTCCTGCCGCAAAAGAAGGGCCGACAGACACGCATCAATGCGCTTAAGGATGAGCCGCGTACCATAATCTTCTATGAATCACCGTTCCGTCTGGTCAAGGCGCTGGAGCAGTTCATTGAAGTATATGGTCCCGACCGCCCCGTAGCAGTGTGCCGTGAGATTTCAAAGGTTCACGAAGAATGTGTACGCGGAACCCTGACAGAGGTTCTGGCCCACTTCAAGGCCCATGAGCCCAAGGGAGAAATAGTAATCATTCTTGGAGGAGCGGAAAAAAATTGAGAGTTGAGAGTTGAGAATTGAGAATTGATACCAACGCACCTGCGTTAAGTTATTGAGGATATTTTGGGATGAAAGAGGAGTTTCAGGTCATAACTGAGAAGAAAGCCGAGACCGCGATATTGGTGGGAATCATAACCCAGGATCAGGACGAGCGCAAGACACAGGAGTATCTTGACGAGCTTGAGTTCCTGGCCGATACCGCCGGAGTCCGCGTGATGCGCCGTTTCACACAAAAGATACCCCAGGCACTTGCCGCCACCTACGTGGGCAAGGGTAAGCTTGAGGAGATGCATGATTACATAAAGCGCATGGAGGATATGGAGAATGAGGTTGGTATGGCCATCTTTGACGATGAACTCACCGCCAAGCAAATGTCGGCCATTGAGAACGCCCTGGGCGTGAAGGTACTTGACCGCACATCGCTCATCCTGGACATCTTTGCCATGCGTGCCCAGACCGCCCACGCCAAGACGCAGGTGGAGCTGGCACAGTACCGCTATCTGCTGCCCCGCCTGCAGCGAATGTGGACACACCTGGAACGTCAGGGAGGTGGTTCCGGCGCCGGCGGCGGTAAGGGATCGGTAGGTCTGCGCGGACCTGGTGAGACCCAGCTGGAGATGGACCGCCGAATCATTACCAAACGCATCAGCTGGCTCAAGGAGCAGCTGGCCGATATTGACCGCCAGAAATCCACCATGCGCAAGAACCGCGGCCGATTGATCCGCGTAGCATTGGTAGGATACACCAACGTAGGCAAGTCAACCCTTATGAACCTGCTCTCCAAGAGCGATGTGTTTGCCGAGAACAAGCTCTTTGCAACCCTTGACACAACGGTTCGTAAGGTTGTGGTAGATAACCTGCCGTTCCTGCTCTCCGATACCGTTGGATTCATACGCAAGCTGCCCACCGACCTTGTGGAGTCATTCAAATCAACGCTTGATGAGGTACGTGAGGCCGACCTGCTGATACACGTGGTAGATATCTCCCACCCTGACTTTGAGGACCAGATGAAGGTGGTTGACAAGACTCTGGCCGATCTTGGCGCAGGCGAGAAACCGGTCATTGTGCTCTTTAACAAGACCGATGCATACACCTGGGTGGAGAAAGAGGCCGATGACCTTACTCCCGCCACACGTGAGAACATCACAATGGATGAGCTGCAGCGCACCTGGATGGGACGCCTGAACGGTGAATGCCTTTTTGTATCGGCACTTAAGAAGATTGGCGTGGAGGATATGAGAAAGACTTTATATGATAGAGTGAAACAGTTGCACGTACAGAAGTACCCGTATAACGATTTCCTCTATCCCGATATGGATAATTCAGAAAATCAGTAAAATATAGACTATATGGCAAGTTTTAAGTATGCCCCAATGTTTCAGTTGGGCAAGGATGAGACAGAGTACTATCTGCTCACCAAGGATTATGTAAGTGTAAGCGAGTTTGAGGGCAAACCCATTCTGAAGGTTCAGAAGGAGGGTCTGACCAAGATGGCAAACGCCGCATTCCGCGATGTAAGCTTCCTGCTGCGCCGCTCACACAACGAGCAGGTGGCCAAGATACTGCGTGACCCTGAAGCATCCGATAACGACAAGTACGTAGCACTGACATTCCTGCGCAATGCCGAGGTATCGGCAAAGGGCAAACTGCCTCTGTGCCAGGATACCGGTACCGCAATCATCCACGGTGAAAAGGGCCAGCAGGTTTGGACCGGATACTGCGATGAGGAGGCTCTGTCAGAGGGCGTATTCAAGACATACACTGAGGAGAACCTGCGCTACAGCCAGAACGCTCCTCTGGATATGTACAATGAGGTGAACACCAAGTGCAACCTGCCCGCCCAGATTGACATTGAGGCTACCGAGGGCATGGAGTACCGCTTCCTTATGGTTACCAAGGGCGGCGGATCAGCCAACAAGACATACCTGTATCAGGAGACCAAGGCCCGCATCCAGAACCCCGGCACACTGATTCCTTTCCTGGTTGAGAAGATGAAGAGCCTGGGTACTGCAGCCTGCCCTCCCTACCACATCGCATTCGTTATCGGTGGTACCAGCGCCGAGAAGAACCTTCTCACAGTCAAGCTGGCATCAACCCACTACTACGACTCACTGCCCACCACAGGCGATGAGACCGGCCGCGCATTCCGTGACGTTGAGCTTGAGAAGCAGCTCCTGCAGGAGGCTTACAAGATCGGTCTGGGTGCCCAGTTCGGCGGTAAGTACATGGCACATGACGTTCGCGTTATCCGTCTGCCGCGTCACGGCGCAAGCTGCCCCATTGGTCTGGGCGTAAGCTGCTCTGCTGACCGTAACATCAAGGCCAAAATCAACAAGGACGGTATCTGGATTGAAAAGATGGATGACAAACCATACGAGCTTATTCCTGAGGAGCTCCGTCAGGCCGGCGAGGGCGATGCCGTAAAGGTTGACCTGAACCGCCCCATGGCCGAAGTATGCAAGCAGCTCTCACAGTACCCCGTAAGCACACGTTTGAGCCTTAACGGCACAATCATAGTAGGTAGAGACATAGCCCACGCCAAGATCAAGGCACGCCTTGACGCCGGCGAGCCCATGCCACAGTACCTCAAGGAGCATCCCATCTACTACGCAGGTCCCGCCAAGACACCTGCCGGCATGGCTTGCGGCTCAATGGGCCCCACCACCGCAGGACGTATGGACCCGTATGTTGATGAGTTCCAGGATAACGGCGGCTCAATGATCATGCTGGCCAAGGGTAACCGCTCTCAGGCTGTTACCGATGCCTGCAAGAAGCACGGAGGATTCTACCTGGGTTCAATAGGTGGCCCGGCTGCAATTCTGGCCCAGAACAACATCAAGTCTATTGAGTGCGTTGAGTATCCCGAGCTTGGCATGGAGGCCATCTGGAAGATTGAGGTTGAGGACTTCCCCGCGTTCATTTTGGTGGACGATAAGGGGAATGATTTCTTCAAGCAGCTCAAACCCTGCGAAGGATGTAAGATTCTATAATTGAAAAGTGAAAATTGAAAATTGAAAAACTAGCACCTGCGTATAACGCACCGGATGGCTAATTTTCAATTTTCAATTCTCAATTCTCAATTTAAAACCATCATGTTTTTTCGGGATATAGTCGGACAGCAGGAGGTAATTGAGCGGCTTGTAAAGGACGCTCAGGCCGGCACCGTGCCCCACGCCCTGCTGTTCTGTGGTCCCGAGGGTACAGGCAAACTGCAGACAGCCATAGCCTTTGCACGCTATCTGCTATGCCGTGACAAAGGTACAGGCGCTGACTCATGCGGCACCTGCCCGGCATGCGTCAAGATGGACAAGCTGGTACACCCTGACCTGCACTTTGTCTTTCCCGTAATAAACAAAGGCACATCTGAACGCTCCACCACATCGGACGAAGAGATAACCACATGGCGCGAATGCGTACTGGACAAACAGTATTTCAGCTTTGAAGAGTGGCTGGGCGCCCTTGACGCCAACAACAAACAGGCCAGTATCTTTGTGACCGAGAGCGAGTCAATCATGTCCAAGCTCTCACTCAAATCAACTGAGGGCGGTTACAAGATCATGATAATATGGCACGCTGAGAAGATGAACCTGCAGTGCGCCAACTCCCTGCTCAAGCTGCTTGAGGAGCCGCCAGCCGGCACCATATTCATCCTTACAACCGATGCCCCCGAGCAGATGCTTGAAACCATACTTAGCCGTACGCAGCGCATTGATTTCCGCCGCATACCTGAGGCCATCATCAAGGAGCGTCTTGAAGGTGCGGGTTACTCACTTGATGCCCAGACAGCAAGCCAGATAGCCCACTTTAGCGGAGGCAGCTGGCTCAAGGCCATGAGTGCACTACGTGTCAACACTGAGAGCCAGGAGTTCCTGGATTACTTTATGCAGCTGATGCGACTGGCCTACGGACGCCGTCTTAAGGACCTTAAGATATGGTCAGAGGGCATTGCTGCGGGCGGACGCGAGTGGCAAAAACGGTTCCTTGCCTACTGTCAGCGCATGATACGTGAGAACTTTATATGCAATTTCCACTTGCCGGAACTTAATTACATGACAGAGCAGGAGCGGCAGTTCTCCGTAAAGTTTGCACCGTTTGTAAATGAGAACAATATCATCGGACTGATGGATCAGCTGTCCGATGCCCAGAGAGATATAGAACAGAACGTTAACGCCAAGATGGTTTTCTTTGACCTGTCACTCAAGACCATCATGCTAATGAAACAATAATACTTTTAAAGGACAATGGATCAGGATTTCATACTAAATAACGGCAGCGGAGGTATATGCTGCAAGGGTTGCGGCAAGGGCATGGGCCAGTTGCACTCCTTTGACTATCTGGCAGGTGTACCCGGAGCCGATGACTGCGAATATGTGGAGGTTCAGTTCAAGAACACCCGCAAGGGATTCTTTATCAACTCCAACAATCTGCCCCTTGAAAAAGGCGATATCGTGGCCGTTGAGTCCAATCCCGGCCATGACATAGGCACAGTGACCATGACTGGCCGCCTGGTCAAGCTCCAGATGAAGAAGGCCAACCTGCGCCCCGACATTGAGATCAAACGTGTGTATCGCAAGGCACGTGAAGTGGATATGGAAAAGTATGCCGAGGCCAAGGCACGCGAGCATGACACCATGATACGTTCACGCCAGATTGCCAAGGACCTGGGCCTGGAGATGAAGATTGGTGATGTGGAGTACCAGGGCGACGGCCTCAAGGCTATCTTCTACTACATAGCCGATGGCCGCGTGGACTTCCGCCAGCTCATCAAGGTGTTGGCCGATGCATTCCACGTGCGTATTGAAATGAAGCAGATAGGTGCACGTCAGGAGGCAGGCCGCATTGGCGGTATAGGTCCCTGCGGACGTGAGCTATGCTGCACCACCTGGATGACCAGCTTTGTATCGGTCTCAACCGGTGCCGCCCGTTTCCAGGACCTCTCCATGAACCCGCAGAAGTTGGCTGGCCAGTGCGCCAAACTCAAGTGCTGCCTCAACTATGAGGTTGATGCCTATGTGGAGGCTCAAAAGGGATTCCCCTCACGCGACATACCTCTGGAGACTCTGGACAGCACATACTATTTCTTCAAGGCCGACATACTGAACGGACAGATTTCATACTCCACCGATAAGGTGTTCGCGGCCAATGTGGAGACCATCACTCCCAAGCGCGCGCTTGAGATTATTGCTTTGAACCGCAAGGGACAGAAGCCGGCCAGTCTGGATGAGAACGCGGTTAAGACTGACTCACGTATTGAGAATGATATCCTGACCGATGGTGACCTGTCACGCTTTGACAAGAAGAAAAAGAAGAAAAAACACCACAGGGGCGGCGGCCACAGGCCAGACGGTACGAAGCCTCAAATTGAGAATTGAAAATTGAAAATTGAGAATTGAGAATTATAAAATGGCCTTGCGAGATATCGCAAGGCCATTTTAATGTCGCGGGTTTTACGCAGGTTCTTCGTATTAATTCTCAATTCTCAATTTTCAATTCTCAATTAATAAGAGGTGGTGCGTTCGCAGTCAATGCGAAGGAATACGGAGAGCAGGATAGTAAAGCCCCAGAGCGAGGAGCCTCCGTAGCTGAAGAACGGTAGCGGGATGCCGATAACAGGCGTGATGCCCAGCACCATTCCTATATTAATAAAGAGGTGGAAGAACAGGATGCACACCACCGAGTAGCCATACACCCGTCCAAACACCGATGACTGCCGCTCGGCCAAAGCAATGAGCCTTAGCAGAAGAGCCAGATAGAGCAGCAGCACAAAAGCTGAGCCCTTGAATCCTTGCTCCTCGCCCACCGTGCAGAATATAAAATCTGTGTCCTGCTCCGGCACGTACTTGAGCTTGGTCTGCGTGCCCTTCATAAAGCCTTTTCCCGTAAGGCCGCCCGATCCTATGGCAATAAGTGACTGGTTCACGTTATAGCCCGTTCCCTTGGGATCATCCTCAAGGCCCAGAGTGACATTGATACGGGTACGCTGGTGCGGCTGCAGAATCTCATTGAAAGCGTAATCCACCGAGTACAGATAACCCACGGAGCCTATGGCAAAAAGAGCCGCCAGGATATAACGTTTGGCCATCTCCTTGAGGGCACGGAATATGATGTATAAGCTTGTAAGCAGAATAAGGGCGGACTGAAGCAGCGTAACCTTGAACGGGATGAATGACAGTGATACGGTCAGTCCTATCAGCATGCCGCCAACACCTATACCCAGTACGGAGAATGTAAACTTGCGGTCATGCGACATGATCCATATCATGAACGTTTCAAGAACCTGTATGATTGTAAGCACAATCCATGTTCCAACCTTGAAAGGCTGATCAGCCATAGTTACGGAACTGAACTTTATTTCCAGGATAAAGAACAGGATGGCACAGAAACCCACAAAAAGCACGCTGCCGGTCATACCCTCACGGTACAGCACAAGCAGAAAAGCAACATAAACCAGAGCCGACCCAGTCTCATTCTGCGCAATGATAAACAGCATGGGCACAAGGAACACCACACTTGCATGAACCACATCCACTGCCGATGACGGATTGAAATCATACCTGTCCACATACTTGGCAAGCGCCAGCGCCGTGGCAAACTTGGCAAACTCGGCCGGCTGCAGACTTATGGGACCCAAATGGAGCCATGAGCGCGAACCTTTGGTATCGGACGCCACAAAAATGGTCACCAAGAGCAGCAGCAACAGCAGAATGTATATGACATAGGCATATGAGTTCAGACTGTTCTGGCTTATGAACAGCACCACGGCACCCAGTCCAATAGCACATAGTATCCATATGAACTGTTTTCCGGGACGAGTGGCAAATGAGAACAGGTCACCACTGTTCACACCAGCGCTGGCTCCGCATATACTGAACCAGCCGCACACCATGATGATAAGCACCATGAGTACGGTAAACCAGTCCAAACGACCTATTATGTCAACGTTCCTCCTCTCCATAGTCTATAACACGGTTAGAGTACTGTTCAACCTTCTGCAGGCTTGCCTCTGACAGAGTACCGGTAATGTACTGCTCCATCATAAGAGCGCCAATAGGCACACCATATACAGCACCAAAGCCTCCGTTCTCCACATACACCGCTATGGCAATCTGCGGGTCATCCATGGGCGCAAATCCCATGAACACGGAATGGTCAATACCGCGGTTCTGAGCCGTACCTGTTTTGCCGCACACCAGATAATTGCGGTTGTTGGCTGCATGGCAGGTACCGTCAATGACCGACTGTCGCATGCCCTGCACCACTATCTCATAGTTCTCCTTGTCAACATTCACGTAGTGCTTTGCGGTATAGGCGGAGTCAGGCTCCTCACCCTCAACAGAGCGTACTACATGAGGCTTGATGTAATAACCGCGGTTGGCAATGGTTGCTCCAAGATTGGCAATCTGCAAGGGCGTGAGCGTTACCTCACCCTGTCCGATGGCATTACTTATGGTGGTCAGGCCGTTCCATGACTTGTTGTAGTGGCGGTCATAATAATCCGAATTGGGAATCATGCCGCGGGCCTCACCCGGCAGATCCACGCCAAGGGTATAGCCAAATCCCATATCCACCATGTAATCCTTCCACACAGTCAGAGCATTTTGCGGTGTACCGTACTTGGCAGCACCTATCATGTAGTAGTAACCCCAGCAGAAATAACCGTTGCATGATGTGGCAATGGCAAGATTCAACGACAGAGGCGATGAATGGTCATGACAGCCCACCCTGAGACCGCGGAACACGAATCCGCCATGACAAGGATACTGCGTGCGTGAGTCAATTATTCCCTCCTGAAGCAACGTCAGGGCCTGTGATGTCTTGAACGTGGAGCCCGGGGGATAGGTTCCCTGGATAGGACGGTTAAGCAAGGGCTTGTCCGGTCTGGAAGCCAGCTCCTGATAGTGCTCACCACGGTGACGGCCCGACAGCTCCGACGGGTTGAACGTGGGCGATGACACCATGCACAGTATCTCACCTGTCTTGGGCTCAATGGCCACAATGCTGCCAATCTTGTGCTGCATAAGCTTCTCACCCAACATCTGCAGCTCAATATCCAGTCCAAGGTTCAGGTTACGGCCCGGAACGGCAGCCTTGTCATACTCTCCGTCAAAGTAGCTGCCCTGTATGCGTCCGTAGGCATCCTTAAGAAGGATCTCCGTACCCTTTTCACCGCGTAGGCTGCTCTCATAATACTTCTCAACGCCCTGCTTGCCTATCACGTCACCCTGGGTGTACCAGCCATCGTTTTCCATCTCGGCCTTGGACACCTCGCCCAGATCGCCCAGCACATGGGCTGCAGCTTCATAGCTGTACTTGCGCTGCTGACGCTGGTTAAGGCAGAACCCGTTAAAGCGGAACAGGTTCTCCCTAAGGTCGGCCACCTCACTTACCGAGAGCTGAGCCATGAACACCTGCTCCGTATATGGTGAATAGCCGGGGTTCTTGCGCAGGTTACGGATATCGGCCATGCGGCTTTCAAAATACTCCCTTGTTATGTCTAGTGACTTGCACAGGGCAAGCGTATCAAGGTTCTTGACGTTGCGCATAACCACCATCACGTCAAATGATGGCTGGTTGCTTACTATCATACGGCCCTTGCGGTCATATATCACGCCTCGCGTGGGATAGACAGTGCGGTAATAAAGTGCGTTGTTATTGGCCGAATTGCGGTAGCGGGTATCAATTATCTGGATCTGGAAAAGACGTATCAGGTATATCAGCACAACGGCCATGACCATTATGCCTATGACATATTTCCTGTTGTCAAACCTGTGGCTTTTCACCGTGTCATGAGTGTTTGTTTCCCGGAGTGCCGGCCGTAAACATCTCAGCAACAAGCATGAATACGAATGTCAGCAAGGTGCTCAGTACAATCTTGAGTATGATTACAGTCCAATCACCCAGCGGGATGCTGCGCAGTATGAAATAGGTTGTATGATGAAGCGCAGTAAGAAGCAGCAAATACCCGGCAAACGCCCGTCCGCCCATGGATGATGGCCCGGGCACCAGGACCACGTGACGTTCCAGCGGAACAAACATCTTGACCAGAGCAGGCTGGAACATGGCCAGCAGCGTGGCCGATGCGGCGTTGAGTCCCGGCGTACCGGATGATATATCAATGACCAGTCCCAGCGAGAAGGCCCACAGCAGGACTCCTGAGCGTGAAATGGAACTGTCAAAACGTGCAATCATCCAGATATAGAAAAGCGGAGTGACATACCCGAACAGGACAATCCTATTAAGAAGGAATATCTGGAATGCAGCCAACAGAATCAGCCCCACGAACCTGCGAATGAATGATGCCGTATCCATAATCCGTTCAGTTTATCTGTCGGTACAAATCATCAATCTCACTGTCACGCATACGGGAGTGGATATATACCCACCTCAGATTGGACATATCAACCGCCAGGTTAACCTGGATTCGCAGCGTATATCCGTTCTTCATATGCTCCACATCGGCAACCGTTCCTACCATTATACCCTCAGGATAGACCGATGAAAAACCGGTGGTGACAATAGTATCGCCCTCTGCCACGGCTGCATGATAAGGCATATCCTTGAGCTGTGCCACATAAGGGTTACCGCCCTGCCACTCCAGGAACCCAAAACTGTCACTTCCCTTGACCTTGCAGCTGATGCTGGTACGCCCGTTGAGCACAGGCACAATGACCGAGTATCGGCGGCCGGCGGCCATCACGGTTCCCACCACGCCATCGGGACTATACACGCCCATACCCTTTACTATGCCGTCACGTGTACCGCGGTCAATGGTAATGTAGTTGTCATCCTTGCGTACAGAGTTGTCTATGACGCGTGCTACAATGACATCATCCACCGACAGGGCACGCTCAGTATCCACATACTGGCTGTCCACAAGTTCATAAAGAAGGTTCCTAAGACGTGCGTTCTCAGTGGCAAGAGTGGCATTCTCCTTACGAAGCGCAAAGTACTGCTCCACATCTGTACGCCACTCAAACAGAGAGCCCGTAACGGAATTGGCCGAAGTCATGAACGCCATCTTCTGCCGGTCATTGAAACCGAACAGAAGAACCAGCGATAACGTCTCCAGCAGAATAAACAGGAAAACGTAGCTGTGCCTTACTATGAAATCAAGTAATGAGCGCACAGCCTACATTTATTATCTCATCAGGAATGAGAAACGGTCAACGTTCTTGAGCGCAACGCCTGTGCCCTTGGCAACGCTGAGCAGAGGCTCGCTTGCCACATGGAACTCAATGCCAATCTTATCGGCCAAACGCTTGCTTATGCCACGCAGCATTGAACCGCCGCCGGACAGATAGATACCGTTACGCAGGATATCGGCATACAGTTCAGGAGGTGTGTTCTCAAGAGCGTTCAGCACGGCACTCTCAATCTTGGCAATTGAGCGGTCCAGGCAGTGTGCTATCTCCTGATAGCATACCGGAACGGACATGGGCAGTGCAGTTATCTTGTTGGGACCGCTTACGATGTAATCCTCGGGGGCATCGTCACCCAGCTCGGTAAGAGCGGCACCCACGTTAATCTTGATGCGCTCAGCCATACGCTCACTCACCTTGACATTGTGCTGGCGTCCCATATACTCCTGGATATCGGCAGTAAAATCATCACCGGCCACCTTTACGGAGTTGTTTGATACAAGACCACCCAGAGAGATGACGGCAATCTCAGTTGTACCGCCACCTATGTCAACAATCATGTTACCCTCAGGAGCCAGAACGTCAATACCTATACCTATAGCGGCTGCCATAGGCTCAAAGAGCATATAGACCTCACGTCCTCCGGCATGCTCGGCCGAATCACGTACGGCACGCAGCTCAACCTCGGTACTGCCCGAGGGAACGCCTATAACCATCTTAAGCGAAGGCGAGAAAAGGCGACGGCCGGTGTCAACCATGCTGATAAGGCCACGCATCATCTGCTCGCAGGCATCAAAATCGGCAATCACACCGTTGCGCAGCGGACGGACAACGCGGATGGCGGTATTGGTTTTCTCATACATCAGCTTGGCCTGGTTACCCACTGCAACCATCTTGTCTGTACGGTTGTCAAGAGCAACTATAGACGGCTCGTTCACCACTATCTTGTCATTATGCATTATGATGGTATTGGCGGTGCCAAGGTCCATCGATAACTCCTGTGTTAATGAAAACAATCCCACTTTAATATCAAGTAATTAGTTAAAAATCAATGTTTGAAATGACGGAATCCGGTCATGACCATGGTCATGTCATGCTGCTCGCAGTAGTCAATTGACTCCTGGTCACGCACTGATCCTCCCGGATGTATTACGTTCTTTACACCTGCCTTGTCGGCCAGTTCCACGCAATCGGGGAACGGGAAGAAGGCATCGCTGGCCATTGCAGCGCCCTCAAGTGTGAATCCAAATCCGTGAGCCTTCTCAACGGCCTGCTTGAGCGCATCCACACGTGATGTCTGACCTACACCGCTTGCCAGCAGCTGCTTGCCGCGTGCAAATACTATTGAGTTACTCTTGCTGTTCTTTACAATCTTGTTGGCAAAGAGCATATCCTCAACCTCCTGGTCGGTAGGCTTGCGTGAGGTAACCAGTTTGAGCTCATCGGGAGTCTCAATCTTGGTATCCTTGTCCTGTACAAGCACACCGTTCAGGGCAGTGCGTACAAGCTTCTTGGGCAGTGTCTGCTCCTTGCGAACCAGGATGATACGGTTCTTCTTCTGACCCAGGATCTCCAGGGCGTCAAAGTCATAATCAGGGGCTATGATAACCTCAAAGAATATCTTGTTAATCTCCTCGGCAGTAGCCTTGTCAATGGGAGCATTTGCTACCAGCACACCGCCAAATGCCGATACGGGATCACCTGCCAGGGCATCCTTCCAGGCCTCAAGCAGAGTGGCACGTGAAGCTACTCCGCAGGCGTTGTTATGCTTGAGGATGGCGAATGTTGTCTCATTGAACTCATCAATCAGGTCAATGGCAGCATTGATGTCAAGCAGGTTGTTGTAAGAGATCTCCTTACCGTGAACCTGGTCAAACATGGCATCCAGATCACCGTGGAACACACCCTTCTGATGGGGGTTCTCACCATAGCGCATGGGTTTGTGACCGTCCAGGGCCAGACGGAAATGATCCTCATCCTCTGAGCCTGCAAACCAGTTGTAGATGCAGCTGTCATAGTATGATGAAACGGCAAATGCCTCCTTGGCAAACCAACGGCGCTCCTCAAGGGTGGTCTCGGCACCGCGCTCGTTAAGGATGTCAAGCAGAGGCTTATACTGATCCTTGCTGGCCACGATAACTGCATCCTTGAAGTTCTTGGCACCGGCGCGGATAAGTGAGATACCGCCTATATCAATCTTCTCAATTATATCAGCATCGGCTGCACCTGACTTGACGGTATCCTCAAAGGGATAGAGGTCAACAATGACCAGGTCAATCTCAGGGATGTCATAGCTTACCATCTGAGCCATATCGTTCTCCTCCTCACGACGGGCCAGGATACCTCCAAACACCTTGGGGTGAAGGGTCTTGACGCGGCCGCCCAGGATTGACGGATAACCGGTAAGTTCCTCAACGGGCTGGCAGGGTACACCGAGAGACTCGATGAAACGCTGTGTTCCGCCGGTAGAAATAAGTTTTACACCCTCCTGATGGAGCTTGTTGATAATCTCGTCAAGGCCGTCCTTATGGAAGACCGATATCAGAGCCGATGAAATTCTCTTAGTTTCAGACATTGCTTGTATGGGTTTTTCTGTTCAATCTCGATAATTTGCGCGAAATTAACCATTTTTGCCTACTATAACAAATAATTATATATAAATAACGAGCGCCCGCGTAACACATATACGCCTGCGCCTGCACTTAACCCGCAAAACAACAGATAAAAATTACTCGTTATAGAACAGAAGCACCGGATTGCTGTCGGCCTTCATGGAGGGGAACCTCTTCTTTACCACCTCATTGTCCAGCACCATACCGGCATCATAGAATCCCACCAGCGTGCCACCATATGATGACACCAGGAACGGGAAGGCCTCAATGGTCTCGGTGTTCTGCTTGAACTCACTTGTAAAGACATACATCAGGTATGAATTCCAGTTGCTCTTGTCAACAAATGACATTACCAGGTTGGCTCCGTAGTTGGTGGCCACAAAATAGAGGAACCTGTCAGTCTCCAGATATCCGCACTTGGTATATTCTCTCTCAGGGCTTACAAATACCTTGTCGCTCTTTTTCATCTCATCCGGAATGACAATGTCGGTAGTCATCTTGCATGTGACCGCAATGGTATCGGCCGAGTAGGTGTAGAACCTGTCATTATCCTCAACGCCCATGATTCCCACCACGCTGTCATTTATGTGATTAAGATAGGGATTGTTTATGCTTACGTGAGCAAACTCCGGATCAAACTCAACCAGCTGCTTCAGGAAATTGCCGCTATCATCGGTACGCCATATACCGCGGCGGTTATTGCGATATTTCATGGGATTGGCAAACAGGAAATCACCGTCAGGAAGCACCACAAAATCTGTGATATACTCCTTTATTCCTATCTGACGCTTAAAGTTACCGCTCATGTCATAGACAAAGATACTGCTGCTCTCAAAGTCCAGGATATATAGTTCAGCCGCACTGCGCCTTACGTCAAAGCGGTCTATAACCCTGTAGTAGCCATGGCCCTTCCCCTGACGGCAAAAACTGCTAAGGAACCTTCCCTGTCCGTCAAACATGTACAACGAGCCTAATGAACGGACAATGATGGTATCGCCAAACCGTATCACATCATCAACAGATTTTACATAACTGTCGGGGCCGGCGTTCTGAAGATAGACAGTATCGATTGAGGAGCAGAGCTGGGAGAGCACGGGGTAATCAGTCTCCTGATCGGTAAGAAGCGGTACATAGACTTCATGTATACATTCGGTGCATACCTTACCCTTGTCTTTGCATCCCACAAGAACAGACATGACCAGCAGACATGAGCATAGCCCTATAACCCACTTCATGTATGTAAAAACAGATTTCCTCATCATTACGGAATGCAAAGTTATACAAGATTGAGCAATTATTAACTAAAATTGACAAAAAAGGAGCCGATCCTTCTCAGAATCGGCTCCCATGTGCATTTGAAATGTTTATTTCTTATTTCTTAGCTGAGTGCTTGGCCTCAATTGCCTGGTTCATCTCATCAAGCTTCTGGTCGGTAAGAGGATACTTGAAGACCAGATAACCTACAACAACAAGCAGGATTGCAGGAATGATGGTGGTGAACCACAGGATTGCATTCTGTACGGTTGCGCTGTAATCAGCAAGGTGAGTATAATAAGCGTTTACAGGTGCGCTGATGAATGATGCCAGGAACACAACGATAAAGATGCTCAGTACCAGCTGCAGGCACTTGTTAGCCTTGAACTCCTGCCACATCTCGCCAAATGATACAGGCTTCTCAGGTGTGGTGGTAATGTTCTCCTTGCTGCCCATGAAGCAGAGAGTAAGCAGAACAAAACCTACAATTGCAAAGATGCATGTTACAGTGAACCATGCCTTGGGATCAGTAGGCAGAGCTGACTCCTCGCTGGCCAGGTTAAAGCCAATCAGACCCATCACCCAGGGAGTAATGAAACCGGCAAGTGAGAAACCTGCCTTGAAAGCCACACCGGCCAGAGCGTTGACGGTAGCAGCGGGACGGTTACCTGTACGGTACTCAGCCTCAGTGATAACCTCAGGAACAAGAGCCCACATAAGTGAACCTACCAGCAGACCTACACCGGTCAAAACTTTTGCGCCCTGAACAATTATATTGCAATTCTGAACATCAAAGAACTTGCCGATGATGAACAGTGTGATGAATCCTACAAGACCCACTGAAAGAAGCAGATAATAAAGACCCTTCTTTCCGAACAGTTTCTTTAAAACAGGAAGCAAAGGCAGGATTATGAAGGCCGGAATTGTACCTATAGCCATGAATACAGCCTGGTTCCAGTCAACGGCAATGCCAACGCACATGGCAAGTCCGATGGGGAAACCGGCCTGAACTACAATCTGACCGATGTTGGCGCATACCATACGGGTTGAGGTAAGGATGAGAACCTCATCGTTATCACGGGTCATAGAGGCCATGATTGAGCCGTAAGGAATGTTAACCACAGAGTAGATCATGCTAAGCAGGGTGTAGCTGACTGTAGCATATACAATCTTACCGGTCATGCCCCATGTAGCTACGGTAGGAAGCATCAGGAAGCATGCGGCAACAGTAAGAGGAATACCGCCGTACAGAAGATATGTACGATACTTACCTAACTTGGGATTGTGGTTATCAATGTATTTTCCTACAACAGGACTCCAGAAACAGTCAAGGAGTCTTACTGCAAGGATAAGTCCGCTTACAAATCCGGGGTTGATTTTAAGGACTGTGCAGAGGTAGAGCATGAGGAAACATGCAACCGTCTGGAAAATAAGATTCTGGGCAAGGTCACCTGAACCGAAACCGATTCTCTGAGCCCAACTCAGTTTGTAATAGCCGTTGTTAACTTCAGTAGCCATAAAAATGTTTTTATTGATTAATAATGATTAGTTCTTGTTTTTTGAGCCCACAAACTTACACAAAAAATGTAACAAACAACACTTATTGCCCTGTTTCAATAAGTTTGATGGCCCGTTGTATAGTCTCATCAAGCTCCTGAATAACCTGATAATAGGCATTCATACCCCAGATAAGACGTGCCGTGGAAGCCTTGAGCTGAGTCTTGAATATGGGCAGACACTCCTGGTACTGTGCCTCGTCAAACTCCACTCCGGCATCCCTGGCCTTGTCCTGGAACATACGCAGCATGTCCGGTCCCACCTCAAAGCCACGGTTAAAATCCTCAAACGTACGGTAACGGCGCTGCAGCAGGCGGCGGTTACGCTCCGTATATTGCATGGAGGTGTTAAGCACCACGTTCTTGGCCGTAACGTTACGGTAGTACTTGTTGGTGCGGGTGGTATCCAGAGGAACAAAGACATCGGGCATGATACCGCCGCCGCCATAAACGGTACGGTGCTGTATCATGGTGCTGTATTTGAGTGAGTCAGGAAAATGTATGCTGTCCGGATTGGTGAGTTCGCCATGATGCAGACGTTCCAGTATGTCATCGCCGTAAACCACATCCTTGCCGTAGGGCTTCTGTATGCAACGTCCCGCAGGCGTATAGTACTTGGCAACGGTAAGACGTATCAGTGAACCGTCATGGAACTCTATGGGACGCTGTACCAGGCCCTTGCCGAATGAGCGACGTCCAACTATGGTTGCACGGTCCCAGTCCTGTACCGCACCCGATACAATCTCGCTGGCCGATGCCGAATACTCGTCAATGAGCACCACCACCTTGCCGTCACGGAAACGTCCGCGTCCGTCCGACAGATAGGCGCTGCGGGGTGAGCGTCGGCCCTCGGTATAGACCACCATCTGGTCACGTCCCAGAAATTCATTTGCTATACCCACGGCTGCCATAAGCAGTCCGCCGCCGTTTCCCTGCAGGTCAAGAATGAGCGATGTGGCGCCCTTGGCACGCAGATCGGCCAGTTTGGACTCAAACTCATCAACGGTGGTTGCACCAAAGCTGGATATCTTTATGTAGCCCACTCCGGGACGTATCATATAACCGGCATCAACTGTGTTGACCGGTATCTTGTCACGAGTCACGTTAAAATATACCAGACCATCCACTCCGCGGCGGCATATACCCAGCTTGACGCGGGTACCCTTGGGGCCACGCAGACGCTTCATGATAGTCTCCTGTGACATCTTGACGCCGGCAATAGCCGTATCGTTCACGGTCACTATGCGGTCACCCGCCATGATACCCACCTTCTCGGACGGGCCGTCAGGAATGGGCTGCACAATAAACAGCGTATCCTCAACCATATTGAACTGCACGCCTATGCCCTCAAAGGAGCCCATAAGGGTCTCGTTTGACTTGTCATTCTCCTGGGGGGTCAGATAGGTGGAGTGCGGGTCAAGCTCTTCAAGCATTCCCCTGATGGCCTTTTCCACTATCTTCTTTTCATCCACATCCTCCACATACAGGGCCGATATGGCACCCTCGGCCACCAGCAGTTTCTGCAGTTCGGCATCAATAGCCGTTGACTGAGGCTGACGCTGCATCTGAGGTTGCATCTGAGGTTGCATCTGAGGCTGTACCTGCGGCTGCATCTGACGCTGAGGCTGAATTATGCCACGCCCCGGCTGGGCCATGACTGAAAGCGGAATCAAACCGGCCAGCAACAATATATAACGCAGTTTCATTACTTCTTGAAATAGGGTTTGAACGTATCAATTATAAGGCTGTCCACGGGACGGTCAAAAGAGTGCATCTCACGCACCAGGCTGCTGCTGATATGCTGCATGGACTGTTCTGATACCAGTATCACGGTCTCAACGCCCTCAATGGTACGGTTGGCATGGGCCAGGGCACGCTCCTTGTCATAATCGGTCACGGAGCGTATGCCGCGCAGTATGGCATCGGCCCCTGTGGCACGCACTGCATCAACGGTGAGTCCGTTGTAGAATATAACGGAAACCTTTGGGTTGTCCTTGTAATATGACAGGATGGCTTCCTTGCGGATATCGGCACTGAGCAGAGGCTTTTTATCGCCGTTTATGCCTATGGCAATGACCACCTCGGCACCCAGCTTGAGGGCGCGCTCCACAAGGTCGGCATGACCAATCGTGAACGGATCAAACGATCCGGGAAACAGCAGTTTCATACTCCTTGGTTTTGGTTAGAATTTTTCACCTTCATCCTCATCAACTATATCCTCCTCAACTACCAGGTTGTCAATGATAAAGTTCTGACGCTCCATGGTGTTCTTGCCCATGTAGAATGAGAGCAGGTCATCAACGGCATCGGTCTTTTGCAGTGTCACCATCTCAAGACGCATATCGGGACCTATAAAGTTCTTGAACTCATCAGGGGATATCTCACCCAGTCCTTTGAATCGGGTTATCTCCGGGTTGGGCGACAGCTTCTCAATGGCCTGACGGCGCTCCTCCTCAGTGTAGCAGTATATAGTCTCAAACTCACCCTTCTCCGTTACCACACCATCTACATGAGCATCGGCCCCCTTCTTTTTCTTGCGTTTGTTACGCACGCGGAAGAGCGGGGTCTGGAGTATATAGACATGACCTTTCCTTATCAGCTCAGGGAAGAACTGCAGGAAGAAGGTTATCATAAGCAGACGTATGTGCATACCATCAACATCAGCATCGGTGGCCACGATTATCTTGTTGTAACGCAGGTCATCAAGACCCTCCTCTATGTTAAGGGCAGCCTGCAGCAGGTTGAACTCCTCATTCTCATAAACCACCTTCTTGGTAAGTCCGTAGCTGTTAAGGGGTTTACCGCGCAGGCTGAATACGGCCTGGGTGTTCACGTCACGGCTCTTGGTTATGGATCCGCTGGCGCTATCACCCTCAGTTATGAATATGCAGCTCTCCTCCTGGCGGTCACCGCGCACATCGTTCAGGTGGATACGGCAGTCAGCCAGCTTGCGGTTGTGCAGGTTGGCCTTCTTGGCGCGTTCACGGGCCTGCTTGGTTATGCCGGCTATCTCCTTACGCTCCTTCTCTGACTCCAGAATCTTCTTGAGTATGACATCGGCCACCTCAGGCTCCTTGTGCAGCAGGTCATCAACCTCCTTCTTTATAAAATCACCCACAAACTTGTTGAGCGATACACCACCGTTAGGGCTCATGGTGGTAGAGCCAAGCTTAATCTTGGTCTGGCTCTCAAACACCGGCTCCTCAACATTCAGAGCTATAGCGGCCACCAGGCCGTTACGCACGTCGCCGGACTCAAAGTTCTTGCCGTAGAACTCCTTGATGGTACGGGCTATATGCTCCTTGAAGGCGCTCTGATGCGTACCTCCCTGTGATGTATATTGACCGTTCACAAATGAGTAGTACTCCTCACCATACTGGTTGGTATGGGTAAAGGCTATCTCAATGTCGGGTCCCTGCAGATGTATTATGGGATAGAGGCTCTGCGCACTCATACGCTCACCCAGCAGGTCCTCCAGTCCGTTGCGCGACATGAAACGCTGTCCGTTGTAACTGATGGTAAGACCCGTATTCAGGTAGGTGTAGTTGCGCAACATGGTCTCAATTATGGCAGGACGGAACTGATAGCCCACAAACAGCTGGCCATCGGGCTCAAAGATAACCTGCGTGCCGTGCTCATCGGCGCTGGCAACGGTCTGGTCTTCCACCAGTTTGCCGCGCTCAAAACGGAGCGTACGCACCTGGCCGTCACGCCAGCTGCTCACCTCAAAGCTGCGGCTCAATGCATTAACGGCCTTTAAACCTACACCGTTCAGACCCACGCTCTTCTTGAACGCCTTGCTGTCAAACTTACCGCCGGTGTTAAGTACGCTCACCGCCTCCACCAGCTTGCCCTGAGGGATACCGCGTCCGTAGTCACGTACCGATACACGCCCCGCGTCACTTAGCTCAATGTCAATGCGCTTGCCGGTGTTCATGCGGAACTCATCCACGCTATTGTCAATTATCTCCTTGAGCAGCACGTAAATACCGTCATCGGCCTGTGATCCGTCACCCAGTTTGCCTATATACATACCAGGACGGTTACGGATATGCTCCATGTCGTCCATGTGGCGTATATTATCCTCATTATACTGCACCTCGGGCGGGCGCTGGTCAAAAAGTTCGTCGGTATCTGCCATATATCGTAATATACTATTTCTGCTGTTAAATTAAATCCGCCTCAAATCATCTTGTAGAAGACAGCCCTGCGGCGGACTATCTCCACACCCTTAAAGTAATCCCACTGTGACTGAACCTTGTTGTTGGTCTCCAGTTCCGGGTTGGTCTCACCCAGCGTATAGCCCAGACCTGTGGCCCTGCCCGTAAGCGTTCCGAACGGTATGGCGCTCACGCCCTTGTTCTGATACTCGGGTTTGACAGCCACAAAGAGCATCTCAAGCACATTTGAGTGCTTTATCTTAAGAGCCTTTATTATGTGCCACCAGCCAAACGGGAACAGACGTCCCTTTGCCTTGTGCAGAGCCTCGGCTATGGAGGGCATGGTCAGCGCAGCAGCCACCAGCTCATCATTTTTGTCAAGCACCAGCACTGCCAGACGCTTGTCAAGCAGGGGCAGATAGCGCCTTACAAAATCATCAATCTGCCTCTTGCTGAAAGCCGAATAACCGTACAGAGGAGCATAGCACTCGTTAACCAACTCAAACAGCTTATAGGCATATACGCGGGCCTCCTCGGTTATGCTGTGTTCCAAACGGGCTATATGAAGGTCATAACGGTCCATCACAATCTTTCCCAGACGCTCCATCTTTTCCGGCACGTCATTGTAGGGGATGTTACGCTCCACCCACTTGGCCGACGGCTCCAGCCCCAGCTTTTGCATATGCTCCGGATAGTATGCGTAGTTGTAGATGGTAGCCATGGTACCCATGCGGTCAAAGCCATCGGTAAGCATACCCTCGGGATCAAAGTCAGTAAACCCGAACGGGCCCTCCAGACGGTCCATGCCACGTTCCTTACCCCACCTGGCCACGGTATCAAGCAAAACCTGCGACACGCGGATATCGTCAATAAAATCTATCCAGCCAAACCTTACGGTCTTGACGTTCCAAACCTTGTTGGCCTTATGGTTGATGATGGCAGCCACGCGGCCTACCACCTTACGGCCGCTGTAAGCCAGGAAAGTCTGGGCCTCACAGAACTCAAAAGCGGCGTTACGTGACGGAGAGAATGAATCTATGGTATCGCCTATAAGATCAGGCACCGCATACGGATTACCCTTATATAGCTTGACATTGAACCTGGCAAACCTGCGCAGCTGGCAGCGGGTCTTAACGGGCACAATCCTTATATCGTTCATTGACATTCTATCCTCCTGAAATTCAATTCAGCGAAGATAATAAAAAATATTATGCTCCAGATAACCCACAAAAAAAAGAACCGCCAAACGGCAGTTCTTTTTTTTGTGGGCCATCTAGGGCTTGAACCTAGGACCTCCAGATTATGAGTCTGTTGCTCTAACCAACTGAGCTAAAAGCCCGGAGAAGGAATCATCGGCCTAAGCCGACATCATCATTCGGGTGCAAAAGTACTCCATTAACCCGAAATTGCAAAGTTTTGAGCCAAAAAATTCCTATACCCCGCTTATCTTGATTACTTTTGCAGTCTGAAAACAAACCCTATGACCATACCCGATCCGCAAAACACCAGATACGCCGCCACGATTGGATTCTTTGACGGTGTTCACCTGGGGCACGTGCACCTTCTGCGTCAGCTTATGGATGCTGCCGCCAGGCGCTCTCTCAAGAGTATGGCCATCACATTCCCGGAACATCCCCGCCAGATACTGCAGTCTGACTACCGTCCGCGTCTGCTCTCCACCCCGGAGGACAAGATGAAACTGCTTGAAAAGACAGGCATTGATTACTGCTTTCCGCTTCATTTTACATCAGCCCTGGCTGCAATGGACGCCCGCAGTTTCATGACGGATTTCCTGCAGAAACGTCTTGGTGTGGATATGCTGCTGGTAGGTCATGACCACCATTTTGGACATGATACCAATCTGGGTATAGATGATTACAGGCGTATAGGCTCCGAGATAGGCATGGAGGTTATCCCTGCCGATGCCTTTCTGTATCAGGGCTCACCCATAAGCAGTTCCCGCATACGCCGCGAGCTTGTAGCGGGTAACGTAAAGGAGGCCAATGACATGCTGGGCTACCGGTACTCAATAAGCGGCACCGTGATACACGGTCTGCAGAACGGCCGTAAGATGGGATTCCCCACGGCCAACCTGGGTCCCTACTGCGAGTTCATGCAGATACCGGCCGACGGAGTCTATGCCGCCTTTGCCACGGTAGATGGTGAGGTTTGGCCCGCCATGGTCAACATAGGGTTCCGCCCCACCTTTGAGGGTAAGGCCCGCACCATTGAGGCCCACCTGCTGGGTTTTGACCGTGACATATACTTCCATGACCTGACCCTGGATTTTGTGGAGTTCCTGCGTGCCGAGCGCCGCTTTGACTCCCCCCAGGAACTTGCAGCGCAGCTTGATGCCGACCGCCGCAAGGTTCATGAAACTATCCGCAGCCAACAGGATGTCTAAGATAAAGCGTACACTCATAACCTTTGCCATATGGCTTGGGGCACAGATCATAGCGTTGCTGGTCTTTCCCAAGGAGATGATTGCACCCATGGTGTTTGCAAGTGACGCCGCCGTTATCATGGTACTATGGTCCATAAAGTACTTCAAGACGGCCGAACTGGTTAAGCGCGTTCCGCTCAAGGTCTTCATTGCCTCACTGGTGCTTGGATACGCCGCACTCTACTCCGTTGAAATAATACAGGGACAGTTTGACATTCCCAACCTGCTGGATGATGCATTCAACACGCTTGTCCACTCCGTATGGGGCTTCTTTGCAGTCTGCCTTGTAGGCCCCGTTATGGAGGAGGTCATGATGCGCCGCGTAGTGCTTACTGAGATAAGTGAGGCTACAGGCAGGAAATGGCTGGGCATAATAATATCGGCCGTGCTGTTTGCCGTTATGCACGGCAATCCCATACAGATAGTGTTTGCCATACCCGCCGGCATACTGCTGGGCTGGCTCTACTGCATTACAGGCAGTTTGCTGGTGCCCATAGGCGTACACATAATGAACAATACCATATCATTCATAACCCTGCGCGCAGGCGATGATGAGCCCCTGGACATATCGGACCCCAATACAATCATCACCCTGACCGCAGCCATTCTGGTTACAGTCTCCCTGATAGTATGGATGGTGGGATTCTACCGCCGTCAGTAGGTTACAGAGCAATAGTAGTGCCTGTAAGCTTATCCAGTGACTGGGCCTGTGTTATCAGGACCGATGACACTCCGGCCTGCAGAGCATTAAAGGCGTTCTGGATCTTGGGAATCATGCCGCCGCTTATGGTGCCGTCCTGGACCAGACGCGGGAAATCATAATATGAGATGTAGGGGATTACACTGTTGTCATCATCCTCATGCATCAGCACACCCGGCTTTTCAAAGCAGAATATCAGTGTTACCTTGAACAGGCGTGCCAAAGCCTTGGCGGCCTCACCGGCAATGGTATCGGCATTGGTATTGAGCAGCTGGCCCTTACCGTCATGAGTGAGCGGGGCAAGCACGGGTACTATACCCTTCTCTATCAGGCTGGCCAGGAAATCGGCATTGACCTCTTTGGGATCACCCACAAAGCCGTAGTCGATATCCTTGACAGGGCGCTTGTCGGAGCGCATAACGTTACAGTCAGTGCCGGTAAGTCCGATGGCATTGATACCCTCAGCCTGCAGTTTAGCCACGATATTCTTGTTTACCAGACCGCCATAGACCATTGTCACCACGTCAAGCATATCGGCATCGGTAATGCGACGGCCGTCAACCATCTTGCTCTCAATACCCAGACGGGTGGCCATGGCTGTTGCCGAGCGGCCTCCTCCATGCACCAGCAGTTTGTTGCCGGGAATGGCCTTGAAATCGGCAAGCAGACGTTCCAGAGTATCGGGCTGCTCAACTATCTTACCTCCTACCTTTACAATGACAAGTGACTGTTTCATATTGCGTTATTTCAAATCCAAAAGTTGTTCCAAATATTTTATGGTATCCGATATCTGGTCACGGCTCTCCAGACGGTCACCCGGACAGATATACTCTGCCCGCAGATATCCGGGCTCGCGGCGTTTGGTCTCTGACTCTATGAACGCCTCCAGCTCGGCATCACTCTTACCTGCTATGAGCGGGCGTGTGGAGCTGGCTGCACGCAGACGGCGCATCAGTGTCTCGTTGCTGCACTTTAGATAAACGGTCTTGCCCTGTGACAGCATGTAATCCATATTGTCACCAATGAGTGGCGTTGAACCTCCGCATGACACTATCACATCATCAAACTCTCCCGCCTCACGCAGCAAACGGCTCTCAATCTCACGGAATCCCTGCTCTCCACGGGTGGCAAATATCTGGCTTACGCTCTTAAGATACCGCTGTTCAATATACTGGTCCAGATCTATGAACGATATGTTCAGATCCTTGGCCAGAGCCTTGCCCAGGGTGGTCTTGCCGGCCCCCATGAAACCCATCAGGAAAACGCGAATCATTTTTTGGCCTTGAAGATTCTGCGCTTGGGTGCTGACCCGGTCTTCTCTATCTGACGCTTGATAATGTCCATGCACTCATCCTCTGTGAGAGTGGTGGGATCAGCGCTCTTGGGAATCTTATAGTTGCTGCCCTGATATGCTATATATGCACCGTAGCGGCCGTTCATTATCTCCAGGTCCTCATTACCGGCAAATGTCTTGAGCACCTTCTTTGACTCAGCGTCATGCTTATCCTGAATAAGCTTGACAGCCTCCTCAAGAGTGATGGTAAGAGGATCGGCCACACCGTTAAGTGACACGTAGAACTTGTCATGGCGTATGTACGGACCAAAGCGGCCTGTACCCACCATCACGGTGTTACCCTCATACTCTCCAAGGGTACGCGGCAGGCGGAACAGCTCCAGAGCCTCATCAAGGGTGATGGTCTCAATGGTCTGACCCTTCTTCATCTGTGCAAAGCGGGGCTTGTCCTCATCCTCGGCGCTACCTATCTGTACAATAGGACCGTAACGGCCAATCTTAACCGATACAGGTTTGCCCGATACGGGATCGGTACCCAGCATACGCTCACCAACCTTATGCTCGTTCTTGAGCGTCATGGCGCTGTTTACAGAGGGGCTGAACTTATCGTAGAAGTCACTTATAACGCTCTTCCACTGCTTGTCGCCCTCAGCTATATCATCAAACTCCTTCTCTACCTGAGCGGTAAAGTTGTAGTTCATGATGTCAGGGAAATACTCAATAAGGAAATCATTCACAACCAGACCTATATCAGTGGGAACAAGCTTTGACTTCTCTGTTCCATAGACCTCGGTCATGGTCTGCTCGGTAATGTTTCCGTTCTCCAGACGCAGCATGTTGCACTCACGCTTGCTGCCCTCAATATCCTCACGCAGCACATACTCACGCTGCTGGATGGTACCGATGGTGGGAGCGTATGTTGACGGACGTCCTATACCCAACTCCTCCATCTTGTGCACCAGAGCAGCCTCATTGAAACGCTGCGGATGCTGTGTGAAACGCTCATAGGCCGATATCTGAGTAAACTGCAGCTTGCCGCCCTTGGTAAACTCGGGCAGGCCCTGTGCCTCATTCTGCTCGGTGACGTCATCATCACGGGTCTCACGATATACACGCAGGAAACCGTCAAACTTGACTGTCTCACCTGTTACGTTGAACTCACCGTCTATCTGGGGTGAGGTTATTGATACGGTAGTCTTCTCTATCTCGGCATCGGCCATCTGTGATGCTATGGTACGCTTCCAGATGAGCTCGTAGAGACGCTTCTCAGGGGCGGTACCGTCAATGGTCTGATTATCCATGTAGGTAGGACGGATAGCCTCATGAGCCTCCTGGGCGCCCTTGGCCTTCTGTGTATATTGACGGCTCTTTACATACTCGTCGCCCATGGACTCGCTGATGGCCTTGCGGCATGAGTTTATGCACAGGGTTGACAGGTTCACTGAGTCAGTACGCATATAGGTTATCTTACCGGACTCATACAGACGCTGTGCAAGCATCATGGTCTGCATTACGGTAAAGCCAAACTTGCGGGTGGCCTCCTGCTGCATGGTTGATGTGGTGAAAGGAGGTGCAGGTATCTTGCGGATAGGCTTGGTTGCAATCTCCTTTACTGTGAACTGTGCATCCTTGCACTTGGTCAGGAAGGCCTTGGCCTCCTCCTTGGTCTTGAAACGTCCGCTGTAATCGGCACGTACATCATGCAGCGTGCCGCCGGCGTCAAGACGGAATATTGCCACAACCTTATATGATGCCTCAGGAACAAACTCCTTGATTTCACGCTCACGCTCCACGATAAGACGTACGGCAACTGACTGTACACGGCCGGCCGACAGTGACGGCTTTACCTTGCGCCACAGGATGGGTGACAGTTTGAAACCCACTATACGGTCAAGCACGCGGCGTGCCTGCTGTGCATATACCAGATTGGTGTCAATGTCACGCGGGGTCTCGATGGCATGCAGTATGGCGTCCTTGGTAATCTCATGGAACACAATACGCTTGGTCTTTTCGGGTTTGAGACCCAGTGTCTCAAACAGATGCCAGCTGATGGCCTCTCCCTCGCGGTCCTCATCGGATGCCAGCCAAACCATCTGGGCTTTCCCTGCTGCATCCTTGAGTTCACTTACCACCTTCTTCTTATCGGCAGGTATCTCATATATGGGTTCAAATGTATCTATATTAATACTAAGGTCTTTCTTCTTCAAGTCACAGATATGACCGTAGCTTGACATAACCTTGTAGTCAGATCCTAAGAATTTCTCTATTGTCTTGGCCTTGGCCGGAGACTCAACGATAACCAGATTCTTCTGCATGTTATTCCGTATTAAAAGCGCGGCAAAAGTAGAACAAAAAAAAGAGATAGAAAAGGTGGAAAGAGATAAAAAATTCACTCTCTCCACCTTATTAATTATAAATTAATAAAAAGATCAGAAGCGGTAGGTGGCACCAAGCAGTACTGAGGGCTTGAGAGCGCGGTATCCGGCGTAGTAGTACCAGTCACCGCCCACAAGACGGTTAGCCGTCATGTAGAATGACAGGTTGGGACGGAAATCATAGTCAACCGTCAGAGCCAGGTCATTGACCGTGGCCATTCTGCTGCCGTTTACCTTGCAGAATGTCATAAGACGGTATGTGAGCATGGCATCCAGTCCCGGCATTATATTTACCTTACCAAAGAGCGATGCATCCAGAGCGGGCTTGTACGCCAGTGTGCCTGCCTTGTACTTGCCTGTATAGCCGTTACAGGTTATGTCCATACGCACCTCGGCCCTGTCGGCAAACAGCATGCCGGCATCCAGACGGGCATAGAATATGTCCGATTTCTGCTGAACAAGGCATGAACTTATTACCAGGCTGTCACTGACCGTCTGGAACAGATCATCAATGGTGTGACGGTAACCGCCTTTGGCTGACAGGGTGAGCCATGTGTCATAACTGTATGATGCTCCCAGAGAGAGGTCAGCCAACGTATATCCGTCCTTTATGCGCTCCGTCTCCGACCAATAGGGTGACATGCCTGAGAGCGTACGCATATCATTATCCCTGACACCGCCTGTGGCAGCGGCTGTCAGCATGAGTTGCCCGTTCACCCTATATGATGCAGTTGCCATGGGTGACAGCAGCACCTTGTACCCTGCTGCAGTACGGATATCCAGATTTACACCCAGATGAGTTTCAAGTCCGTTCCATGTCTGTTCCCAGTAGGGCGATAACGTAAGCGTGGTAAAACCGGGGTAACCACATCCGTACATGCCCTGCCAGTCATACATGGCTGTTTTCTGACGGTAATCAACTCCGCCCGTTCCGCCCATAAAAGGTATCCTGGCTCCGCCGCCTATACGCAGCAGACGCTCCTTATTGGGGTTTACTGAGCCTGCCAGTTCCAGGCCTTTGCGTGAGTACCACTGCATACCGGTATTGAAATACCACTCTATATCATTATACTTTCCGTCCAATGATACACCCAGCTGGGCGCGGGATATCTTCTGCAAGAGACTGCTCAGCTCATACTTGGCTGAGTCCATGCTTGCGCCACGTTTATAGTTGAAATGTGAATGGCCCAAGGCAGCATCCACACTCAGGTTGAAAGAGTCAAAACGGTGCAGATACAAAGCCGTAAGGTCAGCGTTGAACATCCTTGATTTCCAACTGCCGTCAGGCTTTGAAGCCCATGCATCCATAAGACCGGACACACGGAGCTCATCCCTGTCTGATATGTGCCAGTCAAAATCAAGCAGACCGTCATGTATATTTCTAAGTCCGTAGCCAAAACGGACCAGACCGGAGTAAGGGACCGTAGTAATATCATCTGAGCTTTCAGAGAACACACCCATGGGAGTACGGTCCAACTGTTTCATCGGATTGGCATCAGTAAGGTAACTCACCGCTGCGGGCTGATGGTCAGATGCCTTCCTATCCGGTACGGGCAGTATCTTGTCTGTACCGGTCATGATGGGGGTGTATGCTCCCTCAATGGTCATGGACCTGGAGGGCAGGCCCTCCTGCTGTGCGTTTGCGGCGCTCCAGCAAAAAACGGCTGTAACAGCCAGTGTGATATATCTTTTCATAGCAGAATTCATTCAAGTCTTGCCGCAATCATATCGGCTATGTCATCATCCTCAGTATAGTTGCTCTTAAGTGAGAGCAGGTATTGACGGGCCTCCACCTCCTTGCCCTGTGACTTGTAGATGTCACTCAGCAGAATGAAGCTGCGGGCCAGCCAGTACATGTGCGGCGTACCCTCCTTGATAAAGGCCATGATAACCTTCTCGGCACCCTCCTTGTCACCGCTGTCAAACAGCAGCTGGCTAAGAAGATAGTCAGACTCGGCTCCGTACTGTGAACGGGTGTCCTTGGAGAGCTCCTCAAACAGCCCACGGGCATCGGTCTTGCGGTCCTCGCTGAGCAGAGCCTTGGCCTTGCGGTACATGACCTCGGTGCGCTGCTCCTGTGAGAGCTGTGTCTGGAGTGACTTGTCGGCATACATGAGCACAGCATCCCACTCTTCTATGCGTCCGGCACTGGCCACAATGCTGTACAGACTGCGGCGCTGACGCTCGGCATCAGTGGTCTTTTCATACAGGCGAATGTAGGTATCCATGGCTGTCTCCCAGTCACCTACCGTCCATGCCATGGTGGCGGCGCGGTCAAGTGCGTTCTCTGAGAAACGGCTGTTTTCAAATGCAGCCACATGCATATAGCTCTCATAGGCGTTCTCGTAGTCATTCTCCTCCTCAAGCATAAGGCCCTGATAGTACCATGCGTTCACGGCAAAGGCACCCTGCGGAAACTCCTTGAGGTACTGGGCAAAGCGGGCCTTGGCATCGGCCTTGGCACCGCGGCTGAACAGTCCCTCGGCAGCCGCATAGGTAAGTGAGTCACGCTCGTTAACGGCTATTGGTGCAGCACCCTGCACACTTGAGGTATATTCAACATAGGCATTGACATCGCCCTTCTCAACGTAGATGGATTTAAGATCTACAAGAGCGGTACGGGCCTCGTCGCTGCCCGGATAGTTGGCAATGACCTCCTTGTAGGCCCTGATAGCCTCATCATAACGGTCTGTCTGATAATAGATGAGAGCTGTCTCGGCAGCCGCCTTGCGTGCCAGGTCAGAGTTGGGGTACTCCTTTATGATACGTGAGAACACGCCCACCGCCTGCTGCGGTTCATCGGTCTGCTGGTATGCACGTCCCTGCTCATAGAGGGCCGATGCCAGATAAGCCGATGAGGGATAACCCTTAACAAGATGCTCCAGATCCTGTATCTTCTGACGGTAGTTACGCTGCAGTCCGTTAACCAAGGCTGTCTGGTAGAGGGCGTAATCACCCGTGCTGCCGTTCACATTCATGGCCATGCTGTAGTACTCCTTGGCCTGATTGTACTGACGGCCGTAGAACATGCAGTCGGCAGCACGCAGACAGGCATCGGCCAGGATATCGGCCGATATGCCGCTCTTGGAGGATGTCTCTATGACAGTGCGCATGGCAGCCCATGACTTGTCATAATCCTTGCGGTCAAACAGTATGTATCCCAGGCCGTAGTTGGCCAGACTGCTGCACAGTGTCACCTTGGGTGATATGTAGGCCAGGTAACGGTGGTAATCGGTCTCGGCACGCACCGGATCGGACAGCCTGTAATAAGCTTCACCGCGCCAGAATGTGGCCTCTACTGCGGTGTTATGGTCATAACGGTCAAGCGCAATGACCTGCGTAAGCAAATCCGGCACATTATCATATGTTCCGGCAGCAATCTGGTCCATTGCCTTGTTATAGAGCAGCTGCATCTTGGCGGCCAGGATGGAGGCGCCTGGGCTCTTGATCTTGTCAATTGAAGCCAGAGCGGCATCATAACTGGTGGTGCTCATATATACATCCACCAGATAACTGCTCACCTTATCAGCATAACGCGAGTTGGGGAACTCATTAAGGAAACGTTCAAATGATGTCACTGACTCGGCAAACGGTGAGTATGCCGTCTCATGGATTATCATGGCGTAGTTATAGAGCGCCTGCTCACGGACATCGGCCTTGCCGGGAAGTGAAGCGGCCCTCTCAAAAGACATGCGGGCCATGCTCTTGTCACCTTTTTTGAGTGCGGCCAGACCAATGTGCAGGCTGGCGTTCTGAGCCATCTGGTCATCGGCATCGGCCACCTTTGAAAGGTTCTCAATGGCTCCGTCCATATCGGCGTTGTTAAAGCAGGAGAGTCCCAGCAGATATGTGTCATAACGTACATCGGAGCTTACCGCCTGTGACAGATAGCTTGTAAGCAGATCCTGGGCCTGACGGTAGTCACCCTGACTATACCAGTACTCACCCAGTATGCGCTCGGCCTCAGCCTCAAGTGCGGGATCGTCGGACTCAGCAACCATCTTCTGTGCAGTCTCGCGGGCACGGGCAGCTTCACCGCCGCCACGCAGGTCAAGATCAGCCAGATAGAGCATGGCCTCATCGGCGTGGGAGCCTTCAAGAGAGTTTTCAAAGCCCTCTCTGGCCTGAGCCGTCTTTCCGTTCACGTAATCCACATAGGCGCGGTAGAACACCACATCCTCATCATCCTCCGGAGCATCAAGCATGCGTGACAGAATGCTCAGTTGCATGGAGCCCTCACTTATCTGTCCGCAGCGTATAAGTGATATGGCATAGTGGCGTACCATGCGGCTGCAGTCACGTTCGGAAAGCAGGAGCGGGTCACACTCATCAAAACACTCTATGGCCTCCTGGTACTCATGCAGTGCAAAATGGCAAGAACCCTTGAGAGCCGTCACCCGGTTGCCGTAAACAGACTCCGGGTACTTTTCCATGAATTTGCATATTGCCGGCATGGCCTTTGTCAGGTCACGCTCCGCATCAATTACCACCCTCATGAAATCAGTCTCCTCAATCAGGGCAGGACTGCTCTCGGGCAGACTGTTCTGCCACTCGTCAAGAAGCGTTCCCGCTGCGCCGAAATCTGCCCCTGCAAACAGGGTACGGCACTCGTCAAGCAGGTGCGCGCTGCCGTCCGTCAGCCTGCTCTGGGCCCATGCGCCCTGGCTTAAGGTGCCAAGCATAAGCAGACAGACGGGTATTATCACTCTTTTTGTCATCATCAGAATTGTTTGTTATACCACATATCCAAGGCACGGTTCTCGGCAGCCTCCATGATGGCCCTCTCACCGCGTCCCTTGTCATTGATGCCACACAGATGCAGCACCCCGTGAATGATCACTCTCAACAGTTCTTTCTCATAAGACGTATGGAACTTGTCACTGTTAGTGAGAACCGTATCCAGGCTTATGTACATATCGCCGCTTACCACACCCGGCTCGCTGTAGTCAAAAGTGATTATATCAGTATAATAGTCATGCCCAAGGAACTCCTTGTTTACCTCAAGAATGCGTTCGTCATTACAGAAAATATAATTCAGATTGCCTGCCTTGCGCCCCTGATAGGTAGCAGCCACAGCAGTGATCCATGTCCTCAAAGCCTTTCGGTCCAGCTTGGGCATCTTGATGTTTTCATTGATGAATGATATCATATACTATGCAAAAAACAGATAACACAGGAATATGGCAGCCAATATGCCCGCCAGGTCTGCCAGCAGGCCGCAGCCCACAGCGTGTCGGGTGTTCTTGATATTGACACTGCCAAAATATACCGCCAGTATGTAGAACGTGGTATCGGTAGAGCCCTGGAACAGGCAGGCCAGACGTCCGGTAAACGAGTCGGCCCCGTAGGTTGTCATGGCATCTATCATAAGACCGCGGGCACCTCCGCCCGACAGAGGTTTCATCAGAGCCGTAGGCAGCGCACCCACAAACTGGCTGTCCAGTCCGCAGCGATCGGCACACCAGCCTATGCCGCCCACCAGGGCATCCATGGCGCCCGATGCACGGAACACGCCTATGCCCACCAGTATGGCTATCAGGTACGGAATAATCTTGACCGCCGTGGTAAAGCCGTCCTTGGCACCCTCCACAAACGCCTCATACACATTAATGCGAGCCTTGACACCCGATATGATGAACCCTATTATGACCACAAACAGTATGATGTTGGCGGCCGATGTGGAAACCGGTCCAATCTTTACTGCCGGAAGCTGGGCAAACCCCCATATAATCAAAGCCACAATGGCGCTCAGTCCGCCCACAAAGGCAATGAGCACCTTGTCAAACCTTATCTTCTGGATAAAGCAGGTAACCAGCAGGCCCACCAGCGTTGAGAAGAACGTAGCCAGCAGGATGGGAATGAACACATCGGCAGGCTGCGCAGCACCCATCTGTGCGCGATACACCAGCACACTTACCGGAATGAGTGTAAGACCTGATGTGTTGAGCACCAGGAACATGATCATGGGATTGGATGCCACATCCTTATCCTTGTTGAGTTCCTGCATGCGCTCCATAGCCTTGAGTCCCATGGGAGTGGCGGCATTGTCCAAACCCAGCATATTGGCGGCCACGTTCATAAAGATATGTCCGTAGGCAGGATCGTTCTTGGGCAGCTCAGGGAACAGACGTGAGAACACGGGACTGAGCCATCGGGCAAAGGTAGCCACCAGGCCACCTTTCTCACCAATCTTCATTATACCCAGCCATAGAGAAAGCACACCGGTCAGACCCAGCGATATCTCAAAGCCTGTCTTGGCCGATGAGAACGTGGAGTCCATGATGTCCTGGAACACGCTTGAATCACCCATGCAGAGGCGTATCACAGCCACCGCAAATGCAATCAGAAAGAAAGCAACCCAAATCCAGTTAAGTACCATACGCGCCTGTACTTTATTATGTGCGAAGATACCACAAAAATCTCAATTCCCAACTCTCAATTTTCAACCGTCAGCGTGGTCGACCTGGTGGTGGCACGGAAAGCGGGAGCGTAGAGGCACTGCATTACGGCGTTGCCTACAGTAAAAAGGCCTGCTTTCTGAACCCTGACATCGTACTCCACTACATAACTGCCCTTGCTCAGACGGTCTATGTAGAAGACGTTGCGTGAGTTGCCGGGAGCGGCGTAGTAGCCTATGTCATCGCGGAAGTTATAGCTGTAACCGGCACGGGTGCTCACGGGCTCTACGGTTGCAGCGCGCATATCGGCCAGCTGGAGATACTCCAGGTTGCGGTCAGTCTCCAGGTCAAAGCGTATGCGCAGCTGGTCACCTACATGCAGTTTGGTTCCGGCCTTGACCTCTTCCACACGGTCGCCATCGGATGTATGTATCACACGCCAGATGGTGCGTTTCAAGGTCATACCGTTCTCCTGATGCTCTACCTTGTCAAGTTCATCAGTGAACGAGCGGTAAACAGCACCCCAGCTGATGCCTGCTGTCTTGGAATCAACAGTGATAATTGCCTTGTCCCGGCTTATGGGGCCCTGCCAGGTTTGTGTGGTATAACCGGCTGTAGCCTTGGATGCGGAAGCATTGATTACATCCTTACCCACGGTGATGGTTATATCCGGATCTGACTCCAACTGGACATTGCCGCCGGTAGCCATGAGTGCGGTCACAGCGGCGGCCGTGGCAGGTGATGAGCCCCAACCCGTGGTTTGTCTCTGTTTGAGCAGCCAGCGTGCAGCCTCCACAGCCTCAGTCTCACGGCCCACGGCAAGCAGTGTACGTATAATAAGTGCCTGAGTCTCAATGGGAGCCTCATGCCACAGCAGTCCACCGGCATTGTCACGCCAGTATCGGCCCATCTCATCATCATAGAGTGAGCGTTCCACCAGGGTGGCGGCTATGCGCTTGGCCTCATCCTGTTTACCCTGACGGGCCATGAGCAGTGCCAGCTGGGCACGATACCAGAGGCTCACGTTATGTGTATCCTCCATCTCTGCCAGACGGCTCAAGTAGGTATAACTGGCACGTGTCAGACCCTTGAACGGATAGCCGTTAAAGTATGAGCGCATCATCAGATAACTCAGTTCACTGTAACCCAATGACTCCGGCTTGTGGCTGGCACTATACTCCTTGTAGAAGTATTCATCCATGTAATCAAGACCCTTCTGGATTGCAGTCTTAAGATCATCAGTAAGTGACAGGGCGCCGTTCTCTATCAGAAGACCCAGCCCCTGCAGTATCTCATCGGTTATGTGCAGGTTTGACGGGCAGCCGTCCATCCATGGCCACGCACCGTCCGGCATCTGGGCATTGATGAGTTTACTTACGGCATCAGCAAGTGCCTGGGCGGTCTCAGCTGTTCCAAGCGCCGTTGCAAGGTCACGCAGGCGGTCACGTTCGCTGTTGCTGCGGCGTACCCACGGGGTCTCCTCAAGCAGTGTACCGGTAAGTTCCTTATTTCTCTCCAGCTGCGTCTGCCACTCCGATGCGGGCAGCGCAGCCCACTCGTCAAGCATCTCCTTTATCTTGGGATTACGACGCAGAATATCCTCCGACATAGCAGCACCCATAAGGCTGTGCATCAGACGCAGGTTACTGGGATCATCCAAACGTATCATGGACGGGAGTGCCTGCACGGCATACCAGATGGGGCTGGCGCTGAACTCAAGGGTGAGCTGCTCATCGGCCATGGTCTCAGAACGGGGGTTTTCCAGTTCACTGAAATGGAATGAACGCTTTTCATTGCCGTTGTTAAAGACGGACAACGCCTCAACCACCTGAGTGCGGTTGGATAGCACGGGCAGGGTCTGCTGCATTCCGTCACTGTGACCGTCGGCCTGGGCGGTAAGGCAGTAGGTCACGGCAGTAAGGCCGGCGGGAACCTTTACCGTAAATGAAGCACTGGCATTGCCACCGGCAGGAACAGTCACTTTCTTGCTGTATCCGTCCTCAACAATACCCAGCACCCTTCCGCTTACGGCATCAGTCATGGTGAGCGTTACCACAGCCTTGAGCGCACCCTCTGTAAGGTTGCTCACCTTGGCCGTAAATTCCATACGGTCACCCTGGCGCAGGAAACGCGGTGCGGCAGGCTCCAACATAAGTTTCTTACGGGTAACCAGAGTGGTATCCACGCGTCCGGTCTTAAGAGAATCCGTAAATGCTACGCCCTGTATCTTCCACTTGGTGAGCAGTTGCGGAGCACGGAAACGGACTGTTGCCATACCGTCATCATCCGTGATAAGATATTCAAACAGTCCTGTAGGATTCATATCCGTGCGTAAAGCCACAGAACGCAGCTGCTCCTTGGCTATCCGCTCTACTTCCGATTCGGCCACTACATCAGACCTATTATATGCTATATCCCCTGCCGAGAATTGCATAAAGAGAGCATCTGTCAAATCTGGATCTTCATCAATGGCGATGCTCTTTCTCAACACAGCACCCGTTCCACGCATAAGCCGGTTATTACGGGGATTATACTCAAACGGATCCAGCAGAGTTCCGGTTATGGCCCTCTTGCCTTTATACTCGTGTCCGTTATTCCATTTAAACAACCACGGCTGGTACTGACGGGATGATTTAAATGGCAATGACACCAAACTCTTTGAACTGACATATACGGCACTGAACGGCTGGAATGCCAATCGGTTCACCCCATATTCATCAAGCGCCTTATCATACATATCAAGCATTACGGCCGCCTTTACGGGATTACCGTACCAGTCAGTTATCCTGAGTTTCCACTCCTCAGGGGTATCGGGCTCCAGGGCATCGCGGAACGTGACAAATTCCACCTTGAGCTGATTCTTGCGGTCCGGCACCTCATATTCCAGTGAAAAGCTTTGCTCAACCCCTTCATATAAGACGCTAAAGTGTACGGCAAAACTGCCCTTGAGTTCATCGGTCACGGGAATGCTGAGAACCTGCTGATGACCCTGGCTGACCATCATGCCGCGTTCACACACACCTAAGCGGTTCTCAATCACATAGTGTATTACCGATCCCTTGCGGTCATTGCCAAGACGGATATCCAATGTATCATACAGCTCAGCCTGGAGAGCACCCTTTCTGTACAGCTCCGCCTGGTCCAGACACCACAGAAGGCTGGAATACGAAGAACACTTATGAGGCACAAAATCCCGGTCATCCTCTCTGCAGAACTCCAGATACGTTACCTTCTTCTCTACTCCCTGGGTCTTGTATGTTACACTATATACACCAGACTCCAGTCCACTGAGTTGCAGAAGTCCCGATTGTTCATCATTGCAGTCAAAGTGCACTGTTCCGTCATACACATCCAGTTTAGTCGCATCGTCATTATCAAAGTCAAAGTCATATCTGGGGAACCTCTCCTTTACGTGCTGGTTATCCACGCACTTGGACAACTCCTTTTTTTCTCTGCCCTCATCAACACTGAACGGAAGCGGCAGTCCAACCGGAGCACTCCACATAAGACGGGTCACCCTGACATCTATGTCACCTGACACAGGATTTCCGTTTGAAACCAGGATAAATTTGAGGTTTTTATCTCCATTACGGTTTATCAGGGAGTTTTCATTGGTCAAGACAATTCTCCTGGATTCCTTTCCTGCCTGGAAATACGTATTTGCATCATGAGTCTCACCGTTCAAATCCGTCACCGTGGCCGATACGCTGATATGACAACTCTCAGACAGCATGATATCAGACGGAACTGAGAGCGTGAAACTGAACGAGCCGTCCGGTTCTGTCACCGTCTGACCGGCTGCGATCCTTATATCACCCCTGGAGTCGGAAATACAAAACCTGTGACATGAATACCGTGATGCGCCTGCATACCACTCCACCTTGGCTCCGTTTACAGGCACGCCTGTATATGAAACAGCCTTTCCGGTTATACGGACGGTCTTGTCATAAGGCGTCTCCTCATTGAAATCATCCAGCCTGACCTCAAACTTGGGTTGACGGAAAGACTCCACATTAACTGATGAGCGCGTAGAGAAATCATACTCACTATCCCTGTCGGCACAATCAACCTCAAGATGCATGGATCCGGGCAGGACACCGGACGGAATCCGGAATGAGCCCCTGAACACTCCCATACTGTCCGTCTGAGCCACAACTGTATCCACCATTTCCCAGTTGCAGTCCCTTAGGCCTATCAATACAGGAACACCGGCCAATACACTTCCTTTATCATCATTCTTTGTATAGACCACACCGGAGAACAGAATTGAGTCTCCCGGCAGATATGTATAGCGGTCAGTGAATACTTTTGCATACTGACGCTCCGGCATGTCGCTGTTCCATGGCACGCGGAATTCCGCATTTCCACGCTGGCCTGCACATTCCATCTCAATCCTGTAACGGTCACGGCCCAGTCTTTCCAGAACTACTGAGCCGTCGGCCGATGAACTGCCGCTGGTCACCACCTTGACCATATCTCCATCGCCGTTCAGACGCCATACCGTGTACTTGCAGTCCGGTATAGGCTTTCCTGTCCGGGTATCCAACGTAGTTCCGTACAGGGTACCGTTATTCTCAACAAGTTTAAGCAGCGTTATGCCGTTGCACTCAAGATACTCATATGATATGCAGTCACTGCTGTTAAAGTAAGCCCCGGATGATGCCAGCAGATAATAGCAGCCCTGCATCACGGGCGGGATATCAATGAATGCGCTGTGCTCCAGATAATCACCCGGATCATCAACTCTCATGCTCCACTCGGCCACAGGGTCTGACATATTGAGTTGTGACAGCAGCTCAACCTCATTCCTGACATTCTTTATTTCAGACGGAACCTCAATGATCTTGAAATAAGCCGTTTTCACGTTGCTGTATTTCAGTTTGGCTATATTGCGTTCTCCGGGTATGAGATTGGTATTGAACTCAATACTGACCTTACGGTGCTCCATCCCCTCCTTTATCTCAAGACAACTCAGAGCACCCTCGCTTTTGGGCCATTTTTTTTGTGCGGCCACACATATGTCATGCGCCTGGCGTTGCAGACTCTCGGCCTTTTCATCCGGTAAAAGATCCAGATTATCCACTATCTTGCCTGCTGCCATGCTGTAAAGCATAGTGCTGAACTTGACCTTTTTGGTGTATGACTCTGCAAGTGCCACAACTCCCTTGAGCCACTCCTCATCATTTTTATTCCATGTACCGTCATAATCCAGATAATCGTCAAGTACCTGCATTCGCCTGATATCTATGGTGCAGCGGATACTGGGTTTGGATGCAATATTTCCGTTTACAAGTTGCCTAAGCACATAGAACTGCCACAGGTCGGGGTCATCGGCCCTGACATCACGTGTAGCCTCCAGGAAATCGCCCATGCTGCCGTACAGACGGCTGTCATCCAGGAATTTGCGTTTGGCAAGTGTGAGCCTTTCATCAGTAATCAGAACCAGGGCATTGTCCATGAGCATATCCACAAGCAGCGGACGCAGTTTCTGACCGGCCTTGTTGCCGCCCGGAAAAAACTCCTGATAATAACCGGAACTAACGTTACCTGCCAGTTTGATTGACTGGTCCAGATGATAACAGATGGTATCGCATAACATCTTGGCTGTCCAGTGCTCCAACGGGACATTCTCCTCATCGGTAGGAAGGTTAAACTGAACGACGTATGTGTATCTTTCCAAATAGGTAATATACCCCTTTGCCAGGAACGCATGGCACAAGGCTTTGTGTTCCTGGACCCTCAGGGCGGGCAACAGGGTCTTGAAAAGTTCTATTCCGTCAGTCAGACTTTTTTCTGTATAGGTCTGCTGAACCTGGGTAATATAGACGGCACTCTTAAGCATCTGGCGGCCGTCATTATCCTTTGCAGCCATATCCCAGATCCGGTTGATCTCTTTGGCAGCACTTTCAGGAAGGTCCTTTTTAATACATTCTTCCACCTTCTTCCAGGCACGACTGTATTTGTCGGCGCTGGCAGTAACAGTAGTCAGTGTCATGATGATAATCAGAAGTGTTATTTTACAAAGACGTCTCATAAGCTAAAAACATTATCTATACGCCAAATATATGACGAAAAAACGCCTCGGTTAATCCTGAAGGCGCTGCAAAACTGTCGCAATCACTCAAAAAGGTCACCCGACATGGAGGCGTATCGGGAACGTCCCAGATGCTTGTAGGCCAGGTCCGTCACCTCACGGCCACGCGGAGTACGTTTTAGGAATCCCTCCTGTATCAGGAACGGTTCATAGACATCCTCTATGGTGCCGGCATCCTCACTCAGCGCAGTTGCAATGGTGCCGATACCCACCGGACCGCCCTTGAACTTGTCAATGATGGTAGTCAGTATGCGGTTGTCTATCTCATCCAGTCCGTACTTGTCTATGTTGAGTGCCTCAAGGGCGATATTGGCGATGGAAAGGGTTATTCTGCCCGATCCCTTTACCTGTGCAAAGTCACGTACGCGGCGCAGCAGGGCGTTGGCAATACGGGGCGTTCCGCGGCTTCGGCCTGCAATCTCGGCTGCGGCATCCACGTCACACGGAATGCCCAGGATCTTAGCCGAACGGAGTATTATCTTTTGCAGTGTCTTTGCGTCATAATACTCCAGATGCATGTTGATGCCGAACCTGGCTCTCAGAGGCGCCGTAAGCAGACCGCTGCGGGTTGTTGCACCTATCAGCGTAAACGGGTTAAGGTCTATCTGTATGCTTCGGGCGCTTGGTCCCTTGTCAATCATTATATCAATGCGGTAATCCTCCATGGCCGAGTAGAGATACTCTTCAACCACGGGTGACAGACGGTGGATTTCATCGATGAAAAGGACATCTTTGGGCTCCAATGACGTCAGAATACCTGCCAAGTCACCCGGTTTGTCCAGTACGGGGCCAGATGTTATCTTGAAGCCCACACCCAGTTCATTGGCTATAATGTTGCTCAAGGTTGTCTTGCCCAGTCCGGGAGGGCCGTGCAGAAGGGTGTGGTCAAGCGACTCGCCGCGCTGGCGGGCTGCCTGGACAAAGACGCGCAGGTTCTCTACGATCTTGCCTTGTCCCGCAAAATCATCAAAAGTCAACGGACGGAGCGCATTATCCAGCTCCTTGTCGCTCGCCAACTGCTGCTGTCTTATATCGAAATCCTCCATAATTCAACTTTTGAATTGAGAGTTGAGAATTTAAATTCTCAATTTTCAGTTCTCAATTAAACCTTCCGCCAGTTTGTCCGCACTCACCAAAGTCTGTTCTCCGGTTTCCATATTCTTGAGAGTGACTTTGCCTTCAGCAAGCTCGTTACTGCCCACGATAGCAACGTAGGGAACGGCGTTGGCGTTGGCGTAAGCCATCTGCTTTTTCATCTTGGCATTATCCGGATATATTTCGGCGGGAATGCCCTTGCTCCTTAATTCAGCAAGCAACTTAAGGCAGAACTGAGCCTCGGCATCACCAAGGTTAAGGAACAGGACCTTAATGCCGCCCTGTGCCTCCTTGGGATAGAGATCCAACTGGTTAAGCACATCATAGATGCGGTCTGCACCGAATGATATGCCCACGCCGCTCACACCCGGAAGTCCGAATATGCCGGTAAGGTTGTCATAACGGCCGCCGCCGCTTATAGAGCCAATCTCCACATCAAGAGCCTTGACCTCAAAGATAGCACCGGTGTAGTAGTTCAGTCCGCGTGCCAGGGTAAGGTCAAGCTCCAGCTGGTTCTTAAGACCCAGCTTGGTGGCGCCGTCCAGAATAAAGCGGCACTCCTCAACGCCCTTGAGTCCGGTCTCGCTGCCTGCCAGCACCGTGGCAATGGTATCCAGCTTATCGCTGTTGGAGCCTGTCAGCTTGATGATAGGCTGCAGTTTGTCAATGGCATCCTGCGGCAGGCCCTTATCAGCCAGCTCAGCATTCACGCCATCCAGACCTATCTTGTCAAGCTTGTCAATGGCAACGGTTATATCAACAATCTTATCGGCCTGGCCTATTGATTCGGCAATGCCGGCCAGTATCTTACGGTTGTTCAGCTTGATGGCCACACGTACGCCAAAGCGGCTGAACACCATATCAATCATCTGAATGAGCTCAATCTCATAAAGCAGCGAGTCACTGCCCACTACATCGGCATCACACTGGTAGAACTCGCGGTAACGTCCCTTCTGCGGACGGTCAGCACGCCACACGGGCTGTATCTGGAAACGCTTGAAGGGGAACTGCAGTTCCTCACGGTGCATCACCACAAAACGGGCAAACGGCACGGTCAGGTCATAACGCAGGCCCTTCTCGCAGAACTTGGATGCCAACTTGAGGCTGTTGCGTGACAGCAACTCCTCATCGGTCAGACCGCTCATGTAATCACCTGAGTTCTGTATCTTGAACAGGAGTTTGTCACCCTCCTCACCGTACTTGCCCATCAGAGTGGAGAGGTTCTCCATTGAGGGTGTCTCAATCTGACGGTAACCGAACAGGCGGAACACTCCGCGTATGGTGTCAAAGATGTAGTTACGACGTGCCATCTCTACCGGAGTGAAGTCACGCGTGCCTTTGGGAATTGACGGTTTCATTGTATCAGCGTCTTCTTGATGTAAAAATCATTATGTAATAAATCAGTGTACCCAATGAACTGATGGCAGCCACCACATAGGTGTAAGCGGCAGCCTTAAGAGCATCCTGGGCTCCCTCCATAGTGTCACGTCCTGCCACCGATGATTTCTGAAGCCATACAAGCGCACGGCGGCTGGCATCAATCTCTACAGGCAGGGTCACAAAGCTGAACAGCGTGGTCAGGGCAAACAGTCCTATTCCGGCCAGCATAAGTGCCGGAAAGGTCTGCACCATAAGAATACCTGCTATGAGCACCCACGTGACAATCTGTGATGAGAACTGCACCACGGGTACCAATGCCGAACGCACACGGACGGGAACATAACCCGCAGCATGCTGAACGGCATGTCCGCACTCATGAGCAGCCACTGCAGCCGCCATGATGCTGTTGCCGTAATATACATCACGGCTCAAGTTTACGGTGTTATCCAGCGGATTGTAATGGTCAGACAGCCTACCCTCAACGCAGGTAACCCTGACGTCCCTCAATCCGTACTGCTCAAGCATACGGCATGCCACCGCATAACCGGTACTGCCGTCACGCGTAGGAACCTTTGAGTACTTGTTGAACTTACGCTTAAGGTTACCCTGCACCGAGAAACTCAGGATTGCTATTCCGATGAACAGAATCCAGTATAAAGCGTACGGGTCAACCGTCTGATATGTTGCCTGCAGAATCATTTCCGGCGAACTATAGTCTGGTTGCGGTCCGGTCCAACCGATACGATTGAAACCGGTGTCTCAAGATACTCCTCCAGGAATGAGATATAGGCATTGAACTCCTCGGGGAACTCATCCTCATCATGCAGAGCGGTAAGGTCTGTCTGCCATCCGGGGAGTTCCTCATAGATGGGAGTAACACCCTCGCAGTCAAACGGGAACTCATCTGTCTGAGTGCCGTCAGGCAGCTTGTATGCCACACATGCCTTGATGGTCTTGAACACATCAAGAACATCACTCTTCATCAGAATCAGGTCTGTAACACCGTTCAGGCGTACTGCATAACGCAGAGCCACCAGGTCAACCCAACCGCAACGGCGGCGACGTCCTGTTACTGCACCGAACTCATTACCACGGTCTGAGAGAGCCTCACCGTCCTTGTCAAACAGTTCAGTGGGGAACGGACCGCTGCCCACGCGTGTGCAGTAGGCCTTCATGATACCGTAAACGCGGCCTATGCTGCTGGGAGCAACACCCAGACCGGTGCAGGCACCTGCACAAATGGTGTTTGATGATGTTACAAACGGATATGAACCAAAGTCTATGTCTAGCATCGTGCCCTGGGCTCCCTCGCAAAGGATGGTCTTGCCCTCACGCAGAAGGTTGGCAACAAAATGCTCGCTGTCAACAAACTTGAACTGCTTCATATACTCAATACCCTCACGCCATGCCTTTTCAAGCGGAGCCAGGTCATACTCAAAGTTCAGGCTCTTAAGGGTGCGCTCATGAGCTGCACGTGCGGCAGCGTAACGCTCCTCAAAATCGGGACGCAACAGGTCACCTACACGGACGCCTGTACGGGCTACCTTGTCAGTATATGTAGGACCGATACCACGACCGGTTGTACCAACCTTGTTGGAACCCTTCGATGCCTCCAGAGCGCTGTCCATAAGACGGTGTGTAGGCAGGATAAGATGTGCCTTCTTGGAGATGAGCAGACGGCTCTTAAGGTCAATGCCTGCAGCCTCCAGGGCCTCAGCCTCGGCCTTGAACAGAGCGGCGTCAAGCACCATTCCGTTACCTATGATGTTCTGCTTGTTTCCCTGGAAAACACCTGAGGGTATTGACTTGAGTACAAACTTCTTGTTGTCAAAAATAAGTGTATGACCGGCATTGGGGCCGCCCTGGAAACGGGCTACCACATCATAGCGGGGAGTAAGCACATCCACCACCTTACCTTTACCTTCATCACCCCACTGGAGTCCCAGCAGTACATCAATCTTTTCTGTTTTCATTTTTCTCTGTATCTTTATTCATTAACTTTTTCTGTTTTCTCTTGAGAGATGCCATGCATTTGCTGCAAAGACCATAAACGGTCAGTGACCACCCTGTCATGGTGAAACGCCTGGTTCTCATCTCCTCTATCTGATGACGTACCCTGTCGTCATTCATCTCTGTAACCTTGCCGCAGTTGCTGCACTGCAGACGTATAACTCCAAGGTTCCTGTCTGTTCTCTCAAACAGCACCTGCTCATTTATGTAAACCTTACGTACCAGACCCGCACGCTCAAACAACCCCAGGTTGTTATACACGGTAGCGCGGCTTACCCTCATGCGCCTTTTCTCGGACATCTGTTTTGACATGGCATCGGCCGAGAACGGTGCCTCTGTCAGATATATCGCATCAAGCAGTGTCTCCCGCTCCTGCGTATAACGGAGCGAGTTTACACGCACGTAATCCGACAACCTCTGCCGGGCCTGACGCAAACACTCCGTCTTATCCATTATCCCTATCCAAGATTCTCAAGGCAGTTCCGGCAGCCTGAGCGCACATCATGTCCGTGCCGTTTATGGCTGCTGTAGCCTGGTCCCTGAGTTCCTGTACATAACGCTCGCTCATATCGGCACCCTTTCGCAGCATATGCGCCATTGAAAGGAATCCGCAGTAACGGGCCATGGCATTGTCCTGCGCCATGCATCTGAACGCCCACTCCGATGCGCCGGGCATACGGCTGAACAGATACATTGAGCAGACATCAGCCAAGTCAGTAAAGTTTATCTGCTCCAGCCACACATCGGCCAGATCAGGAAGAAACCTGTCTGACGGATATATCAGAGCGGCAAGTATCCTGCACTCACGTATATCCTCCTTCCACAGGGCCAGGGCAAGTTCCGGATCATGATCCATATCGGCGGCAATCCTTTTCAGATCGGGAAGGCCCACACCAAAGTTGAGCTTATACCCTATACCGGCCTCCCTCATGCTGCCCGATGCCACACCGTTCATGCTGAGTCTGAGCCTGTTCTTTATTTCATGGATTCTGTCCTGGACTGTCATGACCGTATTTTAAACGCTGATTATTTTCCCTGACGGCGTTTCTTGTACTGATGAGGAGCCTCACCCTTTTCCTTGAAGAAAGCGGCATAGAATGACTGGCGGTTTGAGAAACCGGACATCTTTCCAACCTCCTCCATGGTCAGGTTGACGTAACGTTTGTCTGTGAGCAGATGAACTGCATCACGTACTCTCAATTCATTCACAAAGCAGGAGTAGTTCATGCCGAAACGCGAATTGATTACAGCCGAAAGATAACGTGGATTTGTGTTAAGGTCCTTGGCAAGTTGGCGGGCTGAGTAATCAGGGTCACGGTACTTCTTCTGCGCTACGATAATTGTAAGTACACCGTCATAAAGGTCATCAGCAAGTTCTGCACGGATAAGACCTCTGTAACCGGCTTCCTTTTCAACTTTCTCTTTGATTTTGTAAGGCTTGGTGTCCATTTTACCGTTCAATAAAATTTTCGTTACAAAATAAGTGTTTTTCAGCTAAAACAAAGAAATATAAAAGCCAATAATTTTTAAGATGCGTTTTTTTTGAAAAATAATTGCAGTTGTCCGCCTGTAACCGCCGGCATATTCTCTCTTTTTTGTATTTTTGAACTCAATATCCGTATGATAGACCAGCTCACCATAGAGAAGATTCTCGATGCCGCCAACATTGTCGATGTAGTATCGGAATTTGTCACGCTCCGCAAACGCGGAGTCAACTATGTGGGTCTGTGCCCTTTCCATAACGAGAAGACCCCGTCATTCTACGTATCGCCCTCAAAAGGCATATGCAAATGTTTCAGTTGCGGCAAAGGCGGTAACGTGATACATTTTCTCATGGAGCATGAGCAGATGTCCTTCCAGGATGCTGCCGAATGGCTGGCAAACAAATACGGCATACCGTTCCGCAAACGTGAACTGACCGACTCCGAGAAAGCCCTGCAGAACGAGCGCGATTCAATGTTCATAACCAACCAGTTTGCACTGGACTTCTTCAAGGACTCGCTGCTCAATACCGATAAGGGCCGAGCCATAGGTCTGGCCTATTTCCGTAAACGAGGATTCCGCGACGACATTCTTGAAAAATTCTTTCTGGGATACTGCCCCGATGAGCCCGATGCGCTGGCCCGTGCCGCCCTGGCCAAGGGTTACACCAAGGAGAACCTTGTCAAGACCGGACTCTGCTACGAGCGCGAGAACGACGGCCAGCTGCGTGACCGCTTTCACGGCCGCGTGATATTTCCCGTACACTCCATAGCGGGCAAGGTAGTGGCATTCGGCGGCCGAATAATGAGTTCCGACGCCAAAGTTGCCAAATACGTCAACTCACCTGAATCCATAATCTACTCCAAGAGACGTGAACTCTACGGACTGTATCAGGCCAAGCAGGCAATAGTCCGCAAAGACCGCTGTTTCCTGGTGGAGGGTTATGCCGATGTCATATCGATGTTCCAAAGCGGCGTTGAGAACGTGGTTGCATCAAGCGGCACGTCACTCACTGAAGACCAAATACGCCTGATACACCGTTTTACCAACAACATAACCGTGCTCTATGACGGTGACAAGGCCGGCATCAAGGCCTCGCTGCGAGGCATTGACATGCTGCTGGCTGAGGGCATGAACGTAAAGGTACTGCTACTGCCCGACGGCGAGGATCCCGACAGTTTTGCACAGGGGCGCGGAGCCACCGCCTTCCAGCAATACATTGACACCCATCAGGTGGACTTTATACGCTTCAAGGTAAATCTGCTTATGGAGGATGCATCCGATGACCCCTACAGCCGCAGTGAGCTTATAAAGAGCATAACGCAGAGCATATCGGTCATACAGGATCCCATAGTACGCTCCGTCTATATAACCGAGTGCAGCCAGATAATGAAGATTGATGAGCGTCTGCTCATAAATGACGTGAACCGCCGCCAGCGTGAGCAGGCCCAGGCCGCACCTCAGCCCGCACCAAAAGACAATGAGGAGCCTGCCCAGGCACCCGCTCAGGATGAGCCTCAAGCCGAGTCTGAAGCTCCCGCCCAGGACGCGCCCCAGCTGTCACCCGAGGACCAGCTGCGCCAGGACATCCGCGCACTGAAACGTCAGGGCTACGGTCCCATGATGGATAAGGAGCGCCTGCTCTCACAGCTGATAGTCAGATACGGAGGCCGCGTTATGTGCAAATATCAGGATGAAGACGGCCAGGATCAGGAGATGACTGTGGGACAGTTCATTGTAGGCTCGCTCCAGAATGACTCGCTGGAGTTCCGTCATCCGGTCTATAAACGTTTTGTGGAGATTATGGCCCAGCACCTGGATGATGAGAATTTCAATACTGAGAAGTTCTTCATGTCACACCCCGAGACATTCGTAAGCCTGACCGCCGCCAGTCTCATGGAGGAGCGTTACCAGCTGAGCAGTCTCTTCAAGGACAACATGCCCACCGAGGATGAGACCCACCTGCTCAAACTGACCCGTCACATCATGGCCGACTACCAGATGGAGGTGGTCCGCCTGGAAATCAAGAAAACAGAAAAAGAGATCCAAGAGGCCTCATCGGACACTCTCGCATCTCTCCAAACCCGCTACCAGCAACTCCTCCAAGCCCGCACCGAGCTCTCCAAAACCCTTGGTGAGCGCGTCATCACTCTGTGATACAAATGGGGACAGACCCCTTTTGTATCATTTTCTGGAGATAAGATTCATGAACTCCTCGCGGGTCTTGGCGCGGTTGAAGGCACCCGTAAAGTCCGATGTGGTTGTAATTGAATTCTGTTTCTCTACGCCGCGCATCTGCATGCACATATGGCTGGCCTCTATAACCACCATGACGCCAAGCGGCTGCAGAGTATCCTGTATGCAGTCTTTAATCTGCGACGTCATGCGCTCCTGAACCTGCAGGCGGCGTGCAAAGGCATCAACCACACGTGCAATCTTGCTCAATCCGGTAATGTAACCGTTGGGAATATAAGCCACATGAGCCTTGCCGTAGAACGGCAGCATATGATGCTCACAGAGTGAGTAAAAGTCAATATCCTTTACAATTACCATCTGGCTGTAGTCCTCCTTGAACATAGCCGATTTAAGGATGGCCGAGGGATCTATCTCATACCCGCTGGTAAAGTCCAGAAGTGTCTTGGCCACACGCAAAGGCGTACGTACCAGACCCTCACGGCCGGCATCGGGCTCAATGAGTTTAAGTATCTCCTCGTAGTGATGCTTGAGAGCCAGGAATTTCTCCGAGTTCTCATCGGAATACGGTATCAGACTGCTCATAACGGAATTGTTATCTCCTGATTACGTAAAATTATCATACCCTTGTAAGGGGTCTCTTTCTTTAGTTTGCGCAACGTCTCATAAGCCTCCTCATAGTAAAGGAAATCACCTACGGTGCAACGCCAGCGCGGGTTTTTGAATTCGGTGTGAACCGGAAGGTCGGGGTAACGCGAACGGATGTACTTATCCACCTCATTTGCCCTCTCCTTTGATTGACGTGTATTGTTTCCTGAAAAGACCTGGACGCGGTATCCCTTGGCCTTGATCTTGGTTCCTGACTCTGCGTCAGATACCGTTCCGATAAGGCTGTCCAGGCGAACGTCACTCTCAATGCGAACCTGACCCTTGCCGGGGACATCCCTCTCCAGCTCCTGGACCAGTGTCCTTTCCTGGGCACTGGCCAGAGCCGTAAAGAGAAGCAGGATACTAATTAATCCAACTCTATTCATTTTTATTTTTTCCAAGCGTCGATGATACCCTTAAAGTCGGCAACCTTGAGTGAAGCGCCGCCTATAAGGCCACCGTCAATGTCAACCTTTGAGAAGAGCTCAGGAGCGTTTGAAGCCTTGCATGAGCCACCGTAAAGGATTGAAGTATCCTCAGCAACCTGCTTGCCGTACTTGTCGGCAATGACTGAACGGATGTAAGCGTGGATCTCCTCGGCCTGATCGGCAGTAGCGGTCTTACCGGTACCGATAGCCCAGATGGGCTCGTAGGCGATGGTGATGTTCTTGAACTCATCAGCAGAGAGGTTGAATACTGAACCCTCAAGCTCAGCCTTTACAATCTGGTTCTGGATACCCTTCTCACGCTCATCAAGTGACTCACCGATGCAGAAGATAACCTTAAGACCGTTGGCAAGAGCCAGCAGAACCTTCTCCTTAAGGATGTCATATGTCTCGTGATAGTACTCACGACGCTCTGAGTGACCAAGGATTACATACTCGGCACCTGTTGACTTAACCATAGCGGCTGATACCTCACCGGTATAAGCACCTGATTCCTTGTCGGCGCAGTTCTCGGCAGAAAGACCGATAACATTGTGATCAATGATATCAGAAATCTTGGCAAGATGAATAAACGGTGTGCCAATGATTACGTCACAGTTGGGCTTCTCAGCAGCCAACACCTGATTGAGCTCCTCAGCGAGAGCAATACCTTCCTGGAGAGTCTTGTTCATCTTCCAGTTTCCGGCAACAATTTTCTTTCTCATTTCAAATAGTATTAAAGTGTTATTGAATCATTCTCTTAAGTTTGTCTATCACCATGAGCAGCAGCAAAGGCACTACAAACAGTATTGCCACGGCCCACGGGGTGCGCATAGGATCGGGATCGGGTACACGCCCCACACTTATCTCATCAAGCGGGCCCGACAGAACCTGGTCCGACGGAATGGATGAGTAGCTCCACTTGTTCACTATCACACCGTCCTTTATCAGCACCAGTCCCGGATTGGAGCGTACCATGGTCTGAAGCGGCACTTCGTCACAGAACATGAATCCTATCTCGGCACCTGCATTCTCAATCCACTGACGCACGGCCTCATCGCCCGATGAGGTGAGTCCTATCATATTATATCCCCAATTACTGCAATAGTCAAATACATCATCAATCAGGTCCAGTCCGTTCTCACTGGCATCCTCAACGTGAGGTGATACAACCAGGAACGTGTAACCCGGATCATTCAGCACATCGGGGGTGATATCATTCATATCCTGGTCCATGATGCAGAAGTCTGACAGGGCGGGGTTCTTTATGCTGTCCAGCACCTCGGCGCGCAGATTGGTGCCCACCTTGTAAGGACGGAAATCAAGCACCGGCAGATTCTCAATGTTGCCCACCATGAACTTGACCGCAATCACGGTAATCAGTACGGTCACAATCCACTGGCGACATCCCACCACAAACGGTCTTATATGTTTTCTAAGCGCAAATACCACAACGGCCAGTATGAGCAGCAGCACGTTCTTGCCAAATGTCTGCCAGTTGGTAAGCACCAGGGCATCACCAAAACAGCCGCAGTCCTCAACCGGATTCTTAAGGGCCAGGTAAAGGGTGAACGGGGTAAACACGCACATAATGATCAGAGTCAGAAGCGATGTTCCCCTGCAGAAAGCACCCACAAACAGATATGCGCCCATGAGTATTTCAATACCAGCCAGAATGCAGGCCAGAATCAGAAGTGTGGAGTCAAGCATCATTCCGCCCATACCGAAAGCGTACAGATAATCAGAAAACTTTATCTGCGTGCCTACGGGATCAATAGCCTTTACTATGCCTGAGAACATGAACGTCAAACCCAGCAGGATCCGGCAGAAACCAGCCAGCACCTCAAGCGGGCGGTTGCTTTTACTCTTTACCTCTGCATTCATATGAAAATCAGCCGTTTGACTGCTCCATTATCTTTATCAGTCCAAAGACTGCATAGTTGATCATATCCATGTAGTTGGCATCGATACCTTCCGATACAACCGTCCGTCCGTCATGGCTCTCTATCTCCTTGGTACGGTTTATCTTGGTAAGTATCAGATCCGTGTATGACGTGGTACGCATTCCGCGCCATGCCTCGTCATAGTCATGGTTCTTTTTCTTCATCAGCTCAAGGGCGGCATTGGCGTATTTGTCATACTCCTTCTCAGCCCATGCGGCATCCTTGTCAACAGTATCGGAAAAACCATACTCCAACTGAATCAGTGCTATTATGCCGTAGTTGACAATACCTATCAGCTCTGAGCGTATGCCCTCATCGATGAGTGACACGCCCTTGGTCTCAATGCTGCGGATACGCTTGGCCTTGATGAATATCTGGTCTGTCAGGGACTCCGGACGCATTATACGCCATGATGCACCGTAGTCCTGCAGTTTCTTGACGTACAGCGCACGGCACATCCCTATCACCTCCTCAAACTCCCTGTTCGTATCAGGTTTATTACCGTTCTTGTCACTCATAATTGTATCGTTCAATTCACTCTCAGTGTCTGCCCTACCTTGATGACGGCGTTTCTTGATATGCCGTTCAGCTTGCATATGGTAGCCACTGTCGTTTCATTCTTCATTGCAATTCCTATCAGCGTATCACCCTTGCGGACCTTGTAATAGACCTCACGGGTGTTTTTCTGATAGACGTAATAATCAGTCACAGCCTTCTGGTTGGGGAAATCGAACATATAGGCCGGATTGATGGCGTTTCCAAGGATGCGGGTCTCAAAATGCAGATGCGATCCTGTAGAACGTCCGGTATTTCCGCCCAGACCGATGGGATCACCGGCGTGGACTATGTCATTCTCTGCCACCAGCTTCTTTGACAGATGTCCATAGACCGTCTCCAGTCCATTGGGATGACGGATCACCAGATAGTGACCGTAGCCACGACGCTCATAACGTGATATGCGTACCTTGCCGTCAAATGCGGCACGTATGGTATCACCCGTCTTGACCTTGATATCTATTCCCAGATGTAACCTTCCACGGTTTGAGCGGTATCCGTATCTGTCTGTGATGCGTGTGCTGTCTGTAGGCATGCAGTAGCCTTTCATTGATATCACCAGTGAATCAGGCAACTCCACATCATCAGAATACCGGTGTACGTATTCGTTACTCCACTCAGGGTAAAGGAACGATGCAGGATTGTCCAGGTCGATGGCCAAGCCCGGATTAAGATAAGCGGGCATAGCGACCGGATCCATAGGCTGGACAGCCCTTGCGCGTGCCGGCATAGCATCCTGCGCAGCCGATACGCCACACATGAACACCGCCAAAACAAATATCAAAGATCTTTGCGCTAATCTGGATGACATCTTTTTATTTTTATAGGGCGCAAAGTTAGATAAATATCACGATATAGACGACCAGTCGTACTCACTTTTCTTCAGCCGACGCAGCATCTTGCCCAAAACGGCATTCTCCGGACGCGATAATCCGGGGTCATCGGCCACAATCTGCCTGGCAATCTCACGCGCATGCTCAATGAGTGCTCCGTCACGTGCCAGATTGGCAATCTTAAGGTCAAACGCTATGCCGCTCTGCTGTGTTCCCTCCAAGTCACCGGGACCGCGCAGCTTAAGATCGGCCTCGGCTATCTCAAAGCCGTCACAGGTGGCGGTCATTATCTCAATGCGCTTGCGGGTATCCTCGCTCAGCTGATACGGAGTAACCAGCAGGCAGAATGACTGGTCGGCACCACGGCCCACGCGACCGCGCAGCTGATGCAGCTGTGACAGTCCAAAGCGGTTGGCGTTCTCTATGACCATTATGCTGGCGTTGGGCACATCCACACCCACCTCAATCACCGTAGTGGCCACCATTATCTGCGTCTCGCCCAGCTTAAAGCGCTGCATCTCGGCATCCTTCTCGGCCGGTTTCATCCGGCCATGTACCTTGCTCACCTTGTAGCTCGCAAAACGGTCACATATGGTCAGATAACCCTCCTCCAGGTTCTTAAGGTCAATCTTTTCACTCTCCTCAATGAGCGGATAGACTATATATGCCTGACGACCCTTTCCCAGTTCACGGTCCAGGAAAGCATAGACCGATTTATGGTTCCCATCATAGTAGTGCTCGGTCTGAATGGGCTTGCGTCCGGGAGGCAGCTCGTCTATTACCGATACATCCAGATCACCGTACAGCGTCATGGCCAATGTTCGCGGGATGGGAGTGGCCGTCATCACCAGCACATGCGGCGGCATGTTGCTCTTGCTCCACAGCCTTGCCCTTTGCGCCACACCAAAACGGTGCTGCTCATCAATAACCACAAAACCCAGACGGCAGAACTCCACCGGATCCTCCAGCACAGCATGGGTGCTTACCAGAATATTCACACTGCCGTCCTTAAGCCCCTTGAGTATGGCCTCGCGGCGCTTGCCCTTGATGCTGCCCGTAAGCAGCTCGGCATGCAGGCCAAGCCCGTCAATGTAGCGGCTTATATTGGCAAAATGCTGTTCAGACAGAATCTCGGTAGGAGCCATGATACAGGCCTGATAGCCGTTGTCAATGGCAATGAGCATGGTCATGAGCGCCACCATGGTCTTTCCGCTGCCCACATCACCCTGCAGCAGACGGTTCATCTGACGTCCGCTGCCCATGTCTGTGCGTATCTCACGTATCACACGTTTCTGCGCATCGGTAAGACTGAACGGCAGATTCTCATTGTAAAAACGGTTAAAATTGTCACCAATTTTCGCAAAGACATAGCCCTTAAAACGGCGCTCGCGGTCACTGGCATAACGTGCCAGGTTAAGCTGTACGTAAAACAGTTCCTCAAACTTAAGGCGCAACTGTGACAGGCGCAGTTCAAGCGGAGTGCGCGGGTTATGTATTACCTTGAGGGCGTCGGTCAGACCCATAAGATGCTCCTTCTCACGCAGCCAGTCTGGCAACGTCTCAGGCAGCGGATCCACAATCAGAGCCATCAGATTGCCTATCAGTTTGCGTATGGCGGCGGAGTTGAGACCCGCCTTTTTCATCTTCTCTGTGGTGTTGTAGTAGGGCTGCATGCCCATCTCCGTGAGATTGATGTTGGCCTCAAGGTCTATCTCGGGATGTGCCACGTTCACGCGGCCGCCAAATATGGTGGGTTTGCCGAACACCACATACTCCACTCCGGGACGGTATCGGTCAAGTGTATATTTTATTCCGCTAAACCATACCAGATCGGCCACTCCGGTGCCGTCACTAAAGTGAGCCACCAGACGCTGACGCCGCCCCTCGCCTATCTGCTCAAAGCTCAGTATCTTACCCTTAAGCTGGATATAAGGCATGGTGCCGTCCACCTCCCTTATCTGGAAGATACGGCTACGGTCAATGTATTTGTAAGGAAAATAGTAAAGCAGATCATGCAGCGTGCTTATCTGGAGCTCACCTTTAAGGAGGGCGGCTCGAGCCGGGCCTACGCCGGACAGATACTTTACGTCACGCTGATCAAGATCAAGCATCAGGCGTGGCCAAACTGCATCTTTTCACATACTGAGGCTGTAACCTCGTCTCCACGAAGCAGGCTTATGATAGCCTTGGCAAACTCTACGGCAGCGGCCGGACCGCATGCGGTAATAAGGTTGCAGTCTTTCTGTACAAAAGCACCGGTATATTCCGCCCCCTTCAACATATCCTCACATCCGGGATAGCAGGTAGCCTTGCGGCCCTTCAGCAATCCGTGCTTACCCAATACAGTAGGAGCGGCACAGATGGCTGCTACAGGCAGATTCTTCTCCATAGCTTCACGCAGCAGAGCCTCCAGCTCCTTGTGCTTGCCCAGATTGGTTGAGCCGGGCTGTCCGCCGGGCAGTATGAGCATCTCAGCATCACTGAAGTCAGTGTTCTCAAACAGGTCATCGGCCTGAACGGGAATGCCCTGACTGCTCTTTACCAGAAACTCGTCCGATATGGAGATGGTGTTCACCTCTACTCCGGCACGGATAAGCATATCGAGCGGAGTTATGGTTTCTATGGCTTCAAAGCCTTCTGCAAGAAAGATGTAGACCATGATTTTTTGAATTGAGAATTGAGTGACTATGCTGCGGGTTACTTGAGTTTGAAGTAGTAGGTTATGGTGCCGGTCTGGTTGTTCGCAGCGTTAGTAGCGTTGAACTTGGTACGGCGGGCCGCCTCTACTGCAGCATTACGCAGCTGCAGATTGGTGGTGTTGGTGCGGTTGTTGATGCGGGTATCAATCACATTACCTTCCGGATCAACAGTAATTGTTACTACCACACGACCCTCCTCCTGTATTCCGTTGTAAGCCGGACGGGGCAGCTCTCCCACCATGTCACGTCCGCCAAGATCCCATGTTCCGTATCCGGCTGAACCTGACGGCTTACCCTGGCTGGAATTGCCATTGGTAGAGCCGGGAGTGCCCTGAACATCGGTGTTGGTCTCAGTGGGGGCACTGGCTTGCATGGAGCTGCTGCGGCCAAAGGCGTTGGCCATAAGGTTCTGGGCCTGCTCGGCGGCCTGACGCTCCTGCTCAGCGCGGATCTCCTCAGGTGTGGGTTGCTTTACAGTCTCTACGGGTTTGACGGGTTTCTCCTTCTCACCGCTCTCAATGGCTACCGTCTCCTCAAGGTTCTGGGTGATGGCGGGCTCGGCCTGCGGTGCTACCGGGGTAGGTACAGCCGCAGGTGCGGGAGCCGGCATGGAGTTGACCTCAGTAAACTCGTAGTCGGTATCCAGGTTACCCATATTGCCCAGCATCACGGGCACACCGCTCTCAGCCTGCGCCACCGGTTTGCTCAGGTGCAGTATAAGCAGCAGGCCCACTACGGCAGCATGCAGAAGCAGCGTCCACAACAAAGAAAATATATTGAACTCTCTGTTTTTCTTCATGAGTTATTTCTTGCGGTCGGGACGGCGTGTGGCAAGCACCACCTTGAACTGGTTCTCATTAGCTATGTTGAGCACCTTGACAATCTCTTTGTAGGGTACTGACTCATCGGCATAGAGGGCCACATACATTTCGGGCTCCTTCTGTGCGCAGTCAATAAGGAAATCGGTCAGCTCCTCAAACACTATGGGCATCTCGTCATCATTGCCGAACGCCGTGTAGTAGTTCAGGTCACGGTCTATGATTACGCGGGTAAGCGGTTTGGCCGATGTCTGCTGCGAGCTCTGCGGCAGGAGCACCTTGATGGCGTTGGGGCTTACCATGGTGGATGTAATCATAAAGAATATCAGCAGCAGGAAAATGATGTCGGTCATGGACGACATGCTGAACTGCGGCGATACCTTGTTACGTCTCTTAAGCATAACTCACTTCTCAAGATTAACGGTAAAGTCCTGAATGAATGACTCCATCTCGTTGGCAAGACTGTCAACTCGGGCCACCAGATAGTTGTATGCAAACAGTGCTATAATACCCACAATCAGACCGCCTACGGTGGTGATCATAGCCTCATAGATACCGCTTGACAGCAGTGATACGTCAATGTTGTTGCCGGCATTGGCCATCTCCCAGAAGGCGCGTACCATACCTATCACGGTACCCAGGAAACCAATCATGGGAGCACCGCTGGCAATGGTTGACAGGCCTTTAAGACCCTTCTCCAACTTGGCAATCTCCACGTTGGCGGCATTCTCCATGCCCATCTGCACATCCTTGCTGTCATGACCGGCCAGACCGATACCCTTTTCAACTATACGGCTCAGAGGTGATGCGGTAGCCTGACAGAATATCACGGCCGATTTGTTCTCACCGTTCTTCATGTAGTCATTGATGCGGTCCATAAAGTGCGGATCATTGATGGCAGCCTTGCGATACACGGCTATGCGGTTAAAGAAGATGTAGAAACATACTATTGAAAGAATCAACAGAACCAGCATAATCCAACCGCCCTTAAGGGCCATGTCAAAAAGATTCATCTTGTCTGATGCCTCCTGGGCCATCTGTAATGAAACCTGGCTCTGGGCTGCTGTATCACCCAATGCCTGTGCAAGTGTAGATTGTAAGAACATACTATTTATAAAATGCATTTTTTGTATTCACTTATTGTCTTTTCAAGTCCCAGATAGAGCGCATCGCACACCAGTGCATGGCCTATCGATACCTCATCAAGCCATGGAATCTGCTCCTTGAGATACTTGAGGTTTACTAAGCTAAGGTCATGACCTGCATTAAGACCCATACCGCACTCACGGGCCTTCCTGGCAGCCTCAACAAACGGCTTTACGGCATACTCGGGGCCCATACTCAGGTAATTGGCCGCATAAGGCTCCGTATAGAGCTCAACACGGTCGGCTCCGGCCTTGGCGGCCAGCTCAACCATCTTGGGATCGGCATCCACAAACACCGATGCCCGTATGCCGCCACGCTTAAGCTCACTTATAATATCCACCAGAAAATCCTGATAGTTAAGAGTGTTCCAACCGTGGTTGGAGGTTATCTGCTCGGGGCTGTCGGGCACAAGCGTTACCTGCGCGGGCTTTATTACCGATACCAGCTCCATAAAAGCCGGAGCAGGGTATCCCTCTATGTTGAACTCGGTAGTAAGTACCTTCTTAAGGTCATATACGTCCTGGCGGCGTATGTGTCTTTCATCCGGACGGGGATGCACAGTTATGCCATCGGCCCCAAATTTCTCGCAATCCAGAGCCACCCTAACAACGTCAGGGTTATTGCCGCCGCGCGCGTTGCGTATGGTAGCTATCTTGTTGATGTTTACACTTAATCTCGTCATAAGTCCTTTCACTTTAATAAAATGAACTATCTTTGCCGGGAGCAACCCTTCTTAGGTGCTCCAATCAGCAAAGATAGGAATAAATCCTATCATCATTGCTTAAAAAAATAGAAAGGTGTTATGAGATTCGCAATATTCGGAAACCCGTCATCAGCCAAGGTCTGCGGTCATGAGCAGCAGTTCTTCAGCCTTTTGCGTTCACTGGGCAGCCAGATAGCCGTTGATAAGAACTATCTGGAGTTTCTCTCCGCCACACTTGGTCTGAGCATACCCTATGACAGCGTTATTGAAGGCGATGATTTTACTGCCGATGCCGTAATCAGCATTGGCGGCGACGGCACATTCCTGCGTACCGCCACACGCGTAGGCAGCAAGGGCATACCAATGGTAGGTATCAACACCGGCCGTCTGGGATTCCTAGCCGATATCACCTGCACACGCATGGAGGATGCCATCCGCAGCATCTGCAACGGCAAGTATTCACTTGAGTACCGCAACCTGCTGCAGATAAACATGGAAGGACTGCCGCAGGGTCATACCCCCTATGCCCTGAATGACATTGCCATCCTTAAGCATGATATCTCATCAATGATTCAGATAGCCACCAGCGTAGGCGGCACACCCATGATCACCTATCAGGCCGACGGACTTGTAGTGGCCACGCCCACCGGCTCAACAGCCTACTCCCTGAGCGTGGGCGGTCCCATCATCGCTCCTGGCACCAACGTGATCAGCCTGACCCCGGTTGCACCGCACAGCCTGACCATGCGTCCGCTGGTACTGTCGGCAGACCAGACCATACATCTGGACGTAACAAGCCGCAGCCACAGTTTCCTGGTGTCAATTGACGGAAACAGTTTCAGCTGCCCTGAGCACACATCAATAGAGATAAGCCGCGCCCCCTTCCGGATAAGCGTAATCAAGCCCGACGGCGGAGATTTCTTTAGCACCCTCCGCGAAAAAATGCTCTGGGGCACCGACTCAAGAAAGTAATCTGCATTTTTAAGGGGAAAAAGAGAGAATATACTCCCGGGAGATTGCCCTCCCACAACGAAAAATATCTATTCCGAAACTATTCGTTCCAGAATAGATATTTTTAGTCGCGGGCCCCTCCCACTGGTCGCGCGTGGGTGCGAGACTCCCGGGAGTATATTCTCTCTTTTTCCCCTCTAACCTGCGGTTATTCTATCATAACCTTGCGGCCATTGTTGAGG
>Ga0310696_10000489_pt1 | contig 62717 bp, 26 predicted proteins | sample AusTroGonzalo_MG_4_FD_203885 | JGI IMG/M metagenome (GOLD analysis project Ga0310696, IMG submission 203885) | Bovine rumen microbial communities from tropical cattle in Woodstock, Queensland, Australia - Gonzalo_02 (v2) (version 2) | ecosystem: Host-associated > Mammals > Digestive system >...
CGAGTTCGAGTTCGAGCCTGTTACCCTGAAGCCCCAGATTATCCTTCTCGACAAACACGGGTGGGAAATCATGCGCGCCCCCATATCCGATAAGGCCAAGTTGCGCAAGTACGACAGCCCGATGGTGGCGACCTACCACTGGTATCCCACCGCCGAGAAGGTTGAAGGCTACCACAAGTTTGACGTGAGCACGAGCAGCCCGGAGATTACGGTTTACTCCTACAACTCATCTACCAAGAAGTGGGTGGCCACGGCCAATCGCTATACGCACGAGTCCAAGTCCCTTGCAGACCTCCCTTATGACCACTTCTCACAACAAGGCTATGAGTTACAGGACACGACGGTGATGACCGACTTCTACGTCACCTACGACGTTGATGCCACCTACGAGGGCTACTATGCTGCCGCTCCTACGGCCGCTGCGGCTTCGGCCACTCCCGTCATCCTGAAACAGGGGAACAAGTATGCCAAGACGAAAGACGACACTGAAATCATCCTCGCCGATGCACCCTCCGACTTGGAAAACGTCCCCGATGCCATGCAATGGAAACTCCAGCCCAACTTCGATATCGACCGAGAGATGGGCTATCTCTATTCCAGTCCCGAGGACAAGCAAGCCACCGACTTGCAGAACTACGAAGAAGGGCGCAATGGCTTCGACCCCTACAACGTGCAAATCCAGAGCAAGGCTTATACCACACGCTACGTTACGACCGACACCAGCAGTCCGGCACTTGACGGTGGTATCTGGAAAGGCACATCCAGTAGCGTGACCCTCCAGGATATGGCCGATCGTCAGACCGCCGAGGGCTACGACCAGACCACGCTGCACATCACCAACGCCACCTTCATGGTCGTGGACGACGGCAACGGCAATATGCAACTGATGCCCCGCTTCGACCAACAGAAGGTTGTCCAAAACTTCGACCTGCTCTCCACCTCCACGAAGGCTGCGGTCGGCGACAATGGTGGGAGTCCACAGTCCTTGGCTATCTCTCAGGTGGCCAAGAAGATCTACAACTCGGACGAGTTTACCGACATGAGCGGTTACTATATCTTGGCCGAGGATTTTGAATTCCTATCCTCTTTCAATTCCTTAGGAACGAAAGCACGCCCCTTCACCGGAACCATCGACGGCAAGAACGGCACGTTCAGCGGACTCGACAAACCCTTGATTGCCTACGCAAGTAATGCTACCATCCGCAACCTGTTCTTGGAGGACGTGACCGTCAGCAGCGGCAACGCCGAGGACAATGTCGGTATCATCTGCTGCGAGGCCACGGGCAATACCCACATCTACAACTGCGGTGTCCTGGCCACCACCACGAACCGCGATGAACAAGGCAACATCACCGGCTTCAGCGGCAGCTCCGTTTCGGGCGACCACTATGTGGGCGGTCTTGTGGGTTTGCTCGACGGCAATGCGCGTGTCATCAACTGCTTCAGCTATGCGAATATCACGAGCGGCTCCGTCAGAGCCGGCATCGTGGGCTACAACAACACTATCTCCAAGTCCAAGGATGTCTCCGGTGCCATCCACACCATGGTCATGAACTGTATGTTCTATGGGAACATCGAATCCGGCGGAACGATTTCTCCTATCTACGGTGGTCTGGAAATCAGCAACGAGGACGATTCCCGCCTCAACAACTACAACTACTTCCTCTACGAGGCTCCATTCTCCAAGAACAACTCCACCAATAACCAGATTATTTCGACATACAACCGTGCATTGGCCGCCGAGGAACGCTACTTAGAGCGTTTCGAGTTCTACCGCTATCTCCTAAACTCTACACGTGATATTGCCGCCTGGTATGCCACTGGCTCCACGGCCGATTCCCACACCAAGATGCTCAAGTGGGTGCTGGACAGGAGCATAGCCCCCTACCCCATCCTCAAGGAGCAGGACATCTATCCCTCGGTGGTGAACTACAAGGATGCGCCCGAACTGGGTACGCTGAATGTCACCATCAACCAGGGCAGCGAAGCCCCCACTGGTGCAACCATCACCACAGGCTCCACGACGCTTCCCATCTATGACAAGAACCTTGAACGTTATCACTTCAACTACCGAACTGTAAGGCTGCCCTATTACAGGGAAGTGGGTACAGGCAACTGCACGAAGAACAAGGTGGTGACGGGATGGATAATCACCAGCATGACTGGCGGCGAAGCAGGCACCTTTACCCCAAGTAATTCTTGGGATGGCTATAATTTTGCCGACCGTGCCCATTACGCCAAAGACATCAATTCCTCTACCAATATTCGCATCTTCTCGCAGGGTGCCTATTTCGATGTGCCCGATGGCGTGACAGGCATCACCATTGAACCTTATTGGGGCAAGGCCGTCTATCTCTCCGATGCCTACTACGATAGCTATGGTTATGAGACCAGCAAAGGCGTGACAGATTTCGGCACACGCTATACCAATAACACCAGCTACAGCATCTGTGGTGATAACCAAACGGTGTACACCAATTTCAATGATGCCTGGAACCAACTGTCAGCTACCTCTGGGGTAACGGTTTACGACAATGCCATCGTGTTGGTGGGCAACTATCACCAAAAGGGAGCACCGAAGGCTGAAACCACCAAGCCGTTCACCATCATGTCGGCCGACCTTGACGAGGATAACGAACCCGACTACAGTTTCATCTTCAGCAGCGGTAAGAATGAGAAGATATCGCCTATCCGTTTCGATTTCGTCAACGTGCCAGGCACGGCCATGGCCCACAAGAAGACCGACATTTCCAATACCTATATGGGTATTATGGGTAACCACAAATGGATGGGCTGGCTCGAAGTGACCAATACCTGTTTCATCCGCTTCTCACAGCTTGAGTATGACAGTGAGCAGAAAACGGGTTCGTCGCCACTCATCCTGCAAGGCGGCGTGGTGGAGCAGATGGTATCCACCAACGGTAGCGAGGGCTCGGTGACGCATACCAAATACATACACGTAGGTGGCAACGCATGGTTCAAATTGTTTAACAATGGTTGCCACCTTGACAAGAAAAATACAAAAACCCCTCGCGTTCCCATCTCCGTGACGGGTGGCGAATATGAGAAATTCTATCTTTCGGGCTATTTCCAGCCCGAATCCCCCGTCCCTGATAATGATGGTGGCGAGTGCTATATTAGCGGAGGCCGCTTTGGTGAGTTGGCAGGTGCCGGGCAAGAACAGATTAAAGGCGATGTCCAATGGCTGATAGACCACGCCGATATAGCAGATTTTTACGGTGGTGGCATCAACGACAAGAAACCGATAACAGGCAATATCACGGTTACTATCAAGAACAGCAAGGTGGGCAATTACTGCGGAGGCCCGAAGTTCGGAAATGTGGCAAGCAACAAAGCCGTTACCACCAATGCTGATAACTGTCAGTTTGGCAATTTCTACGGTGCTGGTTATGGTGGCACTGCTATTTACAGATATCTGTGGAATCCCTCCGGCAACCAGGGTCACAACCGTTTTAACCTGCTCAACTATGACTGGAACGGATCTATTTGGGTAGGACATACAACCTATGGCTACACTGCTGCCAATCGTGGCAAATATATAAATAATCAAGGAATATTGGTAGGGTATGAGTACGAACACTTTGAAGGTTCCAATGACAAGACGGTGGCACGCCTTTATATGTATTATGCCTCATTGTCGTTGGCACAGACAAAGAATGTTACTTCTACGCTCACCAATTGTGTCATAGATAACAATTTCTATGGAGGTGGAAAACTTGGCAGTGTGGATGGTGATGTCCTTTCCACACTCCAGAATTGTACTGTACATGGTGATGTTTTTGGAGCTGGTTATTCTGGTACGGCTCCTTCAGTTGATGTCTTTAATGCCGGTGGATTCAAAAATAATAAGATTCCTAACTACAACTCCTCAACGGGTGTGTTTGAAAAGGGCGATTATCCTGATAAAGTAACCTATACATGGTCTTCCAAAGGATCTGTGACAAATAATTCTTCGGCAGGCTCTTTAGTTGATGATTCTGAAGGTCATTGGATACATACCGACATCAACCTCCATGCTTTGGGTGCTGTCACTGGCAAGGTAACATTGAACATTGACGGCAATACGACTGTGGCAGGCAGTGTCTTTGGCGGTGGTGAGTCGAGCGATGCCTCGGGCGATGTGGAAGTGAACCTCGTTGGCACCAGCCAGATAGACAAGAACGTCTATGGTGGCGGTAAAGGTGAGACCACCGTAGTAAGCGGCAACGTGGTTGTGAACATCGGCACGAAGACAGAGACACCTCCTGCCGCCCCCACCTATACGGGCAACGCCACCGTCACGGGCAATGTGTATGGCGGCTCGGCGCTGGGCAACACCAATGCCACGAAGGGTGCAAACTGGACAGCCTCGGATTTGAAACTGTCGGCCACCACTCCGGCAAAGACCACCTTAGTGAACCTCTTCCAAGGTTCCGTCACGGGTAGTGTCTTTGGCGGCGGTCTGGGACAGCGCGAAAGTGGAGCTATGGGCGATCCAGGCTACAAAGCCGCCATTGCCTCCAACGTCTACGGCCCCGTAACAGTCTTGACGGAGAATACGGTGAGTGCCGGTAATATCTTCGGTTGTAACGACCAGAACGGTTCACCGCAAGGCACAGTGGAGGTGCTCATCACCAGCTCAGCAGCTCCCACGGAAGAAATGCCTGATCCCATCGGCAACGTCTACGGCGGCGGCAACATGGCCGCCTATACCGGCACGCCCACCGTGACGATGACAGGTGGAACGGTGGGCAACGTCTACGGTGGAGGACTCGGTGCATCGGCCATCATAACAGGTAACACCTCGGTAGACATCTCCAACGGAACGGTGAACACCGACGTCTATGGCGGCGGCAGCGAGGCCAACGTGACGGGTAATGTAACCGTGACCATCACCGGCGCCACCACCCTCATCAAGCACGATGTCTATGGCGGCGGTGCGCTGGCCAACACCAACACGGCAACCACCACCGACGGCGAGGGCAACACCATCTATCCCAACACCCTCGTCAGCCTGACAGGTGGCACCATCGGCAATGTCTATGGTGGCGGCTTGGGACGCAAGGCCACCACGGGAGAAGGCGCCCTGCCAGCCGTGGCAGCCGAATCCGGCAATGTACTGGTAGAGCTGAACAAGGACGTGGCCAACAATGCCAAGGGCTGCGTCGTCAACCAAATTTTCGGTGCCAATAATGCCAATGGTTCGCCGTTGGGAACGGTGACCGTACATATCTATAAGACCCAGAATGCCGCAGCGTCGCACATCGCCATTCAACCCGGAGACCCGGATGATGAAACGATTCCCAAGAAGAAAGAACGCTACGATGTGGCAGCCGTCTATGGTGGCGGCAACCAGGCCGCCTACAACCCCGCGAAAGCTATGGGTACCGAAGAAGATATAGCCGAAGCCCATACAGAAGTGATTATCGAGGGCTGCGACGAGACGAGCATCGAATATGTCTACGGTGGCGGCAATGCTGCCCCTGTGCCTGCCACTCACGTGGCCATGAACAGTTGCTACGAAATCGACTACCTCTTCGGTGGTGGTAATGGTGCTGGTGAGGGCAACCCTGGTGCCGACGTGGGCATCATTGATAAAGCTGCATTTACAGCCAACAATAATAACGGCATCTACGGCACGGGTAAGGCTGTGACCGAACTCATTGGCGGCACCATCAACTACGTCTATGGTGGCAGTAATACGTTGGGCGACGTGCGAGGCGGTACCTCTATTACAATGCCCAGCACCAACGAATGTACGCTGACCGTCAAGCAGATTTATGGTGCAGGCAAGAATGCCGGGCAATCTGGTGGTGTGGAATTGATCATGGGTTGTATCAATAATGTTGACGTGTATGGCGGCTCCATGAATGCCAACGTGGCAGGAGGTTTAAATCTGGTCATCACCAGCGGACACCTCAAAAAGGTGTTTGGCGGCAACGATACCAGCGGCTCCATTCAAGGCCCCATCACCGTGACCATTGAAGAGACGGGTTGCGACCCAGTTATCATCGACTCATTGTTTCTCGGCGGTAAAGAAGCTGCCTACTCTGTCTATGGCTATTATGTGGAAAAGGATGGTAGCGGGAACCCCGTTCTGACAGATAACAAATTGACCTTCAAGCCAAGGACCTCGGCTGAAGACCCACACAAGCCAGTGAAGGAATGGAACGACCAGGATAAAACCTATACTGAATATTCTGGGGAAGGACAAGATGTCTTCACGCCCTATCCCCAACCCGTTCTGAACATTGTCTCCTGCACCAAAATAAATAGGGTGTATGGTGGCGGTTTGGGTACTGGAGCAAGCTTATATGGCAACCCGACGGTGAATATCAACATGATTCCCGGTAAGTTTGCCGCAGAAATAGATCGCAATGAAGATTCCGTAGCCGATGGCGATGAAAATGCTTTGGGAACCATCGTCAATGTTTTCGGCGGTGGCAGTCAGGCTGATGTCCTGGGAAATACAATGGTGAATATCGGAACTGAGACGTCGGTCACCATGCTATCGGAGAAGGACGAATCAGGTAACATAGCCAAAGAACAACCTACCATAGTGGTGAAAGGAGCCTATATCACCGGCAATATCTACGGTGGCGGACAGGAAGCAGAAGTCATCGGGAACACCCAGGTGAATATCCGTGCCAAAGAGGTCCAAGTCGGGGAAGATATGGTCTGGCAGACCGTGAATTTCAACACGGGCGGCGACGTGACGATAGGCGGCAGTGTCTTCGGTGCCGGTAAGGGTCTTATGGAAGGAGCTGGTTATGTCCAGTCCGCTATCGTGCGAGGCAACAGCGCCGTCTATATGGGCGGCGGCTTAGTGCAGGGCAACATCTACGGTGGCGGCGAGAATGCCAGCGTGGGCGACTTCACTTTCAACGGCGACAACGAGATTACGGCGTGTGCCGAAGGTACGGGCACGGCGAAGGTCCAGTTCTGGAACGGTGCAGTGGGAGCAGAACCCCTGTCGGTTCCTACCTACGTCGGTCATGTCTTCGGTGCCGGTAAAGGTATCGCCAACAAGCCCCTCCTGAACTACGTGGAATCCACCTCTGTCATCATCAATGGCACGGCCATCGTAAAGGGTTCTGTCTTCGGTGGCAGCGAGAATGGCCACGTAAACAGCAACACCCATGTAGCCGTTAGCGGCGGTACCATCGGTAAGGAAAAGGACGGTGATACCTATTTCGGCGGAGCCACTTATGGCAACGTCTATGGCGGCGGCTATGGTGGCCCGTACGGATTTACCGCCGGACTTGTCAAGGGCAACACGAAAGTAGAAATCAGTGGTGGTACCATCTACCATAATATCTATGGTGGCGGTGCCAACGGCTCGGTGGGAACGCCGACCTACGACGGAGAACATAACTTTACAGGTTTTGCAGAAGGCAAGGGAACGGCAGAAGTCATCATCACGGGCGGCACCATCGGTATCGACGGCCATGAGAATGGTATGATCTTCGGTTCCTCCCGCGGTGATATTGACCAACCGGGTGAAGTCTATGACCAACTGGGTTGGGTGTGCAATACTCAGGTGAAGATTGGTTCCGAGGATGGTGAGGACTGCCCCACTATCCATGGCTCTGTCTATGGCAGTGGCGAGAACGGCCACACCTACCAAGATGCTCATGTCACCGTCTACTGCGGCACCATCGGCGACCCGGAGAATTTCTACCTCTATCGCGGCAATGTCTATGGCGCTGGCTGCGGTACGGACACCTACACGGGCGACGACGACGACCAACACTACAATCCCCAGGCAGGTATCGTGATGCGCGATGCCTATGTACAGATCTTGGGCGGTCAGGTGGCCAACAATGTCTACGGTGCTGGAGCTATGGGCAAAGTGGAAGGCGATACGCACGTCAGCATCAGCGGCGGCACCATCGGCGTTGTCGGCGACGACAACGAGGAGAACGGCAATGTCTATGGTGCAGCACGTGGTGAGTTGGGCGTGAGCAATGACTTGGCATCCGTCCAGAATTCCACCGTGACCCTTAGTGGCGGCACCATCGTCGGCAGCCTCTTCGGCGGCGGCAAGGCCGGTGTTGTCAAGGGCAACGTGTCCGTCAGCGTCAGCGGCGGCACGGTGAAGAACGACGTCTATGGCGGCGGCGCACTGGCCGACACAAATATCGACAACGTCACTTCTGGCTATCGTACCGTTGACGAGGTTATCGGTGCTACAGACACGCACACCACGTCACTCAGTCTGACAGGTGGCATCATCGGCAATGCCTATGGCGGCGGTCTTGGACAAATGGAAGAAGATGAAGTGACTCCCATCGAAGCCAACGTATATGGTGATGTTATCGTCACCGTCAACGGAACGGCATTCACCAGAGAAGACGAACCTACAGGTGTAGGAACAGAAAAAGTCCCCAAGACCGGGCGTGTGTTCGGTTGCAACAACTACAATGGCACACCTAAGGGCGATGTGCTGGTCGTAGTCCAACAGACCAAATACGTCAATGACAAAGGTGAGATTGAAACATACGTCGATGAGTTGGATGTGGTCAAGCCCAAACATACGAAGAACCTCTTTGAGCTGAGAGCCGTATATGGCGGAGGCAATCTGGCAAACTACCTCCCCGTTACTGGGAAGACGACCAAGGTCGAAATCTATGATTGTGAAAACACCAGCATCGAAAAGGTCTATGGCGGCGGTAATTCTGCCTCTGTGCCTGCAACCGACGTCACTGTCTTCGGTGCCTTTGATATCCGCTATGTCTTCGGTGGCGGCAATGGTGCCGACAAGATTAAGAAAAACGGTGTCTGGCAAGAGAATCTGGGTGCCAATGTTACGGGAAATGCGAAGGTCGTTCTGAAGGGCGGAAATATCCGCGATGCGTTTATTGGAAGCGACACCAAGGGGTCTGTTGCTAATGCAGACGCAGAAGTCATCACCGATTCAGAAGGCCAGCAGTGTTTGCTCAAGATCACGAACTTCTATGGTTCCAGCCGAAGAGCTGATGTCAACGGCGATGTCAACATCAAAATAGCTGCATGTTCGCAAGATGATATTACCAATGTCTATGGCGGTTCGTTCGATGCTAAAATCAGGGGACATATCACCATGACCATCACCAGCGGCATCTTCACGAATGTCTATGGCGGCAATGACCAAGCCGGATTCATTGGCGGTAATATTACCATCAACATCGAAGAGGCCGATGAATGTAAACCCATTATCATACAGAATCTCTATGGCGGAGGCTACAACGCCGATTATCCTGGAGAGAATGCTGAGTACATCACCAATGCCAAGGATGGGGATGGAAATTACATCGGTGGAGTCAAAGACGAACATGGCAACTACGTAAGTGGACTGGTTATGGCACCTTTCGAGGAAGGCAAGATTACCATCAATGTCAAGTCATGTACCAGAATTGACAACATCTTTGGCGGATGCTACATGTCCAACGTGAAAGGAGACACGGAGGTAAACGTCAACATGAAGAAAGGTTCCTGGGCAAACCTTGAACTCCCCAACCTGGGTGATTACCCCGGAGCGACCATACCGAACACCTACATTGATACAGAAGACGGAAACAAGGTGAAGGTCAAGAATGACATAGGCACCATTGGAACGATCTTCGGAGGATGCGACCAAGGCTACGTCGATGGAGACTGTACCGTGAACATTGGAACGGTAAAAAAGATCAACCATTTGGTCTATACCGGACAGCATAACGAAGGAACCGAGCTTAAGCCAAAGATGGTCAACGACTATGATGTCGACGAATTCGATGTCGTCGGTGCCAACATCACCGGCAACGTCTATGGCGGCGGCAATCTGGGCGATGTGGGTGTCTATGATTTGGCGAATGACCATGTTGATGCAACAGGTAACACGTCGGTGAACATCTGCGCCATCTATGATGAAGGTGAAGCCAAGTATGTTCCTGTGGAAGGGCTGGCAGAGGTCCAGATTGCCGGCCATGTGTTCGCAGGAAGTAAAGGTGTCGCCAACTCCTTCACGTGCGAGAAAGGCATGGTGACGGGCGGAACGATTGTCCGCGTCGGTAACGGCACCGTGAAAGGCAACGTCTATGGCGGCGGCGAGGTAGGCCGCGTGGAAGAGGATACAGAGGTGACCATCGGTTTCGAAGATGGCACCAGCGCACCCGTCGTCGAGGGCAACGTCTTCGGTGCCGGAAAGGGCGTGAACACGCATGGCTACTCAGCTCTGGTGCGCGGCAACAGTACCGTCACCGTTCAGGGCGATGCCAAGGTCGGCCTCAGCGTCTATGGCGGCGGCGAGAAGGCTTCCGTCGGAAAATACAGCGTTGACGCATCCGGAATGCCGCATTTTATTCCTGGTAACAACGGAACCTGTACCGTCACCGTCCAAGACAATGCCGAAATCGGCCCCGACGATATGGTGATGCCCCGTTCCTCCGGCCACGTCTTCGGTGCCGGAAAGGGTGTCCTGCCCTATGAGGACTTAGGCCCAGAAGGCCCCGGACGTATCAACAAAGAAGGCAAATGGGAATCCTACGCCGGTAACGAAGCTGCCTACCTGAAGTACGTCGAGACCTTGGCCTTGTCCACCCAGACCATCGTGACCATTGCCGACAACGCCTTCATTAAGGGTTCCGTCTATGGCGGCAGCGAAAACGGTTATGTGCAGCAGCACACGCACGTCACGATTCAGGATGATTGCCAGATTGGTGCCGGATATAACTACAGCACCAAGAAATCCCTTTCTAAATACAATACAGCTGATTTCATCGATCCCCATAGTGCAACTGCGGAAACCATTGAAGCCAAGGCTGCAATCCTGAAGGAATGCCAACACTGGCCGTATGGTGCCGCCGGGACCTACGAGCCATACGACCCCTATACCAATCCCGATGGTGCCGACGACGGCCATACGTTCTATGGCAACGTTTTCGGCGGCGGCAGCGGAGCTGTTCCTTTCGCCTCGGGCCAATGGCACGGTGAAGCCGGTTCTGTCGGCGGCAACACCTTGGTAGAGATTCTGGGTGGTCATATCCTGACCAACGTCTATGGCGGCAACGAGGTCACCGACGTGAAGGGCAAGTGCACGGTGAAGATGTCGGGCGGCACGTTAGGCGTCCCGCGCACCTTGGACTCCATTGCCGTTCACCCCGTCACCTGCTACCTCTTCGGTGCCGGCAAGGGCGACACCCGACCTTTCTTTAATAAATGGACCAACGTGGACAGCGTGGAGGTGGAAATCTCCGGCGGCACCATCTACGGTTCGGTCTTCGGCGGCGGCGAGGATGGCCACGTGCTGACCAACGTCCTTATGAACATCAAGCCCGGTGCCAAGATAGGCACCTGGGGCACCAGCTATGTGGAAGGCAACATCTTCGGCGGCGGTCGCGGCTTCACGGGCGAAGCCTACACGGCGGGTAACGTGGCCGGCAGCATCACGCTGAACATCACGGGCGGCACCATGCTTGGTTCCGTCTATGGCGGCGGACGCTTAGGCTCCGTCGGCTACGGTCTCTATTCGCCCGATGACCCCAGATACGGTTCGATGCGCCAGGACGGTCAGGACGACGATGGCAACGCCACCGACGCTTTCCCGAACGGACGCGGCCACATCTTCGTCAACATCGACGGCCGCACCGGCCCCATTGTCATCGGCAACAATTATGAGTACGTTTACACTCCCGACGGAGCCAAGACTCCCAATACACTCTATGAGGACGGTAAGCTGATGCACCCCAAGGGCGGCAACGTCTTCGCGGGCGGCATGGGCCGACGCGAGAAATTAGGCAGTGCCACCGACTCCATCGATTATCCCGGCATCTGGTGGAGGAAGTTAGGTCGCGTGAAGAGCACCAAGATGACCATCCAAGGCGACAATGTCTGGATCAAGGGTTCCATCTATGGCGGCGGCGAGTATGGTGCCGTCACAGGTACGCACACGTCGGAAAGCGGCAAGACCGTAAGCACGGAGATCCTCGTCAGCGGCGGCTACATCGGCACCGTGATGGTCAAGGACACCGTAGCCTCGCTCAATCCCGCTGACCGGGTGAACGAAGGTTCGGGCGACAACCGCTACAGCTTCGGCAGTATCTACGGTGGCGGCTACGGCACAATCGTCGACATCAAGACCACGGCCGACTCCCTGACCAACGACATCCACAAGTTCGGTGCCATCGTCATGGGCGACACCGAGGTCAAGATGACGGCGGGCAAGATACGCGCCAGCGTCTACGGCGGCGGCAAGATTGCCTGCGTGGGCGGCGACACGTATGTGGACGTCAGCGGCGGCAGCATCGGCATCAATGCCTTGAAGAGTGACAAAAAGCATGTGCTGTTCGGCGGTTGGCGCATGGGCAATGTCTTCGGCGGCGGCCGCGGCCATGAGTGTGCCATCATCGCCGGACTCGTCCAGGGCAATACCAACATCAACATCAGCGGCTCGCCCGGCATCTACCATAACATCTATGGTGGCGGTGCGCTCAGTTCGGTAGGCAAGTTCACTTTCGTGGATCCGGCCTACAAGGCAGCGCATCCCGAAGCCGTCCTCGCCGAGCATCTCGGATGGACCAGCGGCGGTCTGGCCACGGTGACCATCACGGGCACCCCCATCATCGGCATCAACGGCCACGACAACGGCATGGTCAACGGCTCCTCCCGTGGCGGCGAAGGCTATCCTTCCACCTACGACAGGCTGGCCTGGGTCAACACCACGCAGGTCACCATCGGCACCGCCGGAGCCGACCTGGAGTCTTCGCCACGCATCATGGGCTCCGTCTATGGCGGTGGCGAGAACGGTCACAACTTCACTGGCAGCAACGTCGTCGTCAACAGCGGCAGCATCGGCTATCCAAGCTATGACCCGGCCGAGGGCTATAACTGCGGCAACGTCTTCGGTGCCGGTTGCGGCGAAGACACCTATGGGGATGACGATGACCTCAACCCCAACGCCGGTCGCAACTATGGCGACGCCAACATCACCATCAACGGCGGCCTTGTGCGCAACTGCGTCTATGGCGCAGGTTCCATTGGTTCCGTCGATGGCAAGGCCACCGTCACCGTCCAAGGCGGCACCATCGGTACCAGCGGAAACGGGAACGGAGACGTCTATGGCTCCGCAAAGGGCACCCTCACCTACACGAAGTTCCAATCCTCTACAGGAGAGACGGAAGTGAATATCAAGGCCAATGCCGACCCGTTGAAGAATCCCCTCATCAAGGGTTCTGTCTACGGTGGCGGCAATGCCGGTATCGTCACGGGAAGCGTGGCCGTGAACATGATGGGCGGCACCGTGAGCCAGAATGTCTACGGCGGCGGTGCTTTGGCCGACTCCAATACCGACAACTGGGATGCCACCAAGAACGACGGCAAGGGCGGCTGGGCCGAGGGCAAGAACTCGGCCAGCAGCACGACCACGGTCAGCCTGACGGGCGGTATCCTGACCGAAGCCTACGGCGGTGCCTTAGGTCGGGCTGCTGTGGGAGAGGAAGGCGATCCGGGCTATGTCGCCCCCATCGCGCCCAAGGTCTACGGCAACGTGACGGTGGAACTGAACAAAGGTGTGGCAGAGGATGCCACGGGCTGCCAAGCGATACAGATTTTCGGCTGTAACGACATGCAAGGCACCCCGAAGGGACACGTCCTCGTACACGTCTACGCCACGCAGAACCACGATATCATCAACAAGCCGTACCTGAAAGACAAGTTCATGCCGGACAGCCTCGACTACGACAAGATAGAATTCAAGGACTCCCTGAAGAATGCCCTCGGCGACAAGATTATCATTGCCCAGGCGCTTGCCGTTTCGACAACGACGTATGAAACCCTCTACGACAATGCCTCGGCCACCAAGGACGAGCTACGCACGGGCATCAAAAACCTGATTGCCAAGATTGCTGAAGCCAGTACCGGTGCATTGATAGAGAAAGTCTTCGAAAAGCAGTACGACATGAGGGCTGTCTATGGCGGCGGCGACCTGGCCCCCTACGAGCCGGAGGAGAACGACGAGACCACGGAGGTCATCATCGACGGCTGTCACCTGTCCAGTATCTATCAGGTCTACGGCGGTAGCAATGCAGCCGCCACGCCTGCCACCCACGTCCGCGTGAACGCCACCCATGAGATTTACGAGTTGTTCGGCGGCGGCAACGGCAACGACGACTACGAACTCAACGGCAAGTACTATGAGAATCCGGGTGCCAACGTAGGCTACCGAAACTATACGGAAATCACCTCGGGCGATGGTACGCCAGGCAACCCCTACAAGGCCACGACCAAGGCTGACGCCACGACCAAGGCCGACCGCCAGGCCAACTACTTCTACGGCACGGGCGTGGCCAAGACCGAGGTGGCTGGAGGTCTCATCCACAGAGCCTACGGCGGCAGTAACAAGAAAGGAAATATCAGCCGCACGGCCATGTCCGTCTACGAAGGCATGGACGACCTCTGCGAACTGAAGGTCAACGAGACCTACGGCGGCAGTAAGGATGCCCCGTTGGACGGTGCCATCGACCTCACGCTGGACTGCGTCAAGGACATGGATGTCATCTACGGCGGTTCCATGAACTCGGACGTCAACGCCAGTATCACCCTGAACATCACCAACGGCATCTTCAAGAAAGTCTTCGGCGGCAACAACACCAGCGGCGCCATCGACGGCTCCATCACCGTGAACATCCGCGAGAACGGTTGCCAGCCCATCTACATCGACGAGCTGTATGGCGCAGGCTACCTTGCCCCCTACTCCATCTACGGCTATGAGAAGAACCCCGACGGCACGTACAAGACGGAGGATGCCGTGGACGAGAGCGGCAATCCCATTAAGCAGCGCATCCCGCTGATTTCCGGTGCCGAGCCACATGCCGACCCGCGCGTCAACATCATCTCCGCCACGGAAATCGGCACCATCTACGGCGGCGGCTACAAGGCCAAGGTCGTAGGCAGCCCGCGCGTGAACGTGAACATGGAGCGGGGTGTCATCCGCAAAGAGTACGTGGAGTACAAGAGTATTACCCCGGGCACGCACACCGTTGGAGGCAAGGAATACACCGTCGAAGGTATCGACGACGGCGGCACGGCCTACCTATCCATCGGCAAGATTGGCAGCATCTACGGCGGCGGCAACGAAGCCGACGTCATTGGCAACACGTATGTAGAAATCGGTACCGGCCAGTGGATCAACGCCGATGGCCAGCTCGAGACGACGGGCACCGACGGTATCACCTACACCTACAACACTTCCACCTCGCAGTGGGAGTACGAGGAAGATGAGGTGATGAAGTCCGTGGCCGTGCGTCCCGCTCCCGGCCGCAACGCGGCCACCATCGAGTACAACGTCTTCGGCGGCGGCAAGAAAGGCTCCGTCGGCAACTTCACCATCGCTGATGCTGCCTACCACGATGAACACGATGAGGTGCCCGTAGGCAAACCTTATTATTGCGCCCCCGGCACGGGTATCAGCCGCGTGACCATGAGCAATGGCACGGTAGGCCGCGACAATATGCAGATGTACCATATCCCGGAACTCCCCGAGGAGGAACCCGACGATTTCGGCTACATCTGCGGTGGCGGCGAAGGCTATGTGGAAAACCCGTCCGTAGACAAGAAGGTAAACTTCTGCGCCTACTCCGACAGTTGCGAGGTCATCATCGACGGCCCGGCGTTCATCAAGGGAGCTGTCTACGGCGGCTCCATAAGCGGCCACGTGCTGCACAACACGGGCGTCCACATCACGGGCGACTGCCAGATTGGTAGCGGCTACATCCTGCTGAAGGACGAGGAGGGCAACGTCATTGCCAACCGCGGCCTCAACCGCCGCTACACCGAACACGAATGGGAGACGGGCAAGCTGGACGGCGACGCCGACTGGACCTTCAACTCCCTGCCCGAATGCGCCCACTGGCCCTACGGCATGGAAATCATCGAGGGTGGCGAGAAGAAGACCATCTACGCGCCCCACGATCAGTATGCCCAGACGACCCCAGGCAATGAGGAAACGTACCCAGGCGGCGGATCGACCGACCACGGACGCCGCATCGCCTCCGACGGCCACACCTTCTACGGCAACGTCTTCGGCGGCGGTTCGGGCTACTACCCATACGCTCCGGGTCTGTGGCTGGCGAAGGCCGGGTGCGTGGAGGGCGACACCTGGGTGGAAATCACCAACGGCCACGTGCTGACCAACATCTACGGCGGCAACGAGATGAGCGACGTGCTGGGCACCTGCCACATACTCTTCGGCGGCACGGCCACCCTCGGCGTACCCCGCACGATGGACGAGATCGACGCTCACCCCGTTACATGCTACCTCTTCGGCGGCGGCAAGGGCGACCAGCGCATCTTCTTCAACGAAGCTACAGACGTGGGCAACGTCAAGATAAACATCTTCGGCGGCCGTATCTACGGCTCTGTCTTCGGCGGTGGCGAGGACGGCCACGTGCTGGGCGACGTCAATATGAGCATCAGCCAGCCCGATGGCGAAACGACAAAGATCGGCACGTGGGGCTGCTCCTACGTGGACGGCAACGTCTTCGGCGGTGGCCGCGGCTTCGGCGGCGAAGCCCTGACGGCAGGTGCCATCTGCGGCAACGTGACAATGGACATCAGCGGCGGCACCATGCTGGGCAGCATCTACGGCGGCGGCCGACTGGGTTCCGTGGGTTCCTTCCTCTCGAATGACACCGACCACGAGCACTACGGCAAAATGATTCCCGACGGCAAGGAGCAGGTTATCAACCGCGTAACCGGCGAAGTGACCCTCGAAGATGCTGAAGGCAAGACCCACGGCGAAATCACCATCAACATCAGCGGCTCGCCCGTCATCGGCAACGACTTCGAATTCATGTACAATCCGCGCGAAAGCGCCCTGGCCGACACGCTCCGCCACACGGAGTTCGAGGACTACTCCTTCCGCCAGAAGATTGGCGACGTGAAGACGGCCGGCGTGGACGGTGCCCACTACAACACCATCAACGAGGAGACGACGAAGACCACCATCCACAAGGTGAAGCACACCAAGGGCGGCAACATCTTCGCAGGCTGCATGGGACGTCTGACCGACCTCAGCGGCGATATCAACCCCATCTGGGGCGGACTGGCTCAGGCGAAGAAGACCACGCTGAACATCAGCGGTTCGCCCGTCATCAAGAGCAACATCTACGGCGGCAGCGAGTTCGGCAAGCTGACACAAGGCACCGAAATCAACATCAGCGGCACGCCCGTCATCGGCACCGAGGTGAAGAGGAAGGTCAACGGCGTCGATGTGACGCAGTACACCTTCGGCTCGGTCTACGGCGGCGGCTACGGCAGCACGCAGGATGTCCAGATCGAGGGCGTGGTCAATCCGAGAGATTCGGCCGGTGTCGTCTACGGCAGCACCAAGGTCAACATCGAGGGCGGCGAGGTGAAAGCCAGCGTCTACGGCGGCGGCGAGCTGGCCCAGGTCAAGGGCAGCCACACCACCAAGGACTGCGAGAACAACGACATGACAGTGGGAACCGAAGTGCTCATCAGCGGCACCACCAAGGTGGGCATCAACAAGGTCCGCGACCGCGACCACTACGTCATGTTCGGCAGCAGCACCATGGGCAACGTCTATGGCGGCGGAAAGGGAAGCCTCGACTACTGCAACATCGGTCTGGTCCACAAGAACACGCTGGTGCGCGTCAGCGGCGACGCCGAGATCTACCACAACGTCTACGGCGGCGGTGCCATAGGCTCGGTGGGAACCTTCAGCGTCTCTGACGGAGATGATAATCTTTCCTATATTCCCATCGCCGGCGTTCCCTACGACTTTACTCCCGGCACGGGCATCACCCGCGTCGAAATCCTCAATGGCCTCATCGGCATCACGGGTCACGACAACGGCATGGTCAACGGCTCGTCGCGCGGCGACATCGACAAGCCCTCCGGCTCTCCGGCCGCAGACCCCTACGACCGCGTGGCCTGGGCCGACTCCAGCATCGTCATCATCGGCACGCCCGACGGCAGCACCTCCCCGCACGTCACGGGTTCGGTCTACGGCGGCGGCGAGAACGGCCACAACGGCGGCAGCACCCACGTCTACATCTACAGCGGCAAGGTCGGCATCGACGACGACGGCGAACAGTACGAGAGCCGAGGCAACGTCTACGGCGCAGGCTGCGGCACCGACACCTACACGGGCGACGACGGCCGCGAACACCACAACCTGAAGTCCGGACTCGTGGGCCACAACTCGTACCTCAACATCGCCGGAGGCCACGTGGTCAACAGCGTCTACGGCGGCGGCTCGATGGGTTCGGTGGGCACCGTCACCAGCACCACCTACCACGAGAGCCTGACCGACGGCTTCGGCCTGAGCTGGCCGGCCGATGTGCAGTTCGCCCCGAACACAGGTAAAACCACCGTCAGCATCACCGGCGGCCGCATCGGCACCAATGGCGATGCCGACGGCAACGTCTTCGGCGGCCCGAAGGGCAAGGCCGGCGACCGCTATGAGATGGCCGAACTGGCCAACTGCTACGAGACCGAAGTCACCGTCCAGTATCCGACGACACCCGAAAACGACAGCGGCACCACGCCCCTCATCGCGGGCAGCCTCTACGGCGGCTCGGAGAACGGCCACGTCTACGGCGACACCCACGTGCAGTTGAAGAGCGGATGGGTGGGCCACTCGATCTTCGGCGGCGGACGCGGCGAAGGCACCTACACAGGTAAGCTGAAGCGCGTGTCCGACGACGAGGAATACGAGACCGAGGTCCACAGCTTCACGGCCGGAAAGGTCTACGGCAACACCTACGTCAGCATGACCGGCGGCAAGGTGCTCCACCAGATCTTCGGCGGTGGCAACATGGCCTCCGTGGGCAAGGGCAACTATGCCGGAGGCCCCGACGACTACTCCCAGAACGGCTACGGCGAGCGACTGGAGACGAACAACTTGTGGTCGAACGACAATGCCTACAGCCAGGCCTTCCTCGCCAGCGGCAAGACCAACGTCAGCGTCACGGGAGGCATCATCGGCAGCAAGGCTATTTACGACGGCCATCCCGCAGGCAGCGTCTTCGGCAGCAGCCGTGGCGTAGCGGCTCCGAACATCCGAAAGACCAACCGCCACGACTACTGCCCGGAGTTCTACTTCGGCTATGTCAACGACGCCAACGTGGTCATCGGCACGGAGGGCCAGTCCAGCGAGGATGCCGGACAGCCCGGCAAGGCTCCCCTCATCCACGGCTCCGTCTACGGCGGCGGCCAGGACGGACACGTCCGCCGCGATGCCCACGTGACAGTCTACAGCGGTGAGATCGGCATCCCCTACACCGCCGCCAACCAGACGGCCGTAGGCACCTCCGACCTCGACGACCCGCAGTGGCTGATGCGCGGCAATATCTTCGGAGCCGGTGCCGGTATGGGCAGCTACAGCTTCGACTTCAACGGCGACGACGACACGGATGACGACGGCGAAACGGGCTTCAGCACCTCGGCCGGTTCCGTGACGCGCTTCTCGCAGGTGGACTACCTGGGCGGCATCCTCCACCGCAATATCTATGGCGGCGGTTCGCTGGCCAGTGTGGGTCCCCCGAAGATACCGCCTATCACCATCGACGCCTACAAGAAGGGCGACACGGATCCCGACCACGGCCCCGGCAAGCAGTCGATGTGTACGGTGAACGTCTCCGGCTCCGTAGGCACCCCCGTGGACTTCAACGAATTCTACGGCGGCGAGGTGTACGGTGCCAGCCGAGGCAGCAGCGCCCTCGACCCGGAACAGTTCTCCACCTGCCTATGGACGCAGGTGAACATCCTGAAGGGTGCCCGCATCATGAACAACGTCTTTGGCGGCGGCGACGCCGGAAAGGTGAAGAAGGACACCGAGGTCAACGTCGGCGTGCCTCCAGCACCCTAAAAAATAACCCTTAAGGGTTCACCGCTTAACCCTTAAGGGTTCACGCCCTAACCCTTAAGGGTTCCGGCCCCAACCCTTAAGGGTTTCTACACGAACCTCGCGAGGCTACTATTCCAACCTCGCGAGGTTTTTGAATCTAAACCCAGAACCTTCCCCCAACAGCCCTATGAAAAGAACAGCTACCCTCCTTGCCCTCCTGTCCGCCGTCCTCCTGCTGACGGCCCAAAACCCCTCCGACCTTCCCTTCGGGACAGCCGTCTCCTGGGACCGCCACAGCCTGCTCATCGACGGACGGCGCGTATGCCCCGTCATGGGCGAGATTCACTACAGCCGCGTGCCTGCCGACGAGTGGGCGGCCGAAGTGCGCAAGATGCGCCAGGGCGGCGTGACCATCATCGCCACCTACGTCTTCTGGAACCATATCGAGGAGGAAGAGGGTATCTTCCGCTGGGACGGACAGCGCAACCTGCGCCGCTTCCTCGAAATATGCCGGGCGGAAGGGATGCCCGTGGTACTGCGACTGGGGCCTTGGTGCCACGGCGAGGTGCGCAACGGCGGACTGCCCGAATGGCTCTTCGCCAAAGGCTGCAAGGTGCGCAGCGAGGACAGCACCTTCCTGGCCTCGGCCGAACGCCTCTACCGACAAATCTTCACCCAGGTGCAAGGGTTGCAATGGAAGGACGGCGGTCCGGTCGTTGCCGCTCAGTTCGACAACGAATACCGCGGTCCGGCCTCGTACCTCCTGGCCCTGAAGCGCCTCGCCCTCGGCATCGGCTTCGACCTGCCTTTCTACACCCGCACGGGCTGGCCGGAACTGACCACCCCCATGCCCTTCGGCGAGATGCTGCCCCTCTATGGCGACTACGCCGACGGCTTCTGGGACAAGTCCACGGGGGAGGGCGTGGGCAACTACTACCAGGCATTTAACTTCAAGTCCTTCCGCTCTTCCACAGCCATCGGCACGGATTTCCTTTCCTACTCCAAGGACACCACCCTCGCCCCCTCGCCCCTCGCCTACCCCTACTTCACCTGCGAGCTCGGCGGCGGCATGGCCACGGCCTACCATCGCCGTCCCTACATCTACGCCGAAGACGCTTACTCCATGGCTCTGGTGAAGCTGGGCAGCGGCAGCAACCTCTTAGGGTATTATATGTACCACGGCGGCACGAACCCCGAAGGACGCCTGCACCCTCTCAACGAATGCCAGACCTCGCCCTTCACCGCCAATAACGACCTTCCCGTCTGCACCTACGACTTCCAGGCTCCCCTGGGGGAGTTCGGACAGAAGAACCCGCAATACTACACCCTGCGCCCCCTGCACCTCTTCATGCACGACTTCGGAGAGCTGCTGGCTCCCTTGGAAGCCCGGTTCCCCGGCCCGCAGGAGCTGAAGCGCGGCGAGGACAAGGCCCTGCGGTGGAGCCTCCGAAGCAATGACACCACCGCCTTCCTCTTTATCAATAACTACGAACGCTTCTGCCCGCTCTCGCCCAAGCGCGGAGTGTGCCTGGAGGCCTGCGGGGTGCGCTTGCCGCGCCTGACGATTCCTGCCGGATGTATGGCCATCTTCCCCGTGAACCTCCCCTTGCCCGACGGCCACCTCCTCAACTACGCCACCGCGCAGCCCGTGGCCTGGCGCGACGGAGCCCTCTGGTTTGAACAGAAAGCGGGCATTCCCGCCCTGTTCTGCATCGATGGCAAGGAGCGGAAGGTGAAGGCCCCCGACTCCCGGCAACCCTTCGCCACCTTCGGCGGCACCGCCCTCTACCTCATCACCCCCCAGGAGGCCGAGCACCTCTTCCTTCCTGCCGAGGCAGAAGCCGAGCCTGCGCGGAAGGTCTCCCTGCCCTTCGCCAAGACCCGCGCCGCCGGCCCCCTCCGCACCATCACGAAAGGGCGCGCCAAGGTGGCCGCCGCACCAGCGGAAAAGGATTGGGAAGAGGCTGCTGTCTATCGCATCGACCTGAGTGCCCTCAACCCTGAGAACGAGCCGGAAAGGAACCTCCTCTCCATCACCTACCGTGGAGACTGCGCCCGCCTCTATGCCAATGGCCGCCTCGTCGCCGACAATTTCTACTACGGTCGCCCCTTCCTCTTCGGACTGTGGAGGCTGCCCGCAGCATGCAGCGAGCTGGAGCTCCGCATCCTCCCCTTGCAGCCCGACGCCCCCCTCTACCTCCCCCGCGAAGCCGACAAGCACCCCGGAGAAGCTGTTTCCGCCATCGAGGTCTCCCAACCTTAGCCCAAAGCTGAAGATGAAAACAACCAGCCTTGTTTCGCCGCAAATATGCGGCGCACCTGACCAGCAGGACAGCCCTGGCTGCGAACCTGCCACCCCGGCCTGCCCTGCCGCCCTGCCCTCCGAGGCTGCCAGCCCAGCCTCCCTTGCCTCCCCGGCCCCCGAGGTTGCCGACAAGGCTGCCATCTCGCAGGCGGTTGGGTGTCGCGCGTATTCGCGCGAAAATTGCGGAAAGCGCGAGGCTCCCAAAGCCCGCGACACCCGCGACCTCCCCCGAATGCACCAGCGCAGCCTCCACCACGATTACCACGGCCGCGGCATCTACCTCATCACCCTCTGCACCGAGGGCCGCAAGCCCCTCCTCGGCAAGCTGACAGGCACCACCCTCGCCACCGCCACCATCGAGCCGACTCCCCTCGGCCGCGAGGTGCTGCGCTGCTGGAAGCAGATTCCAGCCCTCCAGAGAGCCCTCGCCGCTGAGAAGACGGCGAAGACAGGGCAACCCTGCCTGCGCGATATCACCCTGCTGGAATGCCAACTGATGCCCGACCATTTCCACGGTATTATCTTCATAAGGCAAGAGATGGACATCGCGCTGGGAGATGTGATTAGAGGCTTCATGGTAGGCTGCACCAAGGCTTTCAACGGCCAAGCCGCTCTGCCGCCGCAAGTATGCGGCGCGCCTGACCGGCAACCCTCGAAGCCTCTTTCGCCGCAAATATGCGGCGCACCTGACCGAGGAAGCTCCGGAGAGGAAGGGAGCTTGGTTGGGTGCCGCGCGTATTCGCGCGGAACTCTCCAGGGCAGCCCGGGAGAAGACCTCTCTCGGCCCTCGACCTTCCGCCCCCTCTGGGAAAAAGGCTATCACGACCGCCTGCTCCAGCACGAGGGCCAACTGCAAAACATGATAGACTATGTGCGGGACAATCCTCGCCGCCTCATGCTGCGCCGCCAGCACCGCGACCTCTTCGTCGTGCAGCGTCAGGTGCGCTTCGGACGGTGGAGCTTCTCGTCCATTGGCCAGGTGCGCCTGCTGGATGCTCCCCTCGTTGCGGTGCATGTGCGCCGCTATTTCAACGAGCAACAGCGGCGCGACTACATGAACGGCTGCATCCTCGCCGCCCGCCAAGGGGCCGTCCTCGTCAGTCCTTTCATCAGCGAACATGAGAAAAGGGTGCGCGACGAGGCTTTCCGCGAAGGACTCTTCTGCATCCAACTCTGCGCTGAGCCATTCTCTGACTACCACAAGCCACCGGGGGAGCTGGCGACTCCCTGCTCCGACGGACACTTGCTGCTGCTCACGCTGGCGGCAGGCGACAACGCCCCGGAACGACGCATCACCCGCAACGAATGTACCTCGCTCAATGCCGTGGCAGAGAGCATGGCACGACAAAGCCAACAAGAATAAAAAATCATATCCTCATGAACCTCCCATCCAACACCCCACTGGCCATCCTTCTGTCCCTTTCCCTATGCTTCGGCGGCAGTAACGCTTCGGCCCAGGAAACCATCGACCTCGCCGGACGCTGGCACCTCACGTCCCGCCTCGCGGCAGAGTCCGCGGAGTTGCCCGGCTCCCTGCTCACCAACGACCTCGGCGACGAGGTGACGACGGCCACCCGCTGGACAGGCTCGCTCTACGACTCCAGCTTCTACTTCAACCCTTTCATGGAACGCTACCGCAAGGCGGGCGAGATGTCGTTCCCTTTCTTCCTCACCCCCCGGAAGCACTTCGTGGGCGAAGTGACCTATAGCCGCAGCGTCCGAGTGCCCAAGGCGTGGAGGCGGCAGCGCGTAACCCTCTACCTCGAACGCCCGCACATCGAGACCACCGTCTTCGTCAACGGTCACGAGGTGGGACACCAGATGTCGCTCTCCGTCCCCCATCAGTACGACGTCACCCCCTACCTTCGTTTCGGGCAAGACAACGAGGTTGCCATCCGCGTCTACAACGGCATTGAGAACGTCTGCGTGGGACAGGACAGTCACAGCGTCACCGACCAAACCCAAGGCAACTGGAACGGCATCGCCGGGACGATGGAACTGCGTACCACACCGCTCATCTACAGGCGGCGCGTCGTCACCGACCTCGCCACCCGCACCGCACACATCACCCTCAACGACCAGACCTTCGACATCCAGGTTCCCAATGCACGCCCCTGGAGTGAGCACAACCCTCAGCTCTACACGGCCACCGTCAATTATGCCGGACAGCCCGTCAGCATCACCTTCGGCTTCCGCGAAGTCAGCGTGCAGAGGACGGACATCCTGCTCAACGGCCAACCCATCCACCTGCGCGGCACCGTGGAGAACTGCTGCTTCCCCGAGACAGGTTTCCCGCCGACGGACAACGCCTCGTGGGAGCGCATCTTCCGCACGTGCAAGGAGTTCGGCCTGAACCACATCCGCTTCCACAGCTACTGTCCGCCGGAGGCCGCTTTCGTAGCAGCCGACCGTCTGGGATTGTACCTACAGCCGGAAGGGCCGTCGTGGCCGAACCACGGAGTGAAACTGGGGAACGGGATGGCCATTGACCGCTACCTCGCCGACGAATGCCGCGCCATCCTCGATGCCTACGGCCACCATCCGTCGTTCATCATGCTGGCGGCAGGCAACGAACCCGCCGGACGCTGGGTGGAATGGGGTACCCGCTTTGTGCAGGAGATGAAGCAGCACGACCCCTCGCGCATCTACTGTACGGCCAGCGTGGGCGGCGGCTGGGAATGGGACAGCGGCTCGGAGTACCACGTCAAGGGCGGCGCCCGCGGTCTGGAGTGGAACCGCCGTCAGCCCAGCAGCGACGATGATTTCAAGGAAGGCCTTGCCTTCCCGCGCAACTACCGCGAAGCCTCGCCGAACCAATCCCCCATCATCGCCCACGAACAAGGCCAATGGTGTGCCTTCCCCGACTTTAAGGAGACACCCCAGTACACGGGCGTCTACCGTGCCCGTAACTTCGACATCTTCCGCGACCTCCTCGACGCCCACGGCATGGCATCGCAGGCCGAGAAGTTCCTGATGGCCAGCGGACGCCTACAGGTGCTGGCCTATAAGTATGAGATTGAACGCCACCTGCGCACGCCCCACTACGCAGGCTTCCAGCTCCTGAGCCTCAACGACTATAGCGGACAAGGCACGGCCCTCGTTGGTTCCCTCAACGTCCACTGGCGCGAGAAAGGCTACTGCACCGCCGAAGACTGGCGCGAGTTCTGTAGCGAGGTCGTTCCCCTTGCCGCCTTGCCCCGCTTCACTTACGCCACCACCGACACCATCCGCGCCCACACCTCTTTATATAATACGAGCGGCACGCCGATAAGCCACCTGAACTACACCATCGACGACGGCAACCACGTTTTGGCCGAAGGACGATGCACCCCTGGGCAGGACATCACCTTCCTCCCCACCGCCATCGGCCGAGCCACCAAGCTGACCCTCACCCTCGCCCCCCCCAACAGCTCCCACAAGAACCACTGGAACCTCTGGGTCTATCCCGCCTCAGTCCCCGAAGAGCCCTTCTCCGCAAGGGTCGTCACCTCCTCCCCGGATTCCGCCCTCGCCGCTCTTGCCGCAGGCCACGACGTCCTCCTCTGCGCCGCAGGCCGCATCCGCTACGGAGCCGATGTCGTCCACCGCTTCCTGCCCGTATTCTGGAACACCTCGTGGTTCAAGATGAAGCCGCCCCACACCACAGGCGCCTACATCCAAGCCGCCCACCCCGTCTTCAGCGACTTCCCCACCGACGACTGGCAAGACCTGCAATGGTGGGAACTCACGAACCGCGCCCAGTGCATGAATCTCGCCGAGTTCCCGAAAGACTACCAGCCCATCGTACAACCCATCGACACGTGGCACCTCAGCCGCAAACTCGGCATGATGGTCGAAGCCCGTGTTCTCCGGGGGCGACTGCTCCTGACCACCCTCGACATCACGTCGGACCTCGATCGCCGCATCGTAGCCCGTCAGCTCCGCCACAGCATCCTCCGCTACATGGACTCTGCCAGCTTCCAGCCTACACTCGTCCTGGAGCCAGAACTGCTTCGCCACCTTTTCGAGCGCGACGCACCCGCCGTCGATATGTTCACCAACGACTCGCCCGACGAGCTAAAGCCCAAGTTCATCCAGAACTGACGCAGTATTCCAGTTGCATTTTCGCCCTCGTGCCTCATTTTTTAAGGCAATCGGACCGAGGAATAAGAAAATAGTGTTACCTTTGCCGAGAATTTCGTGTTTATAATCTATTTTCTATGAAACGTTCCTACCGCATGAGCATCCTCCTGGCGATGCTCCTTCTGGTGCCTGCCTGCCGCATGAAGGCCGAGGCAGACCCGAATTTCTACATCTTCCTCTGCTTCGGCCAGTCGAACATGGAGGGAGCTGCCAAACCTGAAGCCCAAGACCTAACGGGCGTCAGCGACCGCTTTCTGCTGATGCCCGCCGTGGACGACCCCGGACGTGGCCGCAAGATGGGCGAATGGACGAAGGCACTGCCGCCGCTCTGCCGCCCGAACACGGGCCTGACACCTGCCGACTGGTTTGGCCGCACGCTCGTAGAGAGCCTGCCTGAGAACATCCGCGTGGGCGTTATCCACGTGGCCATCGGCGGCATCGACATCAAGGGTTTCCTGCCCGACAGCATCGACAACTACGTGAAGACGAAGGCCCCGAACTGGATGAAGGGAATGCTGGCCGCCTACGACAACAACCCTTACGAGCGACTGGTCACGCTGGCCAAGAAGGCACAGCAGGACGGCGTCATCAAGGGAATCCTGATGCATCAGGGCGAGACGAACACAGGCGACCCGAAGTGGGCCGGCATGGTGCAGCAGGTCTACGACAACTTGCTCGGTGACCTGCAACTGAAACCCGAGGACGTGAATCTCTACGTGGGCAACATCGTACAAGCCGACGGCAAAGGCGTCTGCATCGGATGTAAGAAACAGATTGACGAACTGCCCCAGACCATCCACACCTGTCAGGTGATTTCCAGCGACGACTGCTCCAACGGCCCCGACCGCCTGCACTTCGACGCCGCCGGCTATCGCGAACTGGGTTGCCGCTATGGCGAGGCCGTGGCCCGCTTCTTGGGATTCGAACCGCGCCGTCCACGCATGGACAAGCCTGAGGCCATTGAGGTGCCCGCCGATGCCTTCATCGCCGAGACGACCATCCCCGGAAATGTGTTCCCGAAGGTGGACAAGGAGCGTCGCGCCTACTTCCGCATCCAGGCTCCCGAGGCCCGCAAGGTCGTTGTCGATGTCTGCGGCAAGAAGTACGATATGAAACCCGACGGCAAGGGCGGCTTCATGGCCGTCAGCGACCCGCTACCCGTAGGCTTCCACTACTACTTTATGAATATCGACGGCGTAAGCTTCATCGACCCCTCCACGGAGACCTTCTTCGGCTGCAACCGCGAGGCTGGTGGCATCGAGATTCCTGAAGGCAGCGAGGGCGACTACTACCGCCCTCAGCAGGGTGTTCCCGCCGGACAGGTACGCAGCATCTACTACTACAGCAACGCACAGAAGACCTGGCGTCACGCCATGGTCTACACCCCCGCCGAGTATGAGAAGGGCAAGAAGCGCTACCCCGTCCTCTACCTGCAACACGGCATGGGCGAGGACGAGACGGGATGGAGCAAGCAAGGTCACATGCAGCACATCATGGACAATGCCATCGCCAAGGGTGAAGCCGTGCCGATGATTGTGGTCATGGAGAGCGGCGACATCAAGGCTCCCTTCCGCGGCGGCAACAACCAGCAAGGAAGCAGCGACTACGGTGCCTCGTTCTACCCCGTGCTGCTGAACGACCTCATCCCCTACATCGATGCTAACTTCCGCACGAAGGCTGACCGCGAACACCGCGCCATGGCAGGCCTCTCATGGGGTGGTCACCAGACCTTCGACGTCGTGCTGCCGAACCTCGACAAGTTCGCCTGGATGGGTACCTTCAGCGGCGCCATCTTCGGCCTCGACGTGAAGACGGCCTACGACGGCGTCTTCGCCCGCTCCGAGGAGTTTAATAAAAAGATTCATTATTTCTACATGAACTGGGGCAGCGACGACTTCATCAAGAGTGGCGAAATCGTGAAACAGTTGCGCGAGCTGGGCGTCAAGGTCGAAGCTGAGGAATCGGCAGGAACCGGCCACGAATGGCTGACATGGCGTCGCGGCCTCGCAGCCTTCATCCCTCACATCTTCAAGTAAAAGTTACTCCCAGAGAACCTTAGCCTGCACGACGACTTCGCCGGCAGGCTTTTCTTTTGCTCCTACGTGCTTGCGGATTTCCACGTGGTGTTCCCCTTCCGTTTCCTCCGTCAGGAAGGTCAGCGTGTCGCCCAAGTAGCTCTCGGCCTTGTAAGCTATCTCGAAACGGCGGATGCGATGTTGCTCAAACTGCTCGCGCGAGAAGAGGTCAAGGATGTGCTCGATGTACTTCACGCTGTTGATGTGGCCGTTGATGTCTACATCGGAATAGAACGTGGGGATAGCGCGCACGGGGTCTGTGGAAGTGACACGCACGCGACCATGCTTGGCTATCGGACACGGCTTTTCCTCGGCGGGAATGACATAGTTGAGGATGTCACCATTCTTCACCTCCAGAAGGTTCGAGGGCTGGCGCGTCTCCAAGTCAATCATTGCCCAGATACTGCGGGCGTAGCCATAGATGCGGCCGTCGTCGGCATTGCGAATAAGGAAGTTACGCTCGGTGAACAGCTTCATGACGCTCTCCACCCACGTCTCCACCTCTACGTGCTCATACTGCGCAGGCGTCTCTGTCAACTCGATGCTCAGTCGGGACAAGACCCATGTATAGTGTCGCTCATTCAGTTGGTCGATGCCCCAACCGCGGTTGTGCGAGTGCCTTCCGGCAGCATTCAACAGGTGGTTGCCCAACACGCCGAGGAACAAGTGCCCCGTGAAGTCTACGTGGAAAGGCTCCACGGCAAATCTATATCTTTCTATCTTATCCAACATAATTTTTCTGCGTTTCAGCGTTACAAAGCGTTACAGCATTCCAGCCCTGTCTTTTAACTCTCAATTATCAAATCCCTCGCCCCCACGGGGAGAGTCGGAGAGGGGCTTCTAACCTCTTTCCTTCTCTCTCTCTGCCAGATAGTCGTCCAGTTCTTCGCGAGTTCCTCTCGTGATACAAATACGGCCGGAACGGGCGAATTGACGAACCACTCCGAGGCTGTTGAGGGCATTGAAGAGGGAGAGGATTTCTTCCGTCGTGCCCGTCTTCTCCACAGCCGTGTAGGTGGGGTTCACCTCCACGATACGCGCCCCGTGGCTACGCACGATGCGGCAGACGTCGGGGTTCTCCAGCATCGCAGGCGAAGAGATTTTCAGCAGCGACGTCTCTTGCAGGAAGATGTCGTCGTCAGTGTAGTAACGTGCCTGAAGCACGTCTATCCGCTTCTCGATCTGTTTCTTCAGCATCTTCACCATCTCCTCAGTGCAGTAGCACGTGATTGTGTATTTATGCACACCGGGGGTCGAGGACGCGCACACATTCAGGCTCTCGATGTTCACCTGCCGACGCGTGAACACGGCCGTGACCTGGTTCAGGATACCGGCGATGTTCTCGGAGTAGACAAGGATGGTATACAGAGCCTCACCCCCGGCCTTGGCCTTGGCCTCACCCCCGGCCCCTCTCCCAGGGGCGAGGGGAGTAGATTGTATTTGACTGGATGTAATCTTATTCATGGAATCTGAGTTAGAGCATTCGTGTTTTCTACTTAGCACTCCCGGAGGCTTAACTGCATCTCGTCCACGCTATTTCCCGGAGCAGTCATCGGCAGTACGTTGTCATCTTCGAGGATGGCACACTCGAGGATGAAGGGGCCTGGAGTCGCGAGCATACGGACCACGGCGGCAGGGAGATCCTTGCGGTCGGTGACGGCTTCGTAAGGGATGCCATAAGCTTTGGCTACCAGCTCGTAGCAGGGATTCATCATGCGGGTGAAGGACTTGCGACGCTGCCAGAACATATCCTGCCACTGGCGAACGTTGCCGAGGTAGTTGTTGTTCATAAGCACCATCTTCACGGGTGCCTGCTGCTCCATGATGGTGCCGAGTTCCTCGATGCACATCTGGAAGCCACCGTCGCCCATGAAGCAGCAGACGGTACGGCCGGGAGCGCCGAAAGTGGCACCGATGGCGGCAGGCATACCGTAGCCCATCGTGCCGAGACCGCCGCTGGTACAGAGGCTGCGGCGCTTGGGATAGCGGAAATAGCGGGTGGCGAAGAGTTGGTTCTGACCTACGTCGGTCACCAATACGGCATCGCCCTGGGTGGCTTCGGCCACGGCATTCACGACCTCGCCCATCAGCAGGGGACCTTCCGTAGGATGGATGGCGGGTTCTATCACCTGCTCGCGCTCCTTGGCATCGAGCGGCTTGAAAGAATCGCGCCATGCGCTATGGTCAGCCTTGTGCAGCAATGCCGTGATGGCAGGCAGTGATTCCTTGCAGTCTCCCACTACGGCGACGTCCGCCTTCACGTTCTTGTTTATCTCGCTCTTGTCGATGTCCAGATGAATGACCTTGGCTTGCTTGGCATAGGTCTTCAGGCTGCCCGTGACGCGGTCGCTAAAGCGCATACCGATGGCAATGAGCACGTCGCACTCCTGCTCCTTGAGGTTCACGGCGTAGTTGCCGTGCATTCCCAGCATTCCAGCATTCAGCGGATGCGTGCTGGGCAGGGAAGTAAGTCCGAGCATCGTTCGTCCGGCAGGGATGTCTGCTTTTTCGAGGAAGGCGATGAGTTCGTCCTGAGCACCACCGAGTTCCACGCCTTGCCCCACCAATGCGAGGGGTTTCTCCGCATGGTTGATGAGGTCGGCAGCAGCACGCACGGCTTTGTCCTCCAGCTTGGGATAAGGCACATAGGAGCGCACGAAATCCACTTTCGCAGGCTGGAAATCTACCATTTCCGTCTGTGCATTCTTCGGGAAGTCCAGCACGACAGGCCCCGGACGACCGCTGCGGGCAATGAAGAAAGCACGGCTGAGGGCCCAAGCGATGTCCTCGGCATGGCGAATCTGGTAGCTCCACTTGGAGATTGGCTGCGCCACACCCACGAGGTCTACTTCCTGGAAGAAGTCGGTGCCGAGGGCAGAGATGGGAACCTGTCCGGCAATGACCACGATAGGCGTGGAGTCAATCATGGCATCGGCCACGCCCGTGAGGGTGTTCGTGGCACCAGGGCCACTGGTGACGATGGCCACACCCACCTCGCCGCTGACACGGGCAAAGCCCTCTGCGGCATGGGTGGCACCCTGTTCGTGGCGCACAAGGATGTGGTCGAAGGCTTTCTTCTCGCCTCGGGTATAGTCGTAGAGCGCATCGTAGACGGGCATGATGGAGCCGCCGGGGTAGCCGAAGATGGTCTTCACCCCCTCGGCTTGCAACGCCAGCATCAGCGCTTCGGAACCGGTAATTCTCTGTTTCATCGTTGCTATACTTACAATTAAGCGCGGCAAAGATACAAAAAAGTTCAGAGTTTAGAGGTCAGAGTCGGGAGCTTCTTTCATTTTCCCCAGAAAAAAGGCACAGAAGTTGACCCATTTCAACTTCCGGGCCTGAACGAGAAATAAAAAAATGGTTTATCTCTATATTTTGATGAAGGAGCCTCTTAGGAGGGTCGCCTGACCCTCCTAAGAGACTACGCCTACCCTCCTAAGAGTCTCGCCCGACCCTCCTAAGAGGGTAGTTTACCCCACCTAAAGTTGTTCCACGACGAAATCGGTGGCGGAGAAGTACTGGCCGAGCCAAGTGTGGTGCGTGAAGGCATCATCGGAGGTGAGACCGTAACGCAGGACGGTTGCCTTCGTGATGCGAATCGGCTCGAAGGTGATGAGGTTCCAGCCATAGCCGCCTTCATGTCCACGAGCCTCTACCAGCGCCCGTATGTCCTCCGGATACTCGGCTTCGCGGCCGAGACTTTCGGCTTCTTGCCAGATACGGGCCATCTCCCTCTTGGCATGGAGATAAATGTTCCCGCCCGTGTTTCCAGTGGATGGAATCTCCTTGAACTGAGGTTCCCCTTCGCCCACGATGACGTAGACACAAGCTCCTGTGCCGTTGGCACGGGCGGCACACGTGAGGCGGTAGGTGCCGGGCTGCAGGGTCTCGGTGCGTTCCACGCGGTAGCGTTGGCGATGGTGGTCGTCCCAGCAGTCGAGGTATCGGACATCGCGGTCGCCCGTCATGTATTCGCCGTTGGCCGTGAAGCGGTCGTTGCAGCCTTCGGCGTTGAGGATGTGCCAGCCATTCTTTTGCAGGAACTCCCATTCGCGGGGAGTGACAAAGATGCCGTCGTGGGTGTTCGCGGCGCGGTATTCGGCGTCGTGCTCGCTCCACACCCGTCGGCTATATTGGTTTTCAGCTTCGATGAATGCCACCCAACGGGAACCCAATGCCGAACCAGCAACGATAATCCCCGCAATCCACATCAGTAGCAGGGTGATACGCTGGCGATAGGGCATGGAAGGCATCTGCCGGAACTCGTTCAGGAGGCTGTGGATGATGGCGTAGGCGGTGATGGAGAGCACGAGGACAGCAGAGACGAGGAAGACGAGGAAAGGCACTTTCAACGTGGGCAGCAGTTCCGCAAACTCAGGAGAGGCCATGAAACTATTACTGAAGACGCTCTCTATAGGGCTGAAAGCAACTGCGAACAGACAGAATATACCCACCAGACACATCACGGCGAGGAAGGCTCCAAAGGCATAGATGCACCAGCGGAAGACGAAGGTGACGACGGCCCATAGCGCGGAGAAGAAGCCACCGATGCAACCAAAGGTAGTGGAGAGGCAGCCGGAAGAAAACTCTCCCCCCGCCCTCCCTTCTAAGGAGGAAGCAGAATGTATTTGAGAGTTAGAGGCTTTTTCACAGGTATGGTAACCACTCCCCTCGCCCCTTGGAGAGGGGTTGGGGGTGAGGCTGGGACTCGTAATCTCCTCTGCCAGGTTCTGCGGATTGACCTCCTTGCCCTTCATGCGCAGGCGGTCTTCGGGGGTCTCAGCCACGGGCATAAGAACGGCAAGAACGATGTAGCAGAAGACGAGCAACAGGGAGTTGAAAAATGCCCCGTCCTCGTAGACAAAGCTGTGACCGACAAAGAGGAAACGGATAATGGAGAGTGGCATCACCCACGGCATGACCCATATCAGCATCAACAGGCCCATGTAGCCCAGACGCCACCACAGCGGGTCGCCGCCGAAGTAGGCCGCGAAGCCGGAGAGCACACCCATCACTTTCTTGTCGTTGGGGTTACGATAGAGACGCTTAGGAGAGCGTCCCACTTCTATCCTTTCCTCGAGGGAAGGGGATTCATTTCCAATTGTTTGCTGCCTGCTTGAATTCTCCTCCCCCGGAGAGGGGTCAGGGGTAGGCTGGTCATTACCTTCCATCTCTTCGGGTTTCCCGATTCGATGAATGATGTCGGTGACGTGCTGGATGTTGACGGCTTCGACGCCCTGTGCTTTCAGTTCATCGAGGAGTTCCGCGATGCGTGCTTCGATGTCGGCAGCGATTTCCTCCCCGCCCTCACGCGTGCGGAAATAATTGCGGAGCGACTGCTCGTAGGTCGAGAGCATCTGGTAGGCATCTTCGTCGATGGCGAAGAGGCGTCCGCAAAGGTTTATGGTGATATTCTTTTTCATTGTTTTAAATAGTTTACAGTCCTTTCGATTTCCGTCCATGCGAGGTCGAGCTCCGTGAGGAACTGCTGGCCAGTGGCGGTAAGGGTGTAGTATTTACGAGGCGGGCCTTGGGTGCTCTCCTGCCATTCGTAGGCGAGCAGTCCGTCCTTCTTCAGGCGGGTGAGCAGCGGGTAGAGTGTGCCTTCGACCACCAGCAAGTCGGCTTCCTTCAGTTGCTGGATGATGTCCGAGGCATAGGCCGCCTGCCGCTTCAGGAGCAGGAGGATGCAGTACTCCAGCATCCCCTTACGCATTTGGGATTTGGCATTGGTTACGTCCACCATAGGATTTGACGATTTAACGGTTTGACGATTAAATGATTATTCGTACTCACGCAAGCGGGCGTCCCCTACCCCGTGAGCATCTTTGCTTAAGCGTGGGCAAAGGTAGGCCAAATATTAGTACCTTGCAATACATAGTACTAATAAAAGTTCGGATTATAACAAGATTTAACAATCGGAAAGGCCCCGCCGCTCACAGCAGTGAGTGGCGGGGCGATGGTGTAAAGGTCTGCAACGAGGCGCGCTGGCGACAGACCAGTCAATTATCAACGGTTTCTACTCCCCTCTCCCCTTGGAGAGGGGTTGGGGGTGAGGCCCTAAATTATCCTCACACCGCCCTTGTCGGCACTGGCCACGCTTTGGGCGTAGGCACGGAGAGCTTTCGAGACAACGCGCTGACGGCGGAGGGGTTGCTGCGGACGGGCGGCGAGTTCTTCGTCACTGAGGCGGACGTTGATGCTGCGGGCGGGAATGTCGATGTCGATGATGTCACCGTCCACTATCTTACCGATGTTGCCACCGCTGGCTGCCTCGGGGGAGACGTGGCCGATGGAGAGGCCGCTGGTGCCGCCACTGAAACGGCCGTCGGTGATGAGGGCACACTCCTTACCGAGGTGCATACTCTTAATATAAGAGGTGGGATACAGCATCTCCTGCATACCCGGACCACCCTTAGGACCTTCGTGGGTGATGACCACGACGTCGCCAGCCTTCACCTTGCCGCCGAGGATGCCTTCGCAGGCATCTTCCTGAGAATCGAACACGACGGCCGGGCCGCTGAACTTCCAGATGCTCTCGTCCACACCAGCCGTCTTCACGACACAACCGTCCTGTGCAATGTTGCCGAAGAGGACTGCCATGCCACCGTCCTTGGTGTAGGCGTGCTCAATATCGCGGATGCAGCCGTTCACGCGGTCGGTGTCAAAATCATCATAGTACGTCTCCTGCGCACCAAGCTGGTTGCAGAAACGGCCAGCGGGAGCAGAGCGATAGATGTCCCACGGCGAAAGGCCACCGTCATTGTCCATTGTCAATTGTTCGTTGTCAATGATTGCGTAGCGTTTGATGTCTTCGGCCAACGTAGCACCGTTCACGCGGCGCACGCTGGTGTCGATGAGGCCACCCTTGGCCAGCTCGCCCATAAGGGAGAGCACGCCGCCCGCACGTCCAAACTCCTGCACACTGTACTTCTGGCTGTTGGGGGCCAGTTTGCAGAGGAAGGGGGTCTTGCGCGAGAGGGCATCGATGTCGGCCATGGTGAAATCGACTCCAGCCTCCTGCGCAATGGCCAGCAGGTGCAGCACGGTGTTCGTGGAGGCTCCCATGGCGATGTCGAGGGTCATGGCGTTGAGGAAGGCTTGGCGGGTGGCGATGCTGCGAGGCAGCACGCTCTCGTCGCCGTCTTCGTAGTAGGCCAGGGCGTTCTTGACAATCTGGCAAGCTGCCTGCTGCATCAGGCGCACACGGTTCTTGTGCGTAGCCAGGATGGTTCCGTTGCCGGGCAGCGAGAACCCGAGGCCCTCGGTGAGGTTGTTCATCGAGTTGGCGGTGAACATTCCCGAGCAACAGCCACAACCCGGACAGGCACGGTTCTCCACCTCAGCCAGTTCCTCGTCGCTGACGGTGGGATCGGCACCCTTGACCATGGCGGCAATGAGGTCGAGGTTCTCGCCCTTGTACTTGCCGGCCTCCATGGGACCGCCGCTGACGAACACGGCAGGAATGTTCAGGCGCATGGCGGCCATGAGCATACCGGGGGTAATCTTGTCGCAGTTGGAGATGCAGATCATGGCATCGGCCTTGTGGGCATTGACCATGTACTCCACGCTGTCAGCGATGATGTCGCGCGAAGGCAGGGAATAGAGCATTCCGTCGTGGCCCATGGCGATGCCGTCGTCGATGGCGATAGTGTTGAACTCGGCGGCATAGCAGCCGAGGCTTTCAATCTCACGCTTGACGATTTGACCCGCCTCGTGCAGGTGGGTGTGACCCGGAACAAATTGGGTGAAGCTGTTGACGATGGCAATGATGGGTTTACCAAACTGTTCGCGTTTCATGCCGTTGGCGACCCAGAGGGCACGGGCACCAGCCATACGGCGACCTTCGGTGCAGACTGCGCTGCGAAGTGGATGTATCATGTTGAGTTTAAATTTTAAAGTTTAAGGTTTAAGGGGGAATCTGAGATTTTGGCTGCAAAATTACGCTAAAGCCGATGCAATAGCAAATTTGTGGGTCGCTTTGTGTGTCAGGATGAAGAAAAAAGCGTAACTTTGCGCGCAAAAAGAAAAAACATTCTCGCGAAACTCCAATCTTTAAACTTTAAACCTTAAACTTTAAACTATAGAATAATGGCTCAAAGATACCTCGTGGTCTCCTACCAAATGCTGACCCACTCCGCCGCCAGCCACAAGCTCTTGTACGAAACTCCCAACGATACCCCCGCCGCCTTCGTGACGGACATGGGATTGATGATAGACGCCTTCGAGCGGAAACTTTCCGAACTAAAGCCCGGCGACGACTTCGACTTCGTGCTGAAGGCCGAGGAAGCTTTCGGACTGCGCGACGAAGACCTCGTGCGTGCCGTTCCCCGCAAGATTTTTGAAATCAACGGCAAGTTCATCGAGGAAGAGATCTACCCCGGCGCCGAAGTACCCCTGATGGACAAGGAAGGCAACCACTTCATGGGAACCATCGTGAAGGTCACGGACACGGAAGTGACCGTAGATCTGAACAACCCGCTGGCTGGCCGCGACCTTCAATTCACTGGCCGCTTGTTGGAGAACCGCGAAGCCTCGTTGCAGGAAATCGAACAGACCGCAAAGATCCTCTCCGGCGAATGCAGTTGCGGAGGCGACTGCGGAGGATGCGGAGGCGGTTGCGGCAGTTGTGGCGGAGGATGCTCATGAACACCTTCGGCACTCTTTTCCGCCTGACCTCCTTCGGCGAAAGCCACGGCGCTGCCATCGGCGGCGTCATCGACGGCTGTCCCGCAGGTCTCGTCCTCGACCTCGACTTCATCCAGGCCGAGCTTGACCGCCGTCGCCCCGGCCAGAGCCGCCTCACGACCGCCCGCAAGGAAGGCGACCGCGTGGAACTGCTTTCCGGCGTCTTTGAAGGGAAGACTACCGGCACCCCCATCGGCTTCATCGTCCGCAATGCTGACCACCACTCCTCCGACTACGACGACCTCCGCGACGTCTTCCGTCCCTCGCACGCCGACTACACCTATTATATGAAATACGGCCTCCGCGACCACCGCGGCGGCGGACGCTCCTCGGCCCGCGAGACCATCAGCCGCGTCGTGGCCGGCGCCATTGCCAAGCTCGCCCTGCGACAGCTTGGCATTGACGTGAAATGCTGGACACAGCAAGTGGGCGACATCGCCTGCAACCGCGACTGGACACAGCTCGACCTCAGCCTCATCGAATCGAACGACGTCCGCTGTCCCGACCCCGCCGTAGCGCAGCAGATGGAAGACCTCATCCTGCAAGTCAAAGGCGAGGGCGACACCATCGGCGGCATCATCGCCGGTGTCATCACGGGCTGCCCCGTCGGCCTCGGCGAACCCGTCTTCGGCAAGCTCCACGCCCAACTCGGCGCCGCCATGCTCGGTATCAATGCCGTCAAAGGCTTCGAGTACGGCGAAGGCTTTGCGATGGCGGAGAAACGGGGAAGCGAGGTAGCAGACAGACAAGCCCCCTCCCCGCTTCCCCTACAGGGGGGAGAGTCGGCCATCTTCCTCTCCAACCACTCCGGCGGCATCCAGGGCGGCATCACCAACGGCCAGCCCATCCCCTTCCGCGTCGCTTTCAAGCCCGTAGCCACCTTACTCCGTCCGCAGGAGACCATCGACATCCACGGGCGTCCCGCCACCATCAATCCCCGTGGCCGCCACGACCCCTGTGTTCTGCCTCGTGCCGTGCCCATCGTCGAAGCCATGGCCGCCATGGTCATCCTGGACGCCTACCTACAGAACCAAGCGCGGACCCTTTCCCCATGCTCCCGTGGAGAGGGAATCATCAGCTAATAAACATCCTCCCAAATACATTCCACCCCTTCCCTCAAAGGGAGGGTGAGGGGTGGGTCTCTTAAACTATGCTCACATTCATTATTGCTTTAGTCGCCCTGATGCTGGGCTACCTCCTTTACGGAGCCTTCGTTGAACGTACCTTCGGGATTCAGCCCGAGCGCGAGACCCCGAGCTACCGCCTGAAAGACGGCGTGGACTACATCCCCATGCCCACTTGGCGCGTGTATCTCATTCAGTTCCTGAACATCGCAGGCACAGGCCCCATTTTCGGTGCCATCATGGGCATTCTCTTCGGCCCTGCTGCCTACCTGTGGATCGTCTTCGGCTGCATCTTCATGGGCGCCGTCCACGACTACCTTTGTGGCATGATTTCCCTACGTCAGGACGGAGCCTCGCTGCCCGAGATGGTCGGCAATGAGCTGGGCACGGCCGCCCGTCAGGGAATGCGCGTGCTCAGTATCGTGCTGCTCGTCTTGGTCGGCACTGTCTTCGTCACCACCTCCGCCGGCCTGCTCTCCACGATGACCAACGGCATCTGGGGCATGGACCTCGCCACGTGGAAATGGCTGTGGCTCGCCTTCGTCTTCCTCTATTGCGTGCTGGCCACACTGCTGCCCATCGACACCCTCATCGGCCGTCTCTATCCCCTCTTCGGTGCCGCGTTGCTGATTATGGCCTTGGGCGTAGGCTTCGGCATCCTCACGCAGGACGGCTGGATTCCCGAAATCACCGACGCCCCCTTCGTTAGCCATCATCCCAAGGGCCTGCCCATCTTCCCCTTCCTCTGCATCACCATCGCCTGCGGAGCCATCAGTGGATTCCACGGCACGCAGTCGCCCTTGATGTCGCGCTGTCTGGAGAATGAGCGCCGCGGCCGCCTCGTCTTCTACGGCGCCATGATTACCGAGGGCGTCGTTGCCCTCATCTGGGCTGCCGCCGCCATCAAGTTCGCCGCCGCTCACTCCTCTGCCACCGGTTTTGTGGACGGCGGTACGGCCGCCGTCACCAACGAAGCCTACTCCTCCCTCTCCTCCATCCTCACCAACGGCGGCCAGACCTCCAGCAACCCAGCCCTCCTCGTCAACATGATCTGCACCACGTGGATGGGCCGCATCGGTGCCCTCCTCGCCGTCCTCGGCGTTATCGCCGCTCCCATCACCTCGGGCGACACCGCCTACCGCAGTGCCCGCCTCATCGTGGCCGACTTCATGCACTTGAACCAGAAGAAGATAGCTAACCGTCTGCTCCTTGCTCTGCCTCTCTTCGCCATCTCCGCCGCCCTCGTCTTCGTGGACTTCGACGTGCTCTGGCGCTACTTCGCATGGACGAACCAGACGCTAGCCACCTGTTTCCTCTGGACCGCTGCCGTATGGTTGCTGCACCGCGGCCGCAACTGCTGGGTAGCGTTCCTTCCCGCCGTCTTCATGACCGTGGTCGTCACCTCCTACATCCTTGCGGCTCCCGAAGGTTTTCAACTGCCGATGACCGTCAGCCTCGTCGCAGGCTTCGCCCTCGCCATTGGCCTCGCCGCCTGGTTCCTCACATATATGCGAACACAAAAAAACGCCACGAAACAATGATTCAGACATTCCGACACTTGCTGCCTCTGACAGCCATCGCTGCCATGAGCATCATGACCGCCTGTAGCGCACGCTTCAAGGCCAACAACTCTTCCACAGATTCCCTAACCCAAAACAATGAAACAATGAAAACCATCTACGACTTCACCGTCCAAGACAAGAAGAAGAACGATGTCAGCCTCGCTCAGTTCAAGGGCCAAGTGCTCCTCGTCGTCAACACTGCCAGCCGTTGCGGCTTCACCCCGCAGTACGAAGCCCTCGAGGCCATGTACGAACGCCTGCACGACCAAGGTTTCGAAATCCTCGACTTCCCCTGCAACCAGTTCGGCCAGCAGGCTCCTGGCACAGACGAAGAAATCGCCCAGTTCTGCCAACTCACCTACGGTACCATGTTCCCACAGTTCACCAAGGCCGACGTCAACGGCGAGAACGAGATGCCGCTCTACACCTGGCTGAAGGAACAGAAAGGCTTCGAAGGCTTCGACGAAGGCCATCAGCTCACGCCGCTCCTGAACGACATGCTCGGCAAGGCCGACCCCGACTTCGCACAGAAGCCCGATATCAAATGGAACTTCACCAAGTTCCTCATCGACCGCGAAGGCCACGTCGTCGCCCGCTTCGAGCCGACCCACGACATGGACGACGTCGAGCAGCAAGTCAAGGCACTCCTATAAGTGCTCACAACGTGATCTACGCGCGCGCATACACAGAAATTTTAGTCGAAAAAGGGCGTTTGCCGTCACCTTGCCTTCTACCCATCCGATAATCAGTCGGTTACGGGTGACGGTAAAGTGACGGCAAGGTCGTTTTTTGGGAAAAGGAAATCCGATATGGCTGATAATGAGGAAGAAAGATTTTATTTACCGTCACCTTTTTGGTATGAAGGCCAAAAGGCTTGCTGGAACGAAAAAAATGATTAGAACACCGTAGGGACTTACTTTATGTATGTCCGGATAATCATTTCGGTTATATATGGTTTTCGGACATACATAAAGTAAGTCCCTACAAGGATGCTGTCCGAACCCTTAAGGGTTCAGCCTCTAACCCTTAAGGGTTCCCGCTCCAACCCTTAAGGGTTCGGGCGTATACCCCTACAGCCTCAAGGCGATATAGCCAGGGTGATGGTAACTCGACGAATATATCTGACTCATACCCAGCCAATTGATGTGTGTTTTTGAGCAAAAGAATCAGGAAATGCCATTTACCGTCACCTTACCGTCACCTCATAATCCACTAAATATCATTTGATTAAACAAGAAAGGTGACAGGTGATGGCAATTTTTACAACAAACTTTTTCTGCGTTAAATTAGGTGGTGAAAGAGCATAAAAAGAGATTATTGGTTCTGCGTCAAAAATGACATAGTACCAAAAATTGCACAAAAACACATACGTTGTACACCTCCTATTGCTAAAAATATTGAAATGAGACTCTATTTGACATATTTGCGGGTTTGAAGTTCTCTTCTTGGAAGAATTTTGTGTATTTTTGCAGCCAGAAATGAGTAATCTTTGCATATTACAAACAACTCCACCTCGTTCAGCAGGTTCATGTAGATGGTTGGGAATTGCTTTCAAAACGAGGTCTTTGCATATTACAAACAACGGCAACCATTCTTTCAAAGATAGCCTATGCGTTGGGAATTGCTTTCAAAACGAGGTCTTTGCATATTACAAACAACACCACTGCTACGGCTAACGTCGTAACCAAGTTGGGAATTGCTTTCAAAACGAGGTCTTTGCATATTACAAACAACCAAGGCGGGCACAACATATCTGCTGGCTGAGTTGGGAATTGCTTTCAAAACGAGGTCTTTGCATATTACAAACAACAAAACACCGTTCGCCTCGCATGTCCCCTTAGTTGGGAATTGCTTTCAAAACGAGGTCTTTGCATATTACAAACAACGCTTTGCCTATACGGTACGGACGAGTACCGAGTTGGGAATTGCTTTCAAAACGAGGTCTTTGCATATTACAAACAACTGAAGGCATAGCCAAAGTGTTGTGCTTGACGTTGGGAATTGCTTTCAAAACGAGGTCTTTGCATATTACAAACAACGTGGCGACACCGCAACCGTCAAAGCCTGCAGTTGGGAATTGCTTTCAAAACGAGGTCTTTGCATATTACAAACAACAGATTATTTACAACCCTCAGAGAATCAACCTTGTGGAAGCTGTTTGCAATGAAAACAGCAGGACAAATATGGTGTATTAGCCATATAGTCCTGCTGTTTTTTTGTTATACTACTGATACAAAATGAATAACTTTCAAACTGCACCTAATTCTATCAAGCTTTATCACTTCATCAAAGGGCTTATCCTTTATTCCCTCTCCCTTTCCCTTTATATTTGCAGCAAAGTGTTTTGTAAGCGTTATGCCATTGGGCTTTTCGAAACTCGTTACGGTATATAGCCGTTGGCTCTTTTGCTGTGCATTTAATGAATCCAACTCTTCTGGCGTCCTGTCAAAAAGCAACACCATATCCCCCTTGCACATTCTTCGCGTAAGCTTGAGCATTTCCCTTTTCCCTGGTATAGTCTCTGGTATATCAGGTTTTCCCTGCTTCCTGTTTTGAGCAATTTTGTATAAGTGATAAAGAACATATTCTGTTTCTGACTCTCCTTTGTATTCACAAACATACGAAATATCGGCAGATTCGGCATAATACCATTGCTTATATGGCCTTGCTGAGGGCATCAATTGTCTTTTAATAGACACATGACTTCGGTTGTTTTTAATCTCGCACCTCACATGGCGCACTCTATTAAGAAAAGTCTTACCATTTACTGTCCTTTCGACAAAGAATCCTTTTTTGCATGCTTCGTCAAATGAAATACTTTCCTCGAACTGATTTCTAAGCTTCCAGTATAAGGCTTTATCCACAATTCTGTCATACAAGTCATTCCATCCTGTAAAGCCCTCTCCCTTTCCTTTCTTTTCTTGTAGTTTGACACGTTCAACATAGAGTATATTGGACTCATCCCTAATAGGCAGACCGTTTTCGTCCTTGATAACAAGTCCTTTATCGTCAGTTTTCCAAGGATTGATTGCACCAAAGAAAGAATCCTGATGAATCTTTCCTCTCAGGCTATCACCCGTCTTAATTATAGGTCTGCTTTCCCCATTTTTTCTAAGTGTTCCTTTCTTTCGGGCAGGAGTCAGGGTCTGGTCTTTCTCAACATGACGTACAAGCGTTGTTTCCCTCAGGTATTGAACTAAATCAGAGAATTGCTTATCCGTATCATTTCTGTATGAGCGACCAAAGAGACTTTCAGAGATTTCTAATTGAAGACTTTTTTTTAATGCTTCTGTATCACTTCCCGCTTCCTCGGCTTCCTTAATCATGAAGTATAGGCTCAACATTTCATCTCGCTTTCGTGAGGATGGAATAAAGGATAGAGTAGCTGCGTCGATGACATGGTGGGTATGGTTATTTCTATCTTTGGCAGGAAGACCGTATATGTTTCTAAAGATAGCAGTGGTTCGACCATACTGCATATCTACGTGTTTAAAGAAACTCTTCAGATAGTGAAACACATACTTGGAAATGACTCTTGTGTCCGACATTTGCTTTTGCACAAAATCGGGTGTCACTTCTGTAATAGTAAAGCGTTCAAGTTTAGCAATCCAGTAATCTAATTCCATCTGCCACACATGACGTTGCACGATGCATTTATTCTTTCGTTCTGGGTCGTTGGCACGTTTAGTCTCTTTAAGCCAATATGCTACTCGTTCTTGTAGATGTTCAATTCGTTCTTGCCAACACCGAAGGTTGGGAAGCACTACACTTTGATAATTTTGTAATTGTGTCGGTAGCCTATTTTCTTTAATTCGTCGGTTAAATAGTGCAGATGTTATTGTTTTGTTTTCGAGACCATCACTAAGGATGATACTTCGTGGTATTGTGTGGTCTATGTCGTATCGGTTCTCATCAAACAACTCGGAAAAGGGTATCTCGTTTCCTGAATAAAGGTCAATGCAACCATGTTGTAACCATCGCCTATACATTCTGTCCGCATATTCAATTTTCTCATTATAGACGTTTCTTGTAAATCGATTAGGTTCTTTATCACGTTGATACTCATCCGAGAAATCAGCTAACAGATAATCGGGATTCTGCTCAATAAGTAACCGAACCTTTTGTAAACGCTCGTTCTCTTGTAGGATTTCGTCCTCTTCATCATTCTCATTTATTGTAAGACCAATCATTTTACAGAATATCTTGTTCTCTTTCTTACGACGTTCCTGATATAGTTCTATGGCACGACGCTGGTTCGCATCGTTCATCTCACGAGGAAGCTCAACTACGACGCGGGTGTTATCATCTGTGATGCCTAAATCCTTATCTTTTAACAATGAATTAATACGACGACGCATCAAATATAATATGCGCATCGCTGCAGGGTTGTGGTTTGAACCTTTTGCAGGCGAACAAAGCTGGTAATAACCATCTGACAACTCAGCCTTAGGATAGTATTTGTTATCGTAAGGTGTATAGAGTTGTTTTGTTATTACGGCTACAGGAATATCAAAAGTGTTGTGCAGATACGAGCAAACAGCTTCCATATCTGTAGGTGCTTTGTAATAGCTGGAATTATTGCTGTGAAAGAATTGCTGGTAGAGTTGTGCAACACGACGAAGTATTATAACTTTTTCCTCTTCATTCAATGTATTCCATGCCTTAGTACCATACATTTCTTTTGTCCTCGCCTTTACAGCATTGTAGTCATCTGTATCCAACTCCTTGTCTTCAACAAACCTTTCACTATCATGCAAAGAGAAATAATCTGAAATGAGGTTGTTTGCTATTCTGATAAGCCGACGCTTTTCTCTGTTATCGTCAATAATCTGTTGGATTGTTGTTTCTATTTCTTCTCCATATTCTTTCCAGTTTTGTTTGCCAATTAGTGTGGGTATGTTTGCTAATAAGGTAGCTTCGTAATTGTTGAAACCACGAACAAGGAAATGATTAATCTTTTTGAGTGCGCTTAAAGAAAGTTTAGAACACTCATCTGATAAGTATTTATACCAACGAATAAATTCCTTGGTTTGTCCTTCGCTAAAGTACTGCTTGTTAGTCTTAGTATCCTTGATATTTGTTACAAAATCCTGAATGTATGTCTCATTCTCAGCATTAGCACAAACATGCCATAATGTTAGCGCATCATATAGAACAGTATGCTTTGTACCATTTTTATTTTCACGAACTCTACCAGTATCATATTGCCAAATTTCCCAGCGTTCTCCAAGAATCTTTTGCAATCTGACAATAGTAGGGCAACCATTAACTGTGTAGTCATCGCGAAAGTTGATAGACTTGTCTTGTACTGATAATGTTCCCTCAACAAGGCCTAATTCGTTTTCAATCCATTTCCTGATGGTTATAAATTCAAAGGTATTTATGTGAGTAGAGATTTCTCCATATAGCTTTTGGCGAAGTTCTAACGAGAGACAATGTGCATCACTTTCCTCTGGTAGTCTTACTTTGATATTATTGATGAAACTCCAAGCTCGATACTTCTCAAATTCGGGATGGCTAACCTGACATCTTTTCTTAAGAGGTTCCAAACGACAGTGCTCAACGTTTCCTTTTTGTGAACGAGGGGGACACTGATAGAAAATCGTACCCTCATGTTTCTTCTCGCTGATCAACCTTTTGAATAGAATTGAGTCTTTAGACAATCCCTGTGTTTCAAAGATTATCTCTATCTCCCTTTTCAATTGACTTCTAATAGCCTGATATTTGCTATCTCTCAATCTTTCACCTTCAAACTCTAATGCAGCAAGAGCACATCCAACTGTTTTATAATCGTTTTCTTTTCTATAAGTTTCTAAGGTATGAGACTTTTTCTTTTCTGAGTACTCCAAAGCATCAAAATCATCGGAGTCAGTAATGACTTCGTCCACTTCACTATCAACTTCACTCAAAGAGTCACCTTTACTACTTTTGAATCCACGGCGCTGGGCAATGTGATAGATGGCACGACCAAGTTTGTAGCAATTCTCTTGAACACTAAAGTCAAGTTTTTCTTCCGCCAAGACTTTTCGCAATTGATACGGACTTGAATAGTCTGCTTTTCCATCATTGTCAAAATCCATCTTCATCCATCTGGCAAACTCTGTGTTGTCAATTGGATATTCACGTTTTAGTCCTTTCTTCTTATCATACTTTATCCATCTTTCAAGTTCCTCGTTGGATAAAGGGCATAAAGGGAATTTTATCTGCTTGTCTAATTCGGCAGAACTTATTAGCAGCTTTAAGGTCGCTTGTTTTCTCCACCTTCTATGGAGGTATCTCCTGCGTGAACTTCTGTAGCCACGTCTTTCAGCAGCAAATGATATATATTTACCTTGACCATCCTTTGTAACACCTGAACGAATAATGTCAACTGATGCGTATTTTACCTGGTCAAAGAGGTCTTCCTTATAAGTATCTCTGAGGAATAAGCTTAAAGAGCCTGTTCCAGGGTCAACTCCAAGTATATATTTTTTCTCCATAAGAAAGTTTTTATAGTTTTATTTGTCTATTTGAATGTTTTTCCTTACCTTTGCAGTCGCAAAGACCTCTGAGAAAGACTTTTCTCAATAAGGCTATAAGCCGAAGAGTCTTGCTGCCGCGTTTCGCGGAACAGCGCCAGTCTCCATTGCGAGGCTGGTTTGTTTTTAAGGTATCTTAATGGTAAAACTAACGAAGCAGCAGAGCCGAGCGGCCCAGGATGTTGCCATGTCAGAATTATCACTTACCTTAGCATTGCATTTCAAAACGAGCAAAATCATCAATGACATGGCAAAGGTAAGCATAAAATCTAAAGAATCACTTCTTTTGGAGGAATATTTCACGTGAGAGAGCTTTTTCACGTTACGTTGGCCCTTTCTGCCGCTCTTTAGAGTTTATATACCCGCCGTCTTTAGTTTTGGACATACATAAAGTAAGTCCCTACAAATACAATTTGTCAGATTGAGAGAAATGACTTGTCGAATTGGGATAAATGAATATAAGTTATAGGATTCCAGGGCAAAAGTCAGAAGGTTTGAGCCAAGACACTTAAGAGCCTTTATGATTATATGGCTATCCGAAAAGATGCCACCACGAAAGTCCGAAGGGCTGTTAAGAATACAGGCGGGGATTACATCCCTGCTTGTAATCTGCCCCTTCTTTAACGAAGTCGGGGAAAACAACACGGAGAAAAACCGTCTAAGGCAAAAAGGAAACGATGGAGGTCGAAATCCCGATAAAAAAGTGAGATTTCGACCTCCATCGTCTGCTGAGATGCCTGACCTCAGATGACTTCTATGCCCTGCTGCTCGCAGAGTTTCAGGCTCATCTCCTTGAGCTTGAACTTCTGAATCTTGCCGGAACCTGTAAGGGGGAAGCCATCGACGAAGAAGACGTACTTGGGAATCTTGTAGCGGGCAATCTTACCTCGGCAGAACTCGCGGACGTCCTCAGCGGTCATCTTGGCATCCTCGTAGAGGATGATGAATGCACCGACTTCCTCGCCGTATTTCTTAGAAGGTACAGCGGCCACTTGCACGTCCTTGACGCCGGGCATGTGGTAGAGGAATTCCTCGATTTCGCGCGGATAGATGTTCTCGCCGCCACGGATGATCATGTCCTTGATGCGGCCGGTAATCTTGTAGAAGCCTTGTTCGTCCTTGATGCCCAGGTCACCAGAGTGCAGGAAGCCGTTCTTGTCGATGACCTCGGCGGTGGCGGTGGGATTCTTGTAATAGCCCTTCATGACGTTGAAGCCACGGCAGCACATCTCGCCCTGCACGCCGACGGGACATTCCTCGCCCGTCTCGGGGTCGAGCACTTTGACCTCCACGAAGGGGAAGTCGCGGCCTACGGTGGTGCAACGCTGTTCAAAGGTGTCATTGAGGCAGGTCTGGGTCATACCCGGCGATGACTCCGTGAGGCCGTAGACACTGGTGATGGTCAGGTACATCTTCTCGCTGACCTGCTTCATCAGTTCCACAGGGCAGAGGCTGCCGGCCATAATACCCGTGCGCAGACAGGTGAGGTCGAACATGGAGAACATGGGATGGTTCAGCTCGGCGATGAACATGGTGGGCACGCCATAGACGGCGGTGCAACGTTCCTTATGGATGGAGGCGAGTACCAAGAGGGGGTCGAACTTCTCGACCATGACCTCGGTGCAGCCGTGGGTGAGGCAGTTCATGGTAGCCAGCACGACGCCGAAGCAGTGGAAGAGGGGCACGCAGACGCAGAGCTTGTCGGCGGCGGTGAAGCCCATGTTCTCGCCCGTGAAGTAGCCGTCGTTGGAGATGTTGTAGTGCGTGAGCATTACGCCCTTGGGGAAGCCTGTCGTTCCGCTGGTGTACTGCATATTGCAGACGTCGTGGCAACTGACGTCTTTCTTCATCCTGTCCAGTTCCTCGTCCTCGATGTTCTGGCCCAGCAACAGCAACTCGGCTGTATTGTACATGCCCCGGTACTTCTCCATACCGATGAAGACAACGTTCTTCAGGTAAGGGAAGCGCTCGCTGTGAAGATGTCCGCGTTCGCAGGTCTTCAGTTCAGGCAACATGGTGTATGTCATATCGACGTAGTTGCAATCCCACGTACCGTCGGTGATGCAGAGAGTGTGCATATCCGAGTCTTTGCACAGGTATTCCAACTCGTTCTGCTTGTAGTTGGTGTTGACGGTGACGAGCACAGCACCAATCTTGGCCGTAGCGTAGAGGAAGGTGAGCCAGTCGGGGACGTTGGTGGCCCAGATGCCGACGTTGCTTCCTTTCTTCACACCAATGGAAATCAGTCCTTTGGCAAGGTTGTCCACGCGTTCGTTGAACTGCTTCCACGTGAAGCGTAGGTTGCGGTCGCTGTAAACGATATACTCCTTGTCGGGCGTGGTCTCAGCCCAATGCTCCAACCACTGTCCCAGTGTGCGCTCAAAGAGCTGATAGCCCTCGCTGCCTGTCTCGGCAGGGTATGTCCTGTCTGGCAATGGTCTGCCAGCCATATCTAATTTCACGTTACTCATGCTCGTTGCTCTTTAAAACGGGATGTAGACGACGGCCAGAATCTTGGCCGACTTACCGGGAGCACCATGGACATGGTGCTTCACGATGGAGTCGTAGAAGATGCTGTCGCCCTCGTTCAAAGTGTATTTCTCCTTGCCATACTCGATTTCGACTTCGCCATTCATCACGTAGATGAACTCCTCGCCCTCGTGGGCAGAGAGGGCAAAGTTCGTATCTTCGCTGGGATTGATGTCAATAATGAAAGGCTCCATGTGGCGTCCCGCTTTCTGCTTGGCCAAGGGATGGTATTCCATGTGCTTGCGCGAAGCGGTGGAATCGTTGGAGAAGCTGATGCTGCTGTCCATCTCGCGATCGGCAGCCCTGCAGACCGCCGGTCCCAAGGCATCGTTGTCATCCATAAAGGTTCCCAACCGAACGCCCAAGGCACGGGCAATCTTGATGAGAGGCCCCAGAGAAGGCAGATTCTCGTCGTTTTCTATAGACTGTATCTGTTCGACAGACAAACCGCTACGTTCGGCTATCTCTTCGACAGAAAGATTCTTGGACTCGCGGAGTCCCTTGATTTTTGCTCCTACGATTGTGCTGTTGTTGGGCATGAGAAATAGAATGTTAAATGTCTGCGTTTAGGAATTGTGCGCGCAAAATTACGAAAACGAGATGAAATGAGAAAGGCTTTTGGAAAAGAATCCTTCTCAACTCTTCCCTTTTTTGCTAACTTCTTGACAGAAAACAATTGGTTGGCACCTCCACAAGAGATGCCAACCAAGGATATAAGGTATCAAAAGGTCACTTAGAGGGGATGGTACTGGACAAATGCCTCCATGGCCTCGTAGGCAGCCAAACCCAACTGGTTGTAGAGTTCTGCCGTGGCGTGGTTGCGGTCTTCGGCACGCTGCCAGAACAGACGTTCATCGTTGCCGAGGAAGGGAGCGGACTCCATCTGTGACTGGTGCTTGAGGATGGCATTGCGCTTGGCACGCAGTTCCTCGGGGCTGATGGGCACGGCCATTTCAATGTGCTCGATTTCCCATTCTGCCCAGGCACCACGATACATCCAGATGCGGCAGTCGTTGAGCCACTTGGCACCGGCTTCCTTCTCAAGGTCAATGGCAGCCAGCACGGCATCGGTGCAGACACGATGCGTTCCGTGGGGATCGGCCAGATCGCCTGCGACGAATATCTGATGGGGCTTCACTTCTTGCAAGAGGTTACGCACAATCTCGACGTCGGCCTCAGAAATGGGGTTCTTCTGAATCTTACCCGTCTCATAGAACGGCAGGTTCAGGAAGTGGACACGCTCCAAGGGGATGCCGCTGTAGAGCGAAGCAATACGTGCCTCACCACGACGGATGAGTCCTTTCACCTCAAGGATGTCGCGCGAATCGAAGTCCTCGGGTTTCTTGTTGAGGATGAAATCCTTGAACTCCTGATAGCGCTGGTTGATGACTTCATTCTTGCCTTCGTCGAAGAGCTTGTTGAAGCCGCGGACAAAGTGCATGAAGCGGAACACTTCCTCGTCGCCGACGGCGATGTTGCCGCTGGTCTCGTAAGCCACATGAACTTCGTGTTTCTGCTTCACCAGACGCTGCAAGGTACCACCCATGGAGATAACATCGTCATCGGGGTGGGGAGAGAAGATGATAATACGCTTCTGTGCGGGCTTGGCACGTTCGGGACGGTTGCTGTCGTCGGCATTGGGCTTACCACCTGGCCAACCCGTGATGGTGTGCTGCAGGTCATTGAAGATTTTGATGTTTACATCGTAGGCAGAACCATAGATAGCCAGCAGTTCTCCAAGTCCGAACTCTCTGTAGTCCTTATTCGTCAGCTTCAGAATGGGCTTGCCGGTCTTCTGGCACAGCCATACGATGGCTGAACGTATAAGCTTGTCGTCCCAGTCGCAGGAGGTGACCAGCCACGGACGACGGATGCGGGTCAGGTTTGCGGCACTGGAAAGGTCGAGCACCACCTGCACGTTGTTGTGCATCTGTAGGAAGGTGGCACTCTGGGCGTCGGTCATTTCGCCTTCAACTGCATTCTTGATAGCATCAGCCTTTTCCTCACCCCAGGCGAGGAGGAATATCTTGCGAGCCTTGCGAATCGTGCTGATACCCATCGTGATGGCGCATACAGGAACATTCTGGTCAGATCCAAAGACCTTGAGGGCTTCTGCACGGCTGGTAGGATCAAGCAGCACAAGACGCGTGTGAGAATTGCGCTGGGAACCTAAGACGTTCATGGCGATATTTCCCATCCGGCCGATACCAAGCAGGCAGATGTCGATGCCACCCATCTGCTCAATCAACGTCTCGTAGTTCTGACAAAGCTCGTTAACGCCCTCTTGAGGAACAGTTCCGTCGAGCGGATGGATATTCTGAGACGGAATATCCACACGATTGAAGAACTGCTCCTTCAATATCTGCAAGTTAGACTGAATGCTGTCAGAAGGCAAAGGATAGTATTCGTAGGTCAGGAAGACGACCACATTCTGGAAACTGAGTCCCTCTTCCGTGTGCATACGGATAAGCTGATTGAATACTTCTGTCAGCGTAGCACCGCCAGAGATACAAAGCGTGCAGGCACGAATCTCGCGCTGACGCTGGCGGATAGTGGCAGCCACTTTCAAGGCCACTTCCAGAGAACCTTCCTCTGCCGTGGCATAGATGTCGGTGGGGAGCTTCTCAAAACGGGTTAACACGGAACGCTCGATGTTGCCACCAGGTCGATAGTAACGAGGTGAGACACGATCCAGAGTAATTAGGGAACTTAAGTTAGTTTTCATTATTAGTTAGTTTAAGGGATTGATTCGTTAGAAATAGATGGCAAGACCGACTTTCAGCCCTACGGTGGAAGCATCGGCGAAATTGTCGAATGACATCTTATAATATAAAGCGGGTTCCACAGCTATATAATTATTGAGGAAGAATGTATAGCCGAGCTCTGGCGTGATGTACCAATGATCGTCATTTACTTCGCCAATATGACCGTGCTCATAGCTAAAAGCCAGTCCCAGGGAAAGACCGTTCTGTTCGATATAATAACGCGCACCCAGACCCAGTTCGAAATTGTCCATTTCCTTGCCCGGATGGCTATAGCCCAAACGTCCGAAAAGCAAGACGTCCTTTTCAAGGAAGTAACCGGCAGTAGTTTGTATGTCTGCGGTCACACGGGTGTTCTTACTATATGCCAAGTTCAATCCGGAAAGAGAAGCATTGACATACGTTTTCTTTGCCTCGAACTGCGCACTGGCGGAGAGGCACACGAAAGCCATCAACAGGCTTAGAGTCAGTTTTTTCATCATATCACTTTTAGTTGAATAGGGTAAAATAGCTTTTATACGAAATAAGATATTCTGCCCACAAAAGTAATACCCCTTGGCCGCACGGCCAAAGGGTAGCCCTCATTTTTAGATTATTTTAACCGTTAGCGCGGTTGTTGGCTAACTTTTGCGTACTTCTTCAGCGAGCCCAGGACTCCAACAGCCGCACTTCGCCTCCATTAAGCGACGTTATCTCGAAGTCTGCAACAGCAGCAGGAATGAGACAGGAAAAGCCTGCTTTCAAAGTCACGGTTATGCCTCCGGCAGTGATATTACAAGCGTTTGAAATACAGGAAAGAGTGACAAAAGATTCTTCCTTCAACAAGTTGCGATGTAGCGTGGAAGATGTCGATACAACATTCACAACAAAATAGGGGCAATCGGCGATGCAGACAACACCTTCGTCACAGGGGGTGTAGTGAGTGCGATAGTCGTCGTAGACCTTATAATCTATGGCGTCGCGTGCCTCCTCCGTATGTAGTTGGCGCGGCTTGCCATCGAGGCCGAGACGATGGTAATCAAAAAGGCGATAGGTAACGTCTGAACTCTGCTGGATTTCACATAACAGGATGCCGTGACAGATTGCATGAACACGTCCGGCGGGAATGAAAAACACATCACCGGCTTTTACCTCCAAACGAGCCAAAGAATCAACGATGCTTCCATCTGCGACCTTGGCTGCGTACTCCTCGGGGCGGATCTGCTCGCGGAATCCCAGCAAGACCGAAGCACCCGGAAGGGCATCCATGACATACCACACTTCTGTCTTCCCGAGTTTGCCATGACGCTGACGGGCAAGCTCGTCGTTGGGATGTACTTGGATGGAAAGGTCACCAAGTGCATCTATGAATTTCACAAGCAGAGGGAACTCGGAACCATGGACTTGCGAAATACGCCGTCCCATCAGCTCTTCCCCATATTCTGCAATAAGCCGATTGATAGTATAACCTTCCAAAGGGCCGTTTTCCACAATCGATTCACTTCCCTCTACAGCACTGATTTCCCAACTCTCGCCAACAGTCCTGTCATCAGCGGACATACCTTTCAGAGCTTCCAGACGGTTGCCGCCCCATACAATTACATGAAGATTATCTTTAAATAATAGCGGATAAAGCATACTTTTTCTTTTTTCGGCTGCAAAGGTACGGTATTTTTACGATATTTGAAGACACTTTCTTTGCAAAAGTTGAACTTATACAGACTAAATAATGACAAAAACAGAAGTTTTTAGCTTAAATGGTGTGTGGATTCACAAAGAAACGCTATCTTTGTGCCCAATTAGATATTTCTCGAAAGTACACAAATACTTTTACTATGAGGTTCATTAAGCAATTTTGTGTATTGGTGGCGATTCTCGCTACTTACTCATGCGACACCGTGGCACAGTTGCCACAAAACCCTAAACGTGAATTCCGTGGTGCTTGGATTCAAGCCGTAAACGGACAATGGCAAGGTCTCGGACGCGACAAGATGCAGGCCGAACTGACTCGCGAACTGGATGCGTTGAAGGCGGACGGCATCAACGTCATCCTCTTTCAATGTCGTGTGGAGGGGGATGCCTTATATGCAAGTCCATTGGAGCCTTGGAGCCGCTACCTCACAGGCCAACAGGGAACTCCGCCATCACCCTATTGGGACCCCCTTGAATGGATGGTGAAAGAATGCCATAAGCGCAGCATGGAACTTCATGCGTGGATCAATCCTTATCGCGCCAAAACCAAAGGAACCACAGCGCTGGCGAACACCCACTATGTCATCCGCCACCCGGAACGTTGTTTCCGATATGGTGACTTGATGCTTTTCGACCCAGGTCTTCCCGAGAACCGTCGCTACATCTGCCAAGTGGCACAAGACATCGTGAACCGCTACGACATTGACGGATTCCACATCGACGATTATTTCTATCCCTACCCCGAAGCAGGAGCTACCATCGGCGACCAAGCCACCTACGCAGCCTATGGAAACGGACTAAGCTTAGGAGACTGGCGCAGACAGAACGTCAACCTTTTCATACGCGAACTTCATGAGGCCATCCACGCTGTCAAGCCGTGGGTAAAGTTTGGCGTGTCTCCTTTCGGCATCTATCGCAACCAAAGCTCATGGGCGGGAGGTTCCCGCACCAACGGGCTGCAAAATTACGATGACCTCTATGCAGATATTCTTCTTTGGGTGCGCGAAGGATGGGTTGACTACAACGTTCCCCAGATTTACTGGGAAATCGGCAATTCCGCAGCCGATTACGACGAGCTCATCCATTGGTGGAGCCAGAATTGCACAGAACGTCCTCTCATCATCGGTCAGGATGTGGACCGCACTATTTCAAAGCCCGACCTGAACAACCCTTCGCAACACCAGATGCAAGCCAAGATGGCCCTCCAACGCGGACTGCCGGGTATCAGCGGAAGCTGTCAGTGGTACGCCCGTGCGGTGGCTGATGACAAAGGAGGATACGGCTCCATGCTCCGTACCTACTACCACTCCTCTCCTGCCCTGCTGCCAGAAATGCCCTGGATAGACAAAAAGGCTCCTAACAAAGTGCGCAAGTTGACCCCTGTCTGGACCAACGACGGTTATATGCTATTCTGGACGGCACCCAAGGCAAAGAAAGAAATGGACCAAGCCCGCCTGTATGCCGTCTACGTATTCCCCAAAGGCATGAAAGTAGACCTTGAGAATACGGAACAAATCGTCTGCATTACCCCCGAGACCCACGTTCTCCTTCCTTATTCCGACGGCGAAACCAAATGGACTTACGTCGTTACGGCCCTCGACCGCCTTCAGAATGAATCGAAGGGAGTGAAGAAAACGGTGAAGTTATAAGAGGGGTGCTGCATGAGAGAGTCTTCCTTCATCCACATTCAGGGTGCCCGTGTCAATAACCTGAAGAACATCACCCTCGACATTCCACGCGGCAAGCTCGTGGTCATCACGGGTCTTTCCGGTTCTGGCAAGTCGTCCCTCGCCTTCGATACGCTCTACGCCGAAGGCCAGCGCCGCTACGTCGAGAGCCTTAACAGCTATGCCCGCCAATTCCTCGGACGCATGAGCAAGCCCGAATGCGATTTCATCAGCGGCATTCCGCCTGCCATCGCCATCGAGCAGAAGGTTATCTCGCGCAATCCACGCAGTACAGTCGGCACCAGCACGGAAATCTATGAATACCTGCGCCTGCTCTTTGCCCGCATCGGTCGTACCTACAGCCCCGTCAGTGGTGCTGAAGTGAAGAAACACACCACAGAGGATGTCGTCCGCTGTGCCCTCTCTTATTCTCCCGGTACCCGTTTCCTCGTCCTCTGTCCCATCCACGTCCCCGAAGGCCGCACCCTTGAACAACAACTGCGACAGTACCTTCAGGAAGGCTATGCACGCATAGTAATAGCAGGCCTCACCCCTACCCCCTCTCCTAAAGGCGAGGGGAACTTTAGGGAGGGAGCAGATACCAATGGCATTTGGCGGATAGAAGATTTCTTGGCAGCACCACACTCCGTTCCTCAAAAGCTTTATTTACTGATTGACCGCCTCTCTGTTCCTGAGCAGTCACAGGAAATTACTCTCTCCCAAAAGTCCCCCTCGCCTTTAGGAGAGGGAGTAGGGGTGAGGCCAGTGGTGTCCGAGTCTGACAAGTCCGTCATTTCCCGCCTCACCGACTCTGCCGAAACAGCCTTTTACGAAGGCCACGGCGAACTCATCCTCCGCTTCCTGCCCGCAGGCATTGAGCATCAGTTTTCCACCCGGTTCGAGGCCGATGGCATGACCTTCGAGGAGCCCACCGACCAACTCTTTGCCTTCAACTCTCCCATGGGTGCCTGTCCCACTTGTCAAGGTTGGGGCAACGTGCAGGGCATAGACCCACACCTCGTCATCCCAGACACTTCCAAGAGCGTCTACGAAGGTTGTGTGCAATGCTGGCGCGGAGAGAAGCTCGGCGAATGGCGCACAGAGTTCATCCGCATGGCAGAGAGCCTGCGCTTCCCTATTTTCAAGCCTTACTATGAGCTGACCAACGAGGAGAGAAAACTCCTCTGGCACGGAAGATATCCAGAAGCTTCCCTCGAAGAACGTTGGCGGCTCAACGATGTGTGCATCGATGCTTTCTTTGACAGTCTGCGCGAGCAACGCTACAAAATCCAGAACCGCGTCATGCTCGCCCGCTACACTGGCAAAACCGAATGTCCTGACTGCCACGGCACCCGCCTTCGTAAAGAAGCCACCTATGTTCGCATTGCCGGTCGCGCCATAACCGACCTCGTAGACCTCCCCATCACCGAGCTGAAGAAATGGGTGGATTCCCTAACCAGCAGCCTCACTCCCCATGAAGCGCAGGTCGCTAACCGACTCCTCCTCGAAATCCGCAACCGCCTACAATTCCTTCTCGACGTAGGTCTGGGCTACCTCACCCTTGGACGCCGCAGCAACAGCCTATCCGGCGGTGAGAGCCAGCGCATCAACCTCGCGACTTCCCTCGGAAGCTCCCTCGTCGGTTCCCTCTATATTCTCGACGAACCGTCCATCGGCCTCCACAGCCGTGACACCGCCCGCCTCATCCATGTCTTGCGCCAACTCGTAGCATTAGGCAACACCGTCATTGTCGTTGAGCACGACGAGGACATCATCCGCGCCGCCGATTACCTGATCGATATCGGTCCCGAAGCTGGTCGTCTCGGAGGAGAAGTGGTGTGGAGCGGACCGCCACCAGCAGACCCAGGCCTCACCCCTACCCCCTCTCCTAAAGGTGAGGGGAACTTTAAGGAGGGAGTAGCCACCTCTGTCATCCAGCGTTCTCACACCCTCCAATGGTTGATGGGCATAGAGAATAACTTTAAACTTTCAACTTTAAACTTTCAACTTTCCCGCCGCCCTTGGAACCGCTCTCTTCTCGTCCGGGGTGCCCGTGCCAACAACCTCAAGGGCATCGATGTCCGCTTCCCACTCAATGTCATGACCTGCGTCACGGGCGTCTCAGGCTCAGGCAAGAGTACTCTTGTCCGCGACATCCTGTACAATGCGCTCAAACGTCACTTCGACGAGACGGCCGACCGACCAGGCGAACACACCGCCCTCGAAGGCGACCTCAACGCCGTGCAAGCTGTGGAGTTTGTTGACCAGAATCCCATCGGCAAGAGCTCCCGTTCCAATCCCGTCATCTACGTAAAAGCCTACGACGAAATCCGTCGGCTCTTTGCCGACCAACCCCTTGCCCGCCAGCTCGGATTCACCGCCAGCCACTTCTCTTTCAATACCGAAGGAGGCCGCTGCGAGGAGTGTAAGGGCGAAGGAACCGTTACCATCGAGATGCAATTCATGGCCGACCTCGTTCTCCAGTGCGAGTCATGCCATGGCCAGCGCTTCAAGCAAGACCTCCTCGATGTCCGTTTCCACGAACAGAACATCAATGATGTACTCAACATGACCGTCAATCAGGCAATGGAGTTCTTCACCCTACACGGCGAGAAGAAGATTGTCCGTCGTCTGAAGCCCCTGCAGGACGTTGGTCTCGGCTACATCAAGCTTGGCCAGTCCTCCTCTACCCTCTCTGGCGGCGAGAACCAGCGTGTGAAGCTTGCTTATTATATAGGTATGGAGAAGCAGGCTCCAACGCTCTTCATTTTTGACGAACCCACTACCGGCCTCCACTTCCATGACATCCAACGCCTCCTCACCAGCTTTGATGCCCTCATCCAACGAGGCCACACCATCCTCATCATTGAGCACAACCTCGACGTCATCAAGATGGCCGACTACATCATCGACCTCGGTCCCGAAGGCGGGAATGCCGGAGGCAATCTCGTCGTCTGTGGCACTCCCGAACAGGTGGCCGCCTGTCCTGCCAGCCATACGGGGAATTTCCTCCAAGCCAAGCTCCAAAGCTCTTAGGACAAGACTACCAGACCCGAAATGAGACAGATAATAACGAAGATGTGACAAATGTAAACCAAGCTCTCAGGAGAAGCCGTTACCTTTGCACCGCAAATAAAGAAACTCAACTAAAAACTAAACTCAAGAAATGTATCTCCTCGGTTACGACATCGGCAGTTCCAGCGTGAAAGCCTCGCTGGTTGACGCCCAAAGCGGTGCCTGCGTGGCATCCGCATTCTATCCCAAGAGTGAAGCACCCATCAAGGCCGTACATGCCGGATGGGCCGAACAAGCACCCGACGCATGGTGGCAATACCTGAAAGATGCAACGGCGGACGTGTTGGCACAGAGCAAAGCCGACAAGCAGGACATCAAGGCCATCGGTATCTCCTACCAGATGCACGGCCTCGTCTGCGTCGACAAAGACCTGAAGCCACTACGCGATGCCATCATCTGGTGCGACTCCCGCGCCGTGCCCTACGGCCAGAAGGCCTTCGAGTCATTAGGCAGCGAGCGTTGTCTCAGCCATCTGCTGAACTCTCCCGGCAACTTCACCGCCTCCAAGCTGGCATGGGTACGCGAGAACGAGCCCGAGACCTTTGGCAAGATTTTCAAGGTCATGCTGCCCGGCGACTACATCGCCACACGCCTCTCCGGCACACCCGCCACCACCGTGAGCGGACTGTCCGAAGGCATGATGTGGGACTTTAAGGAAAACACCCCGGCACAGTTCCTGCTGGACTTCTATGGCATTCCGGCCTCGATGCTGTCCGACATCGTGCCCACGTTCGGCCTTCAGGGCGAAGTCAATGCCGCCGCTGCTGCCGAGCTGGGACTGGCCGAAGGCACCCCCATCACCTACCGTGCAGGCGACCAGCCCAACAATGCCCTTTCCCTTGACGTCTTCGAGCCGGGCGAGGCTGCTACGACGGCCGGAACCTCCGGCGTTGTCTATGGCGTACTCGGACAGGTGGGCTACGACCCGCAAAGCCGCGTGAACACCTTCGCACACGTCAACCACGAGGCTGCCGACCCGCGTCTGGGCGTTCTCCTTTGCATCAACGGCACGGGTATCCTCAACTCCTGGATGCGCCGCAACGCCGCACCTACGGGTATTGGCTATGCCGAGATGAACGACCTGGCCGCACAGGCTCCCATCGGTGCCGCAGGCCTCAGCATCCTGCCCTTCGGCAACGGCGCAGAGCGTGTACTCTGCAATCAGGAGGTCGGTGCCAGCATCCACGGCATCAACTTCAACACCCACACGCAGGCTCATCTGCTTCGTGCAGCCCAGGAGGGCATCGTCTTCTCCTTCGCCTACGGCATGGAAGTGATGCAGCAGATGGGCATGAGCCTCAAGACCATCCGCGCCGGAAAGGCCAACATGTTCCTCAGCCCCATCTTCCGCGACACCCTCGCAGGCGTCACCGGCGCCACCATCGAGCTTTGCGACACCGACGGCAGCGTGGGCGCTGCCCGTGGTGCAGGTATGGGTGCAGGCATCTATGCCGACCACCGCGAAGCCTTCGAAAGCCTCCGCAAGCTTCAGGTCATCGAACCCGTGGCTGCCAACCAGCCCGCTTATCGCGAAGCCTATGAGCGCTGGGTGAAGACCCTGAACAAAGTTTGCTAAAGACAAGCCTCAGCCCCGGCCTCACCCCTACCCCCTCTCCTAAAGGAAAGGGGAACTGCGAGGGGAAGTGCGAGGGGAGTGGATAGCAAACCGCCGGGACATCGCAAAGGATGTCTCGGCGGATATTATTCTCTGAGGTGGGAAAGGGAGGTGTTACTTCACTTGCGATGCCTGGTTCTCGTCGTCCATGCGGGTGTCCCAGTTACCTTCATACTGCTTCAGCCATTTCAAGCGATTCCTGTTCCTCGCGCGCAAATTCCTCGTCGTACTTACGCCATGTCTCTTCGTCAGGTGTTCCTATCCCTGCTGCAATTTCTGCCTCGGCCCTGTCAAGTATGTCGTTCATCTCCTTCAGGGTTAAGGGGCGCGGGGGGGCTGACTGTTTCTTGGCGTAGTCGGCCAGTTGCTCACTCAGCCAAAGCATGTTGGCGGTGGATAGCGTGCCTGTCAGGTAGTCGCGAAGTCATCATTAAGCATCCGAAACATTAGAGGCTGTGTCAAATGAATGACACAGCCTCTTGTTTATTCTCACGACGACTTACTCGCTCCAGTCATCGTCCCATTTGACGGTGCCGGCGTCGCCTTTCGTCCAGGCGTTGCTTTGATCGTAGCCTTGCTTGTTATAGGTCACGTCAACTCCGCCTGTTGTTTCGACTCGAGAAAGGGCGATAATGTTCGTTTGCCGTAGTGCTACAGTCAACATCGCAGGGGATACATATTCTTTTTTCATAGTTGTGTCCTCCTTTCCTTATTTAATTACTTTTTTACCATTCACAATATACACACCCTTCGGGAGCACAGAGTTCACAGAGGATGCAGAGGACACAGAGACACGGCGGCCGTCAAGAGAGTATACACTCCCCTCTCCCCTTGGAGAGGGGTTGGGGGTGAGGCCAATTCCCGTTGCCACCTCGTCGTCGAAGCTCATGGCGAAGGCCTTGACTTCAGATGCTGCAGCACCTTTCAGATGGAAGTAAGCGCGGAAGCCGAGGATGTCGCCCGTGACACTTGGATACCCCAGCTCATTGCCTCCGTAGATGAAGAGCACGGTCTGGTCGTTCGCGGTCAGCTCTGTGGGAACGAGGACGGGCACGAAGTCCACATACGTCTTCTCGGTCGTGGTGGTCGTGTTGCTGATGGTCACGCCGTTGAAGGTCGGGTTCTCCACATTGGCCGTCACCTTCACCAGATAAGGCTTGCCTGCCTCGATACCATTCTCAGCGTCGCCGAAGGTGAGCGTCAGTGTGCCTGCTTCGTAGGTGGTCCCGGTCAGCTCCTTCACCGTCCAACCGTCAGGAGTGGCCGTGCTGAAGGGAGCACAGAACGTGTTCCACCCGCCTGCCTTCAGTGTGCGCGTCAGGGTGATTTCATATACCTGGCCGTCGTTCTCCGTGAGCCATGCCTGGTTGTCTGTGGCTGTCTCTGCCAATGTCTTTGTGTTCTTCGTCCACGTAGCACTGATGGTAACATCGGCATCAGGCATCGTAAGCGTCGTACCGCTCAGTGTTCCGGCCGACGCGGTGTACTGGTCGAAGGAATAGCCCGTAGCAGCGTCGCCGTGGCTCAGCGTGAGGCTGACCTCGTCGCCGTTACCAGCGAAGTACACATCATTATACTTGAGGCCCGTGGCGTAGGCAGTGATAGCACTGACGTCGTACTCTGTGCCGTCACCACTGATGACGAGGCTGGTCACGTCGGTGCCGGCGGTGATTCTGCGCATCTGCTTGGCTTGCTTGGTCAGACTTGATGCTGCGGCCACAACGTTGTAATAGCAGTTTGTGAGGGTTCCAAGTACCTTGCCGCCGACAAACATTCTGTGTCCGCTGTACTTCTGGATGCTGATGGCAGAAGGTGCAAACACGCAGTTGTTCAACGTGGCGGAAGAGCCCGTTTGGGTATAGCCGACCATTCCGCCACCCTCGTAGCCATCGGCATTGCTGTAGGTGATGCTGCCGGTGAAGAGGCAACCATTGAGGGTGAGTGATTTGTTCTCGTTGACTCTACCCACGAAGGCGCCACCATCAATGTCACTGCCATTGCTTGAACTGATGGCAACCTCACTCCAGCAGTTGGTGATGGTGCTGTTCTCGCAGAAGCTTGCAATGCTTGCGGGACGCAGACCAGTGGTCGTGATGCTGCCGGTAATGTGAATGTTCTTAATGGTGGCTCCTTCAATACAAAGAAATGGGGCGGCACACTCACCAGAGCCGCTATATGTCACGTTGAGCGTATTTCCATAACCATCATAGATTCCACTGAAAGGTTTATAATTGTTATTCGTAGTGCTGGGGCCCAACATGGTAGTCACGCTGATGTCGGCGGTCTGTTTGAAATACACGCCGTCGTACTTCTCCCCATTGTTAACGTTGGCTGACAGCGTGTTCCAGTCGGCTGTTGACGTGATCAGATATGGGTCGGCCTCTGTGCCGGCACACTCGCGGTATGTAGCACCAATGGTCACATCGGCATCGGGCATAGTCAGTGTCGGACCGTTGGAGGTAGGATTGGCGAGGGTGCCGCCCGATGCAGTATAGGAGGTGAATACGCAGCCTGTCTTGCTAAAATTCAGGTCAAGCGTCACCGACTCACTATTGCCGGCACAGAATGTGTCGCCATACTTGAGGCCTTTGCCGTAGACGGCGATGCCGCTGACGTCGTAGGTGGTCGTGACAGCACCGAGGCCGTTGATGATCACGCCGTCGCCGGCAATGATGTTACGAGCCTGCTTACCCTGAACGGTCAGGCTTGATGCTGCGGCCACATTGTTGTAATAGCAGTTTGTGAGGGTTCCGCTTGCATTGCCGATAAACATGTTGTGACTCTGATACTTTGCGATGGTAATGGCAGAAGGTGCAAACACGCAGTCGTTCAGCTTTACAGTACCTTTTGCCCAGCCGACCATGCCGCCACCCTCGTAGCCATTGGCATTGCTGTAGGTGATGCTGCCGGTGAACAGGCAACCGTTTAGGGTGACTGTAGAGCTAGACTCCGTACGGGCGACGAATGCACCGCAGTCAATGTCTTTGGCACGACTTGACGACAGCGCCACACTACTCTTGCAGTTCGTGATGGTGCTGCTCTTGGCGAAACCGGCGATACTGGCAGGACGCAATCCAGCGGTGGTCTCGCTACCGGTGATGACCAAGTTCTGGACGGTTGCATTTTCGATATATCCGAACGGGGCCGACGTGGCATCAGCAGTTGTCACGCTG